>Ga0068855_100002739_pt1 | contig 21701 bp, 18 predicted proteins | sample KBSCornC52_FD_66592 | JGI IMG/M metagenome (GOLD analysis project Ga0068855, IMG submission 66592) | Corn rhizosphere microbial communities from Kellogg Biological Station, Michigan, USA - KBS Corn C5-2 | ecosystem: Host-associated > Plants > Roots > Rhizosphere > Soil ...
CAGCTATAGTTTTTACACCAGTACCGATGGACAAAACTGGCAAAAGGTGGCCGAAGGCGAGTTTGCGAACATCAGTTCGAACCCTATAGAGCAAACCATCGAACTAAAGCAAAACGTAACAGCGCGATACTTTAAATTTACGGCTAAACATGTAATTAAAGGCAATGGGGTAGTGGTTGCGGAATTGGGTGTATTAGGCAAATAGTTCTGTTCGGAAATATCTTTGTGTTCCAGCCTCCTTGGGCGCGTTGTTAAATTTTACCACAGTGGCCGCTGAGGAGGCACAGAGGGGCGCAAAGTTTTTATGGAGTAAATATCAGCTTGTTTAAATAAGTGTTTAAATAACACTAATTATCTTGATTGAAAATATTTACATATGTTACGCCACGCTGATGCTTGAAAAAAAGATGGTTGTTATAAGTGCAGGGTATCCGGGTTGGGTATAAAATTCATAAATGCCTGGAATTTGGCATAGTAATTTTGCATGTTAAGCTGGTAATAATATGCCCCGCGCTTGGATCCCAATTTGTCTTTCTCGTTCAGTTTGATGAGTAAGCCGGTTGCCAGAATCCGCTTACTGAAGTTCCGCTTATCGATGGTGGTGTTAAAAACATTTTCGTAAAGCGTTTGCAGTTGCGGCAAAGTAAACTTTGTTGGCAAAAGCTCAAACAAAATGGGATGCAACGCCGCTTTATACCTGATGCGCCTTTTAGCGGCTTCCACCATATCCTGGTGATCAAAAACCAGTTTCGGGATACGTTTAAGCGGAAACCACTCCGCATGGTAATCGTTGCTTAATTGTGTTTCGTATTTGTGGATGTCAATTAACGCAAAATAGGCTACCGAGGCTGTCCTTTCTATGGGGTCGCGACCGGTGTCTCCAAAAGTGTATAATTGCTCCAGGTAAACACCTTCTAAACCGGTTAGCTGCGTTAGTATCCTGTTGGCCGCCTGGTCAATGCTTTCATTTACCTGCACAAAGCCGCCCATTAAACTCCAGTTCCCTTTTTCCGGTTCAAACCCCCGTTGAATTAAAAGAATTTTTAAAGTCTCGCCATCAAACCCAAAAATGATACAGTCAACGGCTAGTAACAGGCGGGTTTGCTTTGAATATTTATGCATAAAGATTGGTCATAGCTTAATAAATGGTAAGCAAATATATATTTTTTTAATACCGGGACGCCATATTGACGGTTAACCGGGCGTTATGTTACAGAAAGTAGTTGTGTATTCGATGATTATTGTGATTTTTTTAAGTGTTTATTTTACAATTAAAAATAATTCATTTACTTTCGGTTTTAATTTGCCGGCGAAACTAAACAATTGAACCAATTGCGTCGGTATCATTATAAACTTAACCAATTACCCGGAACCGTATTGAAACCCAGGAAAGGTTGGCAATCCGCTTCAAAGGAAAACTAAAAACAAACCAACATGAAACTGAAACTAATTTGCTGTTTATTTATCGCGCTTTTTGGCGCTGCAACTTTAGCCTGTAACGCCCAAACAACCATTCAATTAGGGGCGGGTAACGGCGCCAATAATCCAACCATCAGCAAATATATTTATAGTCATTTTGCCGAGCACCTGGGCAACGGTATCTATGGAGGCTTTTACGTGGGCGATACATCAAAGATCCCGAACACAAACGGTGTGCGCAATGATATTATCGCCGCCCTCAGAAAAATGAAAATTCCGGCACTCAGGTGGCCGGGCGGTTGCTTTGCCGATACCTATCACTGGAAAGACGGCATTGGGCCAAAAACAAAACGTGCATCCATGGTAAACCGCTGGTGGGGTGGCGTAACCGAAGACAACAGCTTTGGTACGCATGAGTTTTTAAATATGTGCGAATTGTTGGGTACGGAACCTTATATATCAGGTAATATCGGGAGTGGTACGGTACAGGAAATGTCGGAATGGGTGCAATATGTAAGTTCGGATAACAAAAACCCAATGTCGGATTTAAGAAGGCAAAATGGGCGGGATACACCATGGAAAGCCGGTTTTTGGGGTGTTGGAAACGAGGCCTGGGGATGCGGCGGCAATATGACCGCCGATTATTATGCCAACGAGTTCAGGAAGTACTCCACCTTTATGGCCAATGGCGGCGGGAAAATGTTCCGTGTTGCCTCGGGCGCCAGCGACGATGATTACAACTGGACCGAAACGTTAATGAAGAATATACCGCACGATCTGGTAGAAGGCTTGGCGTTGCATCACTATTCCATTATAGATTGGGGCAACAAAGGTTCGGCAACTAACTTTACCGAAAAACAATATTTCCAGATCATGAAATCGGCCATGCGGATGGAGGAACTGGTAACCAAACACTCGGCTATTATGGACAAATACGATCCCGCTAAAAAAATTGCGCTGGTTGTTGACGAATGGGGCGGATGGTATGATGTTGAACCGGGTACCAATCCGGGCTTCCTGTACCAGCAAAACACCATACGCGATGCCATGATTGCTGGCGTTACTTTAAATATATTTAACAATCATAGCGATAGGGTGCGTATGGCTAACCTGGCCCAATGTATAAACGTACTGCAGGCTGTTGTGCTTACCAATAAGGAGAAAATGATCCTTACGCCCACCTATCACGTGATGGAAATGTACAATGTGCACCAGGATGCTACTTTAATTCCGCTGGATATAAAAACAGACGATTATGTTTTTGGTACCGAGAAGCTCACTGCCGTTTCGGCATCTGCATCAAAGGATAAGCAGGGCGTGATCCATATTTCGCTGGTAAACATCGATCCCAAAAAGGAACAGCAAATTACCATAAACCTGGGCGACAATAAAGCGGGTAAAGTTACCGGCAGGATATTAGCGTCGAACAAATTGCAGGACTATAACTCCTTTGAACAGCCCGATAAAATTGAACCTAAGGCTTTTAACAGTGCCGCAATAAAGGGAGGTGTGTTAAAAATTACAATGCCGGCTGCATCGGTTGTTGTACTTTCAATAAACTAAAAATTAGCCGGTGAAAATAAAATTATCAGTATTTATATTGCTTGGTTGCGCATTTTGTTTGCACGCTTTTTCCCAACCAAATAACACCGAAAAAGTGTACGCCATTGATGCCGCTAAAATAAAGGCGCATGTACAGCCCACTATGTACGGTATTTTTTTTGAAGATATTAATATGGCGGGCGATGGCGGCGTATATGCAGAGCTGGTTAAAAACCGCTCATTTGAGTTTGCAGCGCCGCTAATGGGCTGGGACGAAGTAAAAGACAAAGGGAGTGATGGCAGCATATTAATATTGAACAGGGGAGCCGAAAGCCCGAATAACCCAAGGTTTATACAGGTGAGCGCTAAAACGGCCGCAGGATATGGACTGATAAATGAAGGTTTTCACGGGATGGGGATTAAAAAAAATAACCGGTATATTTTTTCGGTGATGGCCAGGTCAATTACTGCGCCTGCGGTAAGCCTGCAAATTGAACTGGTAAATAGCAAGGGGGAAGTTATTGGCAGTACAACTGTTGAGCCATCATCAAAACAATGGAAAAAATATGGTGCAAGCTTTACAGCTGCTGAAACAGAGCCCAAAGCAAGTCTGAAAGTGTTGTTAAAAGGCGCGGGAACCGTTGACCTGGATATGATTTCGCTTTTTCCACAAGATACCTGGAAACAACGCCCCGGTGGCTTACGTGCGGACCTGGTGCAAAAATTAGCCGACCTGAAACCCGGTTTCCTACGCTTCCCGGGCGGCTGTATTGTTGAAGGGAGGGAGTTGGAGACCCGCTATCAATGGAAACGGACGATAGGCGACATTGCCGACCGTAAAATGATAGTTAACCGCTGGAATACCGAATTTGCGCACCGTCCGTCGCCTGATTACTACCAGAGTTTTGGCCTGGGATTCCTGGAGTATTTCGAACTCGCCGAGGATATTGGCGCCTCGCCGCTGCCGATCATAAACTGCGGCATGGCTTGTCAGTTTAATACCTGCGAATTGGTTCCGCTTAATCAATTGGGGCCTTATGTACAGGATGCGCTGGATTTAGTTGAATTTGCCAATGGCGATGTTCACACCAAATGGGGAAAGAAGAGAGCCGACCTGGGCCATCCCAAACCGTTTAATTTAAAAATGATGGGTATTGGTAATGAGCAATGGGGCGCCCAATATTTTGAGCGGTATAAAATTTTTGAGAAGGCCATACGGGCTAAATATCCTTATATGAAACTGATTGCCAGCGACGGCCCTTTCCCCGGAGGCGATATATTTAATTATTCGGATAAAATTTTGCGGAGCCGCAAAACCGATTTTATAGACGAACACTATTATAACTCGCCTGATTGGTTTATGAAAAATGTGACCCGATATGATCATTACGACCGCAAAGGCCCTAAGATTTTTGCCGGCGAATATGCCGCTCAAAGCGTAACCACCGGCAGCCCAAAAAATAAAAACGACGGGAGATGTGCTATTGCCGAGGCTGCATTTATGACCGGTTTGGAACGCAATGCCGATGTGGTGAACATGGCATCATACGCGCCATTGTTTGCGCATGTTGAAGGCTGGCAATGGACACCGGATTTAATTTGGTTTGATAATTTGCGGTCCTTTGGAACACCAAGTTATTATGTGCAGCAACTTTATTCGCTGAATAAGGGCACCGATGTAGTGCCACTTACTTTAAACAACGAAGCTGTTACCGGGCAGGACGGATGCTATGCTTCGGCGGTTTTAGATAATGTGAAACACGAGTTGATCATCAAGATAGTAAACACAAACCAGCATCCGCAAAAGACGGACTTTGTATTGCAGGGGGTAAAAACAGGCGAAAAAGGTAGCTTAACGGTATTGCAAAATGATGATCCGGAGCAGGTAAACTCGTTGGACGAGCCTAAAACCATTGAGCCGGCAACTACTGAATTTACTGTTAGCGGAAATCATGTCGCACTCGTCATAAAAAAATATTCGTTTAATGTGATAAGAGTGAAAATTTGATGCAATGCCTTGCCAAAGTCCTTTAGTGTCAGCGCCCTGTTAGTAATCCGGGAGGTTAGCTATACCATCGCGATAGCTTATTTGTACATCCAAATGGTAAAGTCGCCCTGGGTATAGTCTTTGTGTAAAATGGTATTGCTGGTTAAAGTCCGGCAATATTCATTTATGGCCTCCATGTTATAAGCTACTAAAATGCCAATAGGGTCGTAAACATCATTTAACAGGTTAAATCCCATTGCAATTTTGCAGGCGGCGAATAATTTGGCTATCATTTTGTAAATAAAGCCAGGATCGCTGTTGCGGTAATTTAAACTGCCGGATAGTAATACATAATCTGCTTCGGGCAATTCGTCGGTGTCAAAATCTGCTAATTGAAAGGAAACCTGGGGATGACCGCCGTATTTTTTAATCGCGGTATTTACAAATATTTCAGAATGATCGATGCCGGTGTAATGCCCGAGCCGGTATTGTTTGGAAAGAAATGCAAACAGATCGCCGTGGCCGCAGCCGGCATCCAATACCGAACGGTTATTCATATCCCCAATACCTGCCAGCATCTCAAACCGCGACAACTGGCTCTCGCTATCCAACCAGCCAAGTGCGCCAACGCTGCTCGCACCATGCGCTCTTATGGCCATTTCGTGATAGCGGTTTACGATGATCTTATCAGTTGAACTCATGCTGTTTTGCAATACATCTCTGTAAAACTACACTATTTGCCTGCGAAAAGGAACCTTACCCCTTTTTTCGCGTAGATGATCGCACAATCAATTTGGGTTTAATGCTGATGGTTTTTGGTATGGTATCGGTATGCGCATTATTTTCCATCTCCTGGAAGTAAAGGTTGGCAATGGTTTTACCCATGTAAACGCTAAACTGGTCAATAGTGGTAATGGAAGGGCTAGTGATTTCGGTAAAAGCTTCGTTAGAGTAACCGCAGATGCCTAATTCCGACGGTACCTTAATACCCATAGCCGAGGCAACTTCCAGTACACCCAGGGCAGAGAAATCGGATGTTGAGGCGAAGATAGCGTCAGGAGGCTGGGGGAGGTTAAGTAATTGCCTGGTGCCTGCGGCGCCAAGCTCTTTTGTCCAGGCATTTTCAACAATCAACTCATCAAGTACCGGGATATTGTATTTTTTTAACGCGCTGAGGTAGCCCTTTTTGCGTTGCCTGAAAATATCCAGGTTTTGCGGGCCTTCCAGCAACGCAATGCGTGTATACCCTTCTTCAATCAGGTGCGATACTGCCTCGAGCGACGCCTGTTCATTATCATTAATAACCTTCAGCGTTTCCAGTTCATCAGCCACACGGTCAAACTGTATCAGTTCAATATCGTTATCGATTACAGTCTGCAGGTGTTTGTAATCGGAGTTATCGGCCGATAAGGAGATGATGATGCAGTCCACGTGCTGGTTTATCAGCGTGTTAATACACTTAATCTCCTTTTGCTGCGATTCGTTCGACTGGCAAATGATGATGTTGTGGTCTTTCCGGTAAGTAGCCTCTTCGATCCCGGCAATAACGTTCGAGAAAAAATTCTGGTTAATATAGGGGACAATTACCCCGATAGTTTTGGACTGTCCCTTTCGTAAATTGGAGGCAAGCGTGTTGCGCTTATAGTTTAATTCGGCAGCCGTTTTTAAAACGAGGTCCCTTGTAGCATCATTAACATGCTTGTTATTATTGAGCGCCCGCGATACCGAAGAAGCAGCAATATTCAGCTTTTCGGCGATGTCATAAATGGTTGTTCGTTTTTTACTTCTCATGGTTTAAGCAAAAATGTAAAATAAATTTCAGCAATCGATTGCAGATTAAAAAAATAATTTAATTTCGTGCCGTTAACTATCACCAATTTATAAATATAATTATTTACCAGCACTAAATAGCCAGGCATGTTGTTATTAGGATTAGATATTGGCACATCATCTGTTAAAGCTTCGGTAGTAGATGCATCAACTCAAAAAGTGATCGCATCGGCTCAATATCCCGACGAGGAGTCGCCGATAATAGCCCTGCATGCCGGCTGGGCCGAGCAATCGCCCGATATGTGGTGGGAGCAGGTGCAAAAAGCGATAGCATTGTGCAATAAAACAGGCCTTTACAGCCCGGTGGATATCGCGGCGATAGGTATTGCCTACCAGATGCATGGTTTGGTTTTGGTAGATAAAAACCAGGATGTATTGCGCAACAGCATCATTTGGTGTGATAGCAGGGCCGTTGAAATTGGTCAAAAAGCATTTGAAGCTATAGGAGAAGAGAAGTGTTTAACGCATCTTTTAAATTCTCCGGGCAACTTTACAGCGTCCAAACTGGCCTGGGTTAAGCAGAATGAACCTGAAATTTACGCGCGGATTGACAAGGCGATGCTTCCCGGCGATTATATTTCAATGAAGCTTACCGGCGAAATTAATACCTCCGTTTCTGCCCTGTCTGAAGGTGTTTTTTATGACTTTGTTGACAATCGATTGTCAGAGGACGTGATCGGGTTTTTTGGATTAGAAAAATCCTTTTTTCCGGAGATACAGCCGCTGTTTTCGTCACATGGCAACCTAACGGCCTCCGTTGCGCAAAAATTGAATTTAAAAGCCGGAATCCCGGTAACTTATAAGGCAGGCGATCAGCCCAACAATGCACTTTCGCTTAACGTTTTAAATCCCGGGGAAATAGCGGCGACGGCCGGTACCTCGGGTGTAATTTACGGGGTAAGCGATGCCCTTACTTATGATCTGCAATCGCGCATAAACACTTTTGCACACGTAAACTATACCGAAACGCAACAGCGTTTGGGCGTGCTGTTGTGTATTAATGGCGTTGGCAGCCTGTACAGGTGGCTAAAAAGTACTTTTGGTGGGTCGGAGTCCTATCAGCAATTAAACAGCAAAGCTGCTGAAGCTCCCGAGGGCAGCGAGGGTTTATATATTTTGCCCTTTGGCAATGGGGCCGAGCGGATGTTAAACAACAAATTGGTTGGCGCACATTTTCATAACATCGACCTAAACAAGCATACGCAGGCACATGTAATCAGGGCGGCGCAGGAAGGTATAGCCTTTGCTTTCCGTTACGGGTTGGATATCATGCGCGAGAATGGTATGAACCCAGCGGTGATCAGGGCAGGACAAAATAATTTGTTTTTAAGCGAATTATTCACCAAAACTTTTGTGAATATCACCGGTGTGCCGGTTGAATTGTATAAAAACGATGGCAGCGCAGGAGCAGCATTAGGCGCTGGTATAGGCGCAGGAATTTTTTCAACGCCCAAAGAAGCATTTGAAAACAACAGGCCACTGCAAATGGTTGAACCGGCAAAGAATCAATTAGAACCGGCTTACCAGGAATGGAAAGGCTTGTTAAATAAACAATTAGCATAATAAGCCGGGAGGGCAGGAATCCGCCCAATCGGTGTAATCATAAAAAAAAATCGGTGAAATCAATAACTCAATAATTCAGTAACTCAATAATTCAATAACTCAACCATGAGCATCATAACAGGAGAAAAGGAATTTTTTAAAGGCATAGGCCAGGTAAAATACGAAGGCGCACAGTCAGATAATCCGCTGGCCTTCCGCTGGTACGACGAAAATAAAGTTGTTGCAGGTAAAACGATGAAAGATCATCTACGTTTTGCTTGTGCATACTGGCACTCATTCTGCGGTTCGGGCGCCGATCCGTTTGGCGAGCCAACCCATTTATTCGCATGGAATGAAAAGACCGATCCTATTGAACGCGCTAAAGACAAAATGGACGCTGCGTTTGAATTTATCACCAAGATGAACCTGAACTATTATTGCTTTCATGATGTGGACGTGGTTGATTATGGTACCGACGTAAACGAAAACGACCGTCGCCTGCAGGCGCTGGTTGAGTATGCCAAACAAAAACAGGCTGCCAGCGGTGTTAAACTGTTATGGGGAACAGCCAATTTGTTTAGCGCCCGCAAATACATGAACGGCGCCGCAACCAATCCTGATTTTCATGTGTTAAGCCATGCCGGCGCCCAGGTAAAAGCGGCATTGGATGCTACTATTGCTCTTGGAGGCGAAAATTATGTGTTTTGGGGTGGCAGGGAAGGTTACATGAGCTTGTTGAATACCGATATGAAGCGCGAGCAGGAGCATTTGGCCAAATTTTTACATACTGCTAAGGATTATGCCCGCAAAAACGGTTTTAAAGGAACTTTCTTCATCGAGCCAAAACCATGTGAGCCTACCAAACACCAGTACGATTATGATGCCGCTACTGTATTAGGCTTTTTGCAGAAGTACGACTTGATAAATGACTTTAAACTGAACCTGGAAGTTAACCACGCTACCCTTGCAGGACATACTTTTCAACATGAATTGCAGGTGGCTGCCGATGCAGGTTTGTTAGGATCGATGGATGCCAACCGTGGCGATAGCCAGAACGGCTGGGATACCGACCAGTTCCCGAACGATATTAACGAAGTTACCGAGATTATGATGATTGTGCTGGAAGCCGGTGGCTTTGCAGGCGGCGGTATTAACTTTGATGCCAAAATCCGCAGAAACTCAACCGACCCTGCTGATTTATTTTACGCACACATTGGCGGTATGGATATTTTTGCAAGGGCCTTGATTACGGCTGATAATATCCTTCAAAAATCTGACTACCTGAAACTGCGTAAAGACAGGTATGCATCGTATGATTCAGGTAAAGGCAAGGATTTTGAGGATGGCAAATTGTCGCTTGAAGATTTACGGAACTACGCTGCAGAAAATGGCGAACCGGCTATAACCAGCGGCAAACAGGAGTATATTGAGAACTTGATAAACCGGTATATTTAGTTTGTGTAGGTTGATTGAGTTAGATTGGGTTGAATAAGTTGATTGAGTTAAATAATCAGTTGATTGAGTTAGATTAGGTTGAATAAGTTGATTGAGTTAAATAATCAGTTGATTGGGTTAGACCCGATAGCTATCGGGTAGGTTGAATAACTTGGTTGAGTTAAATTCGCGGTCAAACTTAGTCTAACTGATTACAACTAATTACAACTTAATCCAACTCAATCAACTCAATCAACCCAATCAACCCACAATATGTTCAGCAATTTAGAGCAGACTTTCCGGTGGTACGGGCCCAATGATCCGGTTACTTTGCATGCCATAAGCCACACAGGGGCTACGGGTATCGTAAATGCCCTGCATCATGTCCCGGCAGGCGAAGTATGGAGTGCTGAAGAGATAAAAAAACGGAAAGATATTATTGAGGCTGCAGGTTTCAGGTGGTCGGTTGTGGAGAGTGTGAATGTGCACGAAAGTATACGAACCGGCAACAGCCAAAAGGATGCATACATTGAAAAGTATATTGCTACTTTAAAAAACCTGGGTGCGGCGGGCATAAAAACGGTATGCTACAATTTTATGCCTGTGCTCGACTGGACCCGCACCGATCTTGATTACAGGCTGCCTAACGGCGCTTCTGCGCTGCGTTTTCATGCCCCGGCACTTGCTGCTTTTGATCTGTATATTTTGGAGCGTGAAGGGGCATATAATGAGTTTAGCCAAGAGGAACAACAGCGCGCGAAGGAATACCTGGATAGTATTAGTGCCGATGAGCGCGCCGTTTTAACAGATACGGTTATGGCCGGTTTGCCGGGTACTAAGGATGTGATGACTATAGCCGAGTTTAAAGATCACCTGAAAAAATACGAGGGAATTGATGCAGATACGCTAAAACAAAACCTGTCTTATTTTTTGAATGCCATCATTCCGGATGCTGCCGAACTGGGGATCAAAATGTGCATCCACCCAGATGATCCGCCGTTTCCGATTTTTGGTTTGCCCAGGGTTATTTCTACCGAAAAAGACCTGGAATATGTAGTAAATGCTTGTCCATCGCCCGGTAATGGCCTTACATTTTGTACCGGCTCGCTGGGTGCCAGGGCCGATAACGACCTGCCGGGTATTGTGAGCCGTTTGGGCAGTCATTTTCACTTCCTTCACCTGCGGAATGTAAAGCGCGAGGAGGATGGCAGCTTTTACGAAGCCGATCATTTAAATGGCAGTACTGATATGTTTGCCGTTATGAAAAATATACTTGCCGAACAAAAACGCCGGCAGGATGATGGGAGGGACGACGTAGCCATCCCTATGCGGCCCGACCATGGCCATAAACTGCTTGACGATTTTAATTACGATACTTTCCCGGGCTACTCGGTAACCGGGAGGCTTAAGGGATTGGCAGAACTTCGGGGATTAGAAATGGGCATAAAACGAAGCCTGTTTGCGTGACCTGACTGAATTTTTAAATCAATAATCATATGAAAAGCACTTTTGGGTTTATTTTACTTTTTCAACTGTGTTTTATGCTTAATGCACACGCACAGCAGGTTGAATCAAAAGGGCTGAAAGATTATTATAAGGACTATTTTCCAATAGGAGTAGCGGTCTCGGCAAAGGACATTAAAAATCCCGAAGAAACCGCTCTAATATTAAGTCAATTCAACAGCCTTACGCCAGAGAATTCAATGAAGATGGGGCCTATCCATCCAAAAGAGGATTTGTACCGCTGGAGAGACGCTGATTCAATTGTTGCCTTTGCACAGGCACATGGGTTAAGAGTACGGGGCCATAATTTGTGCTGGCATGAGCAAACACCTGGCTGGCTTTTTAAAGATTCAGTAGGCAACCAGGTTACTAAAGAAGTTTTGCTGGCGCGATTAAAGGCGCATATCACAACCGTGGTTAACCGGTATAAAGGGAAAATATACGCCTGGGATGTAGTTAACGAAGCAGTGGCCGACGATAGTACCCAGTTTTTACGAAACTCGTTGTGGTACCAGATCTGCGGGGAAGATTTTATAGCAAAAGCCTTTGAATACGCACATGAGGCCGACCCGAATGCGGTTTTGTTTTACAACGATTATAATACCGAACGACCCGAAAAACGGGAGCGGGTTTACCGCCTGTTAAAAAAACTGGTTGATGCGGGCGTGCCCATTAATGCTGTTGGCTTGCAGGGGCATTGGTCTATTTACGAGCCAACGAAAAATGATTTGGAAGCTACCATTAAGGAGTTTTCATCACTGGGGTTAAAAGTGCAGATCACGGAATTGGATGTGTCGGTTTATCCCTGGGAGAAAAACCGGCGCACCAAACGTCCGGGCGAAGCAGATGATTATACTCCTGATCTTGCGCAAAAGCAGGAGGACCAGTATGCCATGTTGTTTGATGTTTTCCGCAAATACCGAAAAGTTATTACCGGCGTTACCTTCTGGAACATATCCGACAAGGTTACCTGGCTGAACCTGTATCCTGTTGCCGGACGGAAAAACTATCCCTTGCTGTTCGATCAGAATTTTCAGCCTAAAAAAGCTTATTGGCGGGTGGTTAAGTTTTAGGTAGATTAAATAAAAAAATGTCCTTTCGAACGCAGTGAGAAATATTATACACAATGCGTTCCCGCCATATCCTTTGGCAAAGAAAGGTGTAGAGGATTTCTCGCTCGCGCTCGAAATGACATAGAGGGGATAGGCGAATGTCGTTTACACGTTAAACCTGAAGTGCATAATGTCGCCATCCTGCACAATATAGGTTTTGCCTTCAACACCCAGTTTGCCGTTTTCTTTTATCGCTGCTTCCGATCCGTTGTATTTTACAAAATCATCGTATTTAATAACCTCAGCGCGGATAAAACCTTTTTCAAAATCCGTGTGGATAACACCGGCTGCCTGTGGCGCGGTAAATCCCTGGGTAATGGTCCATGCCCTTACTTCCTGTACACCGGCTGTAAAATAAGTGGCCAGGTTAAGCAGTTTATAGGCCGCCTTTATCAGTTTATTAACGCCCGACTCGGTAAGGCCGAGGTCATCCAAAAACATTTGGCGTTCCTCATATGTCTCCAACTGCGCAATTTCCGATTCAATCTGGGCCGAAATGATCAGCACCTCGGCGTTTTCTTCCTTTACAGCGGCTTTAACTTTATCAACGTAAGCATTGCCGGTATTTACCGAAGCTTCGTCCACGTTACACACATACATTACGGGTTTAGCGGTAAGCAGCCATATATCGGCAATGTATTCCTTATCTTCTTCGGCTACAGGAGCCGTACGGGCCGATTTTCCCTGCAGTAAATGGTTTTTGTAAACCGAAAGCACATCAAAAGTTTTTTTCGCTTCTTTATCACCACCGGTTTTGGCCATTTTCTCCACCTTCTGGATCTTCTTTTCTATCGAATCGAGGTCCTTAAGCTGTAATTCTGTATCAATGATCTCTTTATCGCGAATGGGGTCAACGGAACCATCAACGTGTATCACGTTGTCGTTATCAAAACACCTTAACACGTGGATGATAGCATTGGTTGAGCGGATATTCGCCAAAAACTGGTTGCCTAGTCCTTCGCCCTTGCTTGCGCCTTTAACCAGGCCTGCAATGTCAACAATTTCGATAGTGTTAGGAACAGTATTTTTAGGAACTACTATTTCAACCAGTTTGGTTAAACGTTCGTCGGGAACGGTAATAACCCCCACATTGGGTTCAATTGTGCAAAACGGAAAATTTGCCGCCTGCGCTTTAGCATTCGATAAGCAATTAAAAAGCGTTGATTTACCCACATTCGGCAAACCCACTATACCACATTGTAAACCCATTTTTTTTGTTTTTAGAATCAAGAACCAAGAGTCAGGAGCCAAGAAGAACAAGTCTTGATTCCTGATTCTTGACTCCTGGCTCTTTCCCTTAAAAGCCGCAAAGATAGCAGAAAATATTATGCCGTATAATTTGAAAAAATAAACGACTTTTGCCGAAATCAGCGCGAATAAACAAATTTAAAAACGATGTAAAAACGAGGGCCTTTTTATGGAAGAAATGGTTGAACACCTGGAACTATTGCTGGAGCAAAATGATAACGAACAACTTCAGTCATATTTAAACAACCTTAATATATCAGACGTTGCCGAACTGATAAGCGAACTTCCGGATTATGGCCCGCGGTTTATTGAAATACTTTCGCTAAACAGGGCGGTTAATGTTTTCCGTATCCTCGAATTCCCAACGCAGGAGCGGATACTTAAAAAAATATCGGGCGCAAAGGTGATCGAGATCATCAACGAACTCCCTCCCGATGACCGCACATCTCTTTTCAGTGATCTTCACGGTAACACGGTTCAAAAACTTATTCAGCACTTATCTCCGGACGATAGGAAGGAAGCCTTGCTATTGCTTGGCTACGAAGAAGACAGCGTTGGCCGTTTAATGACGCCCGATTACATCGCCGTTAAAAAAAGCTGGGATGTTAAAAAAGTGCTGGCTCATATCCGTGAGTTTGGTAAAAACTCCGAAACCATTGATGTTATTTATGTGCTTGGCGAAAAAGGTGTTTTGCTGGACGACATCCGGATCCGTGAAATATTGCTGGCCGATCCTTCTACTAAAATCAGTCAGTTGATGGACGGGCGCCTGATAGCCCTTAAAGCGACAGATCCGCAGCAGGAAGCCATTAATGTATTCAGGATGAACAACAGGGTGGCGCTGCCCGTTACCGACGATGCTAACGTTTTGCTGGGCATCGTAACTGTCGACGATATATTGTGGATAGCTAACGAGGAGTACACCGAAGACATTCAAAAAATAGGTGGTACCGAAGCTTTGGACGAACCCTACCTGGATATCAATTTATTCCGACTGGTAAAAAAGCGGGTAGGGTGGCTCATTATTCTTTTTTTAAGTGAGATGCTTACCTCAACGGCTATGCAGTATTTCAATGATGAAATAGCCGTAGTTATACAGCTTACGTTTTTCATCCCGCTCATTATGTCGAGCGGTGGCAATAGTGGTTCGCAGGCGTCAACCTTAATTATCCAGGCTATGGCTTTGGGCGAGGTTACCATAGCCGATTGGTGGCGCGTTATGCGCCGCGAAATACTATCAGGGCTGATGCTGGGAGCGATATTGGGCCTGATAGGCTTTTTAAGGATTGCACTATGGAGCTATTTCAGCACTATTTACGGCCCGTACTGGCTGCTGATAGCATTTACAGTAGGCTTTTCGCTGATTGGTATTGTATTATGGGGATCGCTTGCAGGTTCGATGCTGCCTTTGCTGATGAAAAGGCTTCGCCTTGATCCGGCTACCTCATCGGCGCCCTTTGTGGCCACATTGGTCGATGTGACCGGTTTAATCATTTATTTTAGTATGGCATTGGTTGTAATGCATAATGTGCTGCACTCAGCCCCAGCCGCCAAATATGCGGTGCTGATTGGGCATTCGTTAAAATTTGTATTTGGTTAGAAAAAAAGCCGGCGTCGCAAGAATTTTACTTGCGCCGGTTTTCAAGTGTTTTTAACTTTATAGCAAAATATTAGTTTTTATCACAATGGGGAATAACCAAGCTTTTGATCAATCAGCGCCAAACACACCCCTGATTTTAACCGATGAGGCACAGGGCTATTTAAAGGCAGCCGGCTCTTGGGCCAACTTTTTGGGTATTTTAAGTATAATAATCGGTACGCTTTTGCTTCTCGCGGCTGTTTTTGCAAATGTGCTGCTACCGGCCCTGCCGGGTGCATTTCCCGGCTATAAGGATATGCCTGCGACTGTTGTGGCGATTATTTGCGTTACGGTGGTTTTGTTTGATATTCTTTATTTTTTCTTCGCGGTTCACCTGTTCCAGTTTGGCAGGCGTGCAAAAAAAGGAATCGTTTTTAAAGACTCGGCCCATGTAACAGAGGCAATGGCCCGGTTAAAATCGTTTTTTAAACTTTGGGGTATCGTTACCATTGTTATCCTGTGCCTGTTTGGGCTTGAGGTGATATTCCTGGTTATTGAAAATGTGGGCGTGGCAGCCATGCAGCACAAGTAACAGATATGCACAAAACAATAAACCCCGCATTGGCGGGGTTTATTGTTTATATAGTTTAGATTGGTAAAGTCGTTTGTTATATTTCGAAGGAGAAATCTTCGTCGGCAGTTTTGGCTACCTCCGGCGCTTCGCTGTACTCGTACCGTTTTTCAACCACCTCCTGGTTTGCCTTTATGTAATCAACCGTGTCTTTCAATCCTTCAGCAAACTTTTCAAAATCTTCTTTGTACAAAAAGATCTTGTGTTTAATAAAAACCCCGTCTTCCAGGCGCTTTTTGCTTTCGGTGATCGTAACGTAATAATCGTTTGACCTGGTAGCTTTTACATCAAAAAAATAAGTTCTCTTCCCGGCTCTCACCTTCTTCGAAAACACCTCTTCACGCTCTCTATTGTCGAAATCTCCCATATTAATAATATTGTAACTAGTTTTTGGTTGGCATAAATATAAATAAATTTTCAAAGTACAAGCATTAATTATTATATAATTAAGCTTTTTCGGTCTTTTATTTTAGGAAGATGGTAATTTTAGACGTTTTCTGCTTCTTCCAGCAGTTGTTTTTCGTATAATTCAAAGTAGGTACCTTTTTTATCCATGAGGTATTGATGGTGGCCGCTTTCAATTATTTCTCCGTTATCCATCACCAGTATTTTATCAGCATTTTTAATGGTCGATATGCGATGGGCAATAATAATACTCGTTTTTCCCTGCATATTTCGACCCAGGTTATTCAGTATTTCTTCCTCGGTACGGGTATCAACAGCCGAGAGACAGTCGTCGAAGATCAGGATCTGCGGGTCCTTTACAATAGCCCTGGCAATAGATACGCGCTGTTTTTGCCCGCCCGATAAAGTGATCCCGCGTTCGCCGATCAGGGTTTCAAAGCCTTTTTCCAATTCTATGATATTGTCGTACACCGCGGCGTCTTTTGCTGCCTGCTTTACGCGCGGCATATTAAGCACATCGGCGCTGAAAGCTATATTGTTGGCGATGGTATCCGAAAAAAGAAAAACCTCCTGCGGCACAAAGCCTATTTGCGAGCGGTACCCTTCAAGGTTAAAGGATTTAACGGGCTTTCCGTCAATGAGCACATCGCCGCCGGTACTATCGTACATCCGTAATATTAAATTGGCGATAGTTGATTTTCCCGAACCTGTTCGCCCGATGATGGACACCATTTCGCCCGGATTGGCTACAAATGAAACATTTTTTAATGCATTGATGCCGGTATCAGGATATATAAAGGAAACGTTCCGGAATTCAAGGTGACCACCGATGGATTGTTTGGGAACAGCAGGCGACACGATTTCAGATTTTTCGTGCAAAAACTCATTTATCCTTTTTTGCGATGCGGCTGCGCGCTGTATAAGCGAAGTAACCCATCCTAACGCAATAACCGGGAAGGTAAGCATATTAAGGTAAACAATAAACTCGGCAATATTGCCGGCGGTTATATTGCCCTTCATCACCTCGATACCCCCAATATACATGGTGATAATGTTGCTTAAGCCCACGAGCATCAGCATCAATGGGTAAAACATGGCCTGAACTTTCACAAGCTCCATGGAGTGAGTTTTGTAGTTTTCGCTTTCGGCAGCAAAGCTTTCCCGTACAAATTTTTCACGCACGTACGATTTGATCACCCTTATACCCGAAAAATTTTCCTGCACAAAACTTGATAAACCCGACAGGCGTTCCTGTATCTTCTCACTGCGGTAATTGATGATATTGTTTACATAATAAATAATAATAGCAAGGATAGGCAGTGGTAATACGGAGAAAACGGCCAGCCTTACGTTAACGGTAAGCATGGCGTATATCACCATAATAAAAAGCACCACCGTATTAATAGTGTACATAATACCGGGCCCCAGGTACATGCGAACGCGGCTCACATCCTCGGTAACGCGGTTCATCAAATCGCCGGTATTGTGGCGGCGGTAAAATGCCAGCGACAGCTCCTGGTAATGCTGATAAATTTCGTTTTTAAGATCGTACTCAATATGCCGCGACATTACAATAATGGTTTGCCGCATAAAAAACAGGAACAAACCCCGCAAAAGCGAAAGCACCAAAACCAGCACTCCAAACAACAACAGGCTCGATCCGAATATATCATAGATCATTGATTGCCTGTTAAAACCTTTAAAAAGTTGGTAAGTACTGATATTTTCGGTCACCAGGTCAAAAGCAACCCTAACAACCTGCGCGGGTAATACAGCAAAAATATTGGAGATAACCACAAACAATACCCCCGGTATAAGCCGCCAGATGTATTTTACAAAGAATTTGTTGAGGTATGCGAGGTCTTTCATGTATGGAAGTCCGAAAGTCCGGAAAGACCGGAAGTCCGAAAGATCAAAAGTAGATTAATGCACTTGATTAGGCAAATAAAGAGACTAAAGTTGCAAAATTTTGACGACGTTAAGGTTTGCCGAAAGGCTTTTTACTTTCCGGACTTCCGGACTTTCCCGACTTTCGGACTTTTTCCTTTGCCACTATAAAAAAAACACATACTTTTGTCGGAACGCGATACATTCACATTTGTTCATATCTAATGCCTGTCCCTACACCCGATCAGTCGATATTTAACCAACTGGAGACATTTGGTCATAAAAAGATCGTTTTCTGCAGCGATCCGGATACAGGCTTAAAAGCAATCATAGCTATTCACGATACAACATTAGGTCCGGCTTTGGGCGGCACACGTATGTGGGCTTACAAAACCGAGGCTGATGCGCTGCACGATGTTTTAAGGTTATCCAAAAGTATGACCTATAAATCGGCTATTGCAGGGCTTAACCTGGGCGGTGGCAAGGCGGTTATTATTGGCGATTCGCGCAAGGACAAAACAGAGGCCCTTTTACGCAAGTTCGGTCGTTTTATAAAAAATCTTAACGGCGAATTTATTACAGCCGAAGATGTAGGCACCAATCCACGGGATATGGAGTACATCAGGATGGAAACGCAGCACGTTATGGGCGTTCCCGAGAGTATTGGCGGCAGCGGCGACCCATCACCAATTACAGCTTTAGGCGTTTTTATGGGGATAAAGGCCTGCGTAAAAGAGTTTTATGGCAACGATAGCTTAACCGGTAAATCGGTAATTGTGCAGGGCACAGGTCATGTTGGCGAAAACCTGGTGAAATTACTGCGTGATGAAAATGCCAAAGTTTATGCGAGCGATATTAACGAGGATGCAGTAGGGCAAATAGCAAAAAAATATGGTGCGCAGGCAGTATCAAACAATACTATTTTTGATATTAATGCCGATATTTATGCACCCTGCGCGTTAGGTGCAACTATTAATAATCAAACAATTAAAAAGTTAAAGTGTAATATCATCGCCGGTTCGGCAAATAACCAGTTGGAGGATGAGCAAATACACGGACAAATGCTACTGGAAAAAGGAATTTTGTTTGCCCCCGACTATGTTATTAACGCCGGCGGTATTATAAATTGCTATTCCGAATTAATGGGCTTTAGTAAAAAACGTACCATGCAGTTAACCGAAAATATATATGAAGCTACCCGTAACGTTTTAAAGCTATCGAAGCTGGAAAACATTGCAACCACCGAGGCAGCTAATAAAATAGCCGAAAAGAGAATATCAGATATCAAAAAAGTAAAGTCAACCTATTAATTTACAGTCCCCCGGTAGACATCGGGGCTAAATCGTTCTTACCAATATGTTAAATCGCAGACACCTCAGGGTAAAAGTTTTACAGTCGTTGTATGGTTATTTTCAATCCCATAGTGGCGACATAAAACAACATGAAAAAAATTTATTACAAAGCGTTGATAAGGTATACGAAATGTATATCTGGATGCTGTCGTTAATTTCGGAAGTAACAGCCTATGCCGAAATCGATGCACAGGAACGGGCCAACAAACACCTGCCCACAGCCGAAGATCTCAACGCCGACGTTAAAATTTTAACCAACAGGTTTGTCTTGTCGCTTCAAAAAAACAAAGAATATCTTGCTGGATTAAAAAAATATAAGATTGCCTGGGATTTTGAGCCTGAGTTAACTAAATCACTGTTTATTATTCTTAAAAACTCGGAAGAGTATAAAGAATATCTTAAAAAGACAGGCGATACGCTGCATAGCGACAAGGACATTATCAAATTCATCTTCAAAAAAGTGATCTTGAAATCATCGCTGGCCGAGCAGGTTTTCGAAGATAAATTTATCTACTGGCCGGTTGATAAAGATGTGTTGCAGGCCCTGATCGCCAAAACATTTAAGAATTTCGCAAACGATAATCCCGCATTAAACAACCTTGCCGAGGTTACCGCAAATTGGGAAGAGGACCGTGAATTTATTACAGGCCTTTTTGAAGAAACCATCAGGCATAATGACGAATACCAGTTACTGATAACCAATAAAACCCAAAACTGGGAGCCTGACCGTATTGCCATGATCGATACCTTGCTGATGAAAATGGCTATCGCTGAGTTTATTAACTTTACATCGATACCGGTTAAAGTAACCATAAACGAATACCTGGAAATATCAAAAGAGTTTAGTACACCAAAAAGTAATTCGTTTATAAACGGTATCTTAGACAAAATTTTGGCTGAGCTAAAAGACGAGAAAAAAATAAACAAAATAGGCAGAGGATTAATAGAATAATAACAATGAAAACACTGTTTTTAGGCCTTATTGCGGCAACTATGTTATTTGCGGGCTGTGGCCAGTCGGGCAGCAGTTCAACAGCGGCCAACTCCGCAGGTGCCGACGGCGCGCCGGTTATGAAATTTGAAAAAGAGAGTCACGATTTTGGCAAGATTAAGGTTGGCGATATTGTATCGTACGATTTTAAATTCGCCAATACGGGCAGCTCGCCACTCATTATTACCGATGGCTACGCTTCATGCGGCTGTACCAAACCAACATGGCCTAAAACACCCATTAAACCCGGCGAAAACGGCGTTATACACGTTACTTTTGATAGTAAAGGTAAAATGGGTATGCAGGATAAGTTAATTACCATTACCGCCAACACCAAGCCTGCACAAAACCAGGTGCATTTGATTGGTGAAGTACTTGTTACCAAATAAAATTTAACACATAAAAATGATAGCTACTATATTATTAGATGCCGCGCCTTCTGCCGGAAATCCTTACCAAACAATTATTACGTTCGGTGCAATTGCGTTGGTGTTTTATTTCTTTATGATAAGGCCACAGGTAAAAAAGACAAAGGACCAGAAGAAATACGTTAACGAATTAAAGAAAGGCGATAAAGTGATAACCCACGCAGGTATTCACGGCAAAATTGCCGAGGTTGGCGAAACCACGTTTTTGATAGAAACTGAAGGCGGGCACAAAATAAGGCACGAGAAATCGGCTATTTCGCTGGAAGCTTCGAAGGCGTTAAATACACCTCCTGCTAGTAAAGCGTAATTTTTCTGAGGCGAAAGGTTAAAGGGAAAAGGCGAAAGGTTTAAAAATTCACCTTTCGCCTTTTTTATCTTTCGCCTTTTACCTTAAAAAAATGGCCCTAATAAAATTATCAGGAACGGAGCGAAGAAGACTATCGGCATTTTTTACCTGCCTGGTGCTTGCTTTGCTGGCCTGGCTGGTTACGGTGTTGTCAAATCCCCACAAATATACCGTTAAGGGCATTTTGGAATTCAGGAATACGCCGCAAAAGCGCGCCTTTCATCCCCTGCAATCCGATACCGTAAATATTACCGTTAACGGCAACGGCTGGGATATGCTGTTTTCCAAAATGAGTTCTGCCAATAAAGCCATACCCGTCGATCTGAGTTCATTGGAGAACACGAGTTATGTGGTGCTCAGGTCGCAACTCGACCAGATCAACAGCAAGCGGGAAAATTCGCAGCAGATAACAAGCTTTAATCCCGATACGCTTTATTTCGATTTTTCGAACCGGAAGGTGAAACG
>Ga0068855_100002740_pt1 | contig 21700 bp, 20 predicted proteins | sample KBSCornC52_FD_66592 | JGI IMG/M metagenome (GOLD analysis project Ga0068855, IMG submission 66592) | Corn rhizosphere microbial communities from Kellogg Biological Station, Michigan, USA - KBS Corn C5-2 | ecosystem: Host-associated > Plants > Roots > Rhizosphere > Soil ...
GAAGGAGATGCCCACCAGCGCGTTCTCGAGGATGGCCTCGCGCTCGCGCCGCGCCTGCTCGCTGGCGGTGACGTCGCGCGCGCTGGTCATCTGGTAGTCGACGTCGTCGATCGTGAAGCGTGCCGCCGACACCAGCATCGACACGCGGCGGCGGTCGCGCGTGGTCATCGTGGCCGGGAAGTTCTGCACGCTCTCGTGCTGGTCGAGCATGCGGTAGATGCGATCGCGCTGCGTCGCGTCGGCCCACAGCCCGAGCTCGCTGGGCGTGCGGCCGATCACCTCGTCGGCGCGATAGCCGGTCGTCGCGAGGAAGGTCGGGTTGACCATCGCGTAGCGCCCGCTGGCGAATTCGGTCAGCGTGATCCAGTCGGGGCTGGTCGACACGAGATGCGACAGCAGCGTCTCGCTGCGGCGCACGAGGTCTTCCGCGGCGCGGCGCTCGGTGTCGTCGGTGATGATCGACAGCGTCGCGGCCTCGCCCTCGACGTCCACGCGCACGCTGCTGACGCGCACCGTGAGCCGCCGGTCGGCGCCCGGCATCAGCGTGAACTCCGCCTCGGGCAAGCCCTCGCCGGCGGCCAGCGAGTCCAGGCGCTGCATGTGCTCGGCGGCGCGCTCGCGCGATGATCCCGCCTCGAAGAACGGCACCAGGTCCTGGCCCAGCAGCGAGCGCAGGTCGGCGAAGCCGAACAGCGTGACGCCCGCGGGGTTGGCGTCCAGCAGCCGGCCCTCGCGATGCAGCACCAGCGCGGTGGGGATGCGGCGGAACAGGTCCTGGTAGCGCGTCTCGGTGGACCACAGCGCCTGGCGCGCCTTCACGTCCTGCGTGATGTCGCGCAGCACGCCCCAGTAGCCCGCGAACTTGCCCGCCTCGCTGGTGCGCGGCTCGGCACTCAGCGTGAAGTGGCGGATGCGGCCGCCCGCGTCGGCCCAGCGCAGCGGCACGTCGCGCATCGGCAGGCGCGCCGCGAGCTCCGAGCGGAACGCGTCCAGCACCTGCGTGTCGAACATCACGCCGCGCGTCTCCCACAGGAACTTGCCCATGCCCGCATCGACGCCGTGCCGGCGCAGCCCGACGAAGTTGCGCAGTTCCTCCTTCGCGCTGAAGCGCACCAGGCGGCCGTTGCCATCCATTTCCCAATAGGCATCGGCGGCCACCGCCAGCAGGCCCAGGAAGCGGCGTTCGCGCTCGTCGGCGCTGCGCAGCGTGCGATCGAGCGTGCGCCAGAGCAGCTCGCCGCCGGCCAGCGCGATGCCCAGCACCAGCGCGTGCGTCAGCAGCGGCCGCACCAGATCCATCGGCGTGCCGCCCGGCGTGATGCCCGCCGGCGCGAGCCAGTCGAAGGCCATGGCACCGGCGAGCAGCACCAGCATGCTCGCGCCGACCGCCGCGGCCAGCACGCCCGCGCGCAGGCCGGAGACCACGGTGAACAAGCACAGCAGGACGCCCACGATGGCCAGCGTCGGCGACATGAGCCCTTCGCCGGCCAGCGCCGCGGCCACGCCGGACAATCCGATCGCCGCGCCGATCACGAAGGGCAGCGCCCGGTCCTGCAGGGGGGTGCCGGCGTCGCGCCGCAGGGCGAAGGCGATGCCGCCGAGCGCCAGGAACGCCGTGGTCAGCGACAGCCGCGCCACCCAGTCCAGCGGATGGCCGAAGCCCAGGAACATCAGGGCCGACGCGAGCGCGACCCCGGCCGTCGCGGCCAGCAGGTGGCGCGTCAGCAACTGGCGCAGGCGGTGCCTGGCCTCCTTGTTCGGCGGTGCATCAGCCATCGGGTGCTCTTTTTATTGACCCTTGGCGACCCGTTCTCGGCTCGCCCCCCAAGGCGCTAGTTTGACTCGAATTCTCGAGTTGCACCGTCTTCGAAGCTGAACTCGCCCGCGGAACGCCCGTTCAGGGCCCGGCCGACCGGCGCCTCCCCGCATCAGGATTGAAGGCCCGGCAGCGCGCGGACCCCTGCCGGGGGCCGGTCAGCGCGCAGCCGCGATCGCCGCGTTCAGCGCGGCACGCGTGGACAGCGCGGCCTGGCGGGCGGCCGTGGCGAAGTCGTCGCCATTGCCGGCGTACAGGATCGCGCGCGAGGAACTGACGATGATGGGCCCGTCGACGCGCCAGCCGGCCTTGACGGTGGCCTCGATGTCGCCGCCCTGCGCGCCGATGCCCGGGATCAGCAGCGGCAGCGTGGGGGCGAGCTCGCGCACGCGCGCCAGCTCGGCCGGGAACGTGGCGCCGACCACCAGCGCCAGCTGGCCACCGGCATTCCAAGGGCCGGCGGCCAGCCGGGCGATGTGCTCGAACAGCTTGTCGCCGTTCGCGAGCACCTGCGCCTGCAGGTCGGACCCGCCCGGGTTGGACGTGCGGCACAGCAGGATCAGGCCCTTGCCGTCGTGCTTCATGTACGGCTCGATCGAGTCCAGGCCCATGAACGGCGACAGCGTCACGGCGTCGGCCTGGTAGCGGACGAAAGCCTCGCGGGCGTACTGCTCGGCGGTGGCGCCGATGTCGCCGCGCTTGGCGTCGAGGATCACCGGCACGCCGGGCGCGACGCGGCGGATGTAGGCCATCAGCTGCTCGAGCTGGTCTTCGGCGCGCTGCGCCGCGAAGTAGGCGATCTGCGGCTTGTACGCGGAGACGACGTCCTTGGTGGCGTCGACGATGCGCGCACAGAAGTCGAACACCTTGCTCGCATCGCCCTTCCAGGCTCCGGGGAACTTCGCCGGTTCCGGATCGAGCCCGACGCACAGCGTGGAGTCGTTGCGCAGCGAGGCCGCTTGCAGGGTGTCGGTGAATCGCATCGTCGGTGTCCTTCGTTGGTGTTGTGGGGCGGATGGAAAAACGCGGCCCGGAGGCCGCGTTGTCAGACTCTGTGAACGGCTCCGGCGTGTCCGAGCGGGCCGCCAAAACGTGTCCGATCAAGGCGCAAAGCACAGCCGGGCTGGTTGGCCCGGCGAGCATTTGCAACGCAGAGCGGGCGCGTTTTGGCGGGACGAGCGGGCATGTCGGAGTCGTTCGCAGAGTCTTATAGCTTGATCTTGGCGGCCAGTTCTGCGCCGATGCCGGTGTAGCTGCCCGGCGTCATCGCGAGCAGCCGCGCCTTGTCTTCCTGCGGCAGGTCCAGCGCCGCGACGAAGCCCTGGATCAGCTCGCGCGTCATGGGCTGGCCGCGCGTGAACTTCTTGAGCTGGTCGTACGGGTCGGGCAGGCCGTGGCGGCGCATCACGGTCTGGATGGGCTCGGCGAGCACCTCCCAGGCGCTGTCCAGGTCCTCGGCCAGGCGCGATTCGTTCAGTTCGAGCTTGTCCAGGCCGCGCGTGAGGCTGTCGTAGGCCAGCACCGAGTAGCCGATCGCCACGCCCATGTTGCGCAGGACCGTGGAATCGGTGAGGTCGCGCTGCCAGCGGCTGATCGGCAGCTTCTGCGACATGTGCGTCAGCAGCGCGTTGGCCATGCCGAGATTGCCTTCGGCGTTCTCGAAGTCGATCGGGTTGACCTTGTGCGGCATCGTCGACGAGCCGACCTCGCCCGGCTTGGTCTTCTGCTTGAAGTAGCCCAGGCTGACGTAGCCCCAGACGTCGCGCGACCAGTCCACCAGGATCGTGTTCAGGCGCACGACGGCGTCGAACAGCTCGGCCATGTAGTCGTGCGGCTCGATCTGGATGGTGTACGGATTGAGCTTCAGGCCCAGGCGCTCCTCGACGACCTTGCGCGAGAACTCTTCCCAGTCGGTGGACGGGTAGGCCGACACGTGCGCGTTGTAGTTGCCCACCGCGCCGTTCATCTTGGCCAGCAACACCACGTCGGCGATGCGCGCGCGGGCGTGCGTCAGGCGCGCGAGCACGTTGGCCACTTCCTTGCCCACCGTGGTGGGGCTGGCCGTCTGCCCGTGCGTGCGCGACAGCATCGGCACCGCCGCGAAGCGCTGCGCCATCGCCTGCATGCGCGTGAGGATGCCGTCGACCGCCGGCAGCACGACCTGCTCGCGCGCGGACTTCAGCATCAGGGCGTGGCTGGTGTTGTTGATGTCCTCGCTGGTGCAGGCGAAATGGATGAACTCCAGCTTGTCGGCCAGCTCGGGCACGTGGCCGATGCGCTGGCGCAGCCAGTATTCGACCGCCTTGACGTCGTGGTTCGTCTCCTTCTCGATGTCCTTGATCGCCTGGGCATCGGCTTCGGAGAAGCGCACGACCAGCGAGCGCAGCAGGCCCTTGGCGGATTCGGGCAGCGTCGGGAACTCGGCGAAGCCGGCCTCCGACAGTGCGATCAGCCACTCCACCTCGACCTGCACGCGGCGATGCATCAGCCCGTATTCGGACAGCAGCGGGCGCAGCGCGGCCAGCTTGGGGGCGTATCGGCCGTCGAGCGGCGACAGGGCGGTGAGGGCGGAATGGGGCATGGAAGGGCTCGCGTGGACGGATCGCGTCTTGGTGGGGGGCGCAGCGGCGGACGTGGAGGCGGCCGCCGCAAGCGCAAAACCTGCTGATTTTACGGGCCCGCGCCATCCCGGGCTAGGGGCAACCCGGAGTCCGCCCCCATTTAGGCCGGGCAAGCTCCGCGCGGATCGCGCCGACGCGGCCCGGCAGCCGCCATTGACGCCCCCGGGCGCGCCTCGCACAATCACGCCCCTTTTCGCTTCCGCCCCCGCTCCATGCCGGCCGCCTCCCCTTCCGCCGACGCGCGCGACTATTGCGCCATCGACTTCGGCACCTCCAACTCGGCCGTGGCCGTGCCCGCGGCCACCGGCATGGCGCTCGTGCCGCTGGAGCCCCAGCACGGCGAGCGCGGGCGCACCATGCCCACCGCCGTGTTCTACGTCGCCGAAGGCAAGGACCTGCACACGCTGCCCCGGCTCTACGGCCGCGCCGCGATCGCCGCCTACGTCGACGGCACCGACGGTCGCCTGATGCGCTCCATGAAGAGCGTGTTGGGCTCGGCGCTGATGGAGCAGCACACCGACATCGGCGCCGGCCGCTCGGTGGCCTTCGGCGACGTCATCGCCAGCTACCTGATGCACCTGAAGCGCTCCGCGGAGGCGCACGCCGGCCACCCGATCGAGCGCGTGGTGCTGGGCCGCCCCGTCTTCTTCGTCGACGACGATGCCGCGCGCGACGCCGCCGCCCAGGCCTCGCTGGAAGCCGCCGCGCGCACGGTCGGCTTCAAGGAGGTGCGCTTCCAGTACGAACCGATCGCGGCCGCGTTCCACTACGAGGAGCAGGTCGCGCGCGAGCAGGTGGCCATCGTGGCCGACATCGGCGGCGGCACGTCCGATTTCTCCGTCGTGCGGGTCGGCCCCGAGCGGCGCGCCCGGCCCGATCGGCGCGACGACATCCTCGCCAGCCACGGCGTGCACATCGCCGGCACCGACTTCGACCGCCGCGTCGAGCTCGACCGCATCCTGCCCGCGCTCGGCTACGGCGCCTACGGGCCCCGGCGCGGCGACCGCGCGCCGCTGGAAGTGCCCAGCCGCATCTACTTCGATCTGGCCACCTGGCACCTGATCAACACCTGCTACCGGCCGCAGCGCGTGATGGAGGTGGCCGCGATGCGCGACGACTACGCCGACCCGCATCACCACGCCCGCCTCATGACGACGCTGCGCGACCGCCTGGGCCACGCGCTGGCCGGCCTGGCCGAGGACGCGAAGATCGCGGTGTCGCAGGGCGGCACGCACGAGGTGGACCTGTTCGAGATCGAGCGCGAGCTGGTCGTCGACGTGACGGAAGGCCAGGCCGTGGCCGCGATCGAGGGCGACCTCGACCGCATCGTCCAGGCCGCGCTCGAGACGGCGCGCCTGGCCGGCCTGGCGCCCGGGGCCATCGACGCGCTGTATTTCACGGGCGGCTCCACCGGCCTGCGCCTGCTGGCCGACCGCCTGGCCGGGGCGTTCCCCGGCGCGCAGGCGGTGCATGGCGACCGCTTTGCCAGCGTCGCCACGGGCCTCGGGCTGGAGGCGAGCCGACACTTCGCCCGGCGCTGACCGCCGCGCGGCGGCCACGGTCGTGTTGCGCCCGCCAGACACGCGCCCCCCAGTTCTTGGGACGCGCCCTGGCCCGCCGTGTGCTCGCTTCATCGCCACGGGCGCCGCATGGTCGCGGTGCCGGCACGATGTTGGTGCACGCCCGCGGGCCGCGCCGGCGGTCCAAAACCCCCGGAAGAGGGCCATCGGCGTGCCGTTTTTCACGAGGTGCTTCTATAGAATGAAGCCCAGTCCTGACTCGTTGCCCTCATGAAACTCATCGGATCTCTCCCCAGCCCCTACGTTCGCAAGGTGCGCATCGTGCTGGCGGAGAAGAAGCTCGACTACAACTTCGTGCTCGAGGACGTCTGGGGCAGCGACGCCATCCTCGCCTCCAATCCGCTGGGCAAGGTGCCCGTGCTCGTGATGGAAGGCGCCGAGGCCGTGTTCGACTCGCGCGTCATCGTCGAATACGTCGACACGCTGTCGCCCGTGGGCAAGCTGATCCCGGCCTCGGGCCGCGAGCGCGTCGAGGTGCGCACGTGGGAGGCGCTGGCAGACGGCATCCTCGACGCCTGCGTGGCCGCGCGCATGGAAGCCGTCTGGCCGCATCGCACCGAGGCGCAGCGCTGCCAGGCCTGGATCGACCGCCAGCAGGTGCGCATCGCCGCGGCGCTCAAGTCCATCAGCCAGGGCCTGGGCGACAAGGCGTACTGCGTCGGCACGCACTTCTCGCTGGCGGACATCGCCGTCGGCTGCGCACTCGGCTACCTCGACTTCCGCTTTCCGGAGAACACCTGGCGCCAGGAGTATCCGAACGTCGTGCGCCTGGCCGACAAGCTCGCCGCACGCCAGAGCTTCATCGACACCGCGCCGCCGGCAGCCTGACCCTGTCCCCAAGCGCGACGAAGGCGGCCGAAGGCCGCTTTTTTCATGCCCGCGCCGGCTCGCATCCGGCGCGGCGCCAGGCACGCTGCGAGAATCGCGCGACAAGATGCCTGGGAGGGCCGAGATGACGCTCGCGAAGACGATCCGCGCGCACGGGCTGGGTTGCTGCCTGGCGGCCGCGGCCTGGCCGCTGGCGGTCGGCGCACAGCCCGCCGGCAGCGACACCCACCGCGCGAAGTCCGCGCCGCGCACCGCGTCCGCCGCGGCGCCGGTGCAGGCGACCTTCACGATCGAGCGCACGCCCGCCTGGGTGCAGCCCCTGGCCGCCGATCCGGCGGTGCCGGTTCCCGCGGGACCCTACCAGCTGGTGGTGGCCGAGGAACAGGTGCGCGTGCTGGATCACGGCGCCGAGCACTACCGCCACACCATCCGCCAGATCAACGACACCTCGGCCCTGCAGCAGGGCGGCCTGATCGACCTGAGCTTCGACCCGGCGTACCAGCGGCTCGTGTTCCACCAGGTCGACATCGTGCGCGGCAACCAGCGCATCAACAAGCTCGATCCCAGGAAGATCCACCTGCTGCAGCGCGAGCAGCAACTCGAACGCCAGGTCATCGACGGCCGCTTCACCGCATCGCTGGTGCTCGACGACCTGCGCGCCGGAGACCGCGTCGAATGGTCGGCCACGGTGATCGGCGACAACCCCGTGTTCGGCGGACGCTTCGTCGACACCGAATGGAATGCCTACGGCAACGCGCCCACCGGCACCTGGCGCCTGCGCGTCGTGGCGCCGGCCGCGCGCGACATCCACGTGCGCGTCGGCGATCCGGCCACCACCACCGTCACCACCCGCGTGCACGACGGCCTGCGCGAGACGCAGTTCAAGCGCACGAGCATCGCGCAGCTGGCCCCAGACGAGCGCCTGCCGTCCGCCGAATACCTCAAGTGGCAGGTGGAGCTCAGCGAGTTCGCCGACTGGAAGGAAGTGGCCGACTGGGCAGCGCAGCTGTTCGCCCGCGCGATGCAGCCCAGCCCCGCGGTCGACGCGCAGGTGGCCGAGCTCAAGGGCAAGTCGCACGACCGCGAGTCGCTGCTGCGCGCGACGCTGGACTTCGTGCAGCGCGACATCCGCTACTTCGGCACCGAAGGCGGCACCGATTCGCACCAGCCCGCCGCGGCCGACACCGTGCTGCGCCAGCGCTTTGGCGACTGCAAGGACAAGGTCGCCCTGCTCGCCGAGCTCCTCACGCGCATGGGATTCGAGGCCACGCCCGTGATCGTCTCCGCGCAGTACCAGGACGCCAGCGCGAAGCGCCTGCCGGGCCCGCTCGCCTTCGACCACGCGATCGTGCGCGTGATGGTCGACGGCAAGCCCGTCTTCCTCGACGCCACGCGCGCCTACCAGACCGGCCGCGTCCAGTCACGCGAGGCGCTCGACCTCGGCGTGGGCCTGCTCGCGCAAGCCGGCACGACCGCACTGGCCGCGCTGCCCAGCGGCCGCGACACGGTGCGCGTCGACACGCTCGACACCTTCGCATTCCCCAAGCTCGCCCGCGAAGGCACGCTCACCTCGGTCACCACCCTGCATGGCGAGTGGGCCGAGACGTTCCGCGCGATCCTCGCCGGCCAGTCGCGCGCCGACGTCCAGAAGGCGGTGGACGGCGAGATCGTCCGCGCCTACCCGACGCTGGTGGCCACGACGCCAATGGAAGTGGTGGACGACGGCGACGAGGACGCCGTGCGGATCACGGCGCACTACCGCACCGGCGAGTTCTGGACGCTGCCCGAGCAGCGCGCGCTGCTGGGCCGCTACGCGATGGGTGCGCTCGCGCGGCCCTTGCGCCTGCCGGACCAGCCCACCCGCACGCAATCCCTGCGCATCCAGACCGGCCGCTTCCTGCAACACGTGGTGTTCGATTTCGGCGAGCCGTTTCCGGGCGTGCAGAACACGCCGCGCCTGGACGAGGTCAACGACATCTTCGAGCTGCACACGCGCGGGCAGGGGCAGTCGCCGCGCCAGGAGATGTTCGGCGAGCTGCACCTGCTCACCGACACCATCCCGGCGGCCGAGTGGACGGCGCACCGCGATCGCATCGTCAGGATCTGGCCGCACCTGGGCGGCAATGTCCTCGTCTCGCCGTACTCGGTCAGCCAGTTCGCGGCGCTGCGCACCGAGGGCGACGCGCTGCTGGCCAAGCTGCGCAAGGGCGACCTGCACCTGGCCACGCAGGCGCAGGCCGCCGCCACGATGAAGCTGCTGGCCCTGGACAAGGCCCTGGACTCCGACCGCCTCACGCCGCCCCTGCGTGCTCAGGTCCTGGTGGCCAAGGGCATCGCCCTGGACAACCTCGGCAAGCAGGACCTGGGCAGGGGTGCCATCGAATCGGCGCTGATGCTCGACCCCGCGAACGCCGAGGCGCACGCGGCGCTCGCCGAGAACGCGCTGGGCCGCGGCGACGATGCGATGGTGCTGCGCGAGACCGCCGAGACGCTGAAACTGTCGCCCTCCAGGACGGACATCTACCTGACGCGCGGGCGCATGCACTACCTGGCCGGTGCCATGGGGCCCGCGCGCGACGACTTCGTCATCGCGCTGCAGTCACGCCAGGAGGTCGAGCGCATGTACGGCACGATCTGGCTGTACCTGGCCAACCGCCGCGCAGGCAGCGACCCGGGCAAGGCCGCCGAGGCCGTGCACGCGTTCGAGCCGTCGGCGACGTACCCGGAGTGGCCGTTCAGCGTGCTGCAGCTGATGGAGAACCGCACCACGCTCGACGCCGCGCTGGTTGCCTCGCAGGACAACGGGCAGCGCAGCGCGAGCCGCGAGTGCGAGCTGTACTACTACGCGGGCGAGAAGGCGCTGGCCGACGGCGACATGGCCGGCGCGCGCAAGTTCCTGCACATGAGCGTGGCCACCGGCGTGACCGAGTTCGTCGAGTACCAGGCGGCGCAGCGCGAGCTGGCGCGCATCGGCGACAAGTGAACAGGCCCTAGACGGCCAGGTCGAGCGCCGACGGTGCGGCCACCGTCGGCACCGCCACCGGCGCCCGCGGCACGTTCGGCGACGCGAGCGCCCCGGCCGGCGCGAAGCTGTCGGCGCGCGCGATCGGCCAGTACATCTTGTAGACGTTGTGCGGCCAGTCGCACTCGCCGCGCGCGGCCGCCAGCAACTCGCCCGGGGCGATGAACTCCAGGTGATTGGCGAGCAGCTTGACCTTGTCGCCCGCCACGCGGCGCACCACGTGGTTGGCCGTGATCTCGTTGGGATGATGCAGGCCCGCGGCCTGCACCAGCTCCTTGAGCGCCTCCAGCGTGTGGCGGTGGTAGTTGTACACGCGCTCGATCTTGGACGGCACCACCAGCGCCTTCTGGCGCAGCGGATCCTGCGTGGCCACGCCGGTGGGGCAGTGGTCGGTATGGCAGCTCTGCGACTGGATGCAGCCGAGCGCGAACATGAAGCCGCGCGCCGAATTGCACCAGTTCGCGCCGAGCGCCATCATGCGCGCGATGTCGAACGCGCTGACGACCTTGCCGGCGCAGCCGATACGGATCCGGTCGCGCAGATTCAGGCCGACGAGCGTGTTGTGCACCAGCAGCAGGCCTTCCTGCACGGGCGTGCCCACGTGGTCGGCGAACTCCAGGGGCGCGGCGCCGGTGCCGCCCTCGCCGCCATCGACGACGATGAAGTCGGGCAGCAGGCCTGTCTCCAGCATGGCCTTGGCGATGCCGAACCACTCCCACGGATGGCCGATGCAGAACTTGAAGCCCACCGGCTTGCCGCCCGAGAGCTCGCGCAGCCTGGCGATGAACTGCAGCATCTCCACCGGCGTGGAGAACGCGCTGTGGCTGGCCGGCGAGACGCAGTCCACGCCCTGCTCCACGCCGCGCGCCTCGGCGATCTCCCGGGTCACCTTGGGCCCGGGCAGCACGCCGCCGTGCCCGGGCTTGGCGCCCTGGCTCAGCTTGACCTCGATCATCTTGACCTGCGGCTCGGTGGCGTGCCTGGCGAACAGCTCCGCGTCGAACGTGCCATCGGGGTTGCGGCAGCCGAAGTAGCCCGAGGCCACTTCCCAGACCAGGTCGCCGCCCTGCGCCCGGTGGTGCACGCTGATCGAGCCCTCGCCGGTGTCGTGCGCGAAGTTGCCGCGCAGCGCGCCGCCGTTGAGCGCCCGGATGGCCGCGCCGCTGAGCGCGCCGAAGCTCATCGCGCTGATGTTGAAGATGCTGGCGTCGTAGGGCTGCGCGCAGTCCGGTCCGATCGTGACGCGGAAGTCGTGCGACGCCAGCTTCGTGGGCTGCAGGGAATGGTTGATCCACTCGTAGCCTTCGGACTGCACGTCCAGTTGCGTGCCGAGCGGGCGCTTGTCGGGGTCACCCTTGGCGCGCTGGTAGACGAGCGAGCGCTGCTGGCGCGAGAACGGCGCGGCCTCGTTGTCGCCCTCGATGAAGTACTGCCGCATCTCGGGCCGGATGAACTCGAAGAAGAAGCGCAGGTGGCCGATCACCGGGTAGTTGCGCAGGATCGAGTGACGCGGCTGGCGCACGTCGCGGATGCCGATGACCACGCCCACCAGTCCGAGCAGCGCCCAGGGCCAGCCGGTGTGCGCGACGACCTCGGTGAACGCGCCCAGCAGCGCGACGACGGCGCTGAGGATCCACGCGAGGTAGCGGATCGGGAAGAAGCGATCGAGCGACAGCAGCCAGTGGGGCATGGAGATTTCTCGTGCAGGTTTCAAGGGCCGGGCGCAAGCACGCCGGACCGTCCCGGGATCTTCGGCACGTCCGCCCGCAACTTGACGTCAGCCCGGCCGTGCGGTCCCTGGCGGAATGTAAACCTCCCCGGGGGCGCGGCGGCCGGTGACTTCCCTGCCGCGCGGGGCCTCAGCGCGGCAGGCGCGTGCGCAGGAGCAGCCAGCGCCGCCAGCCGAACGGCCGGTGCACGGCCGGGACTTCGGCGCGCAGGGGCCAGGCCAGGCGCGGTGCGGGGTGCACCGTGACCGTCCAGGCCTCGTCGCCCAGGAAGTGGAAGCCGACCGAGCGTGGCGGCCCGAGCACCAGGTGCCTGAACACGCCCGTCGACCGCGGCTGGCCGATGGCGACGGTGTCGACCAGGCGGCCGTCCTTCTCGACGAGGTGGATGGACAGCAACTCCTCGACCGCGACGCCGTCGGTCATGAAGACGAGGTAGCGGCCGTCCACCTCCACCGCGGCCTCGATGTTGAGCCCGGCAACGAAGCGGCCGGTGGAGCGCCCGTGCACCCGAAGATCGCAGCGCGGCCCGCGGCCATCGGGCGGCGCGGGCATCACGGTGACTTCGTCGGCGTGCCGCACGGCCGTGGGCCCCCGTGCGCCTTACTCGACGCCCGCCTCGGCGGAGTGCCAGACGCCCCAGATCAGGCTGAGGCCGATGCCTGCATCCTGCTTGCTGCGCACCAGCGGGCTCCCCTCGTTGGCAGCGCCACGCACCGTCTCGAACTGCGCAAAGTACTGCATCCGCAAGGTCGGGCTGATGCGATGACGCAGGCTCGCGTTCAGGCGCGTGGCGATCAGGCCGGCCTTGGCCGCGTAGGCCGGGCGGTCCGCCGTCGCATAGGGCGTGTCGACCCCGTAGTAGAGGTGGTTGAGCCGGCGGTCGCCGAACAGCGTGCTCGCCGACACGACCAGCGAGAAACTCCGGCCCATCCACGCCGTGTGCGACAGGCGCGGCTCGAACGTCCACCCGTCGTGGTCGAACTGGTGGCTGACGTCGAAGACGGCGCGCACCGGGATCTCCAGCTGCGTCAGCCGCGGCTCGCGCTGCGGGTCGAGCAGGTCACCGACGTTGATCCTGACCGCCGGCCCGATCTCGGCCAGCGTGCCGATGTTGGGCATGCCGTGGCGCGCGTCGACCTTGTTGGCCGACGAGCCGAACGAACCCGACGCGCTGACGTCCCACTCCCAGCGCGGCGTGTGCAGCGCCCGCAGGCCGATGCCCTTGCCGTCGACCCGCAGCAGCGAGCCGCGGTAGATGCCGAACGGCAGGATGCGCAGCCGCGCGAGATCCTGGTCGGAGCCCGGATACGCCGGCTGGTACGCGGCGATCGCGACGGCGCCGATCTCCCACAGCGGGAGCGGCTCCTTCGGGCGGGTCGGCTCGGTGGCGCCGGCGGTGTCGGCGGCGGTCTCCTGGGCGTGCAGGCCGGCGGCGGCGGCAAGGACCGCCAGCGCGGCCGCGGCGCTGCGAAGGCGCGGGGTGAAGGTTCGGCTCATGGCGGGCCACTATAATCAGGCCACAGCGCCGATTTGATTTCCGGCTTGCGGGCGCTCTACAAATTTCGCTAAAGAGGGGCGCCCGCGCGGTGTCCGAGCTTTCCCCCGGATGACCGTGAACGAGAAGGGTGCCGAGATGGGTTCCGTCGGCCGTATCGAGCCGCAGGCGATGCACTTCGCCGAGCCGCTGCTGCTCACCAGCGGCAAGCAATTGAACGACTACACGCTGGTCTACGAGACCTACGGCACGCTCAACGCCGCGCGTGACAACGCCGTGCTGGTGTGCCACGCGCTCAACGCGAGCCACCACGTGGCCGGCGTCTCGGCCAAGGGCGACACCGGCTGGTGGGACAACCTGGTGGGGCCCGGCAAGGCGCTGGACACCGACCGCTTCTTCGTCATCGGCGTGAACAATCCGGGCTCGTGCTTCGGCTCGACGGGCCCGACCTCGCCCAACCCCGACCCGGCCGCAGGCGGGCGCGTCTACGGCGCCGACTTCCCGGTGGTGACGGTGGAGGACTGGGTCGACGCGCAGGCGCGGCTGGTCGAGCGCCTGGGCATCGCGAAGCTGGCCGCCGTGCTGGGCGGCAGCCTCGGCGGCATGCAGGCGCTCGCGTGGACGCTGCGCTACCCGGAGCGCGTGGCGCACTGCATCGCGGTGGCCACCGCGCCGAAGCTGTCGGCGCAGAACATCGCCTTCAACGAGGTGGCGCGCCGCGCCATCGTCACCGACCCCGACTTCCACGGCGGCCACTACGTCCAGGCCGGCACGATCCCCAAGCGCGGCCTGCGCGTGGCGCGCATGATCGGCCACATCACCTACCTGTCGGACGACTCGATGGAGGCCAAGTTCGGCCGCGCCACGCGCGTCGCGAGCGACGTCGGGGCGCGCCACAACTACTCGACGCAGGACATCGAGTTCCAGGTCGAGAGCTACCTGCGCTACCAGGGCGACAAGTTCAGCGAGTACTTCGACGCCAACACCTACCTGCTGATCACCCGCGCGCTCGACTACTTCGACCCGGCGCACGCGCACGATGGCGACCTGTCGGCCGCGTTCGCGGCGGCGCGCGACTGCCGCTTCCTCGTGGTCAGCTTCACCACCGACTGGCGCTTCGCGCCGCAGCGCTCGCGCGAGATCGTCAAGGCGCTGGTGGACAACCGCGCCGAGGTCTCGTACGCCGAGATCGACGCGCCGCACGGCCACGACGCCTTCCTGCTGGAGGATCCGCGCTACCACGGCGTGATGCGGGCCTACTTCGAACGCATCGCGCAGGACCTGGCGACGGAGGCAGCCCCCTTGGGAGACGCAGCGCCGTCTCCGGTGCGGGAGGGGCAGTCATGAGCGAAAGACGCGACCTGGACATCATCACGAACCTGGTGCCGCACGGCTCGCGCGTGCTGGACCTGGGCTGCGGCAACGGCGAGGTGCTCGCGCACCTGACGCGCCACCACGGCTGCAGCGGCTACGGCATCGAGATCGACGACGCGAACGTGCTCGCGAGCACGCATCGCGGCGTCAACGTGATCCAGCTCAACCTGGAGGAAGGGCTGGCGCTGTTCGACGACCACAGCTTCGACGTCGTCCTGCAGCTGGACACGCTGCAGCACCTGCGCAACACCGAGAAGATGCTGCAGGAGACAGCCCGCGTGGGCCGCATCGGCATCCTCAGCTTCCCCAACTTCGCGCACTGGCCCAACCGCCTGCGCATCGCCACGGGGCGCATGCCCGTCACGCGCGCGCTGCCGTACGAGTGGTACGACACGCCCAACATCCGCGTGACGACGTATGCGGACTTCGAGGTGCTGGCCCGCAAGAACGGCCTGGACATCCTCGAGGCGTTCGGGCTGCAGAACGGACGCATCGTGCGCCGGCGGCCGAACCTGATGGCCAGCGTGGCCGTCTTCAAGTTCCAGCGCGGCTGACGCCAGCGCACCCGTCTTCGCAGCGGGACGACGGTCGGCACCCCGGCGAGCGGCGGGTTAGCCGCAGGCGTAACCCGCCGTTCGTCCGCCGCTTCAGGTCGGCGTCGCCGGGCTGCCCGGATGCGACGGCGTGGCCGGCGTGGTCGGCGTCGTGCCGCGCTGCATGAAGAAGACCAGCAGCGCGATCCAGCCCGCCACGGGCAGCAGCATCGGCAGCCACCACATCGGGCCCCGGTTGGTGTCGCGCAACCGGCGCGTGCTCACGGCCAGGCCCGGCACCAGCATCGCCAGGAAGAAGATGCCGGCGGCCCACTCGGCGGCCACGCCCAGCAGCCCGTTGATGATCACGCAGAACAGCATGAACCACCAGAACTCGGAACGGGTGGCCCGGCCGTCGAAGTCGGCGTACTTCTTCGCGACGCATGTCTCGACGGCTTCCTGGATCTGCATGACGCGGTCTCTCGGCTTTTTCGTGTCCCTGGATTGCCGGGATGGTAGCCGGGAAGGCGGGCCATGGGAACGCGCGACCCGCCGGCTGGCGCATCAATTTCCGCGCCGCCGGCGGCGCCGTCGCGCGGAGGCGTCACCGTCGGCCGACCCGCCGCCGTCGCCGCAATCGCAGCAGTCGAAGATTCCCAGGAAATCGCAGGCATCGCCGAACGAACAGTCGGGCGCATCGCAGGACAGGTCGCACGGCACGTCGCAGTCGACGAAGCCGGCCTGGGCCGGGCGCGGCAGCGTCGGCCGGGCCGCGGACGCCTCGCGCACGCGCCGGCATTCCCGCAGCCGCAGCCGCAGCACCCCGAGCCCGCGCCAGGCCCCGTAGCGCGCGATGGCGCGCAGGCCCAGCGTCGAGCAGCTGGGCAGGCCCAGGCGTACCCGGCACGGGCAGCCATAGCCCTTGTGCGGCGACAGGTGGCGCTTGTAGCCGCGGATCGCGGCCAGGAGCAGCGCGCGCGCCGGACTCACGGCGCCGGGCGCTCCACGCGGCGCAGCCGCCGCCACAGCAGGCGCAGCCCGTGACAGGCCAGCAGGTAGAAGCCGAAATACAGCAGCAGGGGCACGAGGCCGGACGTCATGAGGACGCTGCTGGCGCGCCGCGGAAAGTGGTCGATCAGCAGGATCGGCCAATACAGCAGCAGGTAGCCCAGTCCGCGGGCGCGCTCCTCGCCGTCGCCCCACGCCAGGGCGCCCGCGACGAACGGCGACGCCACGGCCAGGGCGGCGGCAATGAGGACGCTGGCGCGATTGACGGAGAGCATGGAGCCATTGTGAGGGTTGGCCCGGACGATCGGCGGCCGCCGGCCCTCGGAAACGACAAGGCCCCGGCCCATGGGGAGCCGGGGCCCTGGCGCAGTCACCGCTTACTTGGTGACGGCGTCCGACGCGGCCGACGCGGACTTGTGGGCGGCGTGACGGACGCCGCTGGCGGCCTTGTGCGCGGCGTGCGCCGTGCCGGTGGCCGCCGCCGAGGCGACGTGCTCGGTGCCGGTGGCGGCGGCCGAGGCGCCCTTGGCGACGGCGTGGCCGGTGGCCTTGGCGGCGTGCTTGACGGCGCTGGCGGCGCTGGCCGCGGCATCGGCCACTTCGGCGGCGCCGGCGAAAGAGGCAGCGCCGACCAGGGCGCAGGCGATCGAGAAGGTACGCAAGTTCATGGTGATTCCCATCGGATCTGTCGGACGAACGCGCCGGCTGCCAGGAGACACGCCGCGCCGATGCGAGCTGCCTCGCCGGCGGCCCGTCAGCAACCAACGCGAGACAGCTCAACCCGGTTGACCGCGCAGCGCCTTGCGGATCACCAGCTTCAGGCCGGACCAGACCGCGCTGACCGCGCACACCTTCACGTCGACGAAGCCCAGGGGCACCGCGATCTCGCGGATCGTGTCCTCGGTGATGTCCGTCGGCACCCTGGACGCCTTCTTAGGCCACGACACCCACACCGCCGCCGCCGGCGCGATGCGCCCGCGCAGGCTGGCCAGGCAGGCCGCCAGTTCGGCGCGCTGGTCGACGAACACGTGGACGACGTCCGTCGTCGCCGACACCCGCGCCGAAAAGCGCACGCCCTCGGGCAGCGGCGCCAGCCAGTCCAGGTAGTCGTCCGGGGCGTGCAGCGGTGCGACGCGGCTGCCCGCGACGATGCCCAGCTTGCGCGCGAGCGGCGTGCCGGAATAGCCGGGGGTGGGGGGCATGGTCAGTGCTCCAGCAGGATGTCGAAGACCTTGTCGCGGTGCAGCAGGAAGTCGCGGGTGACGCGGAAATGCTCGGTGTCCTCGTAGCGCACCGGCCGCAGGCCGGCTGCCGTGCACTGCAGGATCAGCGCGTCGGGGTAGGCCATCAGGATCGGCGAGTGCGTCGCGATGACGAACTGCGAGCCCTTGCGCACGAGTTCGTGGAAGCGTTGCAGCGCCTCGATCTGCCGCGCCGGCGACAACGCGGCCTCTGGCTCGTCCAACAGGTACAGGCCGTTGCCGGCAAATCGGGTCTTCAACAGCGTCATGAAGGACTCGCCATGCGACTGCGCATGCAGCGAACGGCCGCCGTAGGCGTAGTCGACGCCCAGATCGTCTATCGTCGTCGCGACGTTGTACATGGACTCCGCCCGCAGGAAGTAGGCGTCGCTGGGGCGCACGCCCTTGCCGATTCGCAGGAACTCGTGCAATCCGGAGTGCGACGGCCGGGTCTGGAAGTTGAAGTTGCGCGAGCCGCCTTCCGCGTTGAACTCGAGGGCGACGGCGATGGCTTCGAGCAACGTGGACTTTCCCGAGCCGTTCTCGCCTACGAGGAACGTCATCTTCGGGTGCAGCTCGATGGTGTCGAGCATGCGCACCACGGGCACCGAGAACGGGTAGTCGTCGAAGCTCTCGATCTTGTCGCGCAGCAGCGTGACGCGGGCGGCGAAGTGCCTGGGGAGGACGCTCATCGTGCGCCCTTCGCTCAGGGCTTGGCGATCGGCGCCAGCGCCTCGAACGAAGCCGGCGTCTTCGCATGCCAGGCGGCGATCGCGCGCGCCATCTCGTCGATGTCGAACACGGCGCTCTGCAGCAGCGTCATCTGCTCCAGCGACGCCGCCGTCGAATGGTCGCGGGCGTGGTTCAGGGCCGCCTTGCTCGCCGCGATCGCCAGCGGCGACTTGGCTGCGATGGACGCGGCCAGCTTGCGCGCGTGCGCGACCAGCGCGTCGGCGTCGGGCAGCACCGCATTGACCAGGCCGGTGGCCAGCGCGCGTTCCGCGCCCAGGCGGTCGCCCGTGTACGCGAGCTCGCGCGCGAGGCCCTGCGGCAGCAGGCGCTGCAGGCGTTGCAGCACGCCCAGGTCGGCGGCCATGCCGATGTGGATCTCCTGCACCGTGAAGAACGCGTCGGCGCTGCACACGCGCAGGTCGCAGGCCGCGGCGAGGTCCAGCGCGCCGCCCACGCACGCGCCCTGCACCGCGCACACCACCGGAAAGCGCGCGGCGTCCAGCACGTCGAAGCAGGCCATCAGGCGGCGCAGCTGCGTCTGGAACGCGAGGCGCCGGCGCGCGCTGCCGGTGTCGAGCAGGGCCTGCATGGGGCCGTCCGGCGCGAACGTGTCCAGCGCCATGCCGGCGCAGAAGTGCTTGCCCTCGCCGCGCAGCAGCAGCACGCGCACCTGGCCGGCGTCGTCGAGCGACTGCACCGCGTCGCGCAGCGCCGGGAAGAACGCCGGCGCCATCGTGTTCATGCGCTCGGGCCGGTTCAGCACGAGCTCGGCGACGCCGGTGGCCGGGTCGTGATCGAGGCGGAAGAAGTCGTTCATGGCGGTCGCTCCGGTGGCCAGGCCCCGAGTATCGGCGGTGCTCGGGCGCCGGGCACCCCCTCGTTGACCGACCCTGAGGTTGCCGCCCATCACCTTTTTCAGCGTGGCGACCAGGTCGGAGCGCGCCTGCGGCCTCCGGCCGCCGGCGCAGCGCGTTCAGTCGGGCTTGAGCGGGCGCTGTACGGCGTCGGTCATGGCGTCGACCAGAACCGTCTGCAGCGCATCCATCATCTGCTGCGCCTTCAGCGACGTGTAGGGCCTGGCGGCCTGGATGACCTCGTGCGCGGTCACGGTGGACGTGGCGAGGTCGATGACCGACAGCTTCACGTAGACGTAGGGCGCGATGTAGCCCTTGATCTCGCCCAGCTCCGGGTCGATCATCGGCTTGAAGGTGTCGATGTAGAACCCGAGCCCGGCGAGCCTGCCCGCCCCGAGCCGCGTGGTGCCGTCGGCGATGGCCGCCTCGCCGCGGATCTTGGTGACCAGCAGCAGCTCGCCCGCGCCCTCCTTGGCCACGGCCTCGCGCAACGCGGCGGGCAGGGTCACCTTGTCGCCGTCGAACCAGTCCTCCTGGTGCGCGAACGCGGCGGGCGCGCTCATCGCCAGGAAGCTCAGCGTGGCCGACGGCTGCCGCTTGGGCACGCTGCCGGCCAGCGCCTCCAGCACGGTGCGGTCGAACGGCGCGCCATTGAGCGGCAGCACCTTGCTCGAGCCGCGCGCATGCAGCGTGCCGGTGACGCCCTCGGGCGCGCCAACGTAGGTCAGCTCGTCGCTGACGAGCGACACCGCGACGTAGCGGTGGGCCGCCTGCGCGAACGAGCTCGCGAACAGGCCCGCGAGGGCCGCTGCCGCGGCCAGCGATCGTCTCTTCATGGGTTCCTCCCCGGGGTGACGGCGGGCCTTCGAAGGATGCGGGAGGCGCCTGGCTCGTCGACCTCATTGTCGCGCCGGTCCGGCGACCGGCCGCATGGCGTGTTCCCTCAGGCCGGTGCCACGTGGCGCACGCGCTTGCCGAACAGGCGGTTGGGGTGCGACTCGCCCTCGAAGGTGTACATCACCTCGCCGAGGTCGTCGTAGCCGCAGCGCGGGTAGAAGCTGAGCGCGCGCGCGTTGCCCACCCACGCCGTCAGCCACATCCCCTCGGCCCCGCGCGCGGCGGCCGCCTTCTCGGCGTGGCGCAGCAGGTCGCGGCCGATGCCGCGGCCGGTGAACGGCTCCTGCACGTACAGGTGTTCGAGCTTGACGCCTGGGACGTCGGGGCGGCCTTCCGGGCGGGCGTCGTTGTCCACGAGGGACAGGGCGACCAGGTGCCCGGCGCATTCGGCCACCAGGATCGTCTTGCCGGGGTCGGCGAGCAGGCCCTCGTAGCAGGCGACCGAATGGTGGGCGAGCACCTCGCGCGCCAGCGCGGGGCGGATGCCGTGCCGCGTGTACGTGTGCAGGAAGACCTGGGTGGACAGCACGCCCAGGCACAGGGCGTCGTCGGGTCGGGCGGGGCGGAAGGTGATGGGGGCGTTGGTCATGCGGTCCGTTGGAGGAAGGCCCGGCGAGAACGCGTCGCCGTTGCAGCTGCGCAGCATAGCGCGGGCGCGGATGCCGATCCGGATGGCCCGCGGCCGGTCGGCCCCCTACACTGCGCCGCATGACCTCCGTGACCACCGACGACGGCCTGGCCCTGCACCTGCGCACCTGGCCCGCCCCCAACCCGACCCGCGGCGTCGCCGTGCTGGTGCATGGCCTGGGCGAGCACGTCGATCGCTACGACCACGTCGCGCGCCGCCTGAACGGCCTGGGCTTCACGGTGGTCGGCTACGACCATCGCGGGCACGGGCGCTCGCCGGGCCCGCGCGGCGGCATTCCCGCCGACGACACCTTGTGCGCCGACCTGGGCCACGTCCTGCGCGCGGCGCGCGCGGCCGTGCCGGGTCCGCTGACGCTCGTCGGCCACAGCCTGGGCGGGCTGATCGCCGGGCGCTTCGTGGCCGAAGGCCTGGCGACGGCGCCCGCGTCATGGTGGTGCCGCGTGGACGCGCTGGTGATGTCGTCGCCCGCGCTCGACCCCGGCACCAACGCCGTCCAGAAGCTGCTGCTGGCGGTGGTCGCGCCGATGCTGCCCAACCTGGCCGTCAACAACGGGCTCAAGGTGGACTGGATCTCGCGCGACGCCGGCGTCGTCAAGGCCTACGCGGGCGATCCGCTGGTGCACGACCGCATCACCGGCCGCCTGGGCCTGTTCGTGGCGCGACAGGGTCCCGCGGTGATCGCCGCGGCGCCGCGCTGGAAGACACCCACGCTGCTGATGTGGGCCGGTGCCGACCGCTGCGTCGCGCCGGCAGGCAGCGCCGCCTTCGCGGCGGCCGCGCCGCGCGACGTCGTCGCCGTGCGCGAATGGCCGGGCCTGTTCCACGAGATCTTCAACGAGCCCGAGCAGGGCCAGGTGCTGGACGCGCTGGCTGACTGGCTCCAGGCGCACGTGCCCGAGACGATCCCGGCCTGAGCACCCCTGAACGGGATCCGACACGCCCGCCCGTAGCGAAATCCTCGGTTTCGACGCGGTCTGGCGCCGGGACTCTCCGGCGCGACAGGCGCAAAATGGCGGTCTACCCTGAATCCCGCCGCCCGGTGCACAGGGCCTGGTCCGCCACCCGCGGGCCGAGCGCCGCTGATTCGCGCCCGGGTCGCCCAACGGAGTCCGCCATGAACGCCCCCGAACGCCTGCCCATCCCCGCCGAGCCCGATGCCAAGGCGCTGTCCGCCTTCTCCGAGACGGCCTGGAACACGCGCATCCTGCCGCAGCTGAAGGACTACGTCGCCATCCCGGCCAAGAGCCCCATGTTCGACGCCGACTGGGAAAAGCACGGCCTGCTCGACAAGGTGGTGCGCGACGCGGCGCAGTGGGTCGA
>Ga0068855_100002741_pt1 | contig 21693 bp, 27 predicted proteins | sample KBSCornC52_FD_66592 | JGI IMG/M metagenome (GOLD analysis project Ga0068855, IMG submission 66592) | Corn rhizosphere microbial communities from Kellogg Biological Station, Michigan, USA - KBS Corn C5-2 | ecosystem: Host-associated > Plants > Roots > Rhizosphere > Soil ...
GCGCAATCGGTCACAAGGCGATCGCGGTCAGCAATGCCCACCTGCTGACCGGGCTCCTGGGGAGCGCACAAGCCGAGCCTCTGCTGCGCTCGACCGTGGCCGCCTTGTTGAACAGCGATGAGGATCCGAACCCCGCGAGCCATGATCTGCCGCCCGATCGACCTTGGCGGGAGAACCAGAAGCGCCTGAGCCAGATACCCGCCGCGTGGGGGCAGGGCCACGACGACGCGGGTGCGCGTACCCACCTGCGTGCGGCTCTGTATCAGACATCCGCGGAGGATGCGGGCGCCGTGGTCGTCGAGCTGTTGCGACGCGGGCTCTCGCCGGAGGCGATCTGGCGGGTGCTGTTTGAGACCGCCGCCGAGCTCGTTCCGCGCCAACCCGGCATCGTGGCTCTTCATTCCCAAACCACCGCCAACGCGTTGCATTACACCTATCTGGCCAGCCACGACGATCGCACACGACAACTGACACTGCTGCAGTGCGCCGCCTTCGTCGCCATGTTCCGCCAGATGACTGGTGCACGAGCCGAGGACATGGACCTCGCCGCGCTGCGGCCACAACGGCCCGAGCACGCGGGCCAGGATGCGCTCACGGAGATCTTCGCCGAGCTGGCTGCGGGGCGCCGCGTGCTGGCGGCGCAAAAATGTCTCGGCTTCCTGAATGAGGGCGGCGATGCGGCGCAGGTGATCGCCGTTGCACGACACCATGTGGCGTATGGCGCGGGTGAACCCCATGACTTCAAGTTTGCCGAGGCGATGTTCGACAACTACGCCCAACTCCCGGATTCCGCCTGGCGCCCTCGATTCCTGAGTGCCGGCATGGCGTATTTCAAAGCCCCGGCGCGCCGGCCCGCCGCCGTCATTCAGGAGGCGAAGGAGTTGTTGGCCACCTGAGACAGGTAGCGCGGGTAACTGCCTGCAAGCCCGCCAACCGCGAGCTGACCACGAGCCGCTGCAAGCGGCCGTGCTGCGCGCCGCCTGTGATAACCTCCGCGCGACCCCAAACAGCAACAGCGCGCTCACACGCTTTCACACACCATGAAAACAACGACCGCCGCTCTCGCCACGATTCTCATGTTGGCTGCTACCGGTACGGCCATGGCCGCGCCCTCGTGCGACCGTCAGTGCCTGGAAGGCTTTGTCGAACGCTATTTCGATGCGCTCATTGCGCACCAACCCGACAAGGTGCCGCTGGCCAGGAATGTCAGGTATACCGAGGATGGCCAGGTGCTCAGCATCGGCGACGGGCTGTGGCGCACGATGCACGCCAAGGGTCACTACCGGCTGTTCGTCACCGACGTGCCCGCCGGACAGGTGGCTGTGTTCGCCACCATTCAGGAGGACAACGCCGATCCTGCCAAGGGAACCCCGGCGGCCATCGCCTTGCGCCTCAAGGTCCGCAACCGGCAGATCACGGAGATCGAGGAGATCGTCATCCGCGACGAGAAGGCGGCCGCCCGCATCGATGCGTTGACGACCAATCCCATCTATCTGCAGACCGTCCCGGCGGGGGAGCGCATGTCCAGGGCCGACATGATCACCACGGCGAACAAGTATTTCAGCGGCATGCAGATGAACGACGGCAAGGGCGACTATCCGTTCGCCGATGACTGCATCCGGCTCGAGAACGGCATGCAGACCACCAGCCAGCCGACCCCGCCCGGACAGGCGCGTCCGATCCGAAGACCTCCCTCAGGTACTCCGGGCAGTGGACGTGCATGGAGCAGTTCAAGTCCGGCCTGCTGCACTTCGTGAGCCGCATCCGCGATCGCCGCTACGTGGCGGTGGATGAGGAGCGCGGCATCGTGTTCGCTTTCGGGTTCTTCGATCACGAGGGCGGCTCGACCCGCACGTTCCAGACTCCAGACGGGCGCACCGTGACCGCCGGCCCCGTGCAGCCCTGGACCTGGGAGATCGCCGAGCTGTTCAAGGTGCAGGGCGGCAAGATCCACAGGATCGAAGCGCTTCTGCAGCGCAGCCCATACGGCATGCTCTCCGGCTGGAGCACCTTGGCGGAGGGCATGTCCGACAAGGCACGGGACGTGACGATGAAGTAGGCAAGGGAGGGCGGCATTGAAGGTGAGACATCTCGCCCTCGGCCGGGGCATCCGGCAGCTGCGGCCCGCTGAGCGATAGAAATTCTTTCACATTTTGGGCAAGCGTTTCACGATCTCGCGCGGTGACAGACCGGCCAGGTCCGCAAAAAGCTGAAACGACTCCATCGACAGATAACCTTCGCGCGAAGGCCAGCCTCGCGCGACCCGCTCGTAGAGCGCGGCATTGCTACCTTCCTGCGCATTGCCGCGAATGAGCTCTCCGCCGGCGAGGCGCACCTGCTGGCAGATCTCGGCAATGATGGCAGGGCGTCCCCATGGCTGGAAGGACACGCCGTCCTTCAGCTCAGGTCTCAGCAATTCGCGTGCACGCGGCTGACTGGATCGATTCGTCAGCGCCTTATGGATACGCCCAAGCTTGCAGGGTCCCCAAGCGGCGACCGCGTCGGCGCAGCCTCTGCGCGCTCAAGCCAACGCGTGTTGCGCGGCTCCGCCCGGATACATCGAGCCGTCATCGACACCGATTTCCGCATCCACCAGTGCGTTGACTTTGGTGTTGAGCTCCAGGATCTGCGCCTTGTGCGTTTCGGGGTGAAAGGCAAGGTTGACGATCTCGTCCGGGTCCTCGCGCGTGTCGTAGAGCTCCAGGTCGTTATGGGCGAGGAGCGTATCCCAGTCGCGCGGCTCGTGATGCTCGGTGAGCCGAAAGTAACGGCCAAACTTGTAGCGACCGTCGAATACGCCGCGAATGAGAGCGCGAACGCCCGCGGCGTTGGGTCCTCCCGGGGGCGTGCCATAGTTGAAAAGAATGCCGCGCGCGTCGCGGGCAGTGCCGGCGCGCGCATCCCCGACGACGGCGCTGACGTTCACGCCATGCAGATCCGGATAGCGTTGAGCACGCTCCGCATCGCTGAGTCCGGCAAAGGAGAGCAGCGTCGGCACCAGGTCGATGCTGCCCACCAGGGCGTTGGTGGTTCCCTCCCGGCGGACATCGGGGTGGCGGACCATCAGAGGGACGCGGAGATTCTCTCTATAGATGGATGCGCCTTTGCCGAGCATTCCCCCGTGTGCGCCCGCCAGCTCGCCGTGATCTGCGGTGACGACGACCACCGTGTTGTGGGCGAATCCGAGGCGGACTACCGCCTCGAGTACCGACCCGACGTGCCTATCGACGTCGCGGATACAGTTGAAGTAGTAGTTTTGATAGGTGCGCAGCTGTGCTTCTGTCAGCGGCCGCGGCGGACGCTGCACGGCCGGCTTGGTCGATAGATCATCGGCGCGGTAGCTGCGAGGGAGGTCGAAATGCCAGTCCTTCTCATACAAGGAATCTGCGGGTGCGCCCAGCAACGGCATGTCGAACAACGCCCCCTGCTGGCCGCGCGCGTCGAAGAACATGATGTCATGGGGATTGACAAAGTTGACGGCCAGAAACCAACGCTTCCCCCCACTGCCCCCGGCGGCAAAGTGCTCGAGCAGGTTGATGGACTCGGCGGCCGTGACACCGTCGTGTCCAAAGCCTGCCCAGGTGAGCCCGGTGTGCTCGCCGTCGTAGTTGTAATCGGAGAAACCGTAAGGCTCGAGCGCTTTGGTCGCATTCGGGAACTTGCCAGTACCGATCTTCTGGTTGATGACGCTCAGGTGCCACTTGCCCTTGTATGCCGTGTAGTAACCCTGCTCGCGCAGCATGGTGCCCAGCGTGGGAAATCCCGCCCGCAGCTCGACGGTGCGTGGCGCTTCGGGGGAGTATTCGCCGAACTCACCCGTGGGGTTCGTATACATCCCGGTCTTTTGAATGTGCTGGCCGGTGTAGAAGGTGGAGCGCGAAGGGCCGCAGGGTGCCTGATGCACGTAGTAGTTGCTGAACGTCCGGCTTTCGCGTTGCAGCTTGCGCAGCGATGGAAGAGGGAGGCTCTCCGGGATGTCCGGGAGCGAGCGCAGCTGGTCCATGGTGATGAACAGGATGTTGGGGCGATCGCGCTCGCCGGCACTGCGTGCCCCGTTGCCCGGAAGCGCTGTCTGAAGGAGAAGCGCACCCAGCCCAGCGCTGCCTGTCTTGAGAAAGTCCTTCCGCGTGATCTTCTTTCCGGTCATCACTCATTGCCTCTTGTGGATCACTGCATGAGCCGTTGTACCAGCGCTGGCAGGTCACTCATCCGGTCCAGCACGTCGATGGCTCCGAGGGAAAGGAGACGATCGGCGTGTCCCGGCGGAATGTGCGAGGCGCCGACGAAGCCCAGCACGGGCACGCCTGCTGCAACCGCGGATTGCACCCCCGCCGCGCTGTCCTCGATCGCCAGGCAGCATGCTGCGGGTGTTTGCAGCTCTGCGACCGCGCGCAGGTAAACCTGAGGGGCGGGCTTGGGGACCCCGACCATCTCCGCAGTAAAAATGCGCCCGGCGATTCGGCGTTCGAGACCCGCGCGGCGCACGGAATTGCTGACGCTCGCATGCGTGCTGTTGGAAACTACGACCAGCGGGAGGTCGATTGCCTCGAGTGCCGTTCGCACGCCCGCGATCGGCTCGGCCGTGGTGGCAATCAGCTCCTCGATCTCGCTGTACAGGGCTTCCTCGAATTGATCCGGGAGCGCGATGCCAAAGCGCCGCTCGATGAGGCCGAGGACTTCAGTGGTACTCTGGCCGAATAGCTCGCGAATGACGCCGGCCACTTGCTCGGGCGGAGCATATTGGCTCAGCGCGCTGACGAGCGCCCGTTCGGCCACGACCTCGCTGTCCACGATCACTCCGTCGCAATCGCAGACCAGCGCCTTCACAGATTCAGGTGTCATGCCCGCATTGTCCCTCAGAACGGCAATGGCCGCAGGTCCGGTTCCACCCAGCTGCGGCGAGCCGTCACCGAGAAGAGCACCGGCTTCGACCAGTAGGCGAGCAGCCACTCCGAGCGGCCATACTTGCTCACCAGCAGCTCGTTCAAAGCCCGGTGCAGCGGGGCGCTGGGCGTGATGGCCAGCCAGGCATGCGCGGCCCGTAACGAGGCAACGGTGATCGTCTCGTGGTAGCCGCCGGTATCCGTGTTGGGGACTCCGGTGGCTTCGTTGTAGGCACGGATCAGCCCTGGCAGCTCGCGCATGGCGTCCCTGTCGGGCTGCCGGAGCAACCAGAAAGCCGCGGCAAAGTGGGCTGCGTGCGTCCATTCGGCTTTCGGCAGCGAGCGATCCAGCAGGCACCGGCCGATGCGTTCGACGGCGGCGTCAGAATCGAAGCAAGGCATGGTTGAGCTCCTTTCCGGGTGATGCGTCCGGCGAAGCTCAAAGCGCCCCGCCGTCGAGGCGGGGTTGCGAGAAGAAGGTCGTTAAGACTTCAGGCCGTAGGCCTGGTATCCGGGAACGATGCGCGCAAGCCCCGCCTGCTGCTGCCAGAGGCGTTGTTTTTGTGGCTTGCGGGCGGAGGTGCGGACCATGCGCGTCAATCTAAAGGTGTTTGGGTCGAAGATCAACATCGGCCATCGCTGCTCGTTGCGCCTGCCGGCGCTCGTTTGTCTTCTGGCACTTCCAGCAGATGTCGCGGGGTTCTGGGTTCTCCTCTCCGCAGTTCGCGCAGCGAGCAGGTTTGCGCGCCGGGTGCCCAGCGGGTCTGGAGGAAGAAAGCGAATACTCCACTGCGTGCGGTCAAACAGTGCGGGGCGCCTGGCGTACTCGCGACGCAGGTCTGCGGGATTCACTTGGTGGCCGCAGCGCGGGCAGCAAGGAGGGTCGATCGGAGCCAATCCGGTCCCCCGCGTGAAGATAGCAGTGTTGCCGGGCACCCGGAGCCGAGAGCCGGGCCGAAAGATACCTGCGAAGGGGGAAAGTAGCCATGAGATCGCCGCTATTCGGTGCGAGTGCACTCAGTGTCCTGTCCGCCTTCGGGGTCGTACCGACCTCGCATGCCGGCAGCTGCGACCACGCCTGTCTGGAGCACATCGCGGACCAATACCGCGCAGCCTACCTGAAGCACGACCCGTCGCTGGCCCCGATCGCCAAGTCGGTTCGCTTCAGCGAGAACGGCGTTGAAATGTTGCAGTTTCCCGATGCGAGCTGGGACACGGTGACGCAGGAGGCAGGGCCGTCACTGACGTTCTCCGATCCGGTCACGGGAAACGTGGGCATCTACACGCAGATTCTGCAGAGAGACACCCCCGGGTTCCTGGGGATTCGGCTGAAGGTCAAGAACAACCAGATCGTCGAGATCGAGCACATGCTCTCGACCGCGCGCAACTTGAGCAGCCCACCGACGCCCATCGGCAAGCTCCACACTGACAACTACGATCCAAACTTCACGGCCATCGTGCCTGTCAACGAGCGCGTCTCGCGTGCGCAGCTGATCTCGCTGGCCAACGGCTACTTCGATACTTTGCAGAAGAACAACGGTGAGATCCGCAACACGCGCTTCTCACCGGATGCCACGCGCTATGAGAACGGGATGAAGTTCACCGAAATCGAGAAGGGATTCAAATCGGGGCGCTACCTTTTCAACGAGCGCGTGCGCGATCGGGAGTTCTTTCTGGTCGACGAGGAGCGCGGAATCGCCATGGCCCGCGGTTTCATCGATCACAAGGGCGTGTTGGATGAGTACAAGTTGACCGACGGCACTCCGGCGCGCTCGATATTCCGCGAGCCCCAGACCTGGGCGCTGCTGGAGGCCTTCAAGATCCGCAACGGCATGATCGTCAGTGTCGAGGCCAGCTTCATTCAGGCGCCGTATTACATGCGCTCGCCCTGGACGAAGAAGCCGGATCTCCCGGCCCCCCGCGGGTAGACGCCATGCGTGCGGCTGCCGGCGCGAGCAGCGCGCACCGCGACTGGGGGAGGGCGTAGTACGAGGCTCAGGCCGCACACGCGTAGCGCCCTGGGAGCTTAGCGGGAGCGCGGCGTTAGGATCCGTCCAATGCCCGATGTCGGATTCCGTGGCACTCTTTCGTCTTCAAAAGGAGGGGCTTCCCCGACCGACGCATAGAGGAGAGACAAGATGGCCAAGAACGTCATTTGCCTTTGGTACAACGGCACGGCAGAAGCAGCCGCCAGGTTCTACGCCCAGACGTTTCCAAATAGCGCCGTCACCGCGGTCCACCGTGCCCCGGGGGATTACCCGGATGGCAAGCAGGGCCAGGTGCTGACGGTCGAGTTTACGGTGCTGGGCATACCTTGCCTCGGCCTCAATGGCGGCCCGGCGTTCAAGCACAGCGAAGCGTTCTCGTTTCAGATCCTCACAGAGGATCAGGCCGAGACCGATCGCTACTGGAACGCGATCGTCAATAACGGGGGAGCCGAGAGCCAGTGCGGGTGGTGCAAGGACCGATGGGGTCTGTCCTGGCAGATCACGCCGCGGGCGCTCATGGACGCCACGACCAGTGAGGACCGGGCGGCCGCCAAGCGCGCGTTCGATGCGATGATGGGGATGAAGAAGATCGACATCGCCGCAATCGAGGCGGCGCGGCGGGGAACCGGTCGCGTCTAATTCGGCTGTCGGCGCGGCGCGACTGCGGGTCCCGCGGATCGCGTGGGCACCTGCGGGCGGGCAGGCGGGGCTTGCCCCCGCCCGCCGGGCAGTGAGGTCCCACGGCATCGATTGAAACTATTCGCGACAGAGCCTCGATTCGACCGGCCCGGCGGACCAGCCGTTCGATGTGCGAGTGAACTCCGCCGTCATGGCCACCGGGCACACGTTGACGTGCTCCTCGTAGCGACAGACCATCAGTCGGGCAGATCCCTGGGAGAACCAGAGCTCACTCAGGTGAATTGCCGACCGCAGTTGCTGACCCACCGGCTGTCCCCCTGAGGGCAGCGCCAGCAGTTCCGCCGCGTTCGCCGGCGCTTCCGGTGAGGGCTTCCAGCCGGCCGCGGGATCCGCGCACGGATCGGTCGCGTCGAGAGACTGGGACACACAGGCAGTCAGAGCAAGGGCAGCGAGCGCTGCGAGACTAGTCCGTAGATTCATGGGGTCGCATCGTAGCGCGTTCTGCGAGGAAGGTGCGGCGCCTGCTCACGCGAAGGTGCGATTACTTCGCGATTGCCGCTACTTTGGAGCCGGCACCGGTATCGTCAGCGCGATATGGTCGACGTCGCCCACGGCGCGTGTGATGTGTCCCTTGCCGGTCAGGTCGTCCATCAGGACGATGCTGCCGAGTCCGAAGCGCCTGACTTCCCCGTCGCCCGCAGTCACCTCGGACATGCCCTGAACCGCGATCAAGAACATGCGTCGCGGCGCCCTGTGCCAGTCCTCCACGGCAGCACGTTTGAGGTACAGGAAGGTAGCGCCCGTTGCACCGCGCAGTGGAAGGGCGACCAGGGCTTCAGGATCCGGGTTGGTGCGCGAGGTCGTGCCCGCGGTGGGGTTCTCAGGCTTCGCCGCCTCGAAGCTCAACTTCTCGTCGCGAAAGTGCGAAACGCCCTGGGCGTCGGCCCACAGGTGCGTGAAGGACAGGACGCGAGTAGCGGCGGCGGGCGGATGTGCTTCGTCGGCCTGCGACAGCAGGCCCGTGGCGCCGAACAAGATGCCAGCCGTGAACAGCCGGAGGAGAGAGGTTTTCATTGATCAGCTACCTTTCAATGGCTCGAGGGCAACGATTGCGGGCTCTTGGGCTTTGAGCCTGTGGTGGACACGGAGGATAGCCCGCGCCGCTCCAGGAGTTACATCGTCTTCTCAGGGCGCTCCCGCGCGCAGCGAAGCGACTGAGCCTGAGGGTGCGACGACTCCTGGACGAGGTCGCGCGTTCAAAGCAAGAGGCGCGCTCTCGAGCCGCAAATGCTTTCGGGATTGCCGCCGCGTGTGACTACCTGACTGCGCTCACGTCTGAGGTACGGCGCCCCGTCGATCTTCGTAAGTGCTTGATTTCACAAGCGCTGATCGATGGCATGAGCACATTCGAGGTTGCCAAGATGGTCAGGGTGTCGCTGGCGCCGGCAAGAGCACGATGCTGTCGGCCGCGCGAATAGATGCCATCGATTCCAGAATGTAGGAACATATCTACATTGAATGAATGAAGAGACCGCTATGGCCGTCACCACACTATCCAGCCGGGAATTCAATCAGGACACGAGCCGGGCCAAAAAGGCGGCAAAGCGAGGGCCGGTGTTCATCACCGACCGGGGCCGTCCGGCGCACGTGCTGCTCTCCATCGAGGAGTACCAGAGGCTGGCGGGCCGCTCCAAAACGCTGGCTGAAGCCCTGCACATGCCGGGGGCGGCAGAGGTTGAGTTCAACCCGCCGAAGGCGGGCTGGATGCCGAAGCCTGCCGAGTTCGACTGATGTTTGTTCTGGATACAGATGTCGTCTCCGAACTGCGTAAGGTCGAAGCGGGTAAAGGTCACCGGCAGGTCGCAGCCTGGAGTGAACAGGTGACCTTGGGTGAAACCTTTCTCGCAGCTACGACGATCCACGAGCTCGAGCTCGGTATTCTGTTGCTCGAGCGCAAAGACAAACGCCAGGGCGCCGTCCTTCGCGCCTGGATCGACACAAGAGTATTGCCCGAGTTTGAAGGGCGAATACTGCCTATCGATGTGGCCGTGGCGCAGCGCTGCGCCAAGTTGCACGTACCGGACTCAAAACCGATGCGGGATGCTTTGATCGCAGCGACTGCCCTGGTCCACGGCATGACAGTCGTAACCCGCAATGTGCGGGATTTCGAACCGATGGGTGTTGAGATCCTCAACCCCTGGGAGTGGAAAGAGTCATGAACACATCCGTATAAGTCGCCAGTCACCCCGGTATGGACCCCGGACGCCAGCCCCTTCAATCCCGGTGCCGCGATTTATCTCGATGAGGCTTGACACGGTGCGGGTCTGGTATTACTTTTTGACTACCTGGCATGAGTACAGATCATGGCCGCCACCAGTTTGAAACTTCCTGAGGACCTCAAGCGTCGCATCGAGCGGCTCGCAAGCGCTGCAAACCAGACACCCCATGCCTTCATGGTCGAAGCACTCTCGCGCGAGGCGGAACGGTCGGAACTCAGAGCGCGATTCGCGGATGAGGCGGCGCGTTCGGAGGAGGAAACGCTCGCCAGCGGTAAGGCCTTCGAGCTGGCCGCCACGTTTGACTACCTGGCCGCGCGAGCATCCGGCGCCAGGGCGCGCCGCCCCAAGGCTCGCACGTGGCGACGGTCGAAATAACCCGGCGAGCGCTCGCCGACCTCGAGCGACTCTTCGACTATATCGCCGCTGAAAGCCCGCAAAGGGCGCGCGAGCAGATCCTCAGCGTGCGCAAGGCACTCGAGCTTCTGGCGGATCATCCGTTACTCGGGAGAGCGACGGAGGAGGGGCGGCGCGAGCTCGTCCTGTCGCGTGGCCGCTTTGGATATGTCGCGAAGTACCGGTGGCTTCCTGCCGAAGACATTGTCCTGATCCTGGCCGTTCGGCATCAGCTCGAGGCCGGATACGCTGGCGAATAATAGTGCCGTGCCAAAGACGAGTATCCCAAACACGAAACGCGTGCGGGCAAAGGATGCCGAGAGCGGCAAACTGCGCATTGGCGACGACTGGAACGCGATCCGCATCATCGCGCTGTCGCAGAGCAATCCCCTGAAGGCGATTGCGGAGTTTGTCGAGAACTCGATCGACGCACACGCCAAGACGATCACGATCACGCGCGGTCGTGAACATGGCGAACACTACCTCACGGTTAAGGACGACGGTGACGGCATTCCCCGTGACCCGGAAGGTGTCCCTGACTTCAAGTATGTGGCTACCCACATTTGCGATTCCATCAAACGGCATCTGAAGGCGGATGGAAACGGCACTGGCTTGCAGGGCGAGTTTGGTATCGGGCTGCTCTCGTTCTGGACGGTCGGCGAGTCGCTCACGATGACCTCGAGTGGCGCGGATCAACGCACCTATCAGATGGTCATGAGCAAAGGGGAGCCGCGTTACGCGGTGAGTCCTCGACGGACGCTCTTCGCCGAGGGTGGGACTGAGCTCAAGGTGAGCCCCTTGCTCGAGGGAATTCGCTCACTGAGTGGCGAGAAGATCCAGTGGTATCTCGCCTCAGAGCTGCGTGATCGGATCAGGAACTCCGGTGTCCGCGTCACCGTCATAGACCGGCTGGCGCGCAAGCAGTACGAGGTCGAGCCGCGACAGTTCGAGGGGCGATTGCTGCATCAGTTGCCGCCAGTGCGATCCAGCTTCGGCGACGCCTATGCTGAGTTGTACCTCAGCGAGCCAGCCGAGGGGTGCCGAGTGGCACTGACGCGAGGCGGGACGCGGGTGATCGAAGACATAGGTACGCTGGCGGGACTGCAGCGGCTACCCTGGACATCACGCTATCTCCAAGGCTTGATCGATGCGCCCTACTTGAATCTCACACCCGGGACCCGTTCGGGAATCATTCACGATGAACGCTTTGGCGCGTTCGTCGATGCTCTGCATGGGCTCGAAGCGCATCTCAACGCGCTCATCGAGGCTCAGCAGCGCGCCGAGGAGGAGCAGGCCAACCGCGAGTCGTTGCGTGCCATTCAGCGAGCCTTCCGCGAGGCGATGCTGGCGCTTCCGCCGGAGGAGTACGACTGGTTTGACGTGCAGGGGCGCGGTCGCCACGAGGGCGGGGGAGCACAGGCCGACCGGGGAGGCGAGGGCGAGGCCGGGCGAGAGGTCGAAGGCGATGAAGGGATGGCCGTGGCTGGTGTATCAGAGCCCTCATCGGAGTCTCCTCAACGCGCTTTCTTCGAATACGCCGGCCCTCTGCACAGTGTCGTGACATCGCCGGCGGCGAGCACGGTCGCTGTGAACGACAGTCGGCGCTTTCGCGCGTTGCCGCGTGATCGCTCGCGCCGTCGCGTCGAAGCGGATCTCACCTTTGCATGGGAAATTGTGGAAGGCGGTGGCGCTCTGACCGGGGCCGGCGATCAGGAGGCGACATTCCAGGCGCCGGACGCACCGGGGCTGACGCGGCTTCGCGTCAATGTGACGCAACGCGATGTGAGTGCGAGTGCGGAAGCGCTCGTCACGGTCACCGACAGCCTGGAGACCGTGATCAGCCCGGGTGTCGTCAATTTGCGCGGTCTGCCCGGATACACGTTTGAGCGCGCGGCAGGGGAGCTGTGGCGCTCGCGTTTCGATGTGGAGCGCAATCTGATCGTGGTCAACAATGGGCATCGGGACTTTGTGTTTGCCACGCGCAATCGTGCGCTGCAGTTGCGGTATCTGGTGCGACTCTACGTGAAGGAACTCGTCCTCAGGAACTTCGCAGGCCTGCCGGCGGCGCAGGTAGCCGAGCGAATGATCGAGCTGTCACTCTACGTGGAAGAAAAGCTGAAGCCCGCCTGACGCAGAACAGCGGAGATCCGTGCTGTTGAACTGATCTCCAGATCTCACTCGGCCGTAGAGCGTCACAGTCCCCTGGTGAAGGATGCCGCCCCCGCAGCCTGCCGGCTACACCGGCCACCGTGCTGAAATGCGCTTCCTCGTCCTGAGTGTCGGCGTTGCCGATCCCTCCCGCTTATCGGGACCGACCATCCGGAAGCGGCAGGGCAATCACATTGCTCGGTTCGGACGTTTCGCCATTCTGGGGGTTTCGGGATTGGGCGCGCTCCAGCAACTGCGGCGCCACGTTCCAGCGGTGACCGGTGTCGGTGACGATGCTGACGGTTTTTTTGTTATACCGCGTGATTATGCCTGACACTGGCGGGCGGCCGTCCGGGCGAAATTGCACGCGCTCGCCGATACGGAACTCCAGCATCGTCGCGTGCGCGTCCAACTCGTGCAGGAAGCGCAATCGAGCGACGATCCGATGGTTGAGATCAATCAGCTCAGCCTCGCTTAACCGGTCGATATCGATCGTCATCCCGGTGCACCCCATGACATCGCTCTGACGCATGATACCGCAAGACCGCACGCATTGGATGACGGGCACAGGGTGCAGTCGTCGTAGAGCGCAGAGAAATGGATAGAGGGGATCGGGGAGTACAGGCGGTCCTGATTGCAGATACAGACTCGCTCAGGGGCGGTCGATCTACCACAGCCGGTAGGTCACGCCGAGCGTGTAGAGGTAGGCGTCACTCGCCTGCACGATCTGGAAGCGGTCGTATTCGAGCCGAACGCCGATGGGGCCGTAGTGCAGTTGCACGCCAGCGCCCCAGGCGAACTGAGTCGCCTCATCCGATCGAGGGGGCACAATGGAGATGTAGGTCTTGCCGTTGAGTTGCCACTGGGCGAGGCCGGCCTTTCCATACACTTCCAGGTGGGGCAGTGGCAGCGGGAGGAAGCCGATAGCGTAGAGCGCCGCGGCGTGCGCGTTATAGGAGACCTGGCCGTTGTTCCAGTGGTAGGTGTCGCTCCCGAGGTCGATGTAAGTGGCTTCGACGGCGAACGGCTGGACGGGTCGCAATCCGATGATCGCATCCCAGGCCGTCGCGTTATCGATGTGGAAGAAAGGCCCCAGACCGGGGATTTCTCCCGTGTGATAAATGTCCGAGACGTGCCCCCGGCCCACGCCCGCACCGATGTACACACTGCTATCGGCATGCGCGACAGCCGTGGTCAGCGCTAGGGCGGTCGTGATCAGAACCGTTCGGAGGGGTGCCATCCGTTCTCGCTCCCTGAGTGTCTTGAGATCGTGTGCAGTTTAACGCATAGGGGCAGGTTGCGGGGTGCTCGCGGCGCACCCGCACGAGACAGCGGTGCATCGCAAGGCGGGGGGGCGAGGGGAAGATGAGAACGGAAGAGAGGATATCCGTGACACGCGGGTGCTGCGCTCGGCGCGGACGCGCCCCGAGACGAGCCGTTTGGCGACGAGGTGGGTTCCGGGATCGGCCTTCTTGGGTCTTCGTCCGCGTTGAGGGGTTCGCTCCGGGACGCGTCAACGCGAGTTTCATCCATCGCACGCGCAGCCGGGCCCGACGTGGCAGACGTCTTGGGCAGAGATGCAGATGCGCATCGGCTGCCGTGGAGGGTCGAAAGCAGCGGAGTTGCTGCAATGGTCGATGGGGGCGAGTCCGCCAGGACCGTCGTGATCAGCGACAAGAGCGCGGCGAGAATGAACAGGGAGCGTCGCATGGGGTCAGTCCGTGAAAGTGAGCGTAACGCCCAACAGGTGGAGCATTTCGGGGCCGTTGGGTTTGATCTCGATAGGTCGCCGGAACCCTTTGACTTGCGCAGTCATCTTGGCGCCCTGAGCGGCGAGGGATTTCAGATAGCGGCGTCGGTGTTTGAGCATGCCCCAAAGCCACACCAGGTGCTCATTCACACTGGCGTCGGGTCCCAAAGGGGACTTCAGGACGAGGTCGGTTCCCTTGAGTACTGCAAAGGGGATGCGCTTGCGCGTCGCATCGGCCGTGCTGGGAATGCCCGAAATGCGAAAGGTGACATCCATGGTTGGGGGGACTTCCGATTCTTCCTCTTCGAACCGCGTGGAACTGGAGCTGGTGGCCGGCACCGGTCGACGCGCGCAAAGGATAGAAGTGCCGCCGCGGCGCGGCGAGATCATGGGAGGTAGAAGCCTTATCCTGTGACGTCGGCGGTCGCTCGATCGAGGTCTGCGTTCGGCACGAAAGTGCCCAGGGCAGGTAGTCACTCCAGAAATCGATCGCAATAACCCGGGTCGTCGTGCGGCTCGGTCTTGCATCTGGTGATCTGCGTATCGCGCAAGCGTTTGATCTCACTTCCTTGTCGTGCGCGCACTGCGCTTGAAAGCGCCCGCGAGTTGACTGGCAGCATCGGCCAGGGCTGCGACGGGCAGCGCGAGGAGGACCACTGCGAAGACGCCTCTCTCCACGTGTGTGTCGAATCATGCGGGAGACCCCTCTTTCGCACGACAGGTCGAGTGTAGCGCGGATGATGGAGGCGGCCGGCGCTTCGCGCCTAGATCGAACCGTGGGGCGAGGGAAAATGGGACGAGGGGAGCGGGATGAAATCTCGGGCGCTCGCGGTGGCGCGTCAGCCGAAGAAACAGCAGTGGCTGTCCTCGTTGACGAGGGCGACGAATTCCTCGATCGAGGCCACTTCCGGCATGGGATCGTAGCCGTGCCACTTCAAGTCGCGGCGCTGCCAGAAGACACGCCACGCCCGCCGTGTCTGCACGTACGTGGCCTTGGCGACCGGGCTCTCGCGATACTCGCCCGGTGCCCCTTTCCAGATGGGGCGAATCTCGAAGATCTCGACACTCTGGCCTGAGATGTGAAAACCGAGATCGAGCTGGGCTCGGATGTGCAGGGGCGGGCGGCGGCCCTCGATGAACTCTCCGACGATTTTCTTGACCCGCGCTCTCTTGATGTCTGTGAGTGCCATTCTTACTTTCGTGACCGGCTCGGCTGGAGGAGCTCGAACGCGCGCAGCCGGTGCCCTCGCTTGATGCGGTAGGCGGCGAAATCCCGCCGATCGATCGTAAACACCTTGTGGAGATTCTCCGTCTCCGCCATCACGACCAGCGAGGCATCGGGCAGGTCCATCGGATGATCGGCATACTCGCGCATCAGCTCAAAGGCGCGATCGAGCGTTTCGGGACCCAAAAACCACACGCTGAGGCCCCCGTCCGCGATGAAATGAATCAGGTTGGCGGCGCCACGGCTGCCCGGAGAGAGCAGGTGAAAGGCCTCCGTCAGGACCGGCGTGGTGGTGACCAGCGGTTCGAGGATGCCTTTGAGAATTTGCGTACACGCACCGTGCGATTCATCGGCGGGGTCGAAGAGCGCGACGATCGGACCGGTGTCCAGCAGAATCATGCGCCGTGCTTGCGAGCGATCGCCGCCCTCACCGCGGACTTGGCGTCCTTGGCGGGGCTGCGCGCGTAGCCGCCCGGACCTAGATCGAGCCGGCGAAACAACTCATAGGGCGCGATCGGTGCGGGGGCGTCCTGCGCTTGCTGCTTGTAGGCCATCAGCCCGCGCTTTAACACTTCCGAAATCGACAGTCCCGTCGAGCGGGTGAGCGAGGCCAACACCTGTTCGGCTTCCGGGTCGAGTCGTACGGTGCGAGTGGCCATGAAGGAGCCTGCAGATTCATTTGTAATACAGAAAGTATTACATTGCCTACGCGCGTCGTCAAGTGCGTGGTGGTGGTGTCGGTCCTGCGCTGAGACGCCTTCGGAGCCACCGGCTCGCGTGCAGGGGCGGACCTGAGCGGCGCCGAAGCAGACGGTTGGCGATAGCGGATTTGAACCGGTACGGAACCGCGACGGCTGCGCGACGAATTCCAGTTACGATGCGTGGGTCGGCGGCCAGGGAGAAACGCGGCCACTGGGACGCTGACGGAGGCATTCTTGAATGAGGAAGACAGAAAGCCGCGGCCGGCGCTTCGCGCCCCATCGATCCGTTGGGCGGCGGGTGCGAATCGAAGTCCGTCTCCGGTGCTTTCGCGCTTGAGGTCGAATCCGTTCGAGCGAACGGCAGAGGGCCTGCATCTGAAGGATCCGTCGCCGAATCCGATCGACATCTCCCGACCCCTCGAACTTCGGTTGCTCGGGGGGCGAATTCGAATGACCACCTGTTCGGGGTTTGTCTGAGGTCATCTATCTTGAGGCGGTTCGGTGCGCTTAATATGACGTGGACGCACGCTCACGGAGTATTTGAGTCAAGCGCCACCCTTGGCGCAATGCTTCGCGCCATGCGGAAGCGACATGCTCCGGAGCCTTTCAATCCCGGGCCTCACGGTACCTGGCTCGTCGTGCGGGATTCCTTGAGCCGCGTCGTGGAGACCAGTGCGCTCAACCGAATGCGGATCTGCGCGTGGCGCTGACGACCGCCCGTGAGGCTCGGATTGCGCAACGGTGGGATTGCGAGGCCATCGGGTCATTCGTGGCGTTCTTCTGCACGCGCGAGGGCGTGCGCCACCGGGTGAGTATCGAGTCGCGTCCGCCACCGCGGTTGGGGAGCGATGGTGAGTCACTGAAGATCTGGCCCCGAGCGGCCGGATCTTCAGTGGCGCGGAAATGACACGAGATCTCTTGGGCGAGAAGGCGTGGGATCGAATCCGTCCGACGCTGTGGCTCCTGGCGCAAGCGAGAGCGGCATTCGAGACGGTCGTCGGTTTCGCGTAGCGTCAGGCAATGGAAAGGGATTGACTCTATCTGCTGAGGTTACAGGCGCGTTCGGGCCGGACGCGCGAAACGACTCGGGCTGCGCCGGTGCATACGTGAACCGATGCCGCGGGCCGATGCTGAAACGGATGCACAGAGCAAAGCGTTGGCTGAGGTCCGAAACGAGGGATGGGTTCCAGGGCCTGCGTGGGCAGTTGCCGACTCCTCTCCGTCGTCCTCGGCATCGAAGTCGGCGTGGGGGTGCCATTGGCCGTGTTGAGCGACCGGCAGCTGTTTCACTCCGTGGGTGTAAACGCGACAGGAGCGCGTCCCATCTCACTGATATCCCCGATCATCAGGATCAGGTGGTGGGGCACCCAGAGGTCGATCGGTGGTGCCCCCTCATCGAGGGTGATCGTCAATTTGGCGAAGACGGGGTGGCTTAAGTCAATCCGGGCGCACGCGAGAATGAGTCGGACATCACTCGGCGGCTTGCCGGAGGGGGGCTTTCTGGCGAACGCACGGAACTCGCTCGCATCCTGGGGTGACAGGTCCGGCCGCAGGCGGACGAAATATCGACTTTGCAGAACAGCCATCGTCGTAGTGTACACACTGTAAGGCGGGGATGTGTGCTCGTGGCTGCAAAGCAATGTCGTCCCTCATCGGATTGAGAATGAAACTGTGACGGCTGCGGACACGCACGGGAATGCGGCGTTGGAATAGTGCGGGAAACGGAAGCATCTTCGAAGCAGTCAGGGTTGCGCGTCCCACGGATCTACAGCGGCGTCGTGGTCTGCGTGCGCAACAGTGTACCCAACGTGACTTGAGCGGAGCCACCCGTTGAGTGCCCACGGCAGCGGGGCCAGAACCGGCGCGGGACCGCGGGTTTGAACCGCGATTCCGCGACGAACCTACGTCACGATGCGCCCCCAGAGGCGCGCGGTGTCGGCGTAAGCGGAGAGCAGGCCCTTCGGTCTGAACGAGCGGTCGCGCTCGATGGGAAGGCCCAACTTGCCGCGCACGGCAGCGAGCTCCTTCAAGCTGACGTAGCCGACCTCGGGGCAGCCGTGCCCTAGATCGCAGAGGCCGAAGGCGCGATCGGGGTCTTGCGGGCCGATTTCCGAGAGTAGCCAGGTGCACTGCGCATCGGGGGTGAAGAGCTTCACGACCCGGGTGGGGATCGAAGTTAGGATCGTGCTGCGAGCGCTCGCCGTTGCGGGTGACTTTGGCGAGTTGAGAATGCGTGAGTAGTTTCATGGTCGGCTCCTGCGGTTTCGGAATCCCCGTTGAGTCCCTTCACCGGGAGCTCGGGGACCGAACGGGGGGGCAGGAGCCGGACAAAAGACTATCGCGAGCGAAAGGCAACGGGGCAGGGGTCGGAGAGCGCGAAAAAGGAACCTCGAGCCGGCGAGACGACGTGGAGGAGGTGTGGCGCGGATGTCGGGTGATCTCACGGATCTGAGGAACTGAGCTGCCCCGTGGGCGGTGCGCGGGCCGTGACAGGTCGTCTGGCGCGGGCGGCGCTCTCGGGGCTACTCGCGCGGGGGATGAGAGAAGTTGTCTCGGTCTAACCATTCCTCGATCTGAGTTCCGGACGGGTCGAGGCGGAAGGCTCCCAGGCGAACCCCTTCGCCGACAATCTGTCCCGAACGGGTTCCGCGTTGGACGCGCGTGATCCACTGGTATCCGAAGTCATATCCACCGGCGTTGAACCACTTCTGCGGCAGTACCACGACCTGCTGCCTTTGGAAGGAAAAGTCGAAGATCGCTCGCGACATGCGATCGATCGATGACGCAGGGCCGGCCAGAGGTAGCGGGCGGCCACGATGCCCCACGCGAGGAGGCTGAAGCCGATGCTCACGAAAAAGGCGATTCGGGTCATGAGGAAGCTCCGGGAAGATCGTGATGGCGGTCGCTCAGGGTTTCCGGTGAGCGCCGTCCAAGGGCTGCGAGCGGATCGCGCGAGTCGCGCATTGCGATCGTCGCCGCGTTTGGTACCTATCAGTACCATTGCACGAGTGTGGTACCGGGCGGTACCGAATGTCAAGCATGAGGATAACGGTCGTGTTGCCGTCAAAGGAGCCTCCGGCAGGGGGCGGTGAGGTGGTCGTGCGTCAGCGCATCCTCGATGCGCCTTCCCGCCGGTCATGAAACGTGGTGATGCGTGACCCACACGCTTTAGATCGCGACAGGCGCGCGCGTCGAAAGAAGACAAGTACCCGTCCATCTTCCCGCGCCGCTTGATCGCGAGACCCTGACGCACCGCCTGAGTCCTTTTAAGGACCCGGCTCACAAGGCAGAGCCACGAGGGGTTCCCCTTCCTGCCGGCGGTGCGCGCGCGTTGCACAGGGCCTCGCGTATTTCCGGGTATTCACCCTCGAAAGAGCCCTGGTGGCGTCTCCAGGATTCTCTCAGGATCACACCTGCCGATGGCGGCGTGTGCGACATACACTCATGGAGGATGTCATGGATCGGGAGTTGTATTCGATTGAGCAGGCGCGGGCGCGCCTCGGGGGCATCGCGCGCAACACGTTGTATGACTTGTTGCGCTCGGGGGCGCTCGCCTCCGTGCCGATCGGGCGGCGGCGGTTTATCGCCGCGGAGGCGATTGCCGCCTTTGTCGCGAACACCTCGACGACGCGCGGGCTCGCGGCGCCTGCGGCGGGCGGTTCGCGGCACCGGTAGGTGGGGCGCGGCGGGCAGGGTGGGCTCAAGCGAGATCCGTCGTTCGGCAATGCGCGCCCGAAGAGGAAGCGGGCGAGGGGCGGGCGCGACGAGGTGCGGGTCTGTCAGTCTCGGAAAGGCCGCCGCGAGACCTGAGTCTTAGCGCGCCGTCGTTCGGATCTGATCGAAGTCGAATTCTGCGGGGTGGCCGTTTACAGGAACGTCTATCCGAATGTGGCTCGTCGCGGACGCTTTTAGCATGAGCTGACCGACGACGGTCGCCCCCGGTGCGATCGTGTTGCGCTGAAATATCCCTTGCGCCGCGGCCTCCTCATTCGCCGCGTTGCGCGCGACCTGGCCGATGGCCAGACCCGTGCCGCCGGCGACGACCGCTCCGGCGAAGATACCGGCGCCCGGGTCGAAGGTCCGAATCGTGGCTGTCTGGTAGAACCCAGTGCGGCCTACGTGGCCGTAGCTAGTATAGGTCGTCGTGCTGTGCGACGCGGCATAGGCGGATGCGCCCGCCGCCAAGCCTCCCAGGATCGCCAGCGCCACCTGCTTTTTTACCTTGCTGGAGTGAATCTGCGCGACACGTTCCTCGAGCGAGTAGACGCCGCACGGCTTGCCATCCACATACGCGGCGATTTGTGTCGGCTGGAAGTCAAGACTCTGACCGCTCCTGTTCTGTACCATGAGCGTAAAGGTCGGGATATCGGACGGCCCTTGATACTTGAATGTCGGATAGATCGTGAATGCGGCGGAATCGGTCTCGGCGTGGATTTCTCCGATGCCGTCGGTGTAGACAACCTGTTGACTGGGGGATGGCTGGTAGGTCGCAACGACCGTGACGCAGCCGGTTAGGCCGAGACTCGCCGCGGCAATGAGCAACGTCAATCCTGTGCGAATGCGCATCCGTTTCTCCCTGTCAGAACCCATGCCATCAATGGGGGCACCGCAGCTTAGAGCCGACTCAGCTCGATCGAGAGTGATGCCGTCGAGTTCTTCGGACGACGACGTGAGACATTCGTCAAAGAATCCAGACCGCGGCCGTCGATTCGCATCACTCGCTGCGCCGCACGAGTTCAATGAACTTCGCGCCGTCAATCAACTCACCGCCGCTCGGATGCTGCGGTGCGTGAATCCGCTGTGCCCTGGGTCACGCGTTGGGAAGCGTCACGGTCCATGGGGCGGTGAAGTCGGGGTCGGCGACCCTTCGCCCGTGGCGCGCAGGCGATACTGCCCTTGAGGCGCCGGTTGAAACACTCGCGTGTCCGGCGTCAACCATTTCGTCTCTCCTGATCGCGTTCTTAGCCATGCCACTTCGATTTCGCGGTTCAGGTCGGCCCGACCACCATGCCATGGAACTGGTCGTGTCGCTTCACCTCGCCGCGTCGGTCCTCGTGGGTGATGCCGACCAGCATGGACGGGCCGGAACTCTTGAGCGAACCCGTGATCGAACGGCGGGCGGCAGTTATCGAAACTTCCGTGGGTGTCCTATGATCGAAATCATGGCATTTCGAAAGACTGTCAAGACACGTGTCCCTTCTCAAAATCATCTCCGGCGGACAGACGGGTGTGGATCGCGCCGCGTTGGAGGCCGCACTCGCGCACGCGTTCCCGTGCGGTGGGTGGTGTCCGGCGGACGGAAAAGCGGAAGATGGGGCGCATACCGGACCGCTATCCCTTAAGGCCGCTCCCTCGAGGCGGGTATTGCGCGCGGACGTTGAAGAATGTGCAGGACTCGGACGGGACCGTGATCCTCGCTCCCGGGGAGCTCAGCGGCGGAACGCGCTTGACGCGGGAGTTGTGCCGGCAGCACGGCAAGCCCCATCTCGTGGTCGATGCGGCGGTGATGACGGAAGAAGGGGCCGCCGAGGTCGTTCTGCGCTTCGTGGAAGCCCACCGGATCGCGGTGTTGAATGTCGCCGGTCCCCGGGCCAGCGGCTGGGCGGCGGGGGAGGGTTTTGCGTGGCGGGTGATGGGGGCGGTGTTGGGGCACTCGTGTTGAGGTGAAGCGCTGCGATGCGGGGGTC
>Ga0068855_100002742_pt1 | contig 21688 bp, 19 predicted proteins | sample KBSCornC52_FD_66592 | JGI IMG/M metagenome (GOLD analysis project Ga0068855, IMG submission 66592) | Corn rhizosphere microbial communities from Kellogg Biological Station, Michigan, USA - KBS Corn C5-2 | ecosystem: Host-associated > Plants > Roots > Rhizosphere > Soil ...
TATATATATAGAGAGAGAAGGCCACGTCCTCCGCCGTCCCTTGCTGATCCAGCAGGCTGGGTTGGAGCCCGGGCAGCCAGAGGCGAGGCTTTTTATTTGTACGATATAATACGTCATCGTGGCCGCGAAGCTTGCACCTGACGAGCCTGGCACCCGGGGTGTGCGGCGCATTGCGCGTCGGCGGATCAAGTCGGCTCTCAAAACCCTGCGGCCGCGAAAGGCTGACGACGGCGCCGTTCACGAAGCCCGCAAGGATCTGAAACGGGCCCGGGCGACTTTGCGGTTGTTGCGCGACGCCTTGGGAAAATCCACTTTCAAACGTGAGAATGCCGCGATTCGCGATGCGGCTCGGCCGCTCAGCGAAGTCCGCGATGGCCGCGTGTTGCTCGACGCCTTGAGCTCTCTGGTCAAGTACTACGGACCAACGGCCAGGGCGCTACCGCTGGAGGGATTCAAGCGCCTGCTCAACCGGCGGAACGCTCGACTGCATCAGCAGATTCTCGGCCGGCCGGGTCCGTTGCGTGCCGTTCGCACGCAGCTGCGCAAAGCCAGCGCGCGCTCGAAGGACTGGCGGGTGGGCCGCCACGGTTGGTCTGTTGTCGGTGCGGGAATGAGACGCACATACTCGCAAGCGCGCCAAGCTTGCAAGCGAGCGCGCGCCACGCCTACCGACGAGCATCTGCACGAGTTGCGTAAGCAGACCAAATACTTCTGGCATCAGCTGCAGATATTCGAGGCGCTCTGGCCAGGACCGCTGGGTAAGCTTGCCGATGAGGCCCACAAGCTTGCCGATCTGCTCGGGGACGATCATGACCTGGCGGTGTTGCGTGAGCGGGTCAGCACAGGACGTCAGGCCTTTCCAACCGAAGCCAGTCATACGGCCCTGCTGGCGCTCCTCGAGCGCTGCAGGGCGGGGCTGCAAAAGAAGAGTCTTGTGCTGGCACAGCGCCTGTATGACGAGAAGCCGGCCGCGTTCACGTCCCGCCTGGGCAAGTACTGGCACGACTGGCACCGAGCCTAGGGATCTCCCTCAGCAGCTCGTGCTCGACTCGCGCGAGCAATGATTCCCAGTCCCCCGGCGAGCGTTGCCGGAACAACCGCATGGTGGGATACCAGGGTGTGTCTACTCTGTCTTCCATCCAACGCCAGTCTGCCTGGCTCGGCAGCAGCGTCCAGGTTCGGACACCCAGCGCGCCGGCCAGGTGGGCAGAGAGCGTATCAACACAGATCAACAAGTCGAGCCTCCGGAGCTCGGCCGCCTCCGCCACGATATCGCGAATGACTGGAACTTCGCCGACGCCCGCAGGCCAAGCTGCGAGCGCCGGTCCGCGTTGTAATATCTTCCAACGTATTGACGGGATGCGCATCAGGCGCCGCATCAGCTCCGGCTTGACGGAGCGTCGTGGATCCCAACTTCCGGATTGCCACACGACTCCAACACTCACACTCGGCTCGCACGGACGCTCCGCGGCCGCCTCATTGACATGGATGTATGGAACATCGTTCGGCAGCGTCTCGAGCGTGGTGCGCAAGGCGTGGGGCAACTCCATGATTTCGATATCGACGTCGTAGGCTGCCCGGCATTGGCCCTCCTCGAGGGGCAGCAGTACATCGATGCCCGCGACCGTTCCCAACAACGGTAACAGTTGAGGTTGCGCCCACACGGTAACGTGGCTTGCGCGACGCCTGAGGATCGGGACGAAGCGGAGGAATTGAATCGTATCGCCGAGGCCGTGATAACAGCGCACCAGGACTCGTTGGCCGGTAAAAGGTGAGCCGTCCCAGACCCATTGCTCATGCCTGGGTAACCACGCCCCTGTGAGCGTGTCACGCGGCTGTAAGCCGCGCCGTGCAGCCTGGACCTGGTCACTGATGCGCCAAGCGGCCTCCCAGTCACCACTCCGCATCCGGTGCAGCCACTCTTCAGCAGCCTGCTTGATTGTTGAATTCGACATTGCGGTAAGTCGTACAAACGTCGTTGCGTTTTCGCACAGGCACGTCGGATCGAAGCAACGCGCGTGCGCGAAAGCGGAGCCGTGAACTGCCGCACAGCATGAGCACGAGGCGGCAATTAACTTAACTTCCGTGACTAAAACGACCCAGGCCCGCGTTCCTCGACCCGGCGCCGTTCTGCATCTTTATCGTGATCTGTGGCAGCTCCTGCGGGGCGAGCGTCGGATTTTCGTCGGCGCCGTCGTACTTTTGATAGGCGCGCAGGTCGTTCTGCTGGCGATTCCATACCTTTCTGGTCGGGCGCTCGATGCCCTACAGCAGCATGGCACCGCCGGCCTGCGCCAGGCGGGGGTATGGCTCTCCCTGGTGATAGCGGTCGCCTGCGGGAGCTGGATCCTGCACGGGCCGGGCCGCGTCCTGGAGCGCCGAGCCGCGCTCAGCCTGCGCCGTCGCATGTCGACCATGCTGGTGAGCCGGCTCTTCGGGCTTCCGCTCAGCTGGCACGAGTCACACCACTCGGGCGCGACAGCGCACCGTGTGCAGCAAAGCACCAACGCACTCTCGGGCTTCGCGCAGAACCAATACGTCTATCTCAACAGCGCGGTGCGTTTGATCGGTCCACTGATAGCGTTGTGGTGGGTTCAACCTGTGATAGGACTCGCCGCTGTGCTGGGCTTCGCGTTGATCGTCTCCTCGGTAGTGGGATTCGATCGCGCCATGCTCAGGTTGGCCAACGAAGAGAACGAAGCGGAGCGGAACTACTCGGCGACGCTCGTGGACACGTTAGGTAACACTGGCACAGTCTACGCATTGCGCCAGGCGCGCGCCGTAGCTGCCAGGCTCGAGCGGCGACTGCTCGCGATCTTCATACCGCTACGAAAAGCAATCGTCCTGAACGAAGTGAAGTGGTGCACGGTAGATCTTGCGACGCGCGTCCTGAGCTGCTGCCTGGTGGCGATCTTTGTAGTACTGGTGACCCGCGGAACACCAACGGACGGTGTGGAAAAGCCGTTGCTGTTGGGAAGTCTTTACATGGTCTGGGAGTATTCTCAACAGGCCGCCGGCGTAATTGCTGCCATCGCCGCGCACTTTCAGACATTCGCCCGGCAGCACGCGGACTACGCGAGTGCTGACATCATCCGAGAAACCGCCGTGGCCGAGCCCATCAAACCTTCGGGCGCGCTCGCCACCGTGCAGTGGCACCACTGGGCCATCCGCGATTTGACGTTCCACCACCGGGGCGGACGCTCGGATGCGCCTACCCTCGAGCGACTATCCTTGGTTCTCGAGCGAGGCAAGCGTTATGCGCTCATCGGCGCGAGCGGGTCCGGGAAGAGTACATTGTTGCGGATCCTGTCCGGCCTGTATCCCGCCGAGCGGGTTGCGCTCACCGTCGACGCCGGCCCGACTCGCGTTTCACCCGCGGAAATCGCGCAATTCATGCGCTCCCAGGCGACGTTGATCCCGCAGGATGCCGAGGTTTATGAGGGCACTCTTGGCGAGAATCTCAGCTTGTGTGAGTCGGTGCTGGGTCCTCCCGCGCCGAACGCGTACGGCCCCGCGCTCGAGACGGCTTGCGCGACTGACTTTGTAGAACCCACGCCACTCGGCCTGGAGGTATCCGTTGCCGAACGCGCGGCCAACTGGTCGGGCGGCCAGCGCGCCCGGGTGGCACTCGCGCGCGGTGTTTTGGCGGCTACCGGCAGCTCGCTCGTGCTGATGGACGAGCCGACGGCAAGCCTCGACCCGGCTACCGAAGCACGTGTCTATACCAACCTGTTTGCAGCGTTCGCGGGCTCTTGCGTCGTCTCTTCGATCCACAGACTCTCGCTACTGGGCCGCTTCGACGAAGTGTTGGTCATGCGGGATGGACGTCTCGTCGCGCAAGGGACGCCCGACGAGCTGGCCTTGTCTTGTTCCGAGTTTCAGCGCCTCACTGCGTTGCAAGCCGGCGCGCGGTCCGGCACTGTCGGGGGTGAAGGACTCGCCGGAGATCGAGTGAGCGTCGCCTGAGCGGCGCTCACAACATTCAATCAATCAACTTTGTGCCAGTCGGGATGCTGGCACGAGGCTTGCGGTGCGCTTTCGTATGGAAGCGCCTCATGACAACGATCCCCGCGCTGAGCTGGACAGCACTGTCAAGGAAACGCTCGCGAGCACTGTGGCTCGCCTCGCGCACGTCGCCGGGGAATACATCTTTGCAGCCCACGCCGTCCCTCCCGTGGTCGACTTCAAGCCGCCCGGGCCAGGTGGCGCGCCCAATTCGAATCCCGTCAGCACAACGGACCAAGCCGTTGAGTCGCTTCTGCGCGAGCAACTCACCAAGGATTTCCCCGCTCACACCGTGATCGGCGAAGAGGCGGGCGTCACTGCGCCGGGCGCCTCGCCGTTCACCTGGGTGATCGATCCCGTCGATGGGACTACCAACTTTGTCAACGGCCTGCCGCTGTTCGCCTGCTCGATCGGCGTCCTCTACCGCGGTTGGCCGTTGGCCGGCGCCATCTGGTGTGCTTCCAGTCATACTCTTGCCCCCGGCGTCTATCACGCAGTCGCCGGAGGCCCACTGCAATTTGCCGGCGAAAGCTTGCGCCGCCGGCCACAGGGTACGTGGCGCGGCCTGGCGAGCGAGCCAGGTCGGGCGCCAGCGTACGGCGCGCTATGGGACACACGTGTGCTTGGCTGCTCGACTCTCGAGTTCGCTTTCGTAGCGGCCGGGCTGCTGAGCTTCGCATTCATCGGCCGCCCCAAGGTCTGGGACGTTGCAGCGGGACTGGTACTGCTGGGAGCCGCCGGATGCCGCGCGCTGATCCCGCGCGGCGGCGGCTGGGGTACCTTGTTGTATTTCGACACGGCCGATGACCCTGCCGCGCTGGCCCGCTGGAGCGAGCCCGTAATACTCGGCGATGAGCTCGCGCTGCAGAGCGCGCTCAGACAACAGCGAGGTTAGCGTGATCGAAGCGGTAATGTTGTGGAATGAGCCCAACAACAAGTCGCATTGGGATTTCCCCGACTGTGACCCGGAATGGCGCATCTTCTCCAACATGACGATTCTTGCGGCGCATGCAGTGCGTGCCGAGAACCGGCACCTTCCCCGGGTTCTCGGCGGTATATCGCCCATCGATCCTTTGTTCATCGTGCGCATGCAGGAGCAGGGGGTGATTGCGGCGGTCGACGCGGTCGCCGTGCACGGATTCCCACTCGATTGGAACAACTGGATGATAGACGAGTGGCCGGACAAGCTGGCCGAGATCCGGGCGGTCACGGACCTGCCGCTCTGGGTATCGGAAGTCGGTATCTCAACATTCGGCGCTTATGAGGTGCAGGACTTCGGACTGCGTCGAACCGCCGAGCTTCTGCGCGGACGTGCGGAGCGCATCCATTGGTATAGCCTCTACGATCTGCCGCGCGCGTGGCCGGCCACTACACGGCACCGTGAAGCAGAAGGGTCATCGTACTACCGCCACTTCCACATGGGGCTGCTCCGTGAGGATGGCAGTCCCAAGCCCGCTGCCGCGCGCTTCTCGGATCTCACTCCCGAGCTCGGCATTTGTCAGTGGTTTCACTTCGAGGACCCGCGCCTGGAGGACGCGGTCCGCTGGCTGCGCCGCCTGGGCGTCAAGTATCTGCGCACCGGTCTGAGCTGGGCTGACAGCCTGCGCCCCAACGCGCTCGATTGGTTCGATCGGCAGATGCGCGCGCTGGAGGAATTCTCCGTCACCCTGACTTTCTGCTTCACGCCGGAGTCGCGCGGCGTGCGGCCCCATCACACGAGCCCGCCAGTCAACGTCGAGGAATTCGCCGCATTCTGCGCCGACATGACTCGCCGTTACGCGGCACACACATAGGAAAGGCGTTTATGTCGATCGAATTGCAACAGTCGCGGCCGATGTTGGTGGCGGGCGGAGCCGGGTTTCTCGGCTCGCATCTGTGCGAGCGGCTCGTGCAACGCTGCAGCGCGGTACTTTGCATCGACAACTTCGTGACTGGAGACCTGCGCAACGTGCTCCATCTCACGGAGAAACCCGGGTTCACGGTCCAGCGACACGACATCGCGGACCCATTGGAAGTGAGCGATGTCGGCGCGATATTCAACCTCGCCTGCGCAGCTTCTCCCATCCACTATCAAGCGGACCCGATCCACACGACGATGACCAGTGTCCGAGGTACCTACAATCTCCTCGAGATCGCCAGGCGTAAGAAGGTGAAGCTGCTCCACGCGTCCACGAGCGAGGTCTATGGCGATCCGTCCATCCACCCGCAATCGGAGAGTTATTGGGGTCATGTAAATCCCACCGGTTTGCGCGCGTGTTACGACGAAGGCAAGCGCTGCGCCGAGAGTCTGTGCTTCGATTATCAGCGCAAGCACGCCGTGGAGGTGCGCGTGCCGCGCATATTCAACACCTATGGTCCCGGCATGCAGGTGGGTGATGGTCGGGTGGTATCCAACTTCATCGTGCAGGCGCTACGCAACAAGCCCATTACCGTATTCGGGAGGGGAGAACAGACGCGCTCTTTCTGTTATGTAGATGACCTGGTCGATGGGCTGCTCGCCTTTATGGATGCGCCCGCTGGGGTGCGCAGTCCGATGAATCTCGGCAATCCGGAGGAATTCACGATCCTGGAGCTGGCGGAGATCGTCATCGACCTGACCGGCTCGCGCTCGCGGACGGTGTTTCTCCCGCTGCCGCACGATGATCCGACGCAGCGCTGCCCGAACATCGAGTTGGCTAAGCAGCAGCTGGGTTGGCAGCCCCAAGTACCGCTACGTGAAGGACTGGCGCGCACGATTGCGTACTTCGAGCGGACCCTGCAGCGGCCACGCGCTGCGACGACTGGCATGGGCGCTACGGGGACACGCGCGAATGTGGCAGCGGCGCCGGGCGCGATGGCCAAGCGCAAGTCACCGCAAGGTAAGACTGAATCCGGAGAGATAGCACAAGTCGTTCTAGGGGGCGGCCGTGTCAGACATTAAACGAGCTCTCATTACAGGTGGCGCTGGCTTCATCGGCTCGCACCTTGCAGACGCTTTACTGGCACGCGGTTACCGCGTCCGGGCATTCGACAATCTGAGTGAGCAGGTCCACGGTGACAGCCGCGAGTTCCCGTCCTACCTGAGCTCCGAAGTCGAGACTTGCAAGGGAGACGTGCGCGACCGGCGCGATGTGGAGCGAGCGCTCACCGGTGTCGATGCCGTCTTCCATTTCGCGTCGGCTGTCGGTGTCGGCCAAAGTATGTACGAGATAGAAAAGTACGTCGACGTCAACAATCGCGGCACCGCGGTATTGCTGGAAGCGATGTTGCAACGTCCGGTGCCGAAGCTCGTCGTCGCCTCCAGCATGAGCATCTATGGAGAAGGTCTCTATCGGGATGCCGAGGGCAACACGTACACGCCACGTCCCCGCTCGGTCGCGCAGCTCAAAGAGGGTCGCTGGGACCTGACGGATGCGCGCGGCGAGCCCCTGGTGCCCGTGCCCACCCCCGAGAGCAAAACTCCCATGCCGGAGTCTATCTATGCGCTGTCGAAATACGACCAGGAAGTAATGTGTCTTTTGTTTGGCCGTGCGTATGACGTGCCGGTCGCCGCGTTGCGCTTTTTCAACGTTTACGGCGAGCGCCAAGCCTTGTCGAACCCCTACACGGGCGTGTTGGCCATCTTCGGGGCCCGCTATCTGAACGACCGGCCCCCGGTGATCTTTGAAGACGGCCGCCAGAAGCGCGACTTTGTTCATGTCCGCGACTTGGCTGCCGGCTGCGTGCTCGCGCTGGAGAATCCGGCGGCACGGGACGAAGTGTTCAATCTGGGCGGCGGCGAGCCGTACAGCGTCCTGGAGATTGCCGAGCGGCTCGGCAAGGTGTTGGGCAAGGAGCACATCAAGCCGCAGGTCCGCGGGAACTACCGCGCTGGGGATATTCGCAACTGCTTCGCCGACATTTCCAAGGCCAGCCGCGTGCTCGGCTATCGACCCCGCATCAGTCTCGAGACGGGGCTGCGGGAGTTGGGTCAGTGGCTCCAGGGACGCGCGGACGAGGATCGCTCGGAGGCGGCGGAAAGCGAGTTGCGCCGCCATGGGTTGGTCGCATGAGCGCCGGGCAAGGCGAGCCCGTCGCCCTCATTACGGGCGGAGCCGGTTTCGTCGGCAGCAACCTCGCGGAACGGTTGTTGGCCGGCGGCCGACGCGTGCTGATCTTCGACAATCTTTCCCGGGCAGGCGTGCGCACCAATCTGCGCGCGTTGCAGGAAAGCTATCCGGAGCGGCTGGAAATAGAGGTCGCGGACGTTCGCGACGGCATAGCGGTGGCCCGTGCGGTCGATAGAGCGGAAGAGATCTACCATCTTGCCGCCCAGGTTGCGGTAACCACGAGTCTCGAGTCGCCGGTGGAGGACTTCGAGGTCAACGCACGCGGAACCCTCAACGTGCTGGAGGCTGCTCGCCGCCGCCGCCCGGCGCCGCGCCTGGTCTTCACGTCCACCAACAAGGTGTACGGCGCACTGAACGATGTCGAGCTCGTAAAGAAGGAGCAGCGTTACGTGCCAGTGAGCCCGCAGGTGCGGGACCGAGGCATCGGCGAGAGCCGGCCGCTGGACTTTCACAGCCCTTATGGCTGTTCCAAAGGAGCCGCCGACCAGTATGTGCTCGACTATGCGCGCTCATACGATCTGCCGGCGGTAGTCTTCCGGATGAGTTGCATCTACGGTCCGCATCAGTTCGGCAACGAGGATCAGGGTTGGGTGGCCCATTTCCTGATTCGTGCCCACGAAGGCAACCCACTCACGCTCTTCGGCGATGGCTGTCAGGTTCGTGACGTACTTTTCGTGGGCGACCTGGTGGAAGCTTTTCTGCTCGCGCAACGGAACATGAGCCGCCTCGCCGGCCAGGCTTTCAACATAGGCGGGGGCCCACGTAACACGCTGAGCCTGCTCGAGCTGCTGGCGCTCCTGGGCGAGCACCACGAGTTGCATGTCCCCGTGGAGTTCGCGCCCTGGCGCACCGGCGACCAACGCTACTACGTCTCGAACACCGAGCGTTTTACGAAAGCAACCGGATGGCGCCCGCGCGTAGCGCCCAGCGATGGTATCGACCAGCTCAATGGCTGGTTGACGCGGGCTGCGGCGCCTGCAACACGCGGCCGCAAGGAATCTCTGGCGGTGAGTCCATGAGCGAATGTCGGACAGCACGTTTCCAGTCGGCCAGGCACATAGCCGTGGAGAGCGTCGCAGTGAGGCCGCCCGGGTTGGATGAGGCGCGAGTCAAGCTGGAAGGGTGTGGTGTTTGTGGATCGAACCTCCCGGTCTGGGAAGGCCGTCCCTGGTTCCAGTATCCCCTCGAGCCGGGTACGCCTGGACACGAGGGGTGGGGAGTGGTCGATGCTGTCGGCGCGGGAGTGAAGGACTTCGTCGTGGGTGACCGGGTGGCGCTGCTTTCCGCCCATGCCTACGCGGAGTATGACTTCGCCACTGCCGATGCCCTCGTCAAGCTGCCGCCGGCACTCGCTGGGAAGCCTTTCCCCGGGGAGCCGCTTGCTTGCGCCGTGAACGTTTTCAAGCGCAGCGCAATCGAGCCCGGGCAGAACGTGGCGGTGGTTGGCGCCGGCTTCCTGGGCGCGGCAGTCATGGCGCTGGCGAGCCGGGCGGGTGCCCGGGTGGTGGCCTTGTCCCGTAGACCGTTCGCGTTGCAGATGGCGGAAGCCTGCGGCGCGGCCGCTACGATTCGGTTGGATGACCCGGCGCAAGCACTCGAGCACGCGCGGCGTTGCGTAAACGGTGGCGGCTATGAGCGCGTGATCGAATGCGTCGGCTCGCAGTCCGCGCTGGATCTTGCCTCTGAGCTCACAAGTAACGGCGCGCGGTTGGTGATTGCCGGCTATCACCAGGACGGCGACCGGCGAGTGAACCTCCAGCAGTGGAACTGGCGTGGCCTGGATGTCATCAATGCCCACGAGCGCGATCCGGCACAGTACCGACGCGGGATGGAGGAAGCCATCGATCTCGTGGTGCGCGGGCTGTTCAACCCCTGGCCCCTGTTTACCCATCAGTATCCGCTGGAGGACATCGAGGCGGCGTTCGTGGCTCTTGCAACCCGTCCGAGCGGCTTTCTGAAGGCGCTGGTGGTTTGCCAATGAGTGCGATTGCCGCCGTTTCGATGCGTCGGCCGCGAATCGGTTTCGCTGGCGTGGGCTGGATTGGACTCAACCGTCTGAAGGCGGTTGCCGCCGAAAGTCTGGCCGACATCGCTTGCATTACAGACGTGAGCAGCGAGGCAACGCGTAGAGCAATGGACGAGGTGGCGCCCCATGCGCCCGGTGTCCGTGTGGCGCAGTCTTTTGAGGAGTTGCTTGCGGAGGATCTCGATGGCGTGGTGATTGCCACTCCCAGCGGGCTGCATGCGGAACAGACCGTCGCCGCCTTGGAAAGAGGCTGCGCCGTGTTCTGTCAGAAGCCACTCGCGCGCACGGCCGAGGAAGTGGCACGGACGATCGCGACCGCTCGCAATTGCGATCGGCTGTTGGCCGTGGATTTCTGCTATCGCATGGTCGCTGGTGTTCCACAGTTGGTGCAACTGGCGCGCAGTGGCGCTCTCGGTGAGATCTTCGCGGCGGACCTGGTCTTTCACAACGCCTACGGGCCCGACAAACCTTGGTTCTATGACATCGAGCAGTCCGGTGGCGGCTGTGTCATGGACCTGGGTATTCATCTCGTCGACCTGCTCCTGCTGGTGCTGGACTACCCCCCGGTCCGGGAGGTCAGGAGTCGTTTGCATGCGGCGGGCCGGCTGCTCGCCCGGCCGGTGGTCGAGCTGGAGGATCATGCGCTGGCCGAAGTGCAGTTCGAGACCGGCACGACCGCCCGGCTGGCGTGCTCATGGCGGCTGTCAGCAGGCCGGGACGCGATCATCGAAGCCGCGTTTTATGGGACGCGCGGCGCGGTCGTGCTGCGCAATGTGGGCGGTTCGTTCTACGAGTTCGTCGTGGAGCACTGCCAAGGCACCTCGCGACACACCCTGGCCGAAGGGCCGGACCAATGGGGTGGACGTCCGGTCAATACCTGGGCACGGCAACTCGCGGTTGCGCCGGGGTTCGATGCCACCGCCGAGCGACTTCACGATGTGTCGATGTTGATCGATGCCATATACGGCTGGTGAGGGTTGATGAAGGTATTGATGACAGCCGACCCGATTGGTGGCGTCTGGACTTTTGCCATGGACCTTTGCGCGGCGCTGCGGCCACTCCATGTGCGGGTTGCGCTCGCGACGTTGGGCAGGAATCTGACCGAGGCGCAGCGGCAGCAGTCGGCGGCGCTACCCAATGTGACCTTGCATGAGTCAGCCTTTCGCCTCGAGTGGATGCCGGAACCCTGGGAGGATCTGGAGCGGGCGGGCGAATGGCTGCTGCGGCTCGATCGGGAGGTGCGTCCGGATGTCGTCCATCTCAATCATCTCCTGCACGCCGACTTGCCGTGGCGGTCGCCGGTGGTGAGTGTTGGGCATTCCTGTGTGCAGTCCTGGTGGGCCGCTGTCCGCCACGAGAGAGTACCGGCGGAATGGTCTGTCTACCGGCGGCGTGTGAAGCGCAGCCTGCAGGCGGCTCGATACGTCGTAGCACCCACACAGGCCATGTTGACTGAACTGGAGCGTTACTACGGACCCTTCCACGACACCGCCGTCATTCAAAACGGGCGCAATGGACGCCTCTTCACGGCCGGCCGAAAGGAGCGCTTCGTGTTCTGCGCCGGGCGTCTGTGGGATGGTGCCAAGAATGTGGCCGCATTGGCTGCGGCTGCTCCGCGTGTTGCCGCGCCAGTCTTCCTTGCCGGGGAAACCGTCGATCCGCAAGGACGGCGGATCGAGCCGCCCGGGATGCAACTGCTCGGGTCCCTCGAACCTGAGGAGTTGTCTTCCTGGTATCGCAGAGCCGCGATCTACGCTCTGCCCGCGCGATATGAGCCTTTCGGGTTGACGGCACTGGAGGCGGCGCTATCCGGCTGCGCGCTCGTGCTGGGCGATATCGATAGCTTGCGTGAGGTCTGGGGTGCGGCCGCGCGTTACGTGGATCCTGATGATCACGACGGGCTTTGCGATACGTTGAATGAGTTGCTCTTGAACGATTCGCTGCGCAACAGGCTTGCGGCACGCGCCATGGCGCGTGCCCGCCAGCTGACACCCTCCCGGTGCGCGCGCCAGTATGTGGATCTTTATAGGCAGGTACGATGCTTTTCTCCCTGTTCTATCACTCCCTGATTTCCGACTGGAATCATGGCAACGCGCATTTTTTGCGCGGTATCTGTACGGAATTGCTCGCTCAGGGGCATCAGGTGCAGGTGTTCGAGCGCGCGAACGGCTGGAGCGTGCGCAACTTGCGCGAAGAGCAGGGCAGCGGCGCGCTGGATGAGTTTCAACGCGCATATCCCCAGCTGAGCAGCCGGCCGTACGAGCCCGAGGATCTCCGCGGTGGGGATTCCCTCCCCACTGGGGATTCCCTCGCTGACCGCTCGGTCGTCGCTGACCGCTCGGTCGTCCACCTGGATCGGATGTTGGGAAACTCCGACGTGGTGATCGTGCATGAATGGAATGACCCGGAGCTCGTACGGCGGATCGGGCAGCATCGGGCGGGTGCCCGCTATCGCCTCTTGTTTCATGATACTCATCACCGTGCTGTAAGCGCTCCGCAGGAGATGATGGCTTACGACCTGTCAGGTTATGACGGCGTGCTGGCCTTTGGCGAGGTGCTGCGGCGGATTTATCTCGAGCGGGGTTGGGCTAACCGGGCGTGGGTCTGGCACGAAGCTGCCGATGTCCGCGTCTTCAATCCGCAGCAGTGCCCGAGTGGGAAGTCCTTGGACCTGGTCTGGGTCGGTAACTGGGGCGACGGCGAGCGAGCCCATGAGCTGCATGAATTTCTGATCGACCCGGTTCGAGCCCTGGGCTTGCGTGCCCGAATCCACGGCGTCCGCTATCCCCCTCAGGCGTTGACCGAGCTTGCGGCCGCGGGTATCGAGTACGCCGGGTGGATAGCCAACTTCCATGTGCCACGCGTGTTTGCCGGGGCCCACACCACGGTGCATGTGCCGCGGCGGTTCTATCGTGAGCAATTGCCCGGCATTCCCACTATCCGGATGTTTGAGGCCCTGGCCAGTGGAATCGCGCTGGTCAGCGCTCCATGGGAGGACAGCGAAGCGCTGTTCCAGCCGGGCCACGACTACCTGGTAGCCAAGAACGGGCCGCAGATGCGCGAGCACCTGCGGGCCCTGCGTGCCGACCCGGAATACGCGCGAGCGCTTGCCGAGCATGGCTTGCGAACAGTTCGCTCCCGACACACTTGCGCGCATCGGGTGCGTGAGTTGCTGTCTATTTGTCACGAGTTGGGCCTGGAGGGCGGATAATGCGGCGAAGCTTTCAAATCGCGTTCTTTGGCTCGAGTCTGGTTTCGGCTTACTGGAACGGCGCAGCCACCTATTATCGCGGCGTGATTCGGGCGCTGCACGAGCGCGGTCATCGGATCACCTTCTATGAGCCCGATGTGTTCGAGCGTCAGGCTCACCGTGACATCGAGGATCCGCCCTGGGCCAAGGTGGTGGTCTACCAGCCGCAGGACGTTTATGCCGTGCTGGAGGCGGCGGAGGGCGCCGACGTCATCGTCAAGGCAAGCGGTGTCGGGGTTCACGACGATCTGCTCGAGCGCGAGGTATTCGCGCTGCGGCGATCACACAACCTGGTGGTGTTCTGGGATGTGGATGCGCCGGCCACACTCGAGAGAATCGCCAAGCAACCGACTGACCCATTCCGGCCCTTGATTCCCCGCTACGATCTCGTGTTCACCTACGGTGGTGGCGATCCCGTCGTCAAGGAATATCTCGGGTTGGGCGCACGGGAGTGTGTGCCCATCTATAACGCGTTGGATCCCCAGACGCATCATCCCGTCGCGCCCGATCCGCGTTTTGCCGGGTTGCTGGGCTTTCTGGGTAACCGCCTTCCGGATCGTGAGGCCCGTGTTCGGGAGTTCTTTTTCGAGCCTGCGCGAGCGCACGGCTCCGAGACTTTTCTGCTGGGCGGTAATGGTTGGGATGACCAGGCGGGCGCTCCGCCGAACGTCCGCTTGCTGGGTCATGTCTACAGCAAGGATCACAATGCCTTCAACTGCACACCTCGCGCGGTGATCAACATCAATCGGGACAGCATGGCGCGCACCGGCTATTCCCCGCCGACTCGGGTGTTCGAAGCCGCTGGCGCCGGGGCCTGCTTGATCATGGACGCCTGGGAAGGGATTGAGCTGTTTCTGGAGCCGGATCGGGAGGTCCTGGTCGCGTTTGATGGTGCCGAGGTAGCGCGACACCTCGAACGGCTCGATGAGTCGCGCGCGCGTCGGATAGGGCAGGCCGCACTACGCCGAGTTCTTGCGCATCACACGTACGCACGCCGCGCGCTTGAAGTGGAAGCGACCCTCGAGGCGCGGGCTCCGCAGGAAGTTGCCGCATGAAAGCCCAGCTCGACATCGTTATCTTTGGTCTTTCCATTACCTCGGCGTGGGGGAACGGGCACGCCACGACTTACCGTGCATTGGTGAGTGCTCTCGAGCGCCGCGGCCACCGAGTGCGTTTCTACGAGCGCGACGTGCCTTGGTACGCCGAGCACCGTGACCTTCCGAACCCAAGTTATTGCGATGTCCATCTCTACTCTAGCCTGGCGGACCTCGTGCAACACTTTCCTGACGGTGTGCATGCGGATCTGGTGATCCTCGGGTCGTACGTCCCCGAGGGTCGACATATCGCGGAATGGTTGTTGCCGCGGGTGAGCGGGATCACCGCCTTCTACGACATCGATACCCCAGTTACCGTAGCGAAGCTCGCTAGCGCTGAATGTGAGTACCTGACTTCTGCATTGATACCGCAGTTCGACCTGTATCTCTCGTTCGCCGGCGGCCCCATCCTCGAGCGCTTGCGTGAGGAGTTTGGTGCACGGCGGCCGAGACCTTTCTACTGCAGCGTGGACCCTCATCATTACTTTCCGATGTCCAGTGTTGAGAAGCGCTACGACCTGGGTTACCTCGGAACGTACAGCGCGGATCGTCAGCCCGCCCTGGAGCGGCTCCTGCTCGAGCCCGCCCGAGTTTGGCCGGAAGGACGTTTCTATGTTGCCGGAGCGCAGTACCCGAAATCCCTCGCCTGGCCCGCAAACGTCACGCACGTGGAGCACCTGACCCCAGGAAAGCATCGCCGGTTCTACAACCAGCAGCGGTTCACCTTGAACATCACTCGCGCGGACATGGTCTCGAACGGGTATTCCCCGAGCGTGCGATTGTTCGAGGCCGCCGCCTGCGGCGTGCCGATCATCAGCGACGCGTGGCGCGGACTGGAGGATTTCTTCACTCCGGAGCGTGAAATACTGGTCGCGCGCTCGAGGCAGGAGGCTCTGATGTATCTGCGCGAGCTCGATGAGCAGGAGCGCGCGAAAATCGCGAGGCGGGCGCGGCAGCGGGTGTTGGAGCACCACACGGCCGAGCACCGCGTCCAGGAGTTGGAAGGGTACTTACGGGAGCTCGTCGGGGTGAGGTCAGCTCGCCGCTCGGGCGAATGGGTGGCTGCGCTATGACCTCACAAGCAACACGGACGGACGGAGCAGGGCAAATCGCGGCTCTCGCGCCTTGGTTTCACAACCTGCACCTTCCGGATGGAGTGCAGACGGCGCCCGAGCACCCCCTGGGCGACTTCCCGATGGTCAAGTGGCGGCAGATCGAACCTTACATTGCCTCTGACCTGACGGGCTGGCGCGTACTCGATATCGGGTGCAATGCCGGATTTTACAGTTTCGAGCTCGCGCGCCGCGGTGCGCAGGTGACGGCTCTCGACATCGATGCTCATTATCTCGCGCAGGCCCGCTGGGCCGCGCAGGAATACGGTCTGGAGGGCAGTATCCAATTCCGCCAGGGCTCGATCTACGGGCTCATGGGTACCGGGGAGAAGTTCGATCTCGTCTGGTTTCTCGGCGTGTTGTACCACCTGCGGCACCCGCTGCTGGCGCTCGATATCTTGCGCACGATCACCGCAAGGCAGATGGTGCTGCAGACACTCACGATGCCCGGCGAGGACACACTGCAGACGCCTGCGAACATCGGGTTGTTCGAGCGCGACTGGCTCTGCCGCTCCGGCTGGCCGCGGATGGCCTTCATCGAGCATGAGCTGGAGGATGACCCTACCAACTGGTGGGCGCCCAACCCTGCTTGTGTGGAAGCGATGGTGCGCTCGGCGGGATTCCAGGTGACCGCGCGGCCCGGACACGAGATGTACATTTGTGAGCCGAGCTCCACGGAGCCGCAGGTGAACAGGCAACTACGCGAGCTGGAGTTGCAGGCAATCATGTCGGGAGATGCACGATGAGACATCCAGCCATTCATATCGAGCCGCCTCGCGGCAAGCTCGGAGTATTGCTCGTCGGCCTGGGCGCGGTGAGTACGACTTTGATTGCCGGAGTGCATGCGGTCCGCAAGGGACTGGCGCAGCCGGTCGGCTCGCTGACCCAACTGGGTACGATCCGCCTCGGCAAGCGCACGGAGCACCGCTCGCCACCCATCCGGAAGTTCGTGCCACTCGCCAGCCTCGACGAACTGGTCTTCGGCGCGTGGGACATTTTCCCCGACAATGCCTATGAGTCGGCCAAGACCGCGGGGGTGATCGAGCCGGCGTTGCTGGAGCGGCTACGGCCGGAGCTGGAGAGCGTGCAACCTCTGCCCGCCGCGTTCGACCGCCGCTACGTGAAGAGGCTCGATGGTCCGAACGTCAAAAAGGCACGCAGCAAGCGCGATCTGACCGAACAGTTGCGAGCCGACATCCGCACTTTCGCCCGGTCGAACTCGCTGCAACGAGTTGTAGTGCTGTGGTGCGCGAGCACGGAAGCCTACATGACCGAGACTGCAGCCCATGCGAGCCTCGAGGAGTTCGAACGCGCGCTCGATGCGGGCGATGATGCGATTACTCCGAGTATGCTCTACGCGTATGCGGCACTTCAGGAAGGCGTGCCGTTCGCAAACGCCGCGCCGAACCTGGGGGTGGATACGCCGGCCCTGGTGGAGCTGGCCAACGACCGGCACGTGCCGGTCGCAGGCAAGGACCTGAAAACGGGTCAGACGTTACTGAAAACCATCGTGGCGCCGGGATTGAAAGCCCGTATGCTGGGAGTGAGCGGCTGGTATTCCACGAATATCCTCGGCAATCGCGATGGCGAGGTGTTGGAGGACCCGGACTGCTTCCGCACCAAGGAGATCAGCAAGAAGGGCGCTCTGGATCACATCCTGCAGCCCGATCTCTACCCTGAGCTCTATGGGCGGCTCTATCACCAGGTGCAGATCAACTACTATCCCCCGCGCGGCGACAACAAGGAAGGCTGGGACAACATCGACCTGTTTGGCTGGCTGGGCTATCCGATGCAGCTGAAGATCAACTTCTTGTGTCGCGATAGCATTCTCGCGGCGCCGCTGGTGTTGGATCTGGCGCTGTTCCTGGATCTCGCCGCGCGCGCCAACCGGCAGGGCATCCAGGAGTGGCTGTCGTTCTACTTCAAGAGCCCGATGCATGCGCGCGGTCTATACCCGGAGCACGATCTGTCGATCCAGCTGAAGAAATTGAAGAACACGTTGCGCGAGTGGCGGGGCGAAGCCCTGATCACGCACCTGGGAGCGGAATATTACGGCTGAGCTCTTTGAAATGGGTGAGCAGGTTGATCGCTTCGCGATAACCGTGGAGCGTACCGACATCCACATAGCGCTCGCCACTGCGCACCCCGACGGCCTCGCCGCCCTGTTTCAGCCACGCGTTGATCAGCGTTCCGACATATTGCTCATGCTCGCCCCGCGCATGCCAGAACCGGTACAGCTCGTGGAATAAGTGTCCCGGCATCCGGAAGGCGCCCCAAACCCACCTGGAGCGTGCATTCACGGCTTTCACCTGGATTTCCAGGACGCGGCCGCGCTCGTCCATGACGACGGCGTCAAAGAGCTCGGGATGGTTGACGGGGAACAGGAGGAAGGCCAACTTGTCTGTCGGGAGAGCAGCCAAGGCGTCCTCGGGAAACCAGATGGTATCAGGCAGCCCGACCGCAACGCTTTCCTCGGGACTGACGAGCACCCGGGCGCGGAAAATGGCATCACACAGTCCGGCGGCGTTGGGTTGCACCACGTAGGCGACGTCCGTGCGCCCGATACGCCCTCCATAGTACTGGAGGATGTCGGATTTACCTGGCGAGATGACAAAACACAGCTTGTCGGCGCCTCCGGCGGTCAGTCGCTCGACCAGGTATTCGCTGACTGCTTTGGGGCGCTGGCCATCGTCCCGGTCGCCAACCGGGAGGAGCTCTTTGGAGAAGGCGAGCGGTTGAATACGTGTGCCGTTTCCGGCAGCGGGAATGATGCCCCACATGATCTATTCTCCAGAAGTGTCAGCAGCTGTTGCGCCCGGTGCGCGGAAGTGTGCTCGCTCAACACCCGCTCCCGTGCGGCGCGCCCGATACGTGCGAGCTCGGCGTCCGACAGGTGCAGTGCGGTGAGCGCATCCTCAGAGCGCGTGGCGATGAGGATCTGTTCGCCCGGACGGAAAAAGTCAGCCAGGCCTTCCCAGGAATCGCTCAACAGAGGTGTCCCGCAGGCGGCGGCTTCGAACAAGCGCCCGGAAGGGCAATAACCCAGGGCGGCCATGTCGCTCCGTGTGACGTTCAGTGTGAGCCGGGAGGAGCAGAAGAAGGCGGGATGCCGATCGGGCGGGACATGTTGGACGAACCAGATGTTGGGTGTCCATGGGAAGTCAGCGGGATACCCCGAGCCACCCAGCACGAAACGCCGCTCGGACATCCTACGGGCGGGCTCGATGAAGAGTCGCTCGAGTGTGGGCTGACGGTCAGCGGCGTAGGTGCCGAGATAGGAGAGATCCGCGCGCGCTGCCATCCCTACATCGACGGGGCGGTGCGCATCGGGATCTACATGGCCGTACAGGGGTGCGACACAACGGGCGCCGAGGAGATCTCTGACTGCGGTGAGCGCCGGACCCCCGGTATAGCTGAGCACGAGGTCGAAATCGCCGAGCCCGCCGCGCGGCAGGTACTCCACACTTTCACCGGCTTTTAGCCTGGAAAGGGTGACAGGAGTGTCAAGATCATAAAACACATGTAGGGCATCAGGCGCAGCGTCGAACGCGACCCGCGCTGCGCTACACGCGTCCGGACAGTACGAAGTGACGATCGTGGTGTCGACATCGCCGAGCTGACGGCGTACCCGCGGCGCGATCTGCGTCCAATCTCTATAAAGCACGAGCTCCGCTTGCGGAAATGAAACGAAGTCCCGATGCGCGGCGTAATAGGGCACATCACGCTCGAAAAACACTACCTCATGCCCGCGCTTTCCCAAAGCGGCGATCAGTCCCCGCCAGAGCGTTGCATGACCGTTGCCCCAGGACGAGCTGAGCGTCAGGCCGAATATGGCGATCTTCATGCGAGTCCGAAGGCAGCAAGGGCCGCTCCTGTGCCGCGACCGTCGCCTGGAGGCATAATGTTGGAACCGCGCTGGCGCATGACCCGTTTGGTCTGAGTGCACGCAGTGGTTCAATCACAAATCAACCCCGCCATAGTCCGCTCGTATGATCTGCGCGGCTGCGTCGGGCGGCAGCTCGGTCTGAGCGATGCATACACCTTGGGTTTGGCTTATGCGGGCGTCGCGCACTCGCAGCGCCGGGCGCGTATCGGTGTCTGCCGTGATGGCCGGCTCAGCTCTCCCGAGCTCGAGGAGGCCCTCGTCGCCGGGCTGATCGCTGGAGGCATGCGGGTCGAGCGCCTCGGTGTGGGCCCGACGCCGGAGCTCTATTTCGCCGTCTATGCCGCGAACCTGGATGGCGGCATCATGGTGACCGGCTCGCACAACCCGCCCGATCAGAATGGCTTCAAGTTGGTTCTCGGCGGCGATCCGGTGTTTGGCCCGGCCTTGCAGCGCCTCGTTGCGCAAGCCCCGGTGGCGCGGGCCGGCGGCTCGGTTGGCCATTTCCGTTGCGACGGACAGTCGGCCGCTGAGGCCTATGTCGAGCGGCTCGCCGAATTGGGAGCGGCCGCACCGTCGCTGCGTGTGGTATGGGATTGCGGCAGCGGCGCAGTCGGTGCGGTCATCGGCGGGCTCACCGAGCGCCTACCTGGACAGCACACACTGTTGAACGCAACCGTTGACGGTCGTTTCCCGGCGCATCATCCCGATCCTGCCGTGGCGGACAACCTGCGGGAGCTGCAATCAGCCGTACTCGCCCGGGGCGCTGATGTTGGTATCGCTTTCGACGGCGACGGTGATCGGATCGGCGTCGTGGATTCGACCGGAGCCATCGTCTGGCCAGACCAGTTCCTGCTGCTGCTCGCCCTCGAGGTGCTCGGCTCGCACGCCGGCGCAGCCATCGTCGGTGACGTAAAGTCGAGTCGTGTGCTGTTCGAGGAAGTGGAGCGGCACGGCGGTCATGCTGTCATGGCACCGTCAGGCTATGTAAGGGTGCGCGAGGCGATGCGACGAGAAGGGGCGCCACTGGCCGGTGAGATGAGTGGACACATCTTCTATTCGGATTGTTGGCATTCCACCGACGACGCCCTGTTTGTCGCGATTCGCTTGCTGTTGGCTCTTGGGCGGCGCAATTGCTCGCTGGCCGAGTTCCGCGCGAGCCTGCCGCCTACCGAGACCACCCCGGAGCTGCGTCTGCCCTGTCCGGAGCATCGCAAGGCGCAAGTGATCAGCGAGGTGGCTGCGCGGCTCTCGTCTTGCGATGGCGTGCGAATCGATACGACCGATGGATTGCGGGTCACGACGGCAGATGGTTGGTGGCTCCTGCGGGCATCGGGTACCGAGCCCAAAGTCACAGTTCGATGTGAAGCCGCGGATCGGGCCGGACTGGATCGGCTGCGGCGCGCGCTCATGATGCACTTGGCGCGCAGTGGCGTTCGATGCCAGGTCTAGTTGCCCGGCTCGGCTCCCTCATACTAGGTCGAAGGCTGGCGAATTGGGAGCGGGAGCAACGCAAGATCGGCGCTTTCGAGGGCGTCGCGACCATGGGTTTGGACGGCCTGGGCTCCACAGCGTATGGACCCGAAGCTGCCCTGACCGTGCTCATGCCGCTGGGAGCCGCCAGCCTGGCCAACATCGGCTGGATCATGACGCCGATCGTCCTGTTGTTGCTCACACTGTATGCATCGTACTGGCAGACGATCCGCGCCTACCCGAACAATGGGGGCGCCTACATCGTCTCCAAGGAGAATCTCGGCACCAACTTCAGCCTGCTCGCCGCAGCGGCGCTCATGGTCGACTATGTGCTCAATGTTGCTGTGGGCATTTCGGCTGGCGTGGGTGCGCTCGTATCGGCCGTGCCGCGGCTACAGCCTTACATTCTGCCGTTGTGTCTGGGCATTTTGGCAGTCATCGCGATTATCAACCTGCGCGGGACCCTCGAGGCGGGTCGCCTTTTCGCGTTGCCGACCTACGCTTTTGTCGTGAGCTTTTGCGTGATCATCGGTACTGGAGTCGTGGCCGCGCTGAGCTCGGACGGGCACCCGCGCCCGCTGGTGGCGCCACCTCCGCTCTCTCCTGCGACAGAATCCATCAGCTTGTGGTTGTTGCTGCGGGCGTTCGCGGCGGGTTGCACCGCGATGACCGGAGTGGAGGCGGTGAGTAACGGCATGACTGCCTTTCGCGAGCCTCGCGTAAGGTATGGACGACGCACTCTGTCCGCCATCGTGGC
>Ga0068855_100002743_pt1 | contig 21682 bp, 17 predicted proteins | sample KBSCornC52_FD_66592 | JGI IMG/M metagenome (GOLD analysis project Ga0068855, IMG submission 66592) | Corn rhizosphere microbial communities from Kellogg Biological Station, Michigan, USA - KBS Corn C5-2 | ecosystem: Host-associated > Plants > Roots > Rhizosphere > Soil ...
GCCGGTCGACTCGAGCGCCACCAGCACGCCGATCTTGCCGAGGTCCGGCGCGACGGCGTTGTGGGTGTAGGCCACGACGACGCCGTCGGAGACCGACAGCGACGCGGCGCGGCGCAGGCTCATGTTCTCGCCGATCGTCGCGATCAGGTTGGTGAGCTCGCCCTGGACGTCTCGGCCGGCGCCGGGGAACGGTGCCGCCGCGACCTTCGCGAGGTCGCCGCCGTTGTCGAGAGCGATCCTGGTCGTGGCGGCCACGAACTTCTGGAACTGGTCGTTGCGGCCGACGAAGTCGGTCTCGGCGTTGACCTCGACCAGCGCGCCCCTGGTGCCGGCGGCGGCGACGCCGACCAGGCCCTCGGCGGCAACGCGGCCGGCCTTCTTCGACGCAGCCGACAGACCCTTGGTGCGCAGCCAGTCGACGGCCTTCTCGATGTCGCCCTGGACCTCGCCCAGCGCCTTCTTGCAATCCATCATGCCCGCGCCGGTCTTCTCGCGCAGCTCCTTGACGAGGGACGCCGTGATCTCAGCCATGCTTCGCTCCATTCAGTACAAGTAAGGGCCGGTCTTGCGACCGGCCCCGATGTCGTTTGCCAGAGGGGCCGGCTATTCGGCCGGCGATGCCTCGGCAGGCGCCGCGTCAGCGGCGGGAACTTCCTCGACCGGCGGCTCATCGAGCGCACCGACGTCGCCACCCGAAGCGGCGATCTCGGCGCGGATGCCGTCGAGGACGGCGCTCGAGATCAGCTCGCAGTACAGCGACACCGCACGGATCGCGTCGTCGTTGCCCGGGATCGGGAAGTCGATGCCGTCCGGATCGGAATTGCTGTCGACGATGGCGGCGATCGGAATGCCGCGCTTGCGTGCCTCGAGCACCGCGATCGACTCCTTGTTGGTGTCGATGATGAACAGCATGTCGGGCGTGCCGCCCATTTCCTTGATGCCGCCCAGCGACCGCTCGAGCTTGTCGCGCTCGCGCGTCAGGTCGAGCTGTTCTTTCTTGGTCAGGCCGACGACGTCGCCCGACAGGCGCTCGTCGAGCTCGCGCAGGCGCTTGATCGAGGCCGAGATCGTCTGCCAGTTGGTGATCATGCCACCCAGCCAGCGGTGGTTCACGTAGTACTGACCGCAGCGCTTGGCGGCGTCAGCGACGCGCTCGGAAGCGGCGGCCTTGGTGCCGACGAACAGCACGCGGCCGCCGTTGGACACGACCTGGCGCACCTGCTGCAGAGCCTGCTCGAGCAGCGGCACGGTCTTGGTGAGATCGATGATATGGACCCCGTTGCGCACCCCGAACAGGTACGGCTTCATCTTGGGGTTCCAACGCCGGGTGTGGTGACCGAAGTGGACACCCGCTTCCAGCAACTGACGCATCGTAAATGTCGGCATAGCCATGCCGTTCTCCTTTTCCGGTTGAGCCTCCGCGGGCGTCGTCCCCCGAATGGGGAACACCGGAGCGAGCGGCGGGATGTCTCCCCGTCGACCGCAAACCCGCGTGCGAATTGGGCGTGGTTTTAGGGGGTTGAGGGTGGAAATGCAAGGCGCCGGATTCTCACGGCCGTGAGAGAGCTTTGATGGCCATCCATAAGGCTTTTAGGCGATTCTTCTCATTTCTCGCCCCTCCCCCTGCGCAATTTTATTACGCAGCCGCCAATTCCCGGGCAATCTCCTCGGCCAGCTTGAGGAGAGACAGGGGCGCGCTGCCTTCGGCCTTGTTATTGGCGGTTATCCACACCCGGCGCCTGGCCTTGAAGGCCGCGGCCGCCATCCGGGCCAGCATCCGCCGGCTTTCGGGATCCTCGTCGACCAGCCTGTCGAACGGCTCATAGCGTTGCTTGGCCGCCTGGTAGAGGAAGCCTCGGTGCAGGTTCCAGCGCACCACCAGGTCGCCCGGCGCCTCGCCGTCGAGGGCCTTGAGCGCCCCCGCCTGCCGCTCGACCTCGGGCATGCGGTCGTGCAGACCGACGCAGTAGCGCACGCCAGCGTCCTTCAGCATGCGCATCAGGCGCGGCGTCAGCAGCTCGGCATTGCGCAATTCGAGCGCGTAGACCGGCCGGCGGTTGCCGAGTTGCGACGGCAAGGCGGCGAAGAACGCCGCCAGACGGTCGATCAGCATCGGCGCTTCCTCGACCAGCCCGCGTGGCAGCGGCGAGATCTGGAAGACCAGCGGGCCCGCTTTCTCCGCCAGCCCTTCGAGGCAGGGCACGACGAACTCGCGAGCAGCAATCGCAGAATCGAGGAAGTGCGGATTGGGTACTTTCCCGCGCCCGTCCTCATCGCGCACCACGGCATCGCAGACAAGCGCCGGCGCCTTCACGACGAAGCTGAAGCCCTCCGGCACCTGCGTGGCGTAGCGTGCGTACTCGATCGTCGTGATCGGCGCGTAGAACGTGCGGTCGAGGCTGACGGTACGCAGCAGCGGAATCTGCGCGTAGGCCGCTAGCCCCTTCTTGCTGAGCGCCGGTTGCGGATGGACGCCCTCATAGACGAGGCCGCGCCATCCCGGGAAGAACCACGAGGATGTGCCGAGCCGTATCTCGGGCGGCAGTACCGGTGCAGCGAGCAATGGAGAATCGGAAGACGGCAGTACGTCGCCCGCCGTGGCCTTGCGCCGCTGGGGCGGTTGGGGCGTTTCGAACAGGCCGGGCTGGCGGCTCAAATCTCCTCCACCTGGGCAACACCCGGCAGCATGCCGACGATGTCACGCAGGCCGCCCGCGATCGAATAGGTGCCGGGCAAGGTGACCTCGGCCTCGGTCTCTTCTTCAAGGGGCACGACGATCGTCACCCGCCCCCGCCCCTTCTTGCCTTCCAGCGTCTTGCGCAGCGCCTCGAGGACCGTGGGATCGGAAATGCTGATGCGCAGGCCGGCGGCCGAGTTGGCGACGGCGTCCTCGAGCTTCTCGACGCTCTGCGCCAGCAGCTTCACCTGCTCGCCGTCGAGCCGGCCATCGACCGACACCAGGATCGCCTGCCCCGGCTCGAGCAGCGGCCGCTTGCTGCTCAACACTTCGCTGAACACCATCATCTCGAAGGCGCCCGACTGGTCCGAGCATTGCACGAAGGCGAAGCGGTTGCCCTTGGCCGAGGTACGCTCCGAACGGTCGATAACCGTTCCCGCGAGCTTGATGCGCCCCGGCGTACCGCGCGCCAGCAACGCCGGCAGGTCGGCCGAACGGCAGACGCCCAGCCGCTGCAGGCTGCGCTCGTAGGCGGCCAACGGATGCGAGGACAAATAGAAGCCGATCGCAGAGAACTCGTTCTGAAGTTTCTCCATCGGCGCCCAGTCCGGCACCTTCGGCAACTGGGGCCGCCGTTGGGCGGTGTCGTCGCCGAACAGGCTGTTCTGGTTGCTGCCGCGGGATTCGTGCGTCGCCGCCGAGTGGCGCGTCAGCGCCTCGATCGTGGCGAAGGTCTGCGCGCGGTTCTTGTTCAGGCTCTCGAAGGCGCCCGCCTTGGCCAGACTCTCGAGCAGGCGCTTGTTGATCACCCTCTGGTCGAGCCGCTCAGCCACGTCGAACAGCGTCTTGAACGGACCGTTGGCCTCGCGCTCCTCGACCAGGCGGTTCATCGCCTCGCGGCCGACGCCCTTGATGGCCGCCAGCGCGTAGCGAATCGCCTTCTTGCCGTCCGACGTCTTCTCGACGGTGAACTCGGCCGACGATCGCGTCACGTCGGGCGGCAGCAGCTCGATGCCGATCTTGTCGAGGTCGCGCCGATAGCCGTTCAGCTTCTCGACGTTGCCCATGTCGAGGGTCATGGTCGCAGCGAAGAACTCGACCGGATGATTGGCCTTGAGGAAGGCCGTCTGATAGCAGACCAGCGCATAGGCTGCGGCATGGCTCTTGTTGAAGCCGTAGCCCGCGAACTTGTCGACCTGGTCGAAGATCGACGACGCCCGGTCGCTCTTGACCCCGTTCTTCTCCGCGCCCTCGATGAAGCTCTGGCGCTGGGCGTCCATCTCCGACTGGATCTTCTTGCCCATGGCACGGCGCAGCAGGTCGGCGCCGCCCAGCGTGTAGCCGGACAGGACCTGGGCGATCTGCATCACCTGCTCCTGGTAGATCATGATGCCGTGGGTCTCCTTCAGGATTCCCTCGAGCAGCGGATGCAGGTAGTCGGGCTGCTCCTCGCCATGCTTGCGCTTGATGTAGCTCGGGATGTTCTCCATCGGGCCCGGCCGATAGAGTGCCACCACGGCGATGATATCCTCGAAGCGGTCGGGCTTCATCTTGCGCAGCACGTCGCGCATGCCGTTGCCTTCGAGCTGGAACACCCCCGACCCGTCGCCGCGGCAGAGAAGCTCGAAAGTCTTCTTGTCGTCGAGCGGCAGCTTGGGAATGTCGATCCGGTCGCGGCCGATCAGGTCGCAGGCCTTCTCGATCACGGTCAGCGTCTTGAGGCCGAGGAAGTCGAACTTCACCAGGCCCGCCGTCTCGACCCATTTCATGTTGAACTGGGTGGCCGGCAGCGACTCCTTGCTCTCGGTATCGCGGAACAGCGGCACGAGCTGGTCGAGCGGCCGGTCGCCGATCACGACGCCGGCGGCGTGGGTCGAGGCGTTGCGGTAGAGGCCCTCGAGCTGCAGCGCAAGGTCGATCAGGCGCTTGATCTCCTCCTCCGCACCGTACTGGTCCTTCAGCAGCTGCTCGGTCTGCAGCGCCTCCGCCAGGGTCACGGGCTTGGCCGGGTTGTTGGGCACCATCTTGCAGATGCGGTCGACCTGGCCGTACGGCATGCCGAGCACGCGGCCGACGTCGCGCAGCACCGCGCGGGCCTGCAGCTTGCCGAAGGTGATGATGGCGGCGACCCGATCGTGGCCGTATTCGTCCCGCACGTAGCGGATCACGCGGTCGCGCTTGTCCTGGCAGAAGTCGATATCGAAGTCGGGCATCGACACGCGCTCGGGATTGAGAAAGCGCTCGAACAGCAGCCCCCAACGCAGCGGATCGAGGTCGGTGATCTTGAGCGACCAGGCGACCAGCGAGCCGGCGCCCGAACCGCGGCCCGGACCGACGGGAACGCCGTTATCCTTGGCCCACTGGATGAAGTCGGCCACGATCAGGAAATAACCGGCGAAGCCCATCTTCTCGATCATGTCGAGTTCGTAGACCAGCCGTTCCTCGTACTTCCCGAAGTCGATGTCGGCGGCGAGCCGGCCGAGCCCCTTCAGCTCGGCAAGACCCTCGCCCGCAAGCGCCCGCAGCGCCTCGCCTTCGGAGCGTCCCTCGAGCTTGGTGTAGCTCGGCAGGATCGGCTTGCGCGGCATCGGCATGTAGGCGCAGCGCCGGGCCACCGCCAGGGTGTTGTCGCAGGCTTCCGGCAGGTCGGCGAAGACCGCGCGCATCTCGGCGGCCGACTTGAAATAGTGCTCGGGCGTCAGGCGGCGGCGGTTCGGGTCGTCGATATGGACGCCCTGCTCGATGCACAGCAGCACGTCGTGCGCCTCGTACATCGCCTTCCGGGGGAAATGCACGTCGTTCGTGCCGATGAGCGGGATGCCCTTGGCATAGGCGAGATCGAGCAGCGGGCCTTCGATGCGCCGCTCGCTGTCCTCGCCGTGGCGCTGGACCTCGACGTACAGCCTGTCGCCGAACAGCTTCTGCAACCGCTCGACCTGATGGGCCGCCGCAGGCGCCTGTCCGCCACCGAGGAGACGACCCAAGGTGCTGCCGCCGCTGCCGGTCATGGCCAGCAGCCCGTCGGTGTAGCCGTCGAGATCGAACAGCGGCAGTGCCGCCACCGAGCCGGTCTTGAACTCGAGATGGGCCCGGCTCACCAGGCGCATCAGGTTGATGTATCCGGCCTCGCTCTGGACCAGCAGGGTAAGCCAGTCGACCTGGACGATCTTGCTCGTCGCGGCAACACCACTCTCCTCTTCACGACGAATCGCGAGGTCGCAGCCGATGATCGGCTGGATGCCGGCCTTCGAGGCGTATTGCGCGAATTCCAGTGCACCGAACAGGTTGCCGCGATCGGTCACCGCGACCGCGGGCATCGCGTTCTCCTTGGCGAGCGCCACGACCTTGTCGATCTTGTTCGCGCCCTCGGTCAGCGAGTAGGCGGAACGGACCTTGAGATGGATGAAATCGGCGATGGGCACGCGCCAGTATCGCCCCTGCTCTTGTGGACAGTCAGGCCGACAATACGCCGTCCTTCAGATGAACCGTGCGGTCCATGCGCGCGGCGAGCTCGGGATTGTGCGTGGCGATCAGCGCCGCCATGCCCGTCTCGCGCACCAGCGTCAGCAGCTGGCGGAAGACGATCTCCGCCGTCCCGGTGTCGAGATTGCCGGTCGGCTCGTCGGCCAGCAGCACGCGCGGTGCGTTGGCGACGGCCCGCGCGATCGCGACCCGCTGCTGTTCGCCGCCCGACAGCCGTCCTGGCCGGTGGTCGGCCCGGTCCTTGAGCTGGACCATCGCCAGCAGGTCGGCCGCCCGCACCCGTGCCTGGCTGCGCGACAGGCCGTTCAGCATCTGCGGCAGCATGACGTTCTCCAGCGCCGAGAACTCCGGCAGCAGGTGGTGATACTGGTAGACGAAGCCCAGGAAGCGGCGGCGCAACCCGGTGCGCTGGCCGTCGCCCAGCGCCGTGACCGCCCGGCCGTCGATCAGGATCTCGCCGCTGGTCGGACGCTCGAGCAAACCGGCGATGTGCAGCAGAGTCGACTTGCCACTGCCGGACTGGCCGACCAGGGCCACGATCTCGCCGGCGCGCAGCTCGAGGCTGACGCCGCGCAACACCTCGAGGCGGCGATCGCCCTGCTCGAAGGTGCGTGCGACGCCGTTGAGGGCGAGCGGGAGATTCTGATCACTCATGGCGCAATCCTTCGACCGGTTCGATCTTGGTGCTGCGCCAGGCGGGATAGGCGGCGGCGGCCAGCGATAGCACGATGGCGACGGCCACGATCGACAGCACCTCGACGGGATCGACGCGTGCCGGCATCGAGGTGACGAAGTCGACCTCCGCCGCGCCCTTGCCTTGCGCGGCCACGCTGCCGAGCCAGCGGCCGATCGCGGCGGTGTTGGCGCAGATGAAGAGCCCGAGCGCCGTGCCGGCGGCGGTGCCCACCAACCCCACGCCCGCCGCGGCCATGAAGAAGGCGCGCACGATGGTGCCGCTGCCGGCGCCCATGGTGCGCAGGATGGCGATATTGCCGCGCTTCACGCGCACCAGCATCGTGAAACTCGCCACCACGTTCATCGCCGCCACCAGCACGATCAGGCTGAGGATGATGAACATCATCACCCGCTCGACCTGCAATGCGCCCATGAAGCGCGCATTGAGCGCCTGCCAGTCGGCGATCTTGAGGTCGTCGCGCTTCAGCGTCGCCCGCAACCCGGCGGCCACGGCCGGCGCCGCATTCGGATCGGCGAGTTCGAGGTCGATCGAGCTCACCGTGCGGCGGTCGTACTCGAGATCCTCCTGCAGCATCCTGAGCGGCACGAAGACCAGGCTCGAGTCGAACTCGTAGCGCTTGGTCAGGAACGTCGCGAGCAGTTCGTAGTCGGAGTAGCGTGGCGCGATCGCCCCGCCGTCGCCCAGCTTCTGGGTCACGATCGAGAAGGTATCGCCGATCCGGAGGTTCAGCGCCTGGCGCAGCCACTGGCCCATGACGACGCCACGGCGGACGTCGAAGCCGCCGAGCCCACCGTCGACGATTCCCCTGGTGACGATGTCGCGCGACGTGAGGTCTTCCAGCCGGACTCCCCGCACGATGGCGCCGCGCGTCTGGCCGTTGGCCGTGAGCAGCGCCTGCCTCTCGAGCGTCAGCCTCAGGGTCTTGACGCCGGGCGCGGTGCGCAGCGTCTCCAGAAGCTCCGGCGTCGTCTGCAGCATGCCCTCGCGCGCGGTGACGACGATATGGCCGTTCATCCCGATGATGCGGCCGATCAGCTGCTCGCGGAAGCCACCCATCACCGAGAGCACCACGATCAACGTGGCGACGCCCAGCGCCACGCCGACCATCGAGACGATGGCGATGAAGGAGACGAAACCCTCACGCTGCCGCGTCGCCAGGTAGCGCCAGGCCAGCCAGCGCTCGACGGCGGGCACCCGCTCACTCACGGCGCAGGCCCTCGACCGGATCGAGCTGGGCGGCGCGCGCCGCCGGATAGAGCGAGGCCGCGAGCGAGAACAGCATCGCCATGCCGGCGATGGCGCCGACCTCGATCCAGGTGATGTGCGAGGGCATTTCCGCCAGCAGGTAGAGCCGCTCGTCGAACAGGACCAGGCCGAAGGTGTGCTGCAGCCACTGCCGGATCGCCTCGATGTTGCGCGCGAAGGCAAGGCCCAGCACGACGCCGACGATCGTGCCCACGCCGCCGATCGCCAGCCCGTCGATCAGGAAGAGCCGCATGATCGCCCCGCTGGTGGCGCCCATGGTGCGCAGGATGGCGATGTCGCCGGTCTTGGTGCGCACCAGCATCACCATGCTCGAGACGATGTTGAAGGCCGCGACCAGCACGATCATGGTCAATACCAGAAACATGACGTTGGTCTGCGCCTGCACCGCGGCGAAGAAGCTGTAGTTGGCCTGCAGCCAGTCGAACACCCAGCCCTGCACGCCCACCGCCTGGGTGACCAGCTTGCGCTCGGTGGCGAGCGGCGCACCCTCGCGCAGGAAGATCTCCACCGTCGTCACCTTGTCGCCCATCCCGAACAGCCTCTGCACGTCCGCAATCGGCGCGTAGACGAAGTTGGAGTCGTAGTCGTACATGCCCGCGCAGAAGATCGCGCCGACCTGGACCAGCGAGGAGCGCGGCATGACGCCGAACGGCGTGGCGATCGATACCGGCGAGACGAGTTGCAGGCGGTCACCGACCTTGAGGTGCATCAGCTCCGCGAGACGTCGCCCGATCACGACCGATGCATCGTCACCGAAGTTCTTCAGGCTGCCCCACTCGAGCGGCTTGTCGTCGTCGGCGCGGCACAGACTGCGGTAGCGTTCGCGCACGCCCGGTGGTCCGTCGATGGCGGCGGAGAGCGGCGTACGGGCGCGAAAATCCTCCGGGGTCATGCCGCGCAGCAGCACGCCGCGCGCGGCCTCCCCGCTCACCGCCATGACCTGGCCCTCGGCCGTCGGCGTGGCGCTGACTACGCCCGGCACTGCCCGGATCCTGTTCATCAGATCGGGCGTGATCTCGAGCCCGTTGCCGTTGCCCTGCACGCCCAACTGGCCGCTGATGCCCGACATCTGCCGCAGCATCTCGATCTGGAAGCCGTTCATCACGGCCATCACGACGATCAGTGTGCCGACGCCGAGCGCGATGCCGACCAGCGAGAAGCCGGCGATCACCGAGATGAAACCCTCCTCGCGGCGGGCGCGCAGGTAGCGGAAGGCAATCAGGCGTTCGACAGCGGCAAGAGCCATGATGGGCGGCGTTCTCCTGGATCAGCAGAAGCGGGCAACGATCTGGTCGAGCGGAAGTTCCTCGCGCGCGCCGGTCTTTCTGTTCTTCACCTCGACCTTGCCGGCGGCGATGCCCTTGGGGCCCACGATCACCTGCCAGGGCGTGCCGATCAGGTCCATGTCGGCGAACTTGGCGCCGGCCCGCAGATCGCGATCGTCATGCAGCACCGAGACGCCCCCGGCGCCCAGCCCTTCCTCGAGGCTCGCGCAGGCACCGGCCACCGCGCCGTCGTCCGGCTTCAAATTCACGATCGCCACCTTGAACGGGGCGACCGATTCCGGCCACACGATGCCCGCGTCGTCATGGCTCGCCTCGATGATGCCGCCCACCAGGCGCGACACGCCGATGCCGTAGGAACCCATCTCGACCGTAATGTTCTCGCCGCCGGGGCCGGCCACAACCGCATTCATCGGCTTGGAATACTTGGTCCCGAAGTTGAAAATGTGGCCGACTTCAATGCCGCGCGCGGCCAGCCGCTCGCCCTCGGGGATCTTCTCGAAGGCGTCCTTGTCGTGCATCTCGTCGGTCGCCGCGTAGAGCGATGTCCATTCGTTGACGATCGGCTGCAGGTCGCCGGCGAAATCGACGGCGCGGCCCAGGATGTCCTTGTCGATCAGTCCCTTGTGGCAGAACACGGCGCTTTCGCCGGTGTCGGCCAGGATGATGAACTCGTGGCTGAGATCGCCGCCGATCGGGCCGGTGTCGGCCCGCATCGGGATCGCCTTCAGGCCCAGGCGGGCGAAGGTGCGGAGGTAGGCCACGAACATCTTGTTGTAGGAGCGGATCGCGCCTGCCCGATCGGCGTCGAACGAATACGCGTCCTTCATCAGGAACTCGCGGCCGCGCATCACGCCGAAGCGCGGGCGGACCTCGTCGCGAAACTTCCACTGGATGTGATAGAGGTTCTTCGGCAGGTCGCGATAGCTCTTGGCGCCGTCGCGGAAGAGCACCGTGATCATCTCCTCGTTGGTCGGGCCGAAGAGCATCTCGCGGTCGTGGCGGTCCTTGATGCGCAGCATCTCGGGGCCATAGGCGTCGTAGCGGCCGCTCTCGCGCCACAGGTCGGCCGACTGGATGGTCGGCATCAGCACTTCCTGCGCGCCGGCGGCGTCCTGCTCCTCGCGCACGATCTTCTCGATGTTGCGCAGCACGCGCAGGCCGAGCGGCAGCCAGGCGTAGATGCCGGCGCTGGTCTGGCGGATGAGGCCGGCCCGCAACATCAGGCGGTGCGACACGATCTGCGCCTCCGACGGCGTTTCCTTCATCGTCGGCAGAAAATATTGGCTCATGCGCATGCGGTCGTCGTCCTCGATCTGGCTGTCCGGGAGGGGAGCCGGACTGTAGGGAACGGGCCTTCCGATGGCAAACCGGGGGGCTTCTCGCCGCTGGCTTTGCACAGGCGGTTGCCCGCACACTCCCCGCACATTGGCAACGTACTCGGGGGAGATACGGACATGCTCGACAGGATCTTCAAGCTCGGCGAGAACAAGACGACGGTGCGCACGGAGATCGTGGCCGGCCTCACCACGTTTCTCACCATGGCCTACATCATCTTCGTCAACCCGCAGATCCTCGGGATGGCCAAGATGCCGACCGACGCCGTGTTCGTCTCGACCTGCGTGGCCGCGGCCATCGGCTGCTTCCTGATGGCCTTCGTCGCCAACTATCCGATCGCGCTCGCGCCCGGCATGGGGCTGAACGCCTACTTCGCCTTCGGCGTCGTCGGCGGCATGGGCTACACGTGGCAGGTCGCCCTGGGCTGCGTGTTCCTCTCCGGCGTGCTCTTCTTCATCATCAGCGTGCTGCCGATCCGCGAATGGATCGTCAACGCCATCCCCAAGTCACTGAAGATGGCGATCGCCGCCGGCATCGGCCTGTTCCTGGCCCTGATCGCGCTCAAGAACGCCGGCATCGTGGTCGGCAACGAGGCCACCCTGGTCGCCCACGGCAAGCTCACGAGCTGGCCGGTCGTCATGGCCACCCTGGGATTCGCCCTGATCGTGGCCCTCGAATACCGCCGGGTGATGGGCGGCGTGATCATCGGCATCCTGGCCATCACGGCGGTGTCGGTGGCGTTCGGACACCAGGAGCTCAAGCACATCTTCGACGTGCCGCCGTCGATCGCGCCGGTGTTCCTGCAGATGGACCTCGCCGGCGCCTTCAAGGTTGGCCTGGTGACGGTGGTTTTCGCCTTCCTGTTCGTCGACCTGTTCGACAACACCGGGACGTTGATCGCGCTGGCCCATCGCGGCGGATTCATGCGGCCCGACGGCACCGTGCCGCGCCTGAACCGCGCCCTGATCTCCGATAGCGCCGCCGCCATGATCGGCGCCGCCGTCGGCACCTCGACCACGACCAGCTATATCGAGAGTGCATCCGGCATCAGCGCCGGCGGCCGCACCGGCCTGACCGCCGCCACGGTGGGCGTGCTGTTCCTGCTGGCGCTGTTCGTGTCGCCGCTGGCGACCTCGATCCCGCCCTATGCCACGGCGCCCGCCCTGCTCTACGTCGCCTGCCTGATGGTGCGCGGCCTGGCGGAAGTCGAGTGGGACGACGTCACCGAGGCCGCGCCGGCCGTGATCACGGCAATCGCCATGCCATTCACCTTCTCGATCGCCGAGGGCATCGCCTTCGGCTTCATCTCGTACGTCGCCATCAAGCTGGCGTCGGGGCGCTTCTCCGACATCCATCCCGCCGTCGGCATTCTCGCGGTGCTGTTCGTCCTCAAGTACATCTACATCTGAGGATCGCCGTGCGACCTCATGGAAATTTGTGTGTCTGCGAACGACCCTGCTCATAACAATTGTTCGATCGAGCCCCGGCGATCGAAAGAAAAGGTCTTGGCAATATCGAAACGGCCATGTACACAGCCAACGGCTTAGGCGCGGGCCTGAGTTTAGGGAGGGAGAGCGGCACAAGCCGCCAGACTAACGAGTTTCGGGGGTTAGATTGACGGCGGGCCAAAAGCCCGCCGTCTTTCGTTTCAAGGACTTACAGGTCAATCCTAAGAGATTGGTTTAATAGTTCTCGACCCACTTCCGGAAGTCGAAAAGATCCGACTGGTGCAGGTAATAGAAGGCAATCCAGAGCACCGCCGCGACCAGGGACGTGATGATGGCCTTGCGTAGCAGTTGCGGGGCTTCCGGGGCGCCATGATCCTGCCCGCGGCCCGGATCCTTCACCCGCTGCACGCCGAGTGGCAGCACGGTGAACAGGACCGTCCACCAGATCACCAGATAGACCATGAGTCCGGTCGCCCAGCCCATGGCGATGCTCCCTAAACCTGCTCGAGTTCGATCAGTGTGCCCGTGAAGTCCTTGGGGTGCAGGAACAACACGGGCTTGTCGTGGGCGCCGATCTTGGGCTCGCCGTCGCCCAGCACCCTGGCGCCGCCGGCCTTCAGCTTGTCGCGGGCAGCGTAGATGTCCTCGACCTCGTAGCAGACGTGGTGGATGCCGCCGTCGGCGTTGCGCGCCAGGAAGTTGGCGATCGGCGACTTCTCGCCCAGCGGGTGCAGCAACTCGATCTTGGTGTTGGGCAATTCGACGAACACCACGGTGACGCCGTGCGCCGGCTGCGCCTTGGGCGCGCTCACCTTGGCCCCCATGACGGTGCGGTACAGCTCCGTGGCCTTGCCGAGGTCCGGAACGGCGATGGCGATGTGATTCAGGCGTCCGATCATCGAAGTCTCCTCGGCCTTAGATGCGGACGATATGCACGTCCGTCAACGGCTTCTTGCCCAGATGCGCGCGCACGACGCGGCGCACGGCCTGGCGGGCCGCCTCCTCGATCCGCTTGTCGTCCCGCCGCTCGCCGGCGGTGAGATCCGCCATCATCTCCAGCAGCCCCTCGACGACCGCCCCGGCCAGCGCGCCGCCTTCGTCCTCGATGCCGCGCAGGGAGATCCTGGGGGGCGCCACGGCCCTGCCCTTGCCGTCGATCACCAGCGTCGCGGCAGCAGCCCCGTTCCACAGGATTTTGCGTCGATCGCGCAGCGAGTTGCTTTCGAGCGCCACGACGACGTCGCCGTCGCGGGCGAGCCGGCCGGCATGGACATGGTCGATGATCTCGGCCGGTCCCGGCGCCAGCCGCACCAGGGTGCCGTTGGGCGCCACGATGGTCTCCGGCACCTGGCATTTGCGGGCCAGGGCGGCGTGCTCGACCATGTGCCGGACCTCGCCATGCACCGGCAGCGCGATGCGGGGCCGAACCCATTGATAGACCTGCACCAGCTCGTCGCGCGCGGGATGCCCCGACACATGGATGTCGGCCTCCTGGTCGGTGATCACCTCGACGCCGCGCGCCATCAGTGCGTTCTGCAGGCGGCCCACCGAGCGCTCGTTTCCCGGAATGACCCGCGAGGAGAAGATCGCGGTGTCACCCTCCTCCAGCACGAGGTCGCGATGTTCATCGTTGGCGATCTTGGCCATCGAGGCCCGCATCTCGCCCTGGCTGCCGGTGCAGATGTAGAGGACCTTGTCCCGCGGCAGGTAAGCGCCGTTCTGCGGGCTGATGTGCTCGGGGAAATCGAGCATGTAGCCGCACTCCTGGGCGCACTCGACCATGCGCAGGAGCGCCGGTCCCGACAGCACCGGATGGCGGCCGGCGGCGATCGCAGCCAGCGCGATGCTCTCGACCCGGGCAAGATTGGAGGCAAAGCAGGTCACGGCGACGCGGCCCTTGCGGCCCTTGACGAGGTTCTTGAGGTTCTTGCGCACCTTGGCCTCGGAGCCTGCCTCGCCCTCGACGAAGACGTTGGTGCTGTCGCACACCATGGCGAGCACGCCCTCGTCGCCGATGCGCTTCAGCGTTTCCTCGTCGGTGACCTCGCCGAGCAGCGGCTCGGGATCGATCTTCCAGTCGCCGGTATGGAAGATCGTGCCGAGCCTGGTGCGGATGGCCAGCGCATTCGGCTCGAGGATCGAATGCGTCATGGTGATCATCTCGAGCTCGAACGGCCCGAGCCGGAACTTGCCGCGCAGGGGGATCTCGGTGACCGGCACCTCGTCGACAAGCCCCGCTTGCGTCAGCTTGCGGCGCAGGACCGAGGCCGCGAACGGCGTGGCGTAGACCGGCGCCTTGAGCCGCGGCCACAGGTCGGCGACGGCGCCCAGATGGTCCTCGTGGGCGTGCGTCAGCACGATGCCGACCAGGTCCCGGGCGCGCTCCTCGATGAAGGCCGGGTCGGGCATGATGACCTCGACGCCGGGCATGCTGTCGTCGCCGAAGGCGATGCCGAGGTCGAGCATCAGCCACTTGCCGGCGTGACCATAGAGATTGAGGTTCATCCCGATCTCGCCGGCGCCGCCCAGGGCGAGAAACAGGAGTTCGTCGTTCGACGGAATGGTCATTTGCTGTTGCGCCGCCAGATCTCCAGCAGGCCGAGCGACATCAGGTCGGGCTCGATGAAATCGAACAGGCCGATCTCGTCCTTGAACACGTTGGCCAGGCCACCGGTGGCGATGACCTTCATCGGCTGGCCGTACTCCGCCTTGATGCGCCTGATCAGGCTCTCGATCAGCCCGACGTAGCCCCAGAAGATGCCCGACTGCATGGCCGGCACCGTGGCCTTGCCGATGACGTGCGCCGGCTTCTCGACCCGGATGCGGGGCAGGCGCGCGGTCATCAGGTAGAACGATTCGATGGTGAGCTCGACGCCCGGCGCCAGCACGCCGCCGACGAAATTGCCGTCCTTGTCGGCGAGATCGAAGGTCGTGGCGCTGCCGAAATCGACGGTGATCAACGGGCCGCCATGCCTTTTGTAGCCCGCGATCACGCCGACCAGCCGGTCGGGGCCGGCATCCTGCGGCCGGTCGATCAGCACCTTGATGCCAAGCTCGCAATCGGGCTCGCCGACGATCAGCAGGCGCGTCTTGAAGTAGATCTCGCAGAGCCGGCGGATGTTGGGGTTCACCTGCGGAACCACGCTGGCCATGATCGCGCCCTTGATCGACTGCGGGTCGAAGCCCTGCAGGTGCATGAGCTGCGTCAGCCAGGCGGCATACTCGTCGGCGGTACGCTTGGACTCGGTGCGCAGGCGGAACTGCGACACCAGCCGATCGCCGTCGAACACGGCGAACTTCGAGTTGGTGTTGCCGACATCGATCGCAAGCAGCATCGATCATACTCCCTAGGCTGCGCGGCCCAGCAATTCACCCGAGACGATGCGCCGGGGGCCGGCCGGTGTCTCTAGCAGGAGAGCCCCCTCCCGATCCATGCCGGCGAAAGCGCCACGGACCAGCTCCTCACCGAGCTTCACGTCGACTTCGGCGCCCAGCGGCCCCGCCCTGTCGAGCCAGCCCGCACGTATGGTCTCGAAGCCGTTGCGGCGCCACTGCGAAAGCCAGCCCGCCAGCCCCGCCGTCAGCCCTTCGATGGCCGCCTCGACGGTGCCGCCCAGCATCGCGCCAGGGTAACGCATCTCGGGCAGGCTTGGTGCAAAGCTCACGTTGAGGCCGATCCCCAGCACCACGTGCTCGACCCTGCCGTCCTGGGCGATCGAGCTCTCCGGCAGGATGCCCGCCACCTTGCCGCCCTCGACCAGCACGTCGTTCGGCCACTTCACCCGCACCGCCCGGCCGTCGCGCACGAGGTCGGCCACGGCGAGCGCCGCCACGAAGCCCAGCTCGGCGGCCCGCGGCGCCGGACACTGCGGTCGCAGGACCGTCGAGCAGTAGAGGTTGCCCACCGGCGAGGCCCAGCGGCGGCCACGCCGGCCGCGGCCGCCGGTCTGGGTTTGCGCCCACACGAAGGTCCCTTCGGGCGCGCCGGCCTCCGCCAGGCGCGTAGCCTCGTCATTGGTGCTGCCGACGCTGTCGAAAGCGACCAGCGTCCACCCGTCCGGCAGGACGGGCGTGGATGTCACGGGAACAGGCCCTTGGCGGCCGCTTCGGCCATCAGGCTGAGCGGCTGCGGCGCGAACGAGAACAGCGCGATCAGGATCGCCGTCGCAAAAGTCACCACCCGGTTCACATCGAACGCCGGCTGGTCGAGCGGCTCGGCCGTTTCGTCGAAGTACATGGCTTTCACGATGCGCAGGTAATAGTAGGAGGCCACGACGGAGGAAAGCACGCCCAGCACGGCCGGCCAGAACAGCCCGGCCTCGATCGCGGCCATGAAGATATAGAGCTTGCCCCAAAATCCGGCGAGCGGCGGAATACCGGCCAGCGAGAACATGAAAATCAGCATCGTGAAGGCCATCATCGGATGGGTCTTTCCGAGGCCGGCCAGATCCGAGATGCTTTCGACCATCACGTCCTTGCGCTTCATCATCAGGATGACGGCGAAAGTGCCGAGGGTCATGGCCATGTAGATCGCCAGGAAGAACACGATCGACTGCACGCCCTTCTCGCTGCCCGCGGCGAGCCCCAGCAGCACGTAGCCGACGTTGCTGATCGACGAATAAGCCATCAGTCGTTTGATGTTCTGCTGGCGCAGCGCGGCGAAGGCGCCCAGCACCATGGACAGGATCGATGCCGCGACAATCACCTGCTGCCACTGCACCAGGAGCGGGCGGAACGGCCCCATCAGGACCGAAACGGTCAGCGATATGGCGGCGATCTTCGGCGCGACGGCGAACAGCGCGGTGACCGGCGTCGGCGCACCCTCGTAGACGTCCGGCGTCCACATGTGGAACGGCACGGCGGAGATCTTGAACGCCAGGCCGGCGATGATGAACACCAGACCCACGGTAGTGCCGACTTCCGCGCCCCTGCCCTCGAGCAGCGCCTGGGAGATCTGCACGAAGGCCGTGCCCCCGCAGTAGCCGTAGATCAGCGAGGCGCCGAACAGCAGCATGCCCGAGGCCACCGAGCCCAGAACGAAGTACTTGAGGCCGGCCTCGGTCGAGCGGATCGAGTCTCGCTGGAACGCCGCCACGACGTAGAGCGCCAGCGACTGCAGCTCGAGCCCGACGTAGAGTGCCATCAGGTCGTTGGCCGAGATCATCAGCATCATGCCGAGCGTGGCGAGCGACACCAGGATCGGATACTCGAACCGCCAGGCCTTGGCCCGCTCGAAGTACGTCCGGGACATCAGCACGGAGATCGCGGCACCGACGAGAACCAGCGCCTTCATCGTCGCGGTCAGGCGGTCGGTGATGAACAGCCCGGCGAAGGCAGTGCCTTCGCGGTACGGCGCGAACAGCAGGACTGCCGTGACCAGCAGGGCGACTGCCGTCGCGACCGAGATGAAGGCCGTGGCGACCTCACCGCGCAGCACGCCGTAGAGCAGCAGCAGCACTGTTGCCGCCGCGAGGAAGATTTCCGGCCGGGCCAGCGTCCAGGATTCGAGACCGATGGGCATGTTCGTCACTCTCCGCCGCTTACCGCAGGGCCGCGGTATGGGCGAGCTTGATCGCCGCGTTATAGTCGCCGATCAGCTTGTCGACGGACGGCGCAATGGGATCGAGGAAGGAATTGGGATAGACGCCCATCCAGATCGTGATCAGCACAAGCGGCAGGAAGACCGCGATCTCGCGGCGGTTCATGTCGAGCATGGCCTTCAGCGAGTCCTTGGTGAGCTCGCCGAAGACGATCTTGCGATAGAGCCACAGCGCATAGGCCGCGCCCGTGATCATGCCGGTCGCCGCCAGGAACGCCACCCAGGTGTTGGCCTTGAACGCGCCGATCAGCACCAGGAACTCGCCGACGAAACCCGACAGGCCCGGCAGGCCGACGCTGGCCAGGGTGAAGAACAGGAAGGTGAAGGCATAGCGCGGCATGCGGTGGACCAGGCCGCCATAGGCCGCGATCTCGCGCGTGTGCAGGCGGTCGTAGACCACGCCGACACAGAGGAAGAGCGCGGCCGAGACGATGCCGTGGCTCAGCATCTGGAAGATCGAGCCCTCGACGCCCTGGGTGTTCATCACGAAGATGCCGATCGTCACGAAACCCATGTGGGCGACCGACGAGTAGGCGATCAGCTTCTTCATGTCCTCCTGCACCAGCGCCACCAGCGAGGTGTAGATGACGGCCACGCACGACAGGCCGAAGACCAGCGGCGCGAAATACTGCGTCGCCTCGGGCATCAGCGGCACCGAGAAGCGGATGAAGCCGTACCCGCCCATCTTCAGCAGCACGCCGGCCAGGATCACCGAGCCCGCGGTCGGCGCCTCGACGTGGGCGTCGGGCAGCCAGGTGTGGACCGGCCACATCGGCACCTTCACCGCGAACGAGGCGAAGAACGCCAGCCACAGCCAGAACTGCCACTGGAACGGCAGGTCGAGCTTCTCCATCGCGGTCGGAAGATCCGTCGTGCCGACCTGCCAGTAGATGGCGATGATCGCCAGCAGCATCAGCACCGAGCCGAGCAGCGTGTAGAGGAAGAACTTGAAGGCCGCGTAGACGCGCCGCTTGCCGCCCCACACGCCGATGATCAGGAACATCGGGATCAGCACGCCCTCGAAGAAGACGTAGAACAGGGCAAGATCGAGCGCGCAGAACATGCCGACCATGAAGGTCTCGAGCACGAGGAACGCGATCATGTATTCCTTGACGCGCACCTGCACCGATTCCCAGCTCGCCAGGATGCAGATCGGCGTCAGCAGGGTCGACAGCAGCACGAAGAACAGCGAGATGCCGTCGATGCCGACGTGATAGCCGATGTGCAGCGCCGGCACCCAGGCGAGGTTCTCCTCGAACTGGAACGAGGCCTTGGTCGGATCGAAGCGCGCCCACAGCACCAGCGAGATCAGGAAGGTCGCCAGCGAGGTGATCAGGGCGGCGCTGCGGCAGTTGCGGTCGACCGCCTCCTTGGGGCCGCCGACGACCAGACAGAACAGCGCGCCCACCAGGGGCAGGAAGGTGACGAGGGAAAGGATAGGCCAGCTCGACATCGGACCCTTACCTCACCATCACGACAAAGTAGGTCACGAGTGCGGCCACGCCGAGCAGCATCATGAACGCGTACTGATAGAGATATCCGCTCTGGAAGCGGCTGAGCACGCCGGCCATGTCCTGGGCACGCGCGGCGATGTTGTCGGGGCCGAGCCCGTCGATCGTGGCGCCGTCGCCCTTCTTCCAGAACAGCCGGCCGATGGCGAGCGCGGGCTGGACGAACACCGCCTCGTAGAGCTCGTCGAAGTACCACTTGTTGTAGAAGAACGTGTGGATCGGCCGGAACATGGCCACGGTCCTGGCCGGCAGGTCGGGGCGGGCCACGTAGTAGACGTAGCTGAGCGCGATGCCCGCCACGCCCATGACCAGCGGCAGCAGGCCTGCCCACTCCGGGATCTCGTGCATGGCGTGCAGGATGTGCTCGGTCGCATGCACGGCGATCGCATGGCCCCAGAAATTCTCCCAGTCGCCGCCGACGAACCACGGGTAGGCCACGAAGCCCGCCAGCACCGCGCCGGCCGCCAGCACGTAGAGCGGGATCAGCATGACCGCGGGCGATTCGTGGGCGTGATCCCAGGTGTGATGGTCGCCGCGGTACTTGCCGTAGAAGGTCATGAACATCAGGCGCGTCGAATAGAATGCCGTCATGAAGGCGCCGGCGATGCCCAGCCAATAGGCGATCTGGCCGACGGTCGAATGCGCGGCGAAGGCGCCCTCGAGGATGGCGTCCTTGGAGTGGAAGCCCGCGAAGCCGATGCCATGGCCAAAGATCATCGGCACGCCGATGCCGGACAGCGCCAAGGTGCCGATCCACATCAGGATGAAGGTCTGCGGCGCCTTCTCCTTCACGCCGCCCATCTTGCGCATGTCCTGCTCGTGATGGAGGCAGTGGATGACCGAGCCCGACCCGAGGAACAGCAGCGCCTTGAAGAAGGCGTGCGTCATGAGGTGGAACATGGCGGCCGAATAGGCGCCGACGCCGGCGGCGAAGAACATGTAGCCGAGCTGGCTGCAGGTCGAATAGGCGACCACGCGCTTGATGTCGAACTGGGTGAGGCCAATGGTGGCCGCGAAGAACGCCGTCGCCGCGCCCACCAGGGTGACGACCTGCGAGGCGACCGGCGCCATCTCGAACAGCGGCGACAGGCGGCAGACCATGAACACGCCCGCCGTCACCATGGTCGCGGCATGGATCAGCGCCGACACGGGCGTCGGGCCTTCCATCGCGTCCGGCAGCCAGGTGTGCAGGCCGAGCTGGGCCGACTTGCCCATGGCCCCGACGAACAGCAGCAGGCAGGCGCACTCGAGCGCCGGCACTTCCTTGCCGAGGAACACGAAGTGCATCGTCGACATGTCGTGGGCCTTGGCGAAGATCTCGTTGAAGCCCAGGCTGCCGGTCAGCATCCATACCGCGAAGATGCCGAGCGCAAAGCCGAAGTCGCCGACGCGATTGACGATGAAGGCCTTCATCGCCGCGGCATTGGCCGACGGCTTGTCGTACCAGAAGCCGATCAGCAGGTAGGATGCCAGACCCACGCCCTCCCAGCCGAAGAACAGCTGCACCAGGTTGTCGGCCGTCACCAGCATCAGCATGAAGAAGGTGAACAGGCTGAGATAGGCCATGAAGCGCGGGATCGAGCCGTCCTCGGCCATGTAGCCGACCGAGTAGACATGGACCATCGACGACACGCCGGTGACCACGATCAGCATCACCGCGGTCAGCGTGTCGACGCGCAGCGACCAGGCGACGTCGACGGTGCCCGAGTTGAACCACGAGAACAGCCGCACGACGAACATCTTGCCGTCCTCGGGCCCGAAGCCGATGCGGACGAAGACGAAGATCGAGAGCGCGGCGGCGATCAGGAGCGCGGCACAGGTGACGACCTGGGCCGGCTTGTCGCCGATCACCCGGCAGAACAGACCCGTGATCGCGGCGGCGACCAGCGGCAGGAAGACGATCAGCTTGATGGCGAGATCCATGGTGCTTTCCGACCTAGCCCTTCATCGCGCTGATGTCTTCGACTTCGATGGTGCCGCGGTTGCGGAAGTACACCACCAGGATGGCCAGGCCGATGGCGGCCTCGGCGGCGGCCACGGTCAGCACCAGCATGGCGAAGATCTGGCCGACGACGTTGCCCTGGAAGACCGAGAAGGCCACCAGGTTGATGTTCACCGCCAGCAGCATCAGCTCGACGCACATCAGGATGACGATGACGTTCTTGCGGTTCACGAAGATGCCGAACACGCCGAAGGTGAACAGCACCGCCGAGACGAAGAGATAATGGCCGAGGCCGATGGTCCACATCACACGCCTCCCCGGCTCGGGACCTTGACGACCGAAATCGCGTCGGCCTTCGTCCGGTAGAGCTGCTCGCCGACCTTCTGGCGACGCACGCCGGGGCGGCTGCGCAGGGTCAGCACGATGGCGCCGATCATG
>Ga0068855_100002744_pt1 | contig 21681 bp, 35 predicted proteins | sample KBSCornC52_FD_66592 | JGI IMG/M metagenome (GOLD analysis project Ga0068855, IMG submission 66592) | Corn rhizosphere microbial communities from Kellogg Biological Station, Michigan, USA - KBS Corn C5-2 | ecosystem: Host-associated > Plants > Roots > Rhizosphere > Soil ...
TCAGCAGCTTCTCGAGCTCGTCGCGCTGCGTCATCAGGTACGGCGCGTCGCCCACCTGGTCGGCGTACGCGCTGAAGGCGAGGTCGGCGTCGCCCATCGCGCCGGTCCGGCCCTGCGCGGCCGCGGCCAGCTTGATGCTGTTCTCGACCTTCAGGATCAGCGCCGGGTTCTTGTCGACGTGGCCCTCGATGAACATCTTCTCCAGCGCCTTGGACGAGGGCAGGGCGTGCTCGCCGGCCTCAAGCCCAGTCTTGGCGCTCGTCGCCGCGTCGATCACGACCTTCGTGCCCTTCTCGCTGCGGATGCCGGCGTTCATCGCCATCCGGAAGATGTTGCGCGGGTCGGCACCGATCAGCGGGACGGGGTGCGGGTTCGGGGCCTTCGTGAAGCCGGTCCGCAGGTTGCGGGCTACGCGGTCGAGGAACGTGTCGCCCGGGATGCGGCTCTGGCCGAGCGTCCGGTCCGCCCAGTCGAAGAGGTTCGACGTGTGCGACCAGACCGAGGCCCGCATCGGCGCGAAGGGGTGGAAGGTGGGGATCGGGCCGCGGCCCTTCAGCCAGAAGCGCTGCATCGGCTGGATGAACTTCGTCGAGCGCGCCGGCACGCCGGGGGACTTCCACGCGTCGAGGATCCGGTTGCGGGCAACCGTCTCGTAGGCCGCGATGTTGTTGTGCGTCGCCTCGTCGATCAGGTTGTCGTGGATCAGGTCATGCCAGCGGTAGAGCTCGGCGCTCTGCGGCAGCCCGCTCTGGGCGAGCTCGCCGAACTCTTTGTCCTTCATGAACTGGGCGTCAACGGGGAGCAGCTGATCGAAGTCCAGCTTCGACGCCCACTGGGTCGGCTCACCGCCGAACTCCGTCGTCGACATGAAGTCCTTCTCGTTGGGCTTCGGCTCGTGGGTGAGCGTCGGGTGGAACTTCCCGGCGTCCTCGCCGGTCGTGAACACCATGCCCTTCGGGGTGAGTACCGACTCCTGGTTGAAGTCGCGGCCCAGCTGCATCGCCTCGGACTGGGTCAGGCCGGGGACGAAGAGCGAGCGTTCCGGGTCGCCGCCGTAGGCGCCCTGCGTCTCGATCGGGCGCAGGCCCATTCCTTCGACGCGGCTCAGGAGCTCGGCGTGCGCGGCGTCCTTCTCGTCCTGCGTCATCCCCTTGAGTTCGCCGCTGATCGCGGCCCACTGGCGCTCGCCGAGGTTCCGGATCGCCTCCTCCGGCGTCGCGTTCGCGAAGTGCTCATGCTCGCGGGCCCGCGAGATCCCGCGGCCTGCGATCGCCTCCTCCTCGCTGCGCGTCAGCGGACGGAGCCGGCGGCCGTCGGCCAGCTTGAACTGGTCGCCCCACTGGTTGCCGTCTGTCTCGTCGACGACCCAGTTCTTCCCGTAGTAGGCCTCGCTCGCCAGCATGTTGCCGCTCGAGCCGTTCTGGCCGGCCAGCTGCTCGGCGGCCTCGCCGACCTTGCCCTGCTTGCCGAGGCCGAAGGCGTTGCCGACGCGCTCCTTCGCGTAGGCGCTGCGGTTGATCAGGGCCTTGACGTAGCTGACGTCGTGGAACTGGTTGGCGTCGTTCATGCCGCGGGCGAAGTCACTGCCGTCCATCGTCTCGCCGACCGAGCCCCACTTCCGGGCGATGACGACGTCGCCGATCATGTTCGACACCATGTCGAGGTCGGGGTGCTCGGCCGCCAGCTTCTGCTCGCCGAAGATGTCCAGCCACGTCGCCGGCTTCGTCAGGCGCTTCGCGGCGTCGTGGTAGTCAGAGCCGGTCCAGTTGCTCGGGTCGAAGCCGAACGCCTCGCCCGCGTAGGCGTCGGTCTTCGCCTGCTGCCACCCGCCGTTCAGGGCGTCGAAGGTGCTCAGGCCGCCACGGAAAAGGGCGCTCTCGGGGATCGACATGTTCTGGCTGACGAGGTCGAGCGGGTTCCACTGGAAGCCGAAGCCCTTCGAGCTCCCGCCGCCGAACACCCAGTCCAGGCCCGTGCTGACACTGAAGCCGCCGTTGTTGAACCACTGGAGCGGCATCGCCGCGCCGAACTGGCCGGCGAGGGGGACGCTCTTCAGGAACGACGACTGGCCGTGCTGGGCGTTGACGTACTGCTGCGTCGCCTCCTTCGCGGCGCGGCCGTCGCTGTTGTTGGCGAAGGTGCCGTTCGAGTTGAAGGCGTTGAAGCTGTCGAACGATGACCCGAAGCCGGCGTTGCTCGCCGACTGGGCGAGGTTCTGCGCGGCGTAGCCCTTCGTGTGGCTCAGGGTGATGACTGCCTTCGCCCAGCTGTCGTCGATCACGCCGCTGACGGTCAGGCCGAGGTTGTACTTCTGGTTCATCTGGCGCTGCCAGTCGGAGATCAGCTGGCCGGCCTTCAGCGCGCTGACGTTCGGCGTCGCCTGGCCGGCACCCTGGCGGGCGGTCGCCGTCGCCGCGGGGCTGCCGCCGATCGCGGCCTGGAGGATCCGCTCGTTCTGCGCCCAGTCGCGCCCGGCGAAGTCGGCCGGGGTGTAGCCGTACTGGGCGAGGCGCTGGTTCATCTGCTTCACCGCGCCGAGCATCGGGATGGTGCCGGGGATCATGCTCGCCATCTGGATCTGCGCCTGCGCCTCTCCGCTGACGTAGTTGTGGACGAGGTCGTCCTCGTTCTTCGCCTCGAATAGCTTCGACGCGGTGTCGATGAGCGGGGCCGGGTTGTTCCCGTACACCGTCGCGCGGAGCGCCGCGGCGAGGCCCTTCTGCTTCCCCAGCTGCGCGGCGGCCGACGGCCCCTGGCCGGTGTGGAAGAGCATCGCGGCCTCGTCGGGCAGCAGGCTCGTCGCGGGCTTGCCGGCGAAGAGGTTCTTCAGCGCCTGCGGGTCGCTCGCGCTCGGGCTGCGGACGAGGTCGAGCAGGAGTCCCGGCGTCGGCGGCTGGCCGTAGGCGTCCTCGAACGCCTTGTTGATGCGGGCGACCTGCTGGTTGAAGTCCTGGACGCCGTTCCCGGTGTAGCCGATGCTGTTCAGCAGCAGCGTCGTCGCGTCCTTCTCGTGGACCGCCGGGTTGCCTCCGTGAGAGCGGTCGAACAGACGGGCCTGCTCGGGGTTGTAGTCGGGGTTTGCTCGTTTGACGAGTTCCTGGGCGGCGGCGTGCTGGTCCTCGAGGCCCTGCTGCATCTGCCGCTGCGCGGTGGCGGCGCTCGCCTTGGTCATCGCGGCGGCGCGCATCGTCGCACTCCGGCTCGACATCGGCAGCGTCGCGCTGACCGGGTCGAGCGGCAGCCCCGCCTCGCGGCCGGCGGGCGGCGGCGCGGTGCTGCCGCGCTCGGCGGTGACGCTCTGGTGCTGAACGACGGCGGTGCGGTGAGCGACGATCTCGCGGACCTGCTGCTCGCGCTCCTGCGGCGTAGCCTCCGGCGCGGGCGTGACGTGCGGCGGCGGCGTGACCCGGCCCTGCTTGTCGCGGATGACGTGCCCAGTCTTCTGGTCGAAGCCAGCCATCAGCCACCCAGGCCCGGGTTGTTGTAGACGGCGGCGAGCGGCGCAGTCTCCTGGACCATCGCGCCGGCCTGCTTGGCCAGCTGCTGCGTCTGCGGGCTCGCGGCTCCGCTCGCGAGGACCTGCTGCCACGCGGCGGCGTTCGACGGCATCGCTGCCTGGCCGCCGGGGACGACGGCGGCGTCGACGCCCTGGGGCAGCATGTTCAGGCCCGGGGTGACGCCGGGGATCGCGGTCGGGTCGGCCGCGCCCTGGCCGCTGCCGTTCACGCCGCCTGCCGAGGGCGGTAGGAAGTCGGTCGCGGTCAGGCTGATCTTGCCGGTCTTGCCCCAGCCGACGCCGAAGGACTTCCGGATCGTCGCCATCGGGTTGACGAAGTTCAGGCGCTTCGGGTTCTGGACGATGCGGCGCGCGCCGACCCAGCCGTCGGCCGAGATGACACTGGCGAGCGACTCGGCCTGGACGTCGGTGCCGGTGTGCGGCGCGGCGACGACGATGCCGCGGCCGGCGTACATCACGACATGCCCGGGGCCGTTGCTGCCCGGCTCGAGGAACACGAGGTCGCCCGGCTTCAGCGCCTTCTGCGAGACGGGGGTGCCGACCTTGATCATCTCCTCGCTCGTCCGTGGGAGGTCGATGCCGATCTGCTTGTACGCCCACTGGACGAGGCCACTGCAGTCGAAGCCGGTCTTCGGCGTGCTGCCGCCCCAGACGTAGGGCTGGCCGATCTGGCGCTGCGCGAACTCGAAGGCGGCGCGGCCGGCGGGGGCGCGCTCGCTGATGCCGACGCTCGTCACCCCGATGTGCAGGTGCGGCCCGGTCGCCTGTCCGGTCGCTCCGACCTGGCCGATCGTCGCGCCGGCCTGGATCTTGTCGCCCTCCTTGACCGGGCTCTGCTGGGCGAGGTGCGCGTAGGACCAGATGCGGCCGGTGCGGTCCTCGATCTCGACGATGTTGCCGCCGCCCTCCGTCCACTGGGTGCTGAGGACGCGGCCGCCGATCATCGCGTGGACCTCGGTGCCGAGCGGCGCGGCGAGGTCGACGCCACCGTGGAAGTCGCCGTTGCCGCCAGCGTCGCGCGCGCCGAAGCTGCTCGTGACGACGGGGTTGCCGGGCAGCGGCGAGCTCACCTGGTAGACGCCGGTCGAGCCGCCGGCCGGCTTGTATTTGCCGCCGCTGATCTGGTTCGCGATGGCGAGGACGTTGGTCGCGTAGTGCTGCGTCTCGTTACTGCCGACGTTGCCCGGGCCGCCGTTGTAGGCCTGGAGTGCCTGGTTGACGTCGCCGTTGTAGCGCTTCAGCTGGTCGGCGAGGTAGTGGATGCCGCCCTGGATGTTCTGCTGCCAGTTGTTCGGGTCGACGCCGAGGCCGCGGGCCGTCGCCGGCTCGAGTTGCATGATTCCGATCGCGCCGGCCGGGCTCACCGCCTCCTGGCTGAAGCCGCTCTCCTCCTTCGCGACGGCGAGGGCGACGGCGACGGGGACGCCCTGCAGCTGCGCCTGGTGGCGGATCGTGCCGATGACGCCGCGCGCCGCCTGCAGCGTCCGGGGGGCGACGGTCGACGGCGTCTGCGTGTTCACCTGCGGCGAAGGCTGGGGTGCCGGCGTGCCCTGCCACGGCATCGAGCCGAAGCCCGGGGCCTCGACAAGGCCGCTCGGATTCTGTGCCGGGACCGCGGCCGGCTGCTTCTTCGGCGCTGGCTGGGCGTCGCCGCCGGTCTGTGCGAAGACGGGCATCAGCCGCCGATCTGTTGGGCGATGTTGGCGACATTCTGCTGGCGCTGCCGGGCCTGCTTCGCGACCTGCTTCACCAGCTTGCTCGAGCCGGGCGACGCGGCGAGAGCGCGCCAGGTGTTCGCGAGCCGGGAGTAGTACTCATCGCCGCTCGGCGCGGCGGCGAACGGCATCGCCATCGGGCCTGCGGGGACAGGACCGGGGCCGCCAGCGGCGGCGGGGGCGGAGGTGGTAGCGGAGCCGGGGATCGGTGCGCCGCTGATCGGCGCTTCCTTGGCGAGTTGCATCTGCTTGGCGACCTCGCCGTAGGCGGGGCCGGGGTTGAACATGTTGTCGCCGAACGGATTTGCCACCTGATCTCCTAGCTCGCCAGCCCGATAGCTGGTCTTGGACTTGGACCAAGCGTACAACAGCCCCGGCCTCCACGCTCGGAAACCGGGGCTGCGAGATCAGAGGATCACCCCCTTGGTCGACTAGGAGCGTAGGCTCCCCACGAGGCCGCCGACCGGGAAGTTCGAGGCGAGCGGCGGGTTGCTGTGACTACCCGTGGCGAGGACGGGCTGGTCGTCGAACTGGATCGAGTTCGGATCGGTAGCGGTGACGTCGTTCGGGTGGGGGACGGCGGGGTTGCCGGCCGGCGTCGCGTCGGTGTGGCCCGGGCCGACCTCGACGTACTGCTCGTTCGGCGTGCCGTTGACCGTGTGGAACGTCAGCTGGCCGTCGTACTCGTCGGGCAGCGCGTTGATGATCGTCGACTTGTCGATGTTGTCGGTCAGGTCGACCTCGATCGGGCCGTCCGTCGATCCCTTGACGACGATCTCGCCGACGAGGTAGACCTTGCCCTTCAGCTTCTTGATGCGGCTGAAGTCACCGACCGCGCCGGAGAGCGTGAACTGGCCGGGCGCGGACTGCGGCGGCGTCGGCATACCGGCCGGCGGCGCGTTGTCGGCGCTGCCGGGGTTGATCGCGCCGGGGAGCGTCTGGTCCCCCGATGCCGGAGCCGGGGGAGCGCCCGCGGGGGCGGGGCCTGGGGGCATCGGTAGCATCGGGGGAGCAGCCGCAGGCGCACCAGCACCGGGCGGCGGGGTCGTCCCGCCCTTCTCGGCGCTCAGGAACCACGCCTCGATCTGCGTCGGGTCGGTGATCTGGCCGCTCTGGGCGAGGCCCATCACGGCGGCCAGCTTCTGGTCCAGCTGCATCTCGGCCATGATCTCTTCCTGCATGGCGTCGTTGTCGACGATGCCGATCTGGTCGCGCTGCCAGCGCTTCGAGACGAGGCCGCCGCCGGCCAGCTGCAGGCCCATGACGACCTTCTCGTGCATGTTCAGCTGCGGGAGGAAGGTGAGCTCGTGGCGCGTCCAGTCGTCGAGGTCGCTGCCCTTGATCGTCTGCATGAACCGCTTCGGCTGCTCGAGCGCGGCGGCCCACCCGGTCTGGGTGTACTGCCGGCCGAAGTAGACGACCTTTCGGTTCGCGAACAGCGCCTGCGTCATGTCGACGCAGTACTCGTTCAGGCGCTCCCAGCTGTTGGCGATGTTGCCCTGGACGTACTCGATCAGCGAGCCCGTCGGCATCATCGACTCGGACTGCGCCTTGCCCGTCGTGATCGACGAGGCGACGCCCTCGCCGAACATGCTGCCGGGCAGCGAAGTGCCGCGCTGCAGGAAATCCATCGACCGGTTCATCGAGTTCGACAGGTCAGTCGTCGTCGACGGCGGGTTCACCCACTTGACGTCGCCGCCGACGCCGACGGGGATGACGCCGCCGGGGCCGTTGTCGATGTCCTCCGGCGCGACCGCGGGGTTGATGATCACCATTCGCGCGAAGACGTTCTCGATGATCGCCTGGAGCTCGAGCGAGTCGAGCATGTTCATCTTCTGGAAGAGCGGGACGTTGCCCTCGATCACGCCCTTGCCGAACGGCGTGTCGGGGACGTCGTAGAACGGCGTGTGCACCCACGGGCAGAAGCCGAGGTTGTGCTGGACCTGCTGGACGACGTGGTCCTGGACGATCGTCGTCTTGCTGTCGCCGTCCCAGAACTCGACGATCTGCAGTAACTGGCGCTGCGGCCGCCTCTGGCCGAAGGTGAACATCCCGCGGATGCCGTTGCCCTTCGGGTTGACGTACGCGGCGACCTCGGGACCATAGGCGCGCACCGCTTGGTCGACGGGGATCTCCCACTTGAAGCCCATCGCCTCGATGTTCTCGAACTCGCTGTCCCAGATCGGGTAGGCGTGCTCGGGCGACCTGGTGAGGAACCGCATCGTCTTCGCGTCGAAGTCGGGGTGAACGCCCTGGAAGCAGCCGCCCATCAGCGGCAAGTACCACGCCTGGCGGTTGAAGTGCCGGTCGATGCGGTTCTGCTCCCACAGGCCGTAGTAGAACTTCTCGTTCTGGTCGGCGAGCGCGCGGCACGTCTCCTCGATGCGGCGGCCTTTGTATCCGATCGGCGGGGTGATGACGTTGATCGCCGGCACGGTATTCAGCTGCGACATGAACTTCGAGACGACCGCCTCAATCAGCGGCAGCGTCACGCGGACGTCCGGTTCGCTGTCGGCCGATGCGCCGCCGTGTCGGAGGTCGCGGAACACGCTCACCAGCGAGCGCGTCATCGCCGCTTCGTCCTGCCAAATCTTGCCCTCCCAGAACCGGCGGAGGTGCCTGAACGTCTGGTGTGGAGGCCCGTACCGCTCCTCGAGTGTCTCGAGGGTCGCGATGATATCGGGGCTACTCAGCACGTCTGGTCCAGGTCCATGATACGATCAGATTACCAGGGCTTCGCCGTCCGGGCTGTCGTCTTGCGCCAACACGCGGTTGCTCTGGCTGTCGAAGTACGGGTTCTTCACGATGCCCTTCGAGCCGTTGCGCCGCCGGTAGCGGGCCCGCGGGTCGAGCCGGTTGAAGGACTTGAAGTTCGGGACGGCGGTGTTGATCTTCAGGTGGACGAACCAGAGCGCCATCAGGAGGTCTGACGTCGAGAAGAACGGGTACTCGATCATCTCGTCCAACAGCATCTCGGCCTTCCGCTGCGACTCGGCGTTGCCATACGGGATGTCGAGGTAGGCGTTCTCGACCATCGGCGACAGACTGGGGATGCCGATCAGCGGGTCCTGCTTGTTGCGGCCGGTCGTGTGTCCCTCGATCCGAAGGACGAGGCCGCGGCGCTCGAGCTCCTCGGTGATCACCTGGTTCAGGCCGGCCTGGTAGGCGTTCTCCTCGGTGACGGTCAGCACGGTGCCGAGGTAGGCCATGTGGTTCTGGATGATGGCGTCGCGCTGGTGCGGCACCGTCATCTGGTCGCGGTGGACATCGAGGAGGTAGCGCTTCGCCGGATCGGCCGGGTCGATGCCCATGATGATCGTCCCGCAGAACTTCGCCGTCTTCGTCTTGCCGACGGCGGGGTCGAAGCCCTGGAAGACGCGGAGCCCCATCTCGTTCGCCCAGGCGACGTCGCCCATCACGCGCTCGTGGTTCAGGCAGCCGGGGTGGCGCGCACCGCTCGGCAGTTCGCCTCCTCCTCGCAGCCAATCCTCCCGGAATGGCTGCTCGGACTCGTCGACCGGCTTGTTGCGGTAGCGCTTGTTGAACGACAGCGTGCCCTCGGATGACCGGACGTTCATCAGGTCGCCCCACGACCACACCGCCGGCCAGAGCGGCTCCTGCTTCGCCCAGTCGCGGATCGCGTCCTCGCGGTGGCTCTTGTAGACGAGGCTGCCGTCGGCGTTCTTCTTCTCGGTGATCGTCGCGTAGAGGTCGCGCGGGTGGAACATCGTGCCGACCGCGGTGATGCGCCCGCCGATCTTGCCGGCGGTCGCCTTCTGCGGCGAGGTGGAGACGCAGTCGTTGTACCAGGTGACGTGCTTCGCGCGCTGGTCCTCCGTCGCCGAGTTCTTCTCGGTGACGACGTCGTCGCAGATCACCCAGTCGGTGCGCCAGCCCAGGATCTGGCGGCTGCCGGCACCGAACACGGCGATCGTGTGCTCCTTGCCGAGCCGCTTGCGGCGGCGGACGCTGATCGCCTCGGCCGCCCAGGCGCGCATCGGGTCGCCGTTGTTCGGCCGGAACGGGCCGTAGTCGCGGATCAGGAGATCATTCTGCTCGAGCTCCGACTTGATCGACATCATGATCGCGGCCGCCTCGTTGTCGTTCTTCGCGATCAGCGCGATCCGGATGTCGGGGCTGCGGATCGCCTCGAGGATCGGCAGCATCGACGAGATGATCGTCGTCTTCCCGTGGCCGGCCGGGAACAGCACCAGTCCGCGTGCCTCGTTCAGCGCGGTGTCGATCAGGCGCATGTGGAAGTCCTCCAGCTTCGCGTCGAGCCGGTGGCCGAAGTAGCGGACGAGGAACGCCTCCTCCATGCCGGGCTCGAGCAGCAGCTGCAGCATGGCGAGCCGCTCGATCTCCGAGCCGTTGTCCTTCAGCAGCTGGTCGACGAGCGCCTTCTGCTCGCTGGTCAGCGAGTCGTAGGCCGGGCTAACGCCAGTCGCCACGCGGCGTCCCGTCCCTGTTGACGTGGCGCTGGGCCCCGCAGCCGCGGGCGCAGAACTCGACGAGATCGAACGTCCCCGCCTTCGACCAATCCTTGCGCTCGGCGTAGTGGTCGCACATCCGGCGCTTCGCCATCTTGTCCTCGTGTCGGCGCACGAGCTCCTCCCAGACCAGCCCGGCCGGGGCTGCTACGAGGGCTGCGGCGAATACGAAGGAGGCGGCGTCCACCCATGGACCATAGCACGCGTGCTATTAGGGGCGGACCCACAATCTGCCGGGCTGCTGCTCGTGGAAGACCCGGTCGTAGTGCCGGTGGGCGTCGTCGAGCGCGCGCGCCCGCGTCGTCCGCGGGTCGAAGACGGTGACGTTCAGGCCGTCGAACAGGAAACCGATCCACTGGCCGAGGCTCGACGAGTACTGCGCGCCGCGGACCGCGGCCGCCATACGCTGCGACTTAGTAAGGTTGGCCGGAGCCATACGCTGTGGCCTATGGTTCTTCAGGCGGCGGTCCAGTTTCACGAGCCGCGCCCCAGCTGGCCGCGGATCCGGTCACGCATCGTGTCCATCGCAGCCTCGAGCAGCTTCGCCTTCTGGTTGTCCGGGACGTCCAGCTTCCGGACCTCGGAGAGGAAGTCCGCCGGCTTCTCGCTGCCGGAGATCTCCTCGCCGATCGACTTGAAGAGCTCCTTCTGGTCCTTCAGGCTGAAGCCGCGCGGGTTGTCCGTCAGCGCGCGAAGGAGGTTCACCCGGGCGTGCAGGCGCAGTAGCTCGACGATCTGGGCCTCGTCCTTGACGTGCGTCTGGGCCAGCTTCCCGGCCTCGTGCATCAGGAACTCCTTGACCAGCTTCCGGGTGCGCTCGAGCACGGCCTGGTCCGAGTGGACGAGGTCGCTCGTCAGGTCCCGCTCCAGCTGCTGCATGTCGCGCTTGATCACATCCCTACCCAGCCGAGGACGATCTCGGTGCCGATCGCCGGGGCCTGCGAGCGGTCACAATCGACGAGACAGTCAGACGCTCCGTCACGCTTCAGCGTGACGCGGACCTGGTCGAGCCCGTCGGGCTCCTTGATGCGGCTCACGGACCACACCTCGTAGGTGCCGAAGCCGATCACTCCTCGAACCGCCTCGCGCGCCCGAACCGACTCGCGAGCCACTCGTTGTGGACGCGTCGCATCTCCTCGAACTGGGCCTTCGCGTCGGCGTTCGACCGGGCAGCAGCGATGTGGGCGAGTCCCGCCCGATACGCCTCCGGATCGAAGTCCGCCAGCTTGCCTGAAACTACCGCCTCGAGAGCCTCGATCCGCTTCTGCTGGGCCTCGATCCGCTTCGCTTTTCGTCCGAACATCACAGCGCTCCGTTCTTCATCGTGTAGGCGTACTTCCAGCGCCGCCGCTCATCGTCGACCAGGCGGAAGGCCATCATGTCCCGGCCGTTCGCCATCGGCAGCAGCGCGATCTCGCCGAGCTCGCACTCGCCCGTCGGCGGCAGCTTGCTGTAGTCGACCTCGCGCGCCGCGGCCTGGCGGATCTTGCCGTCCATCACCGACAGCGGATTGCTCATATGTCGCTGGCTCGCCATGCGGTACTCGTTGTCCTCCTTCAGGCCCTGGCCCTTCCAGTTCTCGCGATCGCTGCGCCACCGGGGGTCGCCCTTGTGGATGACCTCGGTGTTGCGGGGGTAGACCTTGTGGGCGTCCTGCTTGCGGATCACGACTCCACCTCGAAGCACCTGCGGCACGGCCGCGCGAACTTCGCAGCGTGCCTCTCCGGCAGGCCGGTCATATGAATCGGGTGGCCCACCTCGTAGATCACACGGCCACAGATCGTCACATCGGCTTCGTCGCGGATCCGTGAGTACGCGTGGTAGACGGGGACGTTCGGCCAGAACTGGTTGATGTAGACCCACTCGCTCATTCGTCGTCGTACTCCGCGTCGAACTCAGCTTCGTCCCGCAGCACGGCCGACAGGCCGTCGCAGGCGTACCACGGCAGCGGGTGGCCGCCGGCATCCGACGTGATCTTGTGGACGCCGCGCTCACCCTCCGCATCGACGAGCTCGATCACCATCGCGAGGCCGATGACAACCTGGCCGGTGTCGGAGTAGCTCTGGCCGATGTAGTCCATCACCGGGAGCCGGTGCCCCATCTGCTCGATCTCGCGCTCCGTCACGCCATCACCGCCTCGGCCGCCGCCGCACCGATCGGCTTGTAGTCGCGGTCGTATATCTCGGTGTGCAGATCCGAGAGCACCGAGATCCGGATGAGATCGCGAACGCCCTCATGCTCGAAGTCCCAGTAGGCGATCATTCGCTCCCACTCCGGCCACGCCGCCTCCGGCGTCACCGCGGTGTACATCATCCCCAGCTTCTTCGCGGCCCTGAGAGCGGCCGACGCGACGCCGGCACTCGTCGACGTGATCACATGGAACGTCGCCTTCGGGAAGTCGTTCTGCAGCTTCTTCAGCCGCGAGTAGACCCGGCTGTTCGAGTGGGGGTAGAGCTCCGGTCCGATGACGGCTACACGCCACGGCTCGGGCATCAGTCCTCCTCGGACCCGGGATCCGACGTCTGCGACCACGACCGCTCGAACGTCACCTCGGTCGTCGACTCGACGCGATCGCCGTTCTCATCGACGAGGTACGTCTCCGCCCAGCCGCCGTTCTCGCGGACCCACTTGTCAGCGAGCTCCGTCTCCCGCTTCTCGCGCTCGATCATCTCGCGCTGCGCCTTCGCCACCTCATCGGCGGCGCGCACGGCCAGCTTGTCGGACCGGATCACCGGAACACCTCGGGGGGATCGGGCTCCTCGGCCAGCCGGCGCATCGTGCGCCGCGCCTTCTTCAGCTTCCGGATGAACCGGTCGAGCTCGTAGCCGTCCAGCGACAACGACCCGCTGCTGTCCTGATCCTCGAGGCGCAGGACCACGGTGTCATCGCCGTACACGCCGACGTGTGCTCGGCCTCTGTCCGGATCGCTCCGGACCTTCCAGTTGATGCTCTCGTATTTATCAGCCATGCCCACATCGTAACGGAGAGTCCTGACGGACCAAGTCCAGGACTTGGGCCTGCTATGCTCGGTGTTCGTACCCGCCCCTCACGGCGCTCCGCGTAGGAGCATGAGGCCCGACCAGCAATCGGGGACACGCCCGTCAGAGGGGTCAGCCTTTGCTGTGCACGGCCGGCAGCACGCCGCCAGAGTAGGACCCTGGCGGAAGCCTGGACTTGGGTCACTGCCCGAGGGGGGCCCGGACCAACCGGGCACCAGGCACGGTGATCGCCGAGGAATGGACTCGTCCGATGGCCCCTCCCCCTTCTCACCAGCGATCCTGGGGGAAGGGGGGGCCGGCTCCTACCTCGGTCGGATCTGTCCGATGAGGTTGACCAAGGACAAGGTCGACAACGTCCACCAGTTGCAGCACCGGTGGACATAGTTACCTCAAGAGGGGTCATATCGGCCGGCGGATTATCACCAAAACGGCCAAAACCATTCCGGAGTCGTAACAGGGGGGAGAGAGAGAATGCGGCTTTAAACACCCCGGGTTCGCGGCTCTCAGCTGTGATGGATCGCAGATGACGGCGTCTCACACTGCTGGCCGAGGATGACACCGGCACGAATCGCATAGATACGTCATCTACCAGGTCTGATAATGGATTCTTATCGGTACTGGCCACGGATCCGGGCGTATCGAGTGACTGCCTCGGGTCATGGTCGATGATCCGTGTGTGCCGATGACTGGTGCGATGCGATCCATTCGTACCGCTGTGCTGATGGTTGACACGCTCGAGGTCGGAATGTAATCTAGGTCACAGACATGGACCAGGTCCAGGACTAGATCTATACCCATGATCACCGACCGCAACCTACTGGCGTGGTACGCGGCCGCGTCCGATGATCATCGGACTGCAGGCCTCGACTGGTATCCCGAGGCCGATGCCTTGGCATCGCGGATCTCGGACGCTACCCGCGGCGCTGTCACCCACCGGCAGGCATGCGGAGTGATCGCGGCTCTGTCGCCTCGCTGCAGCTGGCCGCAGAACAAGGTTGCGGCGCTGACGGTCGTAACGGCGTGGAAGCGTGGCGATGATCCGTACACCCTGCGGATCTCGGGTGTCTACCCCGAGAACATCGCGAAGGCCTACCGGATCCTCTCGGACGCTAGTTTTGAGACCTGCGCGCATTGCCGCGCTGCCGGTGGCCACCGCAAGACCTGCAGCGCCGCGCTCCGCGGGCCCAAGGTCGTTGCCTTCTTCTCGGCCATCGTCGGGTCATCCGATGACGGCGCGATGGACGTCTGGGCGACACGCGCTGCCCGCGTCGCACCGGCTGAGGTCTCAGACCTCGACCCGGCCGATCCGCGGCGCGAGGGTGTCCCCGGATCACAGCGCGAGTACGACGGACTGGCCGCCTCCTACCGGCGGGCGGCCGCCGCGGTGAACGTGACACCGCGGCAGTTCCAAGCGGTCGTTTGGCTAGTCATCCGAGACTCATGGGTGCGCGCTGACGGCCGTGTCAATGGGGTCCGACTGGACCAGGACCTCCCCTTCTAGGACTGGAGCGAATCGTGAGGACCGATGGAATCAACCGTGAGGGACGCGTCATCCGGAGCGCGAACGTGAGCGACCTGGAGCGGCCGCCTGAGATCACGCGCGACGTCCGCCTTGACTACGACCAGCTGGCCGAGCTCCTGGACGCCGCGCGACGCCGCCGCCGCGAGCTCGTGAAGCGCAACGAGCGGATGGATGGCAGCAAGCCCGGGATGATCGCCAGCAACGACCGATCGATTCGCGCGCTCGAGTCTGCGATCGGCCAGCTGGAGCCCGCGCTCGAGGCGGTCCGCCGCCTGATCGCTGACCGCGTCGCACGCCAGCTGGGGGTGACCGCCTGACACCTGACGCGGGCCCGAGAGCCCGCCAGGTCCGCGGCTACAGCTGCCGCGCTGATGAGCCCCAGCAGGGCGAAACCCTGGAGGAGACCATGCGGAAAGTGTCGGAGATGTTCGAGAAGGTGCAGGCCGACGACCTGCACCCCGGCGACGTGTTCGGGTACACGCGGGAGCGCGAGATGCGGCTGAAGTTCGTCGAGTCCATCGGCGCGAGCTCGCGCTACCTGCACGTCGAGGTCCTGAACGGCGCGTACGCGGGCAGTGAGACTCGGATCCGCCCGCGGCACACCACGAAGTTCTGGCGCTACCTGGAGGTGGTGCCCGCGTAGGCGACCTGCGCCGGGCAGTGCCCGGCCAGGTCCTGCGCTCAGTCGCGCAGCTGATGAGGCCCAGCAGGCCGAAACCTGGAGGACTGACAGATGGTGAACACTGACGGACGGCCGACCATCGCATGCGGCGTCACTCGCCGCGAGCAGTTTCCGTCGATGCAGGGACTGGCCAATCGGCTGGGACCATCGGACGCCCAGCGGCGCGTTTCGCGCGTCGACGACATCATTGCGTTCGAGCAGGGTGAGCTCGACGACGATGACGCGCTCCAGCTGATCGCTGACATGGTGAAGGACGGTACCGTCTGGCACCTGCAGGGGAGCTATGGTCGCCTGGCGGCGCAGCTGATCCTGGCTGGCAAGATCACAGAGACGGGGGAGGTGATCGACTGACCCACAGGGGTCCGCTGCTCAGTCGCAGCGCTGACGAGGCCCAGCAGGCCGAAACCCTGGAGGAATCATGGTCGAGTACGCAAAGGATCACCGGCCGGCGATCGGCGTCGAGGAGGCGCTGCGGATCCGGCACGACGTCACCGAGGCGCGCTCCAACCTGCGCCGGATGCTGGGATGGTCGAGCTACCTGTACCAGCATGAGGCCGCGATGCTCCGACAGGCCGAGTACGTGCTGGACCGGCTCGCCGAGGACGTCCAGGTGTCGCTCCGGCAGGCGGACGCCCGCGAGATGATGCGCCGCGACCCGAACGACCCGGCGGACGGATGCGCGCCGTCCTGCCGCGACTAGGTTGGAACCTGGGCGCGGCTCGCCGTGGCCGCGTCCAGGTCCAGGTCCACCACTGATCCGTGGTGCTGACGAGCCCCAGTAGGGCGAAACCTGGAGGAGATGGAGATGATCGCGAACGCATTGTGGGCGATGTTCATCGTCGGGATGCTCGCCTACATCCTCGACCTGCTGTGGCGCGCACGATGACGCCGTCGGGTCGACAGTCAGCTGGCCGGATCACCCGGCCGAAGCGGCGCACCCAGGAGCAGCGCGACCTCGCGAAGTACGCCACGGTCTGGGACTGCCCGCTGCACCGCACGACGGCGCACAGCGTCCGCAGCTTGCAGGCGATGGCGCAGCTGGAGGGGCGATGACCGATCGCTGGGTCGACGACGACACCTTCGCCCAGGCGGAGGACACGACATTCGACGGACCGGTGCCGCCGGCTCCGACTGTCCGGCAGTTGCGGTGCCCGTACTGTGGCCCGTTCCAGTTGTGCCGGGCGCGGACGCCGGACGAGTGCCACGAGATCGAGGAGGCGGTATGAGCAAGGACGCCTACCTTCGCAAGGCGTGGGACGAGGCCGTGCTGGCGCTCGTTGTCATCAGGCCGACGCTCGCAGGAGAGGCGCTGCTCGTGGCCGTGATCAACGAGGCGAACGATGCGCTGGCACGGCTGAAGGAGGACGGGTTCATTGACGGGGGAGGGGAGGCGGCATGAACCGGGCGATCTATCACTGGATCGGCGGCGTCCAGATCGACGAAGAGTGGATGCGGGACTGGGTCGAGTTCGGGATCCACGAAGCCGAGCTCTACCTGCACAACCAGGCGATGTACGAGGAGTTCTGCCGGCGCACCGGCCGCAAGCCCTGAACCGCGCTGACTGGGGCCCCGTCACCCGTTGACCAGGGTGGCGGGGCTTCACTTGTTCTTGACGTCGTCCGACGTCCCAGGTAAGCTGGTACTGGACCATCCGAGATCCAAGACCAGGAGGGGGTTACCTTGTGAAGCAGATGAGTGAACGGCGAGCGGTCGAGGCCCATGTCAATCACTTGACCGAGCACGTCGCCTGGTGCGTCAAGGAGGAACTGCCGCGGTCGGCGGCCCGCAGCGGTGCTCGGCTGGCCGACGAGCAGGCGCGGCTCGCGAAGCTGAAGGCCGCCGGGTGAAGTACTTCATCGAGGCGCAGGCGAATGCGCTGTCGACCGGTGCCGGCGACACCCGCATCATCGCGCGTGGCGGCTACGGCGAGATGCTGCGCCTGTTCCCGGTCATCGTCGCGAGCGCCCTGGAGCGTGGATACGAGATGGTCGCCGTCTACGACGCCCAGTGGAACGTCGTCTGCCAGTGGTCCTGGAAGGGCGCGGCATGAGCGCCAGCTGGGATGGCTGCGGACCCCGCTGCCCGCGCTGCCTCGAGCTCGAGGACCAGGTGCGCCGGCTGCAGGAGGGCTGCCGCAACCTGTTGGCAACCTACGTCACACCGGGTGTCGCCCGGGACCGTCGCATCACCCGTTCGGGTGTCGTTGCACCTGCAACAATGGCCGACGATGCTGGTAGGGTCGCGCCCGGTTCGGGTGAGATTCTTGACCAAGTCCAATCCGTCTGGGATGATGCGGATGCTGGGTCCAAATGGGGGGCCAGCACAAATCCTGGAGGGGTAACAGATGAGCCGACACTTCTGCATGGTGCCGGGGTGCCACGAGGAGGGACGTCACGCACTGACAGTGAGGCTACGCCGGCCAGACACAACGGCCGTGTGGGCTCCGACGACGGGGGCATTCGTCTGCGATCGTCACGCCACCGAGGGCTGCGAGATAGACATCGTGTGGCGACCGAAGCGGACCGGGCAGGTAGTCACGAAGACGCTGGCCGAGTACCGCGGGCAACAGGGGACGCTGCATGAGCGTCTCGCGGACATCACCCAGGGGGCGCGTAGGAACAACGTGTAGTCGCCTGGGGCGAGGAGGGCACATATGGACACGCTGAACGTTGAGGTCGAGTTCTCGGAGGAGGACTCTGGGCGGATAGACGCGGTCGTTGCCGGTCGGCGATACGACCTGTTCGTGATGAACCTCGCTCTGATCGGGCTCGCAGCCGTTGAGGCCGGTCAGGCAGTCATCGGGGTGGCTTCTTGAGCGAGTATCTCGGGCCGGGGGCTATGCCCCACACGCGTGCCGAGTCGCGGGAGGTGGCCCGGGGCATTACCGCCCGGGCCGCCACCGCTCTTGAGCCGTACCTCGCGAGGGCCGGCGAGGCGCAGCTGCACGCACGCGACCAGGACGGTGTGCTCGACAAGCTGGCCGAGGACCTCGGCGTCAGCGCCGAAGAGGTGGCGGAGCAGATCGACGTAGAAGCGTCGCTCCAGTACGGCGCGATCATGGAGCTCCTCGCCGACCTGATGCACGTCTCGCTCCCGCGTGGGGTGTCATTCAACGAGGTGTACGCATCCGCCGCCCGGATCTACCAGGACCAGGCGCGGCACCTGCAGACGTTCCTCGTCTACGAGGCTCCCGACAAAGAGCCGAGGAGCGGGGTGACGGTCGAGTGGGGGGGGTGACGGTCGAGTGGGGGTGAGGTTCCGCCGCCCGCGGTATGAGGACCTGACGGCCGAGTGGCTCTCCGAGCTCGAGGCGCTCGGGAAGTCGGCCGAGACGCTGCGCGCATATCGCAGCGACCTGAAGCTGTGGCATGAGAGCGGGCTCGACCCGCGGAGCTACCTGCTGACCCTGAGCGCGGCCGGCGCGAGGCCGGCGACTGTGAACAGGCGTCGAGCGGCGCTCACCGTCTACCACGCGTGGCTCGTCGACCGCGGCTACGCGGACGAGAACCCGGCGGAGCAGACGAAGGGCGTGAAGGGCTCGCGCCGGATGCACCGTACGCTGACGGTCGAGGAGGTTGCGCGCCTGATCGACGGCGCGGCGCAGCTGGGGGCGCGTGGCGACCGGCCGGCGGCCGTCGTCGAGCAGTTGGGGCACCTGCCGATCGAGTTCTACCGTGCCCGCCTGGCGGCGATGATCGCGCTGGAGGTGACGGCCGGGCTGCGCGTCAGCGAGGTCTGCCAGGTCAGGGTCGATAACATCGACCTGGACCGCCGGACGGTGCGAGTTATCCGCAAGGGCGACAAAGAGCAGCAGCTGCGGTTCGGGATGGCGGCGAAGCGACGGATCGAGGAGTGGCTCCGCTTCCGCTCGATCACCGGCAGCACTGACGGCTACCTGTTCTGCACCGAGGATGCGTTGACGGCGGTGACGCCGAAGACGTACAGTCGCCAGCTGAAGGAGGCCTGCTGGTACGCCGGCATCGAGCCGATCCACCCGCACGTCCTGCGGCACACGTTCGCGACGCTCGCGATCGGCAGCGGCATCCCCGTTGCTGACGTCCAGCAGATGCTCGGGCATGAGAGTGTCGTGACCACGATGATGTACGTCAACCGGCACCCGGACCGCGGATTCGATCGCTACGAGTCGCACCCGCTGGAGGGCGAGCTCGATGGCTAGGTCCGTCCGGTCGTGCCGCTAAACTGGTCCAAGACCAAGTCCAAGGAGGACACAAGTGGGAGTCGCATCACCTGACGGTATCTTCGACGGAGGCGCAGGCGGCGGGGTGCCGTTCGCCACCGTCGAGCAGAAGAAGCGCTGGGCGAAGGACCTCGTCAAGCTGGGCATCGTTCGCGCCCAGGTCGGAGTCGTCACCCAGTACGGTGAGAAGGTCCGCTACACCGTCGTCGAGCAGGGCTCGAGCGAGCGCTATCTCTTCGACATGGGGACGAGCGACGTCCGCGTTGACCAGGCGCAGGCCGTGAACGACAAGCTGATCGACCCCCAGGTCAGCGTCGTCGCCCCGGTGTACCTCGTCCAGATCCCGACGGACAAAGGCAACCCGGCGTGGGCGTTCTCGACGCAGCCTGGCGACGGATCGGTGACGGAGATCAAGGGTGACGAGCCCGCGGCCGCGGCTCCTGTCACGCAGGCGCTGCCGGCGGACGACGACATCCCGTTCTAGCGCTTCGGGCGAGTTAGCCGTTTGTGGCAACGGCCATAGCTCCCGTTCGAATCGGGCCGCCCGATCTTTGATTCAACGAAATCTGGAGGATTCGTGAGCAAGCCGCTCGTCTACATCGCAGGACCGATCAGCAAGCCAGACCCGCTCATCAACGCGCGGGCCGGCGTGCTGCTCTATCAGCGGCTGATCCTGGACGACGTCGTCACGCCCTTCTGCCCGATGCTGTCGATCCTGGTGCCGCTCGTCGCCGGCACTGGGACGTCGGACTACGACTTCTGGCTGAAGCACGACTTCGAGGTGATCGATCACTGCCAGGCGCTCTACCGGATGCCGGGCGACAGCATCGGCGCTGATCGCGAGGTCGGACACGCGCACACGATCCGCATTCCCGTATTCAAGACGATCGACGCCCTCTACGCCTGGGCGAAGGTCAGCTGGTACGCAAAACTCGTCCCCGAAGGAGCACAATGAAGCGCCAGTACGGATTCCGACCGAGCCCGCCCGACGTCCGCGACAAGCGCGCCGACCCCACCGGCCTTGTCATCAAGGACTTCGTTGACCTTTCACAGAACCCGGCGATGCCCGCGGTCTTCGACCAGCTGGAGCTCGGCAGCTGCACGTCGAATGCCGTCGGCGCGTGCCTCCAGTTCGATATGTCGCTCGACCGCCGGCTCCAAGGGCTCGGCAACGCGCACCGCCGCAGCCGGCTCGACCTGTACTACGGCGAGCGCGAGCTCGAGGGCGAGCTCGGCCAGGGTGACACCGGGGCGATCGGGCGTGACGGCTTCAAGTTCGCGCAGCAGACGGGCGTCCTGCTCGAGAAGGTGTGGCCGTACACGGACGCGCCTGACGGCCCCGGCTCGTACGAGGGCCCGCCGCCCGCCGGCCGCCGGCACAAGCTGACGAAGCCCTATGCCAGCGTCGCGAAGAGCGAGGATGCCATCAGGGCGGTGCTGTCGAACAACCAGCTGGTCGCCTTCGGCTTTACGGTGTTCGAGTCGTTCGAGAGCGAGACCGTCGCGGAGACGGGCGTCGTCCCGATGCCTCGCAGCGGCGAGCAGGACCTCGGCGGGCATGAGGTTGTCGTCGTCGGCTACGGACAGGACGGGACGCATGTCAAGGTCCGGAACAGCTGGGGCTCGGGCTGGGGGATGGGGGGCTACTGCCTGTTCCCGTGGGACTACCTGCTCGGTAGCTTTACGTCGGACCTGCGGACGATCGTGCGGGCGTCCTACTGATGCGCTGGACGCACTACACCGAGAGCGTGGGCGGCGGTGTCGTTCCCGGCACGACGAAGCACACGGTCGCGTTCAAGCTGTTCGGCCGCTACCTGATCATCACCTGGGTCTGGACCGCCTGATGGCGTTCGCGATGATCCTGATCGTCGTCATCGTCGGCCTGATCCGGCTCGTCTCGTGGCCGTTCCGCGCCCTGGGGAGGCTGTTCCGTGCACGGTAATCCCCGTTATGTCAAGGAGGGCAACGTGACACCCAGCGGCACGAAGCTACGGATTCACAGGCAGGGACAGGTGGACGCCATTCAAGAGTTTCGGGACAGTCTCGGCGACCATATCGCTGAAGTGCGGTCAGCGAACGATTGCGAAACCGGAAGCGAGTTCACCCGTGGTTGGATTGAAGCCTTGGAGGACATACACGGGAAACTCGGGGAACTTGTCGAGCAGATAGGTTCCGTGTGAGCACTCCCGCGCACGATAATGGTGCTTATGACAAGCCGCGATTCCTGGCCGAGAGCACCGCGCTTCGGCGCTTGGGCATCGACACGCCTTGCTGTGTCTCGTGTCTCGCAGAGGAGAGTGACACCGGGGAGATGCCCCATCAGGCAGACCAGAGCACCGGCCTCATTATCGACTGCTGCTGCACGCACGTCGATGCGCTAAACGAAGCACTCAAGGACGGCACCTTGAAACGGGTCAGGCCACGTCGCGGCGGTCTGCTGCGATGACCACGCACGATAACGCTGATTCTGTTGAGCTCTGCGACACCTACTGGGGCTCCCACGGCTGCCATCTTCCACGAGGCCACGAAGGGCCTCACTGGTGTGACTGCTGCGAGTG
>Ga0068855_100002745_pt1 | contig 21675 bp, 20 predicted proteins | sample KBSCornC52_FD_66592 | JGI IMG/M metagenome (GOLD analysis project Ga0068855, IMG submission 66592) | Corn rhizosphere microbial communities from Kellogg Biological Station, Michigan, USA - KBS Corn C5-2 | ecosystem: Host-associated > Plants > Roots > Rhizosphere > Soil ...
GGCGTCCACGCCTTCCGCAAGTGCACGCTCCACCACCGCGCGCATCCTGCACTCATAGTCATCATTGGAGCAGGGCCACGGCAGCTCTATCTCCCACAGCGGCAGCCCGGCGCGCTCCGCCTGCATCTTCACCAACGTCCGACGCACGGCGTGCATTGCTACGCGGTCTGCTGCGGTGTTGAAGGTGGTCAGCAGCGCCACCACTTCGACATTCGGTTGCTGCCGCAGCAGATGCAGCGCCCACGCGCTGTCTTTGCCACTGCTCCACGAAAGTAAAACTCGCTTCATGCCTGCGCCGCCATCGCGCGAATTCCACTTCGCGCACCCGTCTCGGCCCACACCCACTCACCCTTGCGCGTCCCGGCGAACTCCACTCCGTGCAGGATCTCTGCGATGATCTCCGCCGTGCGCGAGACCGTCATGCCCGAGCGGTTGAAGAAGAGATTGCCATCGGCGAACGCCACTCGGCCCGTGCGCACCGCCTGCAACTCGCCCCACCAGGGATGCCGCTCCAGCACCGGGAGCTCTCCCAGGCTCCGCTCCAGGCCATAGCCACAGGGCGCCACAATCAGCACCTCCGGATCTGCCTCGCGCAGCCGCTCCGCCGGAATCGCCGCCGAGTACTCGCCCTTGTGCCCGATTAGCAGCCGTCCGTTGGCAATCTCCACCAGCTCCGGGCCCCAGTTGCCCATCGCGAATACCGGGTCCGTCCACTCGACCATCACCACGCTCGGCGGCTTCTGGCCCGCGCATACCTGGCGCACGACCTCAAGCCGCTCCCGCTCGCGCGCCACCAGCTCTTCTCCGCGATCCTCCAGGTTCAGCGCACCGGCGATCAGCCGGATGCTGGCAAAGATGTCTTCCAGTTTCGAGGCCGAAACTGCCACCCGCCGCGCACCCGCGATGCAGACTCCGCTGCGCTCCACGTCGCCCGGCGTAATCGCGCACACCTCGCAGTGCAACTGCGTCAGCAGCAGGTCCGGCCGCAGCGCCTCGATCCGTTCGGTGTCGATCCGGTACAGCGGCTCACCCGCATGCAGCCGGCGCCGCACCTCGGCGTCGATCTCTGCGCTGGACATCGATACATCGAACGCAGGCGCACTGCAGCAGGGCAGCCGACGAACCCACTCCGGGTTGTCGCACTCATGCGAGCGCCCGACCAGCATCTCGCCTGCACCCAGGGTGCAAACAATCTCGGTCGCGCTCGCCAACAAAGAAACAATCCGCATCGCTTCTAATCCTATCTTCGAAACTATCGGTCAGCTCCAACCGCGCCGCTTCAGCCACCACAGCAGCAGCAGCGTAAACAGCACGGTCATGATCGCCACATACATCGCGCCATGTGGCGAGTTCTCAAACGGCAGCCCTTTCAGGTTCATGCCGTAGATGCCGCTCACCGCAATCACCGGCAGCGCAATCGTGCCCAGCACCGTCAGCACCTTCATCACCTCGTTGGTGCGGTTCGCAACCGACGAGAGATAGATGTCCAACGAGTTGTTCACCAGGTCGCGCTGCGTCTCCACGGAATCCAGCAGCCGCACCAGATGATCGTAGATGTCGCGCACGAACGGCTGGTGCTCGGCGTCGATCACCGACTCCGGGTCGCGCTGCAGGTGCAGCGTCGCATCCCGCGTACCCACCAGAACGCGGCGAACGTCGACCAGCTGGCTCTTCAGAGCGAACACGCGCTGCAGCGTTCCTGGATCGGGTTGTGCGATCACCTGGTCTTCCAGATGGTCAATCTCGTCGTCGATCCGGTCGATCGCCGGAAAATAAAGGTCGACGATGGTGTCCAGGATCAGGTACAGCAGCCGTCCGGGCTTGTCGTCGGAGCCGTCCCGCCGCGCCCGTTCCAAGGCCTGCTCGGTCGCAGGGCAGTCCGGCTCGGCAATCGTGATGAAGAACGGCTCGCCATCCTGCCGCCCGGCGAAGATGTCGAGCGTCGAGAAGCTCACCGACACATCCGCACCCTCGGCAGCCGGCCGGATCGGCTTCAGCACCGCAAAGGCGTAGGTCGGCGTCTGGTCCACCTTGATGCGCTCATCGGCCGAGCGCGCATCCTCCACGTGCAGTGGATGCAGGTGGTACTTTGCCGCCAGCTCGTTCAGGCGGCCATCGTCGGCAGAGGTCAACTCGTACCACGGCATTCGCGGAACTCCCTGGCACGAGTGTAGAGGAACGGACCATCTACCCCGAACCTGGCGGCGCTTTAGTTCAATGGCGTTTCATCGACGTGATCGACAACCACCACCGGAATCGATCTCTTTTCCTTCACCAGCTTCAGCCCCAGCTGACGTTCCAGCGCCTCGAACAGCGTGATGCCATCGGGTGCCGAGGCTTCAACGGTCGCGCCACCGGGCGCATTCGCGCCGGACGATTGCGCGGGCTGCAGCATGGCCTTCGGCGTCCAGCCGATCAGGAAATCCCATCCGCCCTCGAGACCGGTGGCATCCACGATCGGGTGATCGATATAGGCGCCTGCCCCGTGCTGGAGAAATTGCTCGAAATCGGACATCGAAGCGTTCTTGCACCGAATCAGGCTCTGAGCCGTCGGCATCGGCCGGGGCGCATTGGGTTCCCAATCGCAACCGGAGCGTTCCGACTCACCGGCACGCGCGATCTTCGCCTTCCCGACCACCGTCATCGCATACACTGTTACCTCCCGATTTTCGGTGTGAATCTTGAGTTCGAACTGATCCGCCACCAACCCACGCAGCATCTCCAGCAGCACGCTTATCTGCGGTAGCTGCAACCTACCATTCACCGAATGGGGAGAGCCTTCGCCGGTCATCGGCAACTTCGCAGCGATATCCCACATCTGCGTGGTCGCTGATTTGGGCAATCCCACCACGCTGTCCGCCATCACATTCGGCGGGAGCTCAAGCGTCAACGCGAGCAAGTCACGCAGCGTGCCGCCCGCTCTCACCTCACTTCCTCCGCTGAAGTAGATTCCGGTGAAAGGATGGCCATTCGGATCCGCGGGCTTGATCACCGCCACTTCAAACCGGGCTGCTGGAAGCGCAAGTGCGCTCGCGACACCGGAAGGGTTTGGGCTCGGTTTCCGGTTTACCTGGATGATCGCAAGGGAAGGCAATGGAACGTTCTGCAACTGCAGCTTCAGTCCAAGTTGTTTGTCCACGGCGTCGAAGATGGAAATACCATCCCGCCCCTTCGCGGCAAACGCACGAAACGGCGTCCACTCCAGGTCGAAGTCCCAAAGGCCGTCCAGCTTGGTAGAGTCCACCACATCATGGTCGAGATAGCCGCTCGCCATCGAGTGGAGGTTCTTTGCAAGGTCTGCCGCCGACATCCACTGGCAGCTAATCTTATTGTTCGGCAGCAGCGAGGCATCCATGGTGTTCGCCGGGGCTGGCTGTCCTTTGGAACGGCACCTGGCGTCTCCTGATCCGCTGGCCCGCCTTAGCTTGGAGCCCCTTCCCACGGTCAGCGCATAGCGCGGCACGGGACGCGTCTCATTTCGCACCACCAGCCCGAAGCGCTCTTCCAACAGGCCCTGCAGCATCAAGTTCGCGCTGGCTATGGTCGCGCCCTCTGGGACCCTGGCGATCACATCGAACAAGTCAGAGGAGATCCAGCCGGGACCTCCCGCAATCGCATCCTCCTGCACGCCGTACGCTGCCTCGATCAGCTCCAGCAGGGTAGCGTCGCGGTTGGTGTAGAGCCCGTCGCGAAGCACGCCGCCGGGAATCCCCGTGAAGTTTGCCGCCGTCTTGCTCCCATGCAGGTCCGCGACCTGAAACTTCGGCCGCTCCATCTGGGGAAAGGGCGCAGCGCCACCGTCCTGTGCAAGCAGATGATGGCCGGCCAGCAGGGGCAGCATCAGCAGCAACGCGAAAAAGCTCTTCAAGCGAGGCTCCTTATTTAGCGGAGAGCACCAGATTCTTTGGTCGGAGTATGGCTTTCTGGACGAGAGCCGGAAGACTCTGACAGCGATAGTATGGGAAAGGAGCCGCTGCCGGGGAGGAATCGGCTGCCCTTTCCCGTTGCCGCCGTCCGGCAACCCTGTTACACTCGTTAAGTTCGGCGCGGCAGCTTGTTCTCCGGCTGCTCGACCGGTCTGCGGCAGGCTTTTTGGGCGGCATTTCTCCTGAAGGCGGCAGCTGGCGGGCCTCGTTGCAGTTCTTCTGTATGCGCCCCGGCAATACAATTTCAGCGTAATCCGCGCGGCAGCCAAGGGATCTCCGTCTGCCATGCGTCATGAGGGTTCAGCAATGTATGCAGTCATTCGCACCGGCGGTAAGCAGTACGTGGTATCTCCCGGCGAGCAGCTCAAGCTAGAGCGCACCGCCCACAAGGACGGTGCCATCGAGTTCTCCGACGTCCTGGCCGTCTCCGGTGGCGAGGGCAAGTTCGAGAAAGACCTCTCCGGCGCCAAGGTGACCGCAACCGTGGTCGCAGAGGGTCGCGGCGAGAAGATCCTGGTCTTCAAACTGAAGCGCAAGAAGCAGTACAAGAAGATGCAGGGCCACCGCCAGAACTACGTGCAGGTTCGCATCAACGAGATCTTCGTCAACGGCCAGGCACTCAAGGGCTGATTTTCAAACGACTTCACCGCCTGAGCAGGCCGGCATACGAGGCAATTCGAAATGGCACATAAAAAAGGTTTAGGCTCCTCTAAAAACGGTCGCGACTCGAATGCACAGCGGCTTGGCGTGAAGGTTTTCGGCGGCCAGGCAATTCTGGGCGGCGGCATCATCGTGCGCCAGCGCGGCACCAAGTTGAAGCCCGGCTCCAACGTTGGCCGCGGCAAGGATGACACCTTGTTCGCCAAGGTCTCCGGCGTCGTCCGCTTTCAGGATCGCGGTCAGCACGGCCGCTTCGTCTCGGTCGATCCGGCGGAAGTCACCTCCATCTCCGCTTAGAAATTCGGTCCATTCCACCCAGCAGGCCCCGCACCCAGCGGGGCTTTTCTGTCTTACGAATCATCTACTTACGCCAAGTTGGAACGACTGATTACCATTATCCACCGGAATTCCACCGGGCTGCTGACAACCGGCAGGCCTAAAGGAAGCATCTCGACACAGTAGTCCCATCAGCTGAGCAGCAGCTTTTTTCCGAGAGTTCCATTGCGTTCCTATCGAGAGTCAACCCGCACTGGGTTGAGCACAACTGCTCTCCTCCGTGCTGACGATTTCGCCGGAATCTCCGATCAGCTCTCGGAGCTGCGCCGTCTCTCGGGCGCCGGGGATGACCTGCATACCCATCCTGACTACTTTCTCGCCTGCACCGATCCGGTGCGCCGCTCCCGTACGGTCGCCTGCTGGCGCGGCGAGCGGCTGGCCGGGCTGCTCTACGTCTTTGAGCACTGTGTCGCCGGCATTCCGACGGGCTATGCCCTGGCTGGCGACTACAGCGGCCGCGGTGCCCTGCTGGCCCTTCCCGGATCGGAGCGCGAGGTGGTCGCTGCCGCGGTGGATCACCTGATGCGCAGCGGAATCCACTGCCTGCACCTGCGGGTCTCTCCCGGGCTGGGACCAAACCTCCAGCTCGGCAGCCGCCGCAACGTGCAGTTGCACGACATCGTCCCCGGCGACCGGCTGCCGCTGGCGCCAGACTTCGAGGGTTTCCTGCACGGCCTGGGAAGGCACACCCGGCGCAACATTCGCGCCTATACACGGCGCGCGCTCGGCCGGGGCCACTGGTTCGACCCGGGGGTGCCCGAGGCGGAGTACATCGATGCGGTGCGCCGCCTCAGCCTGGCCGCGGAGTTCCCGATTGCGCGCCGCCGGCTCGCCCGCGACCTGCGTCTCATGCATCTTTATGAGGGGCATCGCTATGCCCTGCGCGATCGCGACGGAAACATCGTCGCCGTGCTCTGTGGCTTTTCCGAGGGCGGACGCTTCTACCTGCTTTCGCAGGTGAACGATTCGCGGCTGGCAGCGCTGAGCCTCTCTCTGGTGCTGCGCGGGAAGGCGATTGAGCACCTGATCGCCAGCGGCCACCGCGAGCTCCAGTTCATGGGCGGCACCTCGCTTGCGATAGGACGCTTCTGCGAGCGCCTGAATTACAGCGGCTACTTCATCGACCGGCCACACTGGCTGTTTTCTCCGCTGAAGCGGACGGCAGCTCTGGCGGTGGAGCTGCTTGCCGGACTGAAACGGCGCGTGCCGGCCACGCTGGAGCAGTTCGCCGGCAGCTATCTCGGGACGGACCGTCTGGCGTCCCACACGCCGCTCAGCCCTGCGGCCGTCGTCCACCTGGAAGAGCTGGTCCGCAGTCCGAAGATCGCGCCGGGAAGGTTATCTGCAACCGCGACTCCTGCGGGACCGCGTCAGGCGGCCTGAGAAGGTTCTCCTAGGGTGTGGGGGGATACCCCCTGTACTTTGGTCCTAAAGTATTCCGGAATAAAGGCTTAGGACGTAAAAGTCTACCCCCGGACGGGCGTCCGAATCCGCGATGCAGGGAGCCTTGGCGCTGCGGGGAGGGCCAGGCGTTCGCCTCGCTCAGTGATCTGTCCCCTACTTTCATTCTACCGGCGCTGTCAAGAATTTCGCTGTGCAATAGAGCGTAAGGCGCTGATTCGATTGGCGAAGATCGGTGTTACAGGATTGCGCGATTGCTCGAGGCACGGCAGGTCGGGCTGCGGCAGCGCTCTGTATGTGGGTTTACAAACCACTGAATTTTGAGAGCTTGCGTCTAACCGGTGCAGGCGTAAGATTCTGGCGGAGTATCTGCTTCCCCCAACTTATCCTTGGACAGTGCAGGTCCAGAAGCATGGGCAGAGTACCCGAGTGCGAGGTGAAGTATGGCAGTGATGATTGGCGCAAAGCCCGACAGCGGTTTCGACGATCCCCTTGGCATGCTCAAGGACTGCCACCGCCGCATTGAGCGCTTCGTCAACCTACTGGCGCGGGTGGCGGCGCAGGCCAACGGGCGGGCGCTCACCATCGACGAGCACCAGGCGGTCGAGGCCGCGCTGCGCTACTTCCGCGAGTCAGCTCCACGCCATACGCACGATGAGGAACAGTCGCTGTTTCCGCGCCTGAAGGAGATGCCCGACGTCCGGGCCGACATCCTGCGGCTCGCGGGCGAGCACCAGGAGGCGGATGCGCTGCAGGGCGAAATCCACGAGCTTTTTACTGCCTGGCTGAACGGCCATACGCCCAGCTCCGAGGAGACCCGCGGCCTGCGCGAGATGACGCATCGACTCGCGGATCTCTACCGCGAGCACATCGGGCTGGAGGAGGACCACGTCTTCCCGTTCGCCGCTCGCAGCCTGGACTCCGAAACGCTCGCCACCATCGGACGCGAGTTCCAGCAGCGCCGCGCCTGAACCTTAGCTACTGCTCCGCTTTATCCATGGCGGCGGCGAACTGCGGCCCAAGCTTGCGGATGGCGGCGCGAAGACCCTCATCGTCGTCCGCGCCTTCGTGGTAGTAGGCGATGGTGCCGGAAGCGTCGATCAGCAGCTTCGTAGGGAGGCCCAGGGACATCTTCAGCCCGAGCTGGTTGTACTTGCCATTCCAACCGTCATGGTAGTTGGGCCAGTCGTAGTGCTGGCGCTTCAGGTAGTCCACGGCATCCGACGGATTCTTATCCTGATCGACCATGATGAGGCTGAGTCCCGCGGGCACGGCGAAGCGCTGGATGCGATCGATTGCCGGCATCTCCAGAATGCAGGGGCCGCACCATGTGGCCCAAAGATCGAGCAGCACCGGATGGCCACGCAATGAGGCGAGGTCGAGCGTTCTGCCGTCGGCGGCCTTGAACGTGAGTGTCGGCGCGGGCTGGCCTACGTAGTTGGGCTGGGACACAGGTTTGCGCGGGTTGATCTCGCGTACGGTTCCGTTGTACGGGTCGCTGAAATGCGTGACGAGGGCAGCATCTGCCGGTGGCGTGAAGTGGAAGAGATCGTCAGAGACGGGCTGGTTCAGGCTGACGGTTGTGAAGACCGTAGTTGTGACGCTATGAGTGGATCTGGAGTACGGGCTTCCAGATTTCCCTCTCAAAGAGTCCCCTGTGCGTTCGGTCTTGACGATCAGCCGCCGCTCCTTGTCGATCCATATCTTTTGAGTCTCCGTATAAGAGCTGGGAATGGCTTGTACTGGTTGAGGCGTGTTGGCGTAGTCCTCTTGACTGTAGCGGATGACATAGCAAGCAATGGTGTGCCCCGCGATCTCGATGGTCTCTTCGGGTTCCCAGTGGGCGGATTTGAGGGCGCTGCCGCCAAGCTCGTCAACCCTTTTTTCATGGCTTGCCAGGGCCGGAGCCGTCGCGGTATAGACTGGGCGCGCCAGAAAGTTGGTGGAGCGCACGGTGGACCGCGTGCTGGGGCTTGGCCTCAGCGAGGAAGCATCTTCGGATTTCTGGGACGCAACGGCGCCACGACCATCAAGACGCTGATGGGCATTTTGCGTTGCGACAGCGGAAGCGTGCATGTGTTTGGACAGCCGGTTCGCGATGCGGACGAGGCGTGCGGCATCCGCCGGCGCATCGGCTTTGTGACCGAGGACAAGGAGCTCTATCCGTATATGACAGTGGAGCAGATCATCCGCTTCACGCGGCCGTTCTTTCCCGGCTGGCGGCGCGACCTGGAGCAGCGATATTTGCAGATGTTCGACCTGCCGCCGAACCAGAAGATACCGCAGATGTCGAAGGGGATGCGCTCGAAGCTGATGCTGCTGCTGGCGATCTCACGCGGCGCGGGGATGGACTGGACCCGGCTGCGACCGAAGATGTGCTGCGCGAGGTGGCGGCGATTGCCGCGTCCACCGAGACCACCATCTTCTTCTCCTCGCACCAGCTTTCGGAGGTGGAGCGGATCGCCGACCATATCGGCATCATCGATCGCGGACGCATGATCGCGAGCGGCTGCCTGGATGACATGAAGGCGCGCTATCGAAGGATCGAGCTGGTGACGCCGGAGGGAAGCGGACTGCCGGCGAAGTGGCCGGAAGGAGCGGATTCGGTGCGCACGGAAGGACGCGTGACCACCATTCTGGCCAGCCGCAATGCGGAGGAGATTGCGAATGAAGCGCGGTCGATTCCGGGAGCAAGCGTGGAATCGTTTCCGGTGACGCTGAAGGACATTTTTCTCGAAGAAGTGAGGTACAACTGAGATGCTCTGGTACAAAGGCTGGCTGGAAACTCGCATACGCGTCGCATTTCTGTTTGGGTTCATTTGCCTGATTGTGGGGATGCAGAACTGGGCCCGGCAGGCGGCCTCAGGTGCGCCGAACAAGGGCGCCGTGCTCAGCTCGATCTACACGCTGGTTCCGATGCAGATGCTGATCACTGCCGCGGTGCTTGGCGCGGCAGGCATTGCCACACAAGCATCCTTTGCGGCCAGCAAGGGACTCCACGGTTCCACGCTATACACACTTTCTCTGCCAGTGAAACGAACACGGCTGGTACTGACGCGCGCGGCAATCGGTTGGGTAGAAATGGCGGCAGCGCTGACAGTCTTCGTATGCGTCATTTGGTATCGGTCCAGCTCCTTGAGAATGATGTTGACATCCGCGGCGTGGGGCCACTTCGCCTTGACCGTGCTGGTTTGCGGCAGCACTTTTTACTTCATCGCTGTGCTGCTGGGCAGCATTCTGGATGATCAGTGGCGCACGTGGGGAACCATGATGCTCGCCGGTTTGATGGTGTGGGCCTCGGTCCATCACTGGCTGCCCGCGGCGGTGGACATCATTGCCGCAGTCACGAGGTCTTCCCCTCTCGTCGGCAACGCCATGCCATGGGGGCCGATGGCGTTTTCGGTTGCGCTGTCGGCGGTGTTGTTCGCGGCCACGCTGGTGATTTCGGAGCGGCGCGAGTACTGAGGCGCACGCGCTGGAAGCGGGACGAATTTTTATAGAAGGAAGCTCCGAAGGACGAAGGAGAGTTCATCCGCGGCGCATGGCGAGAGCCGGCGCTTCTTACTCGGAGTGGCAGGCGCGCCGCGCGCCCAGCGCATATTCCCCTACGCCGAGACAGAGGATGGCGAGCAAGCCGAGGAGCATGCAGAAATCGGTTCGCGCTTCATGCATGGTGCTCCAGAACCCTTGCCTGGTAAGCATTGGGATCTTGGTTGTGACGATGGCCCCCAGAATGACGACGAAGAGAGGCAATGTGGCGAGACGGCCGAGCAGTCCGAGGAGGAGCAATGCGCCGCAAACGATTTCCGTTGCTCCGGCGAGTGGAGCAAGGACGTGCGGCCAGGGGACGCCGATCTTGATGAAGCGCCCGACGCCGAGCGCATTGGGGTAGAGAAACTTCTGGATGCCCTCGGAGAGGAACACCCATCCCACCATGAGTCGCAAAAGCAGTTTGCCAGTTGCTTCGTTCTTCATCTGTTCCTCTGGTCACACATTCTAATGCGGCGAATGGAGCGACAGGATCGTTCCCGTGTGCGGGTGAAGCGAATCGTGAGGCGCCGCACTCTAGAAGCGGAAGAGGTAGGAGGCTTTCACGAAGATCTGCTTGCCGTCGTTGAGGTAGTCGGGGGCGCGGGGCGGGTCGGCGTTGGGATCGCAGACGCCGGTTATGCCGCGGACGCAGAGGCGGCGGTCGAGGTTGGCGAGGTGGTTGTTGTACCCGAGATAGATGGCGGTCCCGGGGTGCGGCAGCCAGGTGAGGAGCACTTGGGTGCCCACCTGCTTGGTGCGCAGCAGCGAGGTCTGCGCCGGGTTCACCAGCGTGGTGTCGTACTCCACGATGGCGCGGGCTGAGAGAGCGCGGGTGAACTGGTAGTTGGCTTTGGTGCGGAAGGTCTGGCTCTCGTAGACGAACTGACTGGTGTGGCTTCTGAAGTCACGGTCGAGCAGGTAGGTGTTGTCCATAGTGATCTGGTGGGAGGGCCGCAGCGTGAACTGTGCATTGATGTGCTGCTGGTCCAGCAGCGAAGGAAGCGCGCCTGATGCGGGGTTGTAGTTGACGTTGCCGCTGCGGAAGACGCTCAGGTTGAAGCTGAACTGCGTCCAGGGCTCGCCGTGAAATACGATGCCGCCGTTGTTCTGGGTGAAGTTGCGGTTGGCGGGGAAGTCATAGCCGTTCTGTGGGCCCAAAGTGTCGGAGTTATTTCCGAGGATGGGGGCGAAGACGAGGTCGCGGCTAAAGGTCCAGAAGGGATCGTAGGTGGTGTAGCGATAGATGCGATTGTGCTGGTGGTCCCACGCAACGTTCTGGCTCGCTTCCACGCCAAAGCTCTGCACGATGCTGTTGTGGCTGAACCACCAGTGGTAGCTGCCGTAGAAATTGTTGTTGCGGATATTGGTGGACTGGATGAAGCCGGCCTGGGTGCTGAAGCCGGGGCTGATGTCCTGGAAGTTGTCATTGATGCTGAAGGCGTGGCCATCGCGCTGCAGTTGCAGATAGCTGGCGGGCCCGGCGGAGTAGGAGGGTGAATCGCGATCTCCGCGCGTGGAGCTCTCCACCATCTGGCCGCGAAGGTTCCAGTGCTCGGTGAGGCGCGCGGTGAAGTCGGCTCCGCCGATGCGGTTCCAGCCCTCCCCAAACTCTTTGCCGACATAGATGACGCCGAGGCTCGATCCTTTGCCGATGTCCTGGGAGACGCGACCGGTGGAGAAGAACGCACGGCGGTGGTAGAGCGGGTCGCCGGAGGGGAAGCCGTAGCCGGGCTGGCGGTCATCGATGGCGAGCAGGCCGAGGTTGGTGTGGCCGATCTTCCCAGTGAGGCGCAGGCCGTACTCCGGGTGAACGATGTTGCGCGTGTAGAGAAGCTGGAGGGGTGTGGCGAAGTAGGTGGAGTTCTCGAGGAAGAACGGGCGTAACTCCGGGAAGTAAACCGGGAAGCGCTGGTTGACGGTGAACTGCGGCTGATCGCTTTCGACGGTCGAGAAGTCGGGGTTCACGGTGGCGTCCAGCACCAGGTAGTCGTGGAAGACGATCTTCGCGTCGCCTCCGCCTGTGGCCTCCAGCCCGCGCTTGCTGAAGTACGGGTTCTGGGGATCAAGGGTAAAGAGCGTGCGTTCGTTCTGCGCGATGCCGTAGGGGTTGAGCTGGATGTTGTGCGAGCTGGTGGACGTCTCCATGCCGTGCAGCGTGCCCTCCTGCTGCAGGATGCCGGAGATGTTGTGACTGACGCGCGGCCAGAAGTCCTCCTCGGAGTTGCGCGGGAGCTTGCGGTACAATACGATGCCCCAGTCGGAGCTGAGGCGATGGGAGCGGATGCTGCGGAAGGGAATGGCGATGAGGCCCAGCCACCCCTGACGCGTGATGCGGCCATCGGAGTCCCAGACCTGGTCGTAGCTGTAGTCGGCGTCGGAGGTGTCGGTGAAGTTTGCATCCGCCTGCACGCCGTAAGGATTTACGGAATACAAGACGGCTTTGCGGCGGTCCTGGAAGGGATCGAGCAGAACGATGACGTGGTCGTCGTTGTTGATGTCCTCGCGGCGGGAGAGGTGGCTTCGAAGGGCGCGGAGATGGTTGTCGTAACAGACGAAGACGAAGTAAAGCGCGGACGAGGTGCGGGCGAACCAGACTTCGGTCCGCTCGGTGGCGGGGGCTCCGTCATTTGGGTCGCGCTGGACGAAGCCGGTAACGTGCCCGAGCTTGTGCTGGAGGTCGGCTCGGGGCTGCATGCCGTTGAAATCGGAGAGGCGAAGCGGCTGGTCGATCCGCGGCACGATGGCATCCGACGCGGCGCGCTGCGTGCTGGCTGGAGCCGGCTTACGATCCGGAGGAATGGCCTGCTGCCCGGCTGCGGCTGATGCGATGCAGCAGATGAGTGAAGCGTAGCCGGAAGCGCGAAGGCCCATACTGCCTCATACGCGAATCTGCGGAGAGCGGTTCCTGTTTTTCTGACAGCCATGATTGGAAGTTCGTTCGGACCTTCGGTCCCGGCCGAAGTTTCTACAGCTTGGGCACTTGCGAACTGCAGGTGGCGTGGTAAGCGCATTCTTTCGAATTGCCGGAAGGCGCAGGCTGCGGCTGTGGCTGCGCGCCCGTTCCCATCTTTGCGTCGATGGCCGCGTCCTGGGCAGGGGTGTCGGCGAAGTCCGCCTCGATGGGATCCATGTGGCTTGTGCGCCAACCTTTCAGAAACGACTCCCTGCCGTTGGCGCGCGATGCGGCGTCATCTTGAACTCTCGTGCAATAGCCGCCGAACTGACCGGTATATTGTCCGGTGGGATTGCCGGGGAGGTCCGTGACTTTGTAGTTCTGCCTGACATACCCGATGAAGTGTTTCACCATCGCGCTCCGGTATGCCATTCCGCCGCTTTGCCCAAGGGAAGCTGCACTCGAATCGGGTGCAGGAAAAAAGGAGAAGTAAACACTGCTCCCCAGCGCAGCGTTGTTGAGATCCTTCGGGTCGACATACCGGCATAGCCACCAATGCTGTCCGGCTCGAGCCACGGGCGGACTGGACACCGGACCTGGTGCGGGTCCGGAAGAGGCGCCCATAGGCTGGCTGGCTGGCGTTCCGGGTGCCGTGGCACTAAGAGGCTGGGTGAGGGCGAAAGTCAGCGTAACCCCCGGAGGCAGCACAACGCGCTGACCGGTCGCGACCGCAGTAGCTGCGGTCGGTGCCTTGATATGACGCCCAAAACCGCCGAGCGCGGAGTTCATCGAGCCCAGCGCAGCCGCCGCGGCGCTCTGGGCGGCGCTGGTGACGCTCGCCGCGCCGGCGGTCACTGCAACGGGCTGCCCGTTTACCGTCACGGACACCAGCTGCGTGGTCCAGCCCGACCCATTGCCGCTGTTCGCCAGCGTGACCGCAGCTTCGGCGCCCTCCGGGATGATGACGCCGTTGCCCGCATCGACCGGCTTCGCAACCGACGCGCGATACTGCTTGCCTGCAGGGTCTGTGCTGGAGTCGATCCCATCAATCATCCTCACCGAAATGGATGCACCCGCTGCCGGAGCCTGCGAACGGGCGGAGGGCGTGAACGCCAGAAGAATTGCGGATAGGCAAAGGGGCCCGAAGCAGAAAGGAGCAGATATGCGGACCATGGCGGTCGCCTCCAAATTGATTCTTTGTGGATTGGGCCCGTTGGGGAGAGGAGGTAATCGTAACACCGCTTTTCACCGGGGGATGTATTTCCGCGGGCAGTCGGAGGAAATTCAAGTGAAATGCGCGGACGGCCTGCGGGAGGGACGGTAACGCAGGGTCAGGGCAGGTGGCGGGCGGTCTGCAGCCACTCGTTCAGCGCGGGATCGGAGGGCAGCTCGCCGCACTCGGCAAGGCGGCGTAGCAGCTGCAGCCGGTAGCGGATCAGTTGCAGCTCCAGCAGTTCGTTGAGGCTGTCCTTGATGTAGGGCGTCTCGCCGTCTGGGGTTTCGCCATCCGAAGTTTCGTGCGGCCCAGTTCCATTGGTGGGCGCATCGTGATCTGAAATTCCTGCGGCGCGACGCTCCGCGGCTCGGTTCTGCCGCTCCAGCTCCGCGGCGAAGTCCTGCTGGAAGCCGGGGTCCTTCCAGCGTTCGGAGCGGCGGCGGGCCTCCTCGGGGCCAAAGCGCAGCTCGGACAGGAACCAGACCGTGACGGTTGCTGGATCGAGGATGCTGTGCCCGGGCCGCGATCCGACTCGCGCAATGAAGACGGTTCGCAGCAGCATGGCGCGGTACAGGTAGGAGTGGCGGCGCGGCGGATTTCCCTGCGTGGCAAGGTTGGCAGCGCGGATGGCGATCTCCGCCCACTCCATGCTGTTCTCGCTGGTGGCGCGGTACTCGGAGACGTCGAGGATCAGGTCCAGGTTGGCGGGCTCGCGGATGCCCTGCTCGCACTCGGTCAGGTACTGCTTCAGGCGCACCGGGCCCTGCCCGGCCAGCTGCGCCGGAAGCATGAGAGATTGACTTCCGGCGGCAGACTCTTCCTGCGGCGCAGAACTGCTCTGGACTGAGCCGTGCTCCATGGCCTCACCTCAGCGGCCCCAATCAGGAAAAGATTCCTTCAGGGAAATGGTCTTGAGATTGGATGCGACCCAGGAACAAAGAGGGGAACTGCCGGTCGGACTGTAGAAAGGCCGTCTAGGCGGCCCTATGTTGTTGCATTGTCGCACGACGCGGCCACAATCAGCCCCCAGCTATTTTGATGCTGGAAGAGCCCTCGGGGTGAACTAACTACGCCCCTGCTACGTACAATCAGGAGTACCACGCATGGAACTCCGGGAAGCCATCAAGCTCGCTCTGCAGTCGTTGTGGCAGAACAAGATGCGCACGGTGCTGACGCTGCTGTGCATGACCATTGCGGTGTCCAGCATCATCGCCGTCGTGACCCTGGTGAACGGGGCGAACACCTACGTCACCAGCAAGTTCTCGCGCTACGGGTCGGACGTCTTCACCGTGTCCAAGATGCCCACGCTCATCATGAGCTCGGATGCCTACCTCAAGTACAACAAGCGCAAGGACGTCCTCTACAGCGATTATGAGTACGTCCGCGACAACTGCCAGCGCTGCGTGGGTATGGGAGCCATGCAGGCCGTGACCGCCAAGGTGGTGCGCGGTACGCAATCCATTACCGACTGCACCATCCGCGGCTACACCTGGCAGATGCCCAGCCTGCAGAATCTGGATATCGCCTACGGGCGCGACTTCACCTCGCAGGATGAGGAGCACGCCTCCCATGTCGCGATCATCGGCACCGACGTGCGCGATAACTTGTTTCCCGGCATCGACCCGCTCGGCCAGGAGCTGCGCGTGGATGGCCAGCCGTACACGGTGATCGGCGTTGCGGAGAAGCAGGGCAGCACCTTCGGCGCCAGCCAGGACAACTGGGTCGGCATTCCGCTTTCCGCATACCAGAAGACTTACGGCGCCTCAAAGACACTGGTCATCTACGTGAAGGCAGCCTCCTCCGGGGCGCCGCTGCAGGAAACCGGCGATGAGGTCCGCGTGCTGATGCGTTCGCGGCGTCACGATGCGCCGGGCCAGCCGGACAGCTTCGAGCTGGACGTGAACAACACGCTGCTCAGCTTCGCCGCCTTCGCCACAGCGTCCTTTGGCGCAGTCGCCGGGGCCATTGCGCTGATCGCGCTGGTGGTTGGGGGCATCGTCATCATGAACATGATGCTGGTCAGCGTGACCGAGCGGACGCGCGAGATCGGCATCCGCAAGGCGCTGGGCGCGAAGGCCCGGGACATCATGCTGCAGTTTCTGGTGGAGTCCGGCTTTATGGCCATGCTGGGCGGCTGCCTGGGAGTGATGGGCGGGTTCGCCGTGGCGCTGACGGTGACGCTGCTGCTCGGCTTCCCCTCCACCGTGGCGCTGTGGAGCGTGGTGCTTGGGCTATTTATGGCCACCGGAACCGGCGTGCTGTTTGGCGTCTATCCGGCGTGGCGCGCCGCGCACCTGGACCCCATTGTGGCCCTGCGGGCGGAGCTGTGAGGAGCCTATGGCGATGAGGCTCGGCGACTTCAAAGAGACCGTCACTATGGCCATGGATACCCTGCGCGCCAATAAACTGCGCAGCGGTCTGACCATCCTGGGCATTGTCATCGGCGTGATGACCGTAATCACCATTTCCTCGGTGGTAAACGGTCTGAACCAGAGCGTTGCCAAGCTGGTCGAGTCCATTGGGTCGAACGTGCTGTTCGTCTTCCGCTTCCCGGTGTTTGGCCAGCGTCCCACCACGGAGATGCTGACGCGCAAGCAACTCACCTATGACGACGCAATGGCCATGGTGGGCCTGCCGCACGTGGTCGCGGTCTCACCCGCGCTGCAGTACGCGAATAACAGCGCGCCCGGGCGCAGCGGCACCACCGCGATGAAGGGCAACGGCAAGACCATCCAGAGCACCATCCTCACTGGCGTCACTCCCGCGCAGCAGCAGGTGCACGACCTCGACATCGTCGACGGGCGCTTTTTCAACGATATGGACGAGCAGCGCGCCGCCCGCGTAACCGTGCTCGGCCACGACACCGCGGACTTCCTGTTCCATGGCCAGAGCGCGGTCGGCAAAGAAGTGGAGGCTGCGGGCATGCTGTTCACCGTCGTCGGCGTGCTGGACAAGCAGCCGCAGGCCTTCGGCGGGGGCGCCAACGCGCAGGACAACCAGGCGTTCTTCCCCATCTCCACATTTCACTACATGCATCCGGAGCAACTGGACTGGTGGATCAGCGTGAAGTACGACGATCCTAAAAACCAGGCGCTGGTGGAAGACGAGCTGACGGAGCTGCTGCGCCGCCGCCGCCGCGTGCACAATGAGCAGCCGGACAACTTCGCCATCTTCGGCACCGACACGCTCACCCGGCTGTGGAACCAGATCACCGGCGGACTTTTCCTGCTGCTGTTCTCGCTCTCCACCGTTGCGCTGATGGTGGGCGGCGTGGGCGTGATGAACATCATGCTGGTCAGCGTGACCGAGCGCACCCGGGAGATCGGCGTGCGCAAAGCCATCGGCGCGACCAAGCGCACTATCCTCACCCAGTTCACGCTGGAGGCGATTACGCTGTGCGCCGTGGGTGGGGTGATCGGGCTGATGATTGGCAGCCTGTTCGCGCTGCTGATCGGCATCTTCATGCCGACGCTGGTGTCGCCGCTGTGGGTATTGACGGCGTTCCTGAGCTCCTGCGCCATCGGCCTGGTATTCGGCATTTATCCGGCGTGGAAGGCCGCCAATCTGGACCCGATCGAAGCGCTGCGGTACGAGTAGGATTTTCCTCGCCTTTTGACATCCAGCGCGGATGGGCCAGGTATATACTGCTGGCTACCTCCTCCCCAGCCTTCCCATATAGAGATCCACCCTGTCGTTGCAGTGGGCCCCTTTTTAGTTCGCAAAAAGGAGACACACGATGATCCGTCTTGAGAGGTCTTCCGTTCTCATCTCTGCCGTTCTTTGCGCCACGCTGGCGCCCTGTGTGCCATTGCTCGCACAGTTCCAAAACCCCATCACGGCGGCGAAGGATGCCTATAAGAAGGCAAAGCAGCAGCAACAGCAGCAACAGCAGCAGCAACAGCAGCAGGCGCAGCCTGTACAGGACGGTCAGAAGCCGCCGGGGAATGGATCGTCGTCAGCAGCGTCCGCAGGTTCGTCCGATACGGCTGCGCCTTGGGTGCCTCCCGGCAGTGCACCGGTAACAACTGGCGCCGCCGCGTCGACAGCCGCTGCTGCCGCTGCCGCCGTCAAGCTCGACCCCTCCAAATTGCCCGACGTCCTCGGAGTCCATCTGGGCATGACCGCAACCGAAGCGCTCGCCGCCGCTCACAAAGCCTATCCCGACGACATGTTCGTGGAAATGAAAGACAACGGCTGGCCCACCAACCCCAAGCCCGACAACGGCTTTAACGTTCACTCCCGCGCAGCCGGAAACCAGAAGGACTTTAGCATGTCCTTCACTGCGCCGCCAGGTGAACAGAAGGTCTGGAAGGTAGACCGGTATACCTCCAAGCTCCACACCAACCGCAACACGCTCCTGGCTGCCCTGCGCCAGAAGTATGGCAAGGAGGCGTTTGCCTGGCAGGGTGGCGATACCACCACAAACGTCAGAAGCGACAACCAGATCACCGCAATGTTGTGGCTGTTTGACGAGCAAGGCAATCACGTCCCCATGCCGGCCAGCACCGTCTTCCCCACCAGGCAAAGTTTCGAAGAGTGCACGATAGTAAATCACACTGATGAGCCGGACATGAAAACGGACGCAGATTTTGCAAACAGGCTGAATCCCTGGTGTGCAGCCCACTTCGTGGCAGTTATCGTGCAGTTGAGCAACTTGGACATCGTCGAGAATACCTATACGTACATGATGGACATTCCGTTAGCGGCTCGGACTGCGCGCGCCGGCGACGCCTGGCTCAGAGACTACGCGAACAAAGTGCATCAGCAGGATCTGCAGCGCTCCAAGGAAAATACGCCGACCCTCTGATTTGCTTCGTTCACCGCTTATCTGATCCACACCCTCCATCAGGAGAACTCCATGCGTTCCACTCAGCCTGTTGTTGGCCTCTTGAGTCTCGCTCTCGTGGTGGCCGCACCCGCCTTGGCCCAACCACCTTCCGGGGTGCCCGACGTCGCCGGCATTCGTCCCGGGATGTCGGCGCAGGAGGCTTACGACGCTCTTAAAGCGAGGTCGAACGGAGCGAACGTGGGTATTGCCCAGACGCAGCTTCCCGGCGTCTCACAACCCGTCGTGGTGCTGATGTCGCTGGCCGTGTTGGACTCCTCTCCAGCCGAGACCATCACCGTAATGCTGACCTACCCGCCGGGAAAGCAGGTCGTGTGGGGTATCCGTCGCAGGCTTGAGTTCGAGCGCGGGAAAGAGCCCACCAAAGTAGCGATCATGAAAAACATTCGCGAGAAGTACGGTCCCGAGATTCATGCGGGTGGTATCGACTTCTGGGACTTCGATGAACAGGGCGGCCGCCCCAATGAGAAGGACATGATCTTCAACCATTGTGCGGGTCAGTTCAGCATTAACGAACCGGATGATCCTGCGAACCCGGCTCCCCGGTCCGCGCTTGGGGGAGCGTTCGTGGGCCCTCCAAACGTATGCAGCAACATCATCTCCCTGCGCGCCGAGGTAGATTCCCGGACTGACAACGAGCTCGCTGCAGTTGTCACCCTCACCCTGGAGGACACACCAATCGCACGTCGTTCGCGGCAGGCCTACGGCAACCTTGTCGCAAACGAAGGCGATGCTGCCCACCGGCAGGTCATCGACAACGCAAATCAGCAGAAGGCCCCGAAATTCTGACGGCGTATCGCTGCACCGATAGGAGATGATCATGCGCTTTCCCCGGACGTTTATCTCACGCTTGACTGTCGGACTTGCTCTTGTTTTCGTGCTGCCCGCGATGGCCCAGACCGCGGCTCTGCCGGATGTCGTCGGCATTCGTCCCGGCATGTCCGCTCAGGAGGCCTATCAAGCCCTCTCGGAACGGGCCAAAGGATCCAAGATCGGAATCGCGCAAGGCACGATCGATGGCATCGACAAACCAGTCGTCGTACTCATGGCGCTTCAGGTCGTCGGTAGTTCGCCCCGCGAAGAGATCGTCGTGTATCTCACCTACCCACCTCAGAAGCAGATCGTCTGGGCGGTACGCCGCACCCTTACCTTTGAGCCGGGAAAAGAGCCAACGAAGGCCGACGTGATGGACGGACTTCGCCAGAAATACGGCCCCGAACTCCCCGTGAGCGCCTGGGCGTACTGGAGCTTTGGCGAAGATGCGAGACGCTCCAATATGCGAGAGGTGGCCTCCTACAACTGTGGAGGACGCGCGACGATGTACGGAGTGGACAATTTCGTGACGCCGCAGCCGAATAGCCCGCTTCCTTACCTGCAGCCTTTGCCGAACTGCGAATCCTATGTCTCCGTTCGCGCCCAGGTGGAGAATGGCTCTCTTGTCAACAACGCTCTCGCCAGTACCGTGACAGTGATCGTTGAAGATACGCCAGCTGCACTACGCTCGCGCACGGCGTGGAAGGCGTTGGCTTCCGGCCAGAACGCTGCAGCCAGGCAGCAGGAGATCGACAAGGCCAAGCAACAGCAGAAACCTACGTTCTAGTTCAGTCTAAGGCGCTCGAGCCGACGGAGCCAAGCTGGGCATCGTCCACGACAAACTGAAGTAGCCGAACCAGCAGGCCAAGCCCCGAGTTCGAGTTGCGAGCTGGGTACTCTGCCAGAAGTAAGCTACCCGGAATGTGGCATATCGACGAGGCATTGGGGGTGCTAGCTTGGCGCAATGGTATCGGAGCAGAGATCAAAGCGGCCGTTCGCGGTGTACTGCATCGTCCTGCTTGAGCTCTATCTTGTAGCGAGCACCGGTTACTGCGTCTGGAGAGCGAGGTCCGTCTTCAGGACCGACGTGGACCCGGTTGCGGCGTGTCAGGATGCGCTGCCCATGCTGACTCCACCGGACGGCTTGAGTTTGTGCGCCACTTTCGGCCTGGATCAGGCAAAGTCGGATGTGCTGTTCAACGGCTTCGCGATGCTCGGGTTCGACATCTTCTTTCTCGTCACTGCCGTTGGGCTCTGGCGGTTGCAGAAGTGGGCCCGCAGCTGTTTAGTGACCACCTGCGTGACCCAACTCGCCTTCCTCGCTCGATGGCTTGTGATCGCAAAGGCCGTTGGAATCCCGGACCTATTCGATCAGGCCGCGCGCTATGAGGTTCCAGAGATCGCGATCCTGCTGGTTGTGCTGGTCGCTCTGCACTCTACGTCCGTCCCGAAAGCGTTTGGGGCTACGGCCTGAGCTGTCTGTTATGTGATTACGAGAAACGCCAGAGCTTCACTTCAGATCCACGTTCCAGTGTTCTGCCGCCGCCTTCAGCTCTTTCGGAGTGAGATAGGTTACGGCGCCGTGCTTCGGGCTGGTGAAGTTGGTCGTCTTCATCACACCTTCGTTGAAGTGGCCGAGGTTCGTGTAGTGCTCAAAGTCGGTGGTCTCGCTGAAACCCATGTTGCTGGGCCGCGCGCCGTACACGTCATACATCAGCACATAGCGATCGGTGCCCAGCCGCTTGAATAGCGTCGGAGCCTCGGTCGGCAGCTTTTCCGGGTCGATCCGCTGCGGCTCGATAACATACCCGCTGTGGATCTGGTCGGAGACTCCGTGGCGCACCATCGCGTTCGACACGAAGTAGAGCTCGTACTTGTTGGCCACCTTGGTGATGTCGCCGTCCGCGCCGTCGATCTTCGCTAGCAGCTCCGGCTTGGTCTCGAGCCGCGTGAAGTCGGGGTTCGCGTAGGCGTAGTACAGGTCGCTGCCCTTGGGTCCGTAGCGCATGCTGAAGTACACCATCATCTTGCCGGCCTTCTCGTCCCACACCGT
>Ga0068855_100002746_pt1 | contig 21674 bp, 19 predicted proteins | sample KBSCornC52_FD_66592 | JGI IMG/M metagenome (GOLD analysis project Ga0068855, IMG submission 66592) | Corn rhizosphere microbial communities from Kellogg Biological Station, Michigan, USA - KBS Corn C5-2 | ecosystem: Host-associated > Plants > Roots > Rhizosphere > Soil ...
TGCTGCGTACCGGCTGGCCTGGGCCGATCTCAAAGGTGTCGCGCTGAACCGCATTCGCGCGATGTTCGTCTACCTGCGCGAAAGTGCCGACCGGCGTGATTATGCGCCGTCCGACCTGCTCGACCGCGAGGGGTTGCGCGAGTTGGTGCGGGGCGAGCGCGAATAGGTCGCTCGCGATCGTTCAAACTCGACCGGAGCCGTTCGTCCATAGAGTGAAGGTCGCGGACGCGGAGACCGGCTGTGACGCCGTTATCTCCTGGTACGACGCCTTGGGCGTTGTGCCGAGAATCCGGTCGTGCGGCTCAATCGAGACATCGCCGCGGCGGAGCATGCGCGGCGTACGAGAGTCACTCGGGCTGGGCATGAGCGAGCCCAATCGGTTCATTTGCCGCGGCGCCTTGCCGAGTTGCACTGGCGCCGCCCGGCTTCGAACGGCCATCCGGCTTTAGAGTGCCGTCATGGGACTACCTGAAGAATCGGTGATCGACGACGCACGCCGTGACGCCGTCCGATCGTTCATTGACGAGCATGCCGAGGAGTTCGTCGCGCAACTGTCGCAGTGGTTGCGGATCCCATCGGTGTGGACCGACCCCGAACGCGCGGACGACGTTCGCCGCTCGGCGCGATGGCTTGCCGACGCGCTGCGCGCAGTCGGATTCCCGACCGTCGAGATCTGGGCGGCGGGTGGCGAAGACGGCGCGCCTGCGGTCTTCGCCGAATGGCCGTCCGACGACCCGAACGCGCCGACCGTCGTTGTGTACGGGCACCACGACGTGCAACCGGTCGATCCGGTCGAGCTCTGGAGTTTCGCCCCCTTCGAGCCCGCTGTCGTCGAGGGCCCGGACGGCGAAAAGCTTCTGGGCCGCGGCGCATCTGACGACAAGGGCCAGGTCTTGTACCACCTACTCGGTTTGCGGGCGAACCTCGCAGTAAGTGGGCGCACGAGCCCGCCGGTGAACCTGAAGCTCCTCGTCGAAGGCGAAGAAGAATCGGGCTCGCCGAAGTTCGCCGACCTGCTAAGAGAAAAACGCGACCGGCTCGGCTGTGACGTCGTCGTCGTCAGCGATACAGGCATGTACGCCGCCGGCGTCACAACGGTGTGCGTCGGCATGCGTGGCCTCACCGACTGCCAGATCGACTTGCATGGCCCCGACGTCGACCTGCACTCGGGGTCGTTCGGCGGCGCGGTGCCGAATCCGCTCACCGCAATGGCGCATTTGCTGGCCGGCTTGCACGACGAGCATGGTCGCATCACGCTGAGAGGTTTCTACGACAAGGTAATCCCACTGACCGACCGTGAACGCGAGTTGCTGGCGAAACTGCCGTTCGACGAATCCGGCTGGCTCGAAACTGCGAACAGCAGGGCGACGACAGGCGAGGCGGGCTACACCACCCTCGAACGCATCTGGGCCCGCCCGACGTGTGAGGTCCATGGGTTCTGGGGCGGCTACACCGGGCCTGGTCACAAGACGATCGTGCCGACCGATGCGCACGCGAAGGTGTCGTTCCGGTTGGTGGCAGACCAGCAACCGCTCGACGTCCAGGCCGCTTTTCGCAGCTATGTCGAAGAAACCGTGCCCGCCGGCATCACCGCCGAGGTTCATTTCTTCGGCGACGGCGTGCGACCGTGCCTGGTGCCGCTCGACGATCCGAACCTGCGGTCGGTGGCTCGTGCTGTGGCTCGCGCGTTCGACGATGATGTGCTGTTCACCCGCGAAGGCGGGTCTGGCCCCGAGGCTGATATCGCGGAGATTCTTCAGGCACCGCTGGTGTTTCTCGGTGTCGGGTTGCCCACGGACCGTATCCACGCGCCGGATGAACATGCCGTCATCCCCTTGCTGCTCAAGGGCGCCGAGGCAGTCGCTTATCTGTGGGACGAGCTCGCGATCTCGGCCTCATGACCGAGATTCCCTCGCTCGCACGCGGTTTCGTCGATCGCGCCGGCCATCACCGGTCTGACGACGCGTGGCTCGATTCTGCCTGGCGCGACGAGGATTCCCGCGTTGTCGTCGTCCAAGAAGGCCGGGCGCGCGTGGCCGACGGCCATCTGGTCTGGACGACGACGGCCGTGGCCCCACCTGGCGAGCGGCTCTTCTTGGGCGTGCCATCGGGCTCCTCGACCGCTGCCTATTTCGCTGTAGTGGGTGAGATTTCAGAACCCGCAGACGGACACCTCGGTTCGTTGCGCGACATCGGCGCACAGCTCGATCCGATTGAGGCCGGGCTGCTTGCCGAGGCGGCGGCGCTCGAACAGTGGCACGCGCGTCACCCGTACTGCCCCCGATGCGGAGCCGAGACGGTGTCCGCCATGGGCGGGCATCTTCGCCGGTGCGTGGCCGACGGCAGCGAGCACTACCCGCGTACGGATCCCGCGGTGATCATGCTCGTCGTCGATGACGACGATCGAGCGCTGCTGGCCAGGCAGTCATCCTGGCCGCACGGCCGCATGTCGACGCTCGCCGGCTACGTCGATGCCGGTGAGACCCTCGAACAGGCTGTCGCCCGCGAGGTTTTCGAGGAGGTCGGGGTCAGGGTAGATCGGCTCCACTACGTCGCCAGCCAGCCATGGCCCTTCCCTTCAAGCCTCATGTTGGCTTTCACTGCGCATGCGACCTCGACGTCGATCGCCGTCGACGGCGTCGAGATCAGCACCGCCCGCTGGTTCACCCGCGCCGACATGGCAACCGCGTTGGACGATGGATCGCTGCAGCTACCGATGCGCTCGTCGGTCGCCTTCCGCCTTATCGACACCTGGTTCGGCGGCCTGCCAGCCGGCTGACCTGCGAGGCCGAGAGGTTGCCGCCGGTGCGAGAAGAGCGCCCGGCGTCGGTGTCGAGCAGTGTCGTCGAGATCGATAAGGACGGCGTCGACGGCGCACGGCGGCGACGAATCCACGACCCGATCATCGCAGGCCGATCGACCCGATCAGGAGGCGACGCCGTCGAGTTGCGCCCGCACTTGCGACAGGGACGGGTTCGTCAGCGTGCTGCCATCGGGAAACAGTACGGTCGGCACGGTCTGGTTGCCGCCGTTGACACTCATCACGAATTCGGCCGCACCCGGGGTCTGCTCGATGTTGACCTCGGAGAAGACGATGCCTTGCTCCACGAGTTGGCGCTTGAGCTGGCGGCAATAGCCACACCACGTGGTGCTGTACATGACGATCTCGGTCGGCTCGCTCATCACGGTCACGTTGGGTGCTCTCCTCGCGGCGGTTCGTTACTTCTCGTATCACACAACCACGAGGGTCGGTTGAACCTTCCACAAAATCGGTTGTCGGCGGATGTGATCACGCCGGCCCGTGGTCGTCAACAGCATCGGAGGCAACGGCCACCGTTGTCGGACGGGGCTGTCAAGATGGCTGCGTGACTGTGACGGCCGAACCCGACGTGCTCGCAGGGCTCGATCCCGAACAGCGAGAAGCCGCTGAAGCCGTGCGCGGACCGGTCTGCATCCTGGCCGGTGCAGGCACCGGAAAGACCAGGGCGATCACTCATCGGATCGCCTTCGCCGTCCAATCCGGGGCGGTCGCGCCACAGCACGTGCTCGCGGTCACGTTCACGACGCGGGCCGCGGGCGAGCTACGAGGTCGGTTGCGGCGGCTCGGCGCAGGCAGCGTGCAAGCACGCACTTTCCATGCCGCTGCGCTGCGCCAACTGCAGTACTTCTGGCCGAGAACCGTCGGCGGCGAGCTTCCGGCGATTCTCAAGTCGAAGGTGCCGCTGCTTGCTGAGGTTGCGGGCCGACTGCGGCTGGGCTTCTCGTCGTCCGACCTGCGCGACGTCGCGTCCGAGATCGAATGGATGAAGGCGCTGCAGCGGCCGCCCGACGACTACGCCACCTCAGTCGAGCTCGCCCATCGCATCGCGCCGCGGCCCCCAGCTGAGATGACCGCGATGTACGCCGGCTACGAAGACCTCAAGGTGCGAAAGAACCTCTTCGACTTCGAGGATCTACTGCTGCATGCGACGGCTTTGGTCGAGACCGAGCCTGACGTCGCTGCGCAGGTACGCGATCAGTACCGCTACTTCGTGGTCGACGAATACCAAGACGTCAACCCGGCGCAGCAGCGGTTGCTCGACGCATGGCTCGGTGATCGCGACGATCTTTGTGTCGTGGGCGACCCCGAACAGACGATTTACTCCTTCGCCGGCGCGTCGCCGTCCTACCTGACGAGCTTCCCTGCGAAGTATCCGGCGGCTACCGTCGTGCGGCTGGTGCGCGACTATCGGTCCACGCCGCAGGTCGTTGCGGTGGCCAACCGGCTATCCGGTGGGGCCCTGGTCGCGCAACGGCCAGCCGGGCCGGTGCCGGTGATCGCAAGCTACGACGACGAGGTAGCCGAGGCATCCGCGGTCGCAGCGAAAGTTGCAAAGCAGATAGCCGACGGCGTCCCGGCCAGCGAGACAGCGGTGTTGTTTCGCATAAACGCGCAATCCGAGACCTACGAGCAAGCACTCGCCGAGGCGGGTGTGCCCTACGTGGTGCGCGGCGGCGAGCGCTTCTTCGAGCGACCCGAGGTCCGCGAGGCGATGTTTTTGCTGCGCGGTGCGGCACGAGCCGAACACGATGCCGATACCGACCTGGTCGAGATCGTGCGTGCGGTCCTCGCGTCCGCCGGTTTCCGACCGGTCGCTCCGTCGGCGGCGGGGGCCGCGCGCGATCGCTGGGAGTCGCTGGCCGCGCTGTTGCGCCTTGCTGAAGAGCGCTCGGCCTCGGGCGATCCGGCAGGCACCGGCCTGGTCGATTTTGTCAACGACCTCGAAGAGCGCGCGTCGATGCAGCACGCCCCGGTCATCGAAGGCGTCACGCTCGCGTCACTACATGCCGCCAAGGGTCTCGAATGGCAGTCGGTTTTCATCGTCGGCCTTGCCGACGGAACGGTGCCGATCGTCTACGCCGAGACTCCGGCCCAGGTCGACGAAGAGCGCCGGCTGCTTTACGTCGGGATCACCCGGGCCCGCGAGTTTCTCTCGTTGTCCTGGGCAGCCGCGCGCTCACCCGGCTCGCGGGCGAGCCGCGGCCCAAGCCGGTTCCTCGAGGCGATCCGCGGCGATGTCGCGGGTTCGGCTGACGGGCGCCCTTCGCGGCCATCGCGCGGACCATCGCCAGCCGGACGACGTGATCGCTCGACGACGACACGCTGTCGGGTCTGCGGCCGGGTGCTCACCGGGGGAGCAGAACGCAAACTCGGCCGCTGCGTCGACTGCCCGGGCGACGTCGACGAAGCGTTGTTCGAGCGGTTGCGCGGCTGGCGGCTAGACCGAGCGAAAGAGCTCAAGCAACCGGCCTACTGCGTGTTCACCGATGCCACGTTGACCCGCATCGCCGAAGTGCGGCCGCAGACCCGCGAGCAGCTGGCAACCATCGGGGGCGTCGGCCCGGCGAAGCTTGTCGCCTACGGCGACCAGGTGCTCGATTTGTGCCGCGCCGACGTGGCGTTGGGCGACACGATCAGCCTGATCCAATAAATCCGTTGCCCGCCCCCAACACGAGCCCGTACCCTACTCGTCGAGCCGCAACATGCCGAGCCGCAACATGCCGAGCTAGGTGTCACTCGTGAGAGTGCGCCCGAGACCGAAGGGTGGTGCAAAGACCGATGACCGAAATCACCACGATGGTTAGCCGCGTGTCTTCGACCTCCTTCGCGACCATCGCGCGTGGCATGTTCACGCAGCTCGGCGCCGATCTGCTTACCACCCCTGTGTCGACGCATCAGCTCGGTGGTTCGTGGCGCGGTATCGACGAGTCCAGCTGCCCGTCGATGTCGCTTTACGGCGTCACGCAGATCGAGCCAGTTGCAGCAGGTCGTTCGGTTCGTCCGGTTGCCCGGGTTCGCGCATACGCAGCACCAGCAGCAGCGCAACTCAAGCGACAGATGATCAACCGGAACGGCAAGAACGGCACCAAGGGATCCTCACCCTGGAGGTTCCCGGTTTGACGAGCCAGTCAGACCGGCCCACTCCAGGCCGCGGGTCCCCCACCGGGAACCGCGGCCTTTTTCTTTGTCCTCAACCGTTGTCCACGCCGACGCCACTGACCGCCCCGACTCCGCTGACCAAATCGACTTCGTTGCCCGCACCGACTTCTGATCCGCAACTGGCGTGGCCGCTGCACCAGCGGCGACTGCGTCCCGACAGCTTGACGGCCCGCGAAAGTGTCCGACCTCGACGAGAGGATCGCCACACGTAGGCCGCCCGCATCGCGCAAAACCGATGAGCGCGATGGACCTACGACGTCACAAGGGGGTGACGCAGATGCTGACCAGTCCGTTCGACCGGGTGCTCGCCCAAGCACTGCGGCGGTCGCTAGAGATTCCTTGTCTGACGGTTGACCCGGAGTTGTTCTTCGCCGAGTCGCCAGACGATGTAGAGACCGCCAAGGTCATGTGTGGCGAGTGCCCAGTGCGCACCGCCTGCCTGGCCGCTGCGCTTGAGCGGCGCGAGCCATGGGGCGTTTGGGGTGCCGAGTTGTTCGTTCAGGGTGTTGTCGTTCCGCGCAAGCGTCCCCGTGGGCGCCCGCGTAAAGAGGTCGCAGCTTGACCGTCGAATAGTGATCGACAGTCAAGCCGGCGGGGGAGGGCTCGGTCAGGTACTTACCTGGCCGAGCCGTGACGGCCACCTCACGACGCGCTGACCACCGCTCGGCCGACCCTCTTCACGGCGCCGGCGTTCGTTGTCCGCATGTCGGCTCATGTGGGGTGCTTCTGCGCGCCCGCGAAACGTGTTTAAAGCCAGCCAAACGGCTGTGCTAAAAGCCTTGCCAGATATGGAGTTTTGACGTGATAGCACAGCATGAAGCGCTCGTCCGAGCGCTCCTTCTCGAACGAGAAACGCAGATACAGCAGGCTCAGCTGAGGGCTGAGGCGCGCGCCGCTCGTCGGCACCGGCTCGCCCGCAGCCGCACCGGCCGGCTCCGTCGGCTTCTCCTCGCCGTTCGGTGACGTCGGCGCAACCGGAAAGGGCCGCACCCGCCACGGGTGCGGCCCTTTTGCGCAGCTACAGGCTGGCGCTAGTCGTTGGGCGCGAGGCCGGGTAGCCAGCGACGCATCTCGGCGCGGAACGGCCCGCGGGCGTCAAGTTGCGACAACACCCCGATCCCACCGATCCACACCCGGTGGATCAGCAAGTACGACGGCGGCAGGTTGAGTTGGCGGGCCAGTGCGCCTGCCGGCGTGCGCGGGTCGCCGATTCGGGTGGCCTGCTCGCGCAGCCACGGTCGTGAGAAATGGAACGTCTCGTGCCGCGCCGGGTCGAGAAAAGGATTGAGATAGGCAAGCAGTTCGTCGGGATCGACGTCGTGACCGGGATTGACGAAGCCCTCAGCGCGCAGCCCGTCGACCACCGCCGGTCGGTTGCCGAGCAGGGCGAGCTTGAGCAGCCTGCCGATCGCGGCGGGGAAGCCGTCGGGCAGCCGGTTGACCGCGCCGAAGTCGAGGACCGCCAGTCGACCGTCGGCAAGCAAGCGATAGTTGCCAGGATGGGGATCCGCGTGCAGCAACCCTGCACGTGCGGGTCCGGAGAACAGGAATCGGACGTAGAGCAGCCCGACCCGGTCGCGCTGCTCGCGTGTTCCTGATCGCAAGATGGCCGAGACGGGCGTGCCATCGACCCATTCGGTCACTAGCACCCGGTCGGCTCCGGCGAGCACGTCGGGGACGAAGATGTCGGGGTCGTCGAGGTAGGTGGTGGCGAATGCGTGCTGCGACTGTGCTTCCAGCCGGTAATCGAGTTCTTCGGCCACCCGATCGCGAAGCTCTTGCAGTAACGGCTTGATGTCGAGACCCGGTGAAAGCACGCCGAACAGTCGGCCGAGTCGACTCAGCTGGTTGAGGTCGGACAGCAGCGCCTTGCCTGCACCGGGGTATTGCACTTTGACGGCCACCAGCCGGCCGTCAGACCAAACTGCGCGATGAACTTGCCCGATCGATGCCGCGGCGGCTGGCGAATCGTCAAACGAGATGAAACGGGACCGCCAGTCGGGACCGAGTTGGCTTGCCAGCACCTTGTGCACCACCGGTGCGGGCAGCGGCGGGGCGTCTTCTTGCAAGCGGGTGAGCGCGTCGCGGTAGGGCGCGGCGAGCTGCTCGGGCATTGCCGCCTCGAAGACCGACAATGCTTGGCCGAGCTTCATGGCGCCGCCCTTGAGGTCGCCGAGAACCTTGAACAGCTGTTCGGCGGTGCGCTGCTGAAACTCAGTGGCCACTTCGTCGGTGGGCCGGCCGGTGAGCCGCTTGCCAAGCCCGACCGTGGCGCGGCCCGCGACCCCGAGCGGCAGCGATGCGAGCCGGGCAGTGCGGGTAACGGTGCGTCGCGGTATCTCGGTCACCCCTTCATCCTCCAGGATCGGCGCCCGGCTCGTCGGCAGCCTCGCTCGGATCGGGCCATCGGCATCCACACGCCGGGTGCAAGAACCAACCGCGTCGGCGGATTCGCCAGTCGGGCAGAGTGATCTCGAGGGTGCCGTCGTGGGTGGGAAGCGGCAGCGCTTGTGCCCGGGCGCTAGCCGAGCTGGGCGATCGCAGGGGCTCACCCGCCGCATCGATTGCGGTTAGCACCTGCATGGCGGCGATGCTCGCAACGAGGGTCGCCAGCACGACATCACAGGCGTTCACGGCCGGACGACGGCCCTCGGTCGCGAGCTGCGCCGCGATCAGCGGCCAGGCGGGATCGCGATCGGTGCGGTGGAGATCGAGGCACCGCAGGCAGGCGGTGGCCCCTGGGGTGACGAACGGACCGACGATGCCCGTCGTCTCTTTGACGGCCGCGAGCAGGTGGGGCGTGTCGGATCGCATCAGCTGGTCGGCCAGCTGTGGCGCCAACGCGCCTGCGGGCGCGAGGACGGCGATGTCTGGGCGCTTCGCCGGTGGCAATGCGCTGGTACGGACGCTGCCGCTTGCTCGATGGATCGCGGCGTGCGCGGCTTGCGCACGCGTCGAGCCGGTATCGCTCGTCGACGAGCCGCCGGGCGCGCAGTCGGCCGCACGGCATGGCGTGTGATCGTCGACCACGATGTGCCCGACACCGGCGGCCGCGAGCAGCGTGGCGATGGTGGTGCCGACCCGGCCGGCGCCGAAAACCGCAACGGTTGCGCGCTGCCGTCGTCCGATCGTGTCGATCCCGCCGTCGAGGCGACCGGACAGCACCGATATCGAAGCGAGGTCGGGCGCGAGCCGATCACGTTCGAGATGGCTCAAGCTAGCGAGCGGAACCGGGCTGACCGCTGCGTCGTCGACCACCGAAGCATCGAGCAGCAGTTGCAGAAGCTGATCGGCGACGGCCGCGTCAAGACCCAGGTGGCAGGCCGTGGCACGCAGGTCGTCGCTGTCGCGGGTGCCGTCGATAGCCGCCATAAGCTCGGCGGTCCGGTTGCCGACGCCGCCCAGGATCAGCGCCCGCTCAGGATGGACGCCGATCTGCAGCGTCGTCGGGTCACGCCACAGCCGACGAAGTGCGGTCTTGACGACAGGGCGCACGGCCACCTCCGGAGTCCAGGTTCTGCGAGATTGAAGCCTGGCATCGAAGGGTCCGCGATTTTCCGTCGTCCACAGCAGTTGTGTGGTTCGGTGCGACGTGGTTTGGGTGTGGGTAACGCCCAACAAGCCGATGGCTGGGCGGCCGTCGGGCCACCCAGCCATCGGCCGAGCTGATCTCAGTTCAGACGTGCAGTGTCGCGGATGAAGCTCAGGCCTTGCCGAGGATCCGGTTGAGCGTGGTGCCGCAAACCGAGCACTTGCCCTTGGCCATCTTGGTGCCCTTGTCGTTGACGACGACGTCGCCCTCGAACTGGCGCTTTTCCTTGCACTTCACGCAGTAAGCCTCGCCACTGTATTTCTCGGCCACGCGGTCCTCCTTGGTCGCAGGTCTTGCTGTCCGGGTGAACAGGGTTGTTCGGTGAACACGGTTGTTCGGTGAACAGGGGTTGTTCGCTGAACAGGATCGGTCGTGGGGCTGGTCGTGGCTTCCGGCGGTCACGCTTTTTGCACGGTATCTGCTGCGCAATCTTCGTGGCCGATCGCCTCGAGCGTTTGCGTCGTCCGGCCTCTCGGATGGACGAAACCGAGGGCCACCCTACGTCAGTCACGCTCAGGTGCTGCGCACGCGCACCGGTGTCGCCGCGTCGCGCTGTGATTTCCACAGGTTATGCACAGGCAGGCGGACCGGTAACCGGGACGAGACAGCCGAAACCCCGAGCCTTCAGGATCGCCCACCTTCCCCTTGTGGACGGCCCTTTTGACCCGGGGTCTCAACAGCTTGACGTTAGGAGTCGCCGTCGCGCTGGTCAACGGAACCCGCGCGATATCCGGCGACACCTGTGGATAACGCTGTGCAGGCGGTGGGGAGAGCGCGGGGTGTTGCTGTGGACATGGGTTGGACGACGTGTGCACGACGGCGCCAGACGGTGCCGACGACCGAGCCTGACGTGCTCGAACGAGGTTGCGAGCATGTGGAGAACGAGAAGTTGGCGGTTGCCGTGAGCGATTCGCCGACACCACTCGCGGTCGCTCTGTTGTGACGGTTCCGAGCGATACGGTGCCGCCGTGGCGATGACGAACCCCCGGGCACAGCAACCGCGCGGAGCTGCGCCGCAGCCGGGCGGTGCTAGGCCGCAACCGCGCGCGTCGGCGCTGCGATCGTCGACAACGGTCGAGGTACGGCGAAGTGCCCGCCGTCGACGAACGGTGTCGGCTTACCGCGATGGCGACCGCACGATTGTCTTGCTCCCGGCGCGGATGTCGCGCGCCGACGAACAACGCTGGATCGACATCATGCTCGAACGATTGGCTGCGCAAGAGCGCAGGCGTGGCGGGCGAGCGAGTCGCGGCGATGACGAACTGCACGAGCGTGCCGAGCAGCTGTCGCGGCAGCATTTCGGCGGCCGGACCAAGCCGTCGAGCGTTCGGTGGGTCGCGAACCAGAGTTCGCGCTGGGGATCATGCACGCCGGCCGACGGCACGATCCGGTTGTCCGAACGCCTCCGAACCATGCCGTCGTGGGTGATCGACTACGTATTGGTTCACGAACTGGCGCACCTCCTCGAGATCGGTCACGGACCGCGGTTCCAAGAGTTGGTCGATCGGTATCCCAAGGCTGAACGGGCCCGCGGGTACCTGCTCGGGGTCAGTGCGGCAACCGGCGACGTGGCTGCCGGCGAGGCCGAGGGGGACGACGTCACTGGCGTCGACGACGTGACCGGCGTCGATGAGATGCCCGCCGACGAGGTGCCCGCCACCGTCAAACCGCACGACCTGACACCTCACGACGTGGCGGCTCGCAATGTCGACGACGTGGCAGCCGCCGGCCGCCTCTGGTGATCGCGGGCTGAGGTTCCCGCAGGCTTTCAGTAAGGCCCGCTCGGGCGTCGCAGGCTTCGCTCGGCCTCGCAGGCTTCGCTCGGCCTCGCCCGCGCGCCCTCGGCGGGCCCCCGGCGGGCCCCGGGCTAATGCTCGGTCGTGCCGTCACTCCCGTTGGGTTCTTCGCGCGGCTGCTCGAGCGCGCTGATGTCGAGGTCGATGTCGCGCCGATCGACGAAGGCCGCCGGGTCGTCGAAATCATCGGACGTCGGGAGCAGGTCAGGGTGCTCCCACAGTGCGTCGCGGCCGTCGGGCCCACGGTTCTCGCGCAGCAGTCGCCACAGCTCGGCAGCTTCGCGCATCCGCCTGGGGCGAAGCTCTAGGCCGACCAGTGTGCCGAAGGTCTGCTCGGCCGGGCCGCCGCTGGCCCGCCGCCTGCGCACTGTCTCCGCGAGCGCGTCGGTGCCCGCGAGCCGACCGTTGCCTGCCTGCCGCACAACGTCATCGATCCAACCCTCGATCAACGCGAGTAGCGTTTCGAGGCGGGCCAACGCGGCTTGTTGCGCGGGCGTTTCCTGCGGCTCGAACAACCCGCCGGCCAGGGCTTCCTGTAACGCTTCGGGGTTCGTCGGGTCGATCGAGCCGAGCGCCTCCTGCATGTGGGAGGTGTCGACGGTGATGCCGCGCGCGTAGTCGTCCACGGCGGCGAACAATCGCGCCCGCAGCCACGGAACGCCGGCAAACAACCGGTGGCAGGCCGCTTCGCGCAGCGCAACGAAGATTCGTACCTCATCGTCGGGCAGACCAAGTCCTTCGCCGAACGCAGCGATCCCGGCAGGTAGCAGCGCGGCGTGCCCGACGCCCGCGAGCGGCAACCCGACGTCGGTCGAGGAAACCACCTCGCGCGATAAGGCACCCAGCGCCTGCCCGACCTGGCCGCCGAACATCACGCCGCCCATCTGGCGCATCATCGACATCAACGGACCCGCCATCTGCGCCATTTCGGGCGGCAGCCCGCCGCTCTCGCCGGCGTCGGGGAATCCCGGCAGACCAGGCAGGCCAGCGAGCCCGCCCGAAAGCTCGCCACCGAAGGCGTCGACGACTTTCGTCGCGACGGGTTCGACGAGCGTGGTCCACGTCGGAAGCGTTGCTTCGATCCATTCGGCCCGACTCCATGCCTGCGCAGACGTCGTGGCGGCCGCGAAGCTGGTGACCGGGTCGAGCCACAACTCGGCCAGCCTGATCGCATCGGTGACCGCTGCGCGTTCGGAGTCGACGACCGAGCGGTCGTCACCAGCGGCAGCTTGGCGGGCGACGTCCTTTGCCAGGTCCCAGTTCACCGGGCCGCCTTGCCAGGACAACATGTCGGCGAAGCGGTGCAGCGCTTCGCCGATATCGCCACCGCCGGCGCCCGCGAAACCACCGAAACCCCCGAATCCCATGGGGTTTTCGGCACCGGAACCGCCCGACCCACGGTTGCCGCCACGCTCGTCGTCATCGTCTCCGGGCTTGCCGAAGCCGAACGGCATCTCGTTCACGTCGACTCCTCAGGCAGGATGGACGGCATGGTGTTGACTGTGTTCACTGTGGTCACTGTGTACGGCGTCAGCGCCAACACCATGCCGCCCACGGTAGTCGGGGGGAAGGCCCAATGAGTAACGACGGCGATCAGGTTCGCCCAGGGCGCAGCGATGCGGCTCCTGGGGCGTCTCGGGCCACATCGCCGGGCCGCGCCTCGAAGCCGCGATCGCGTGTCCGCAAGGGCGGCTTGGTCATCGCCGTAACCGGAGCGGCCCACGGGCTCGGCGAGACGTTGGTACGGCGGTTGGCGTCGTCCGACCAAGTGAAGAAGATCATCGCGATCGACACCATTCGTGGTGACGTCGCGGGCGCCACCTGGAGGCTCGCCGACGTGCGCGAGCCGGTGCTCGCCGACCGGCTCACCGGCGTCGACGTCATCGTGCACCTCGCGGTCGATACGGGGTCAGCCGACGAGCGTCCTGATCGGCACTCGACCAACGTGCGCGGCACCGCGACAGTGCTGACTGCGGCGGCGGCATCCGGCGTCCGGCATGCGGTTCTCGTGACCAGTGCCATGGTTTACGGTGCGGCCGGCGACAACGCGGTGCCGCTCGCCGAGGACGCAGACTTGCGCGCAACCCCCGACAGCGATCTGCTCGGCGACTTGCTCGAGATGGAACGGCTGGCGGCGCAGGCGATTCGCAGCCATCCGGGGCTCGACGTCACCGTGCTGCGGCCGGCGGCGCTGGTCGGGCCGGGAATCGACACGGTCGTCACGCGACACTTCGAGGCGCCGCGGCTGCTCGCTGTCAAGGGCAGCCAGATGTGCTGGCAGTTCTGCCACGTCGACGATCTGATGTCCGCGATCGAGTTGGTGGCAACGGCTGGCATCGCCGCCTCCGACACAGTGCCTGGCGGGCGGCACACGATTGCGGCCGTGGGCAGTGCGGGCTACCTCGACCGCGCCGCGATCGAGCGCATTACCGGGAAGCGGCATATCGAACTGCCGGCCGCGGTTGCTTTCGGCACGGCCGAGCGGTTGCATCGGCTCGGCGCGACACCCGCGTCGTCGAGCGACCTGCAGTTCCTGGTGTATCCGTGGGTGGTCGCCGGGCAGCGGCTTGCGGCCCGCGGATGGCGGCCTGCGGTCGACAACGAGGCCGCGTTGCGCGCGGCAATGGCCGAATCTGCCGGTCGGCTCGCGATCGGTGGTCATCGGCTCGGACGACGAGATGCTGCGGCGGGCGCCGCAGTGGGTGCGACCGTGGCCTTGGTCGGCACCGCAGCATTGGTCAGGCGGGCGAGGAGGCGGCGGCATGGGTGAGGTACGACTTGTCGACGTGCGTGACGTCGCGCTTTCGGTCGACGAGGTGCTCGACGCGGTGGCTGACCCCGCGGCCGGTGGCATCGCGGTGTTTGTCGGCACGGTCCGCACGCAGGATTCGGGCCGGGCTGTGAGCCGGCTCGAATACGAGGCGCATCCGGGCGTCGTCGATGTGATGCGGGCGATCGCAGATGAGATCGCCGAGCCCGCCGAGGTGATCGCGGTGGCGGCCGTGCATCGGGTCGGCCGGCTCGAGATCGGTGATCTCGCGGTGGTCGTCGCAGCGTCGTGCGCCCATCGCCACGACGCTTTTCGGGCCGGCCAGGAGCTGATCGACGAGGTCAAGCTTCGGGCGCCGATCTGGAAACGGCAGACCTTCGTCGACGGCGATGTCGAGTGGGTCGGCATCGAGGACGACGAAACGACGGACGCAACGAGGACGACTACGCTGTCGGGTACCGACGCTGCAGAGTAAAAATCACTCCGCGGGAAAGCGTCAGTCTGCAAGCAAAAGCCTGTGAGCAAGGGAAGCCGCGAACTTCGATGACAGTGTTGCTGTGGCTGGCAATCCCGCTGGTCGCGTTGATCATCGGGATCGTCTGGGCCTACCTGATGAACCGGCCGCCTCGACCGGCTGCGATGCAGGAGTCGATGGAGTCGTTCAGCCGATTCCGGCGTGCCTTGGCCCAGCACCAAACACCCGGTCAGCGGCACCGCAAGCTTGGCAGCCGACCTGTTCCGCGCGAGCCCGAGCGGTCGTCGTCGCGGTCGAAATGATTCACCCGCTCGGCAGCAACGGCGCCTGCGTTTCCTAGCCCGGTCGGCTCAAGAATGGCTGGTCCAGTTGCCGATCTATCAGGGGTCACGTCCCTGCGGCCCGTCGCCGAGAGGCACCGGCCACCTTTGTCGAGTGAGGCAGTGAGGCCAGTGGAACACGTCGTCTTCTTCCCCGCCCAGGACGGCACACCGGCATTTCGCCGCTTTGCCGGCCTTGAGGATGCGGTGCGCTTCGTCGAGCATCTGCGCAACGTCGAAAACGTTGGCGGAGCATCGGTGTACTCGCTCACCGAGGTGCCGCTGTCGTTCAAGGCCTGGTATCGGGTCGAGCTTCCGGGTGCCGAGCACGAGGCAAAGGTGTCGACGTCCGAGGCCCTCGCGGCCGGCCCTGCATCGGACGTCGAGTTCCCCGCACCCGTGGCGGTGACGGTGCCGGCTGCCGGCGCGATGCCGATGACCGTTGCCGAGACGATCGAGATCTACAACGCCGAGCAGGGCTCCACGACCGGCATCGTGGTGCCCGACCAGCCGCTCGTCGCGGTCGATCAGTTCGGGGCACCGGCTCCGATCGGATTCTTGCCAGAGCGGGTTTCGCAACCCGAGCCCGAGCCGTCTGGGCAGGCACAGGTGCTCGAACCCGCCTTCGGCGCTCGGCGCGACCGCGGGATCGGGTTCTTCGCCCGGTAGATCTGAACTCGATGCCGTGAGCCGTGGCCACCTCAGGGGCCACGGCTCACGCGTGTCCCGGGCCATTTAGGCTGGTCTCCATGCGACGCCAGGCAACGACACTGCTCGCGTCGGCCGTGATGGCAGTCGCGTTGTTCCTGATCGGGGTGCGGCTGCCGGCGCCGTACGTTCGGCTTGTGCCTGGGCCGGTTTCAGACACCTTGGGCCGTGACCACGGCAGCGAGCTGATCACGATCAAGGGGCACGCCGTCGCGCCGACGAAGGGCCGCATCTATCTCGTTACGGTCGGCGAATACGGCGGTCCAGGTAAGAATCTCTCGGCGGCAGATGTGTTGTCGGGCTGGTGGAACAGTACCGATGCCGTCGTTCCCGTGCGGGTGCTGTATCCGCCGGAGGAAACCGCGAAAGAAGCGGCGCAACAAGACGCGGCCGACATGGACCAGTCACAAGAAGACGCGAAAATCGCCGCGCTGCGCTATCTCGGCTACCAGCTAAATCCGGGCGTCGACGTCGCTTCGCTGACCGACGTCAAGGCCGTGACCGGAAAGCTGCAAGTCCACGACATCATCGTCGCGGTTGATTCGGCCAACGTCACGAGTTCGCAGCAGCTTCTCGACGTCCTGAAGACCCACAAAGTCGGCGACCAGATCACCTTGCACGTCAACAGGAACGGCACAACCAAAGACGTGGTCGTCGCGTTACAGGCTCCGCGCGAGGGAAGCAGCGCGCCGAGCATCGGGATCTCGGTCGTCGACAGCTTCACCAAGCCCTTCGAGATCGACATCGACCTGAACGACGTTGGGGGTCCGAGCGCCGGGATGGCTTTTGCGCTCGGCATCATTGATAAGCTTTCCGACGGAAACCTGACCGGTGGCATGACGATTGCGGGCACCGGCACCATCGATGCCGACGGCAATGTCGGCCCGATCGGTGGCGTGCAACAGAAAATGGCCGGCGCCCGGAAGGCCGGCGCCACCGTATTCCTGGTGCCTAAAGACAATTGCGCCGAGGCATTGAAAGCAGTGCCCAAGGGTTTGCGGCTGGTAAAGGTGACGACCCTCGCTGGTGCAGTTGATGCCGTCAAGCAAGTGCGCGACGGCGGCACCAACGTGCCGAGTTGCGCTGGTTCGTAAGGGATTAATCGGCGAGCGTCGCGGCCAGCGCATCGGCGAGTAATGGCACGAGTTCGTCACCTTTGACGAGGTCGTCATCTGCAGTGCCCTTGCCGCGAATACGAAGAACTGAGGATCGCGAGCCGTCGCGCAGCACGCCGACCACCATGCGCACCTCATGGCGCAACGGATGGGTTGCCGCCCACTGCGCGGGATCGGCGTCGGGTCCGGTCGGCACGTCAGCTTCGACGGACGGCGGTAAAGTCAGCACTTCCTGGGCCAGTGCGCAGCCGATAACTTCGGCCGGCCAGCCGATGCCGGCAAGCCATTCATCGAGCGGCTCCCCTTCGGGCAACGACTCCTGCTCGACGGGCGTAAGGTTGTCGGCTGGCGCCACGCCGTTGTTGCCAGCAGAACCAGAAAGCCCCAGGCCCTCGGCGAGTTCGGGCTCTGACTCGACCAGGTCGGCAGTCTTCACCAAGGCGTAAAGTCGGGCCGGCTGATCCCATCCGCCCGCCGCCAGATGATGGTCGACCTCGGCGAGTGCGCACTCGAGCGCGGTCGGTAGGCGTGGGTGGCCGTCGACGTCCATGCTGGTCATCTTGCCGCACGTGCGTTTGCTGCCATGACTCGCGCCTCGCCGCGGCGGCACGGATCGTTGGATAGGTTGATCGGACGGCGGTGCCACTGCCGCTCGGTCGGCCACCCATCTGCGGTGTAGGCGCGGTCGGGGCCATACGTGTGAAGTTCGCGAGGTCGGCGTGACGTTCCATGAGCCACCGCACGGCAGGGCCTACGGGCCCGGAGCCGGTCGTCCGCCGCTGCCGCGACCACCGTTCCCTCGCTGGGGAAAGCCGCTTCTCATTACGATCGCCATCCTCGTCGTGCTCGGCGTCGCAATCGGGCTCTTCGTCGCGATCGATACTGATCTGCTGTGGTACCAGTCGATCGGCTACGGCAAGGTCTTCACGACCCAGCTCTGGATCAAGTTGGCCATGTTCTTCGGATTCGGCGGCTTCATGGCCGCCGTGCTTTTCGGCAACATCTACCTCGCCTACCGGCTGCGCCCGTCGTTTCGTGCCGCTTCGGCCGAGCAACTCGTACTGCAGCGCTACCGAGACGTGATCGAGCCCAGGCGTCGGGTGGTTTTCGGCGTCCTTGCCTTGCTCTTCGGGCTGATCTTCGGACTCGCCGCATCGGGCAAGTGGCGCACTCTGATGCTCTGGGCGAACGCCACGTCGTTCGGTCAGAAGGACCAGCAGTTTCATCGTGACGTCAGCTATTACGCGTTCGTCTATCCGTTCCAGCGCTTCATCCTCGGCTACGTCATGGCGCTCATCGTGGTTTGCACGTTGTTGACGTTGCTCGCGCATTATGTGTTCGGCGGTGTAGCAGTTCGCACTCCAGGTGCGCGCGTCACCCGTGGTGCGCGGTCACATCTTGCATCGCTGCTGTTCGTATTCGTGCTTTGCAAGGCGATTGCCTATTACCTTGATCGCTTTGGGTTGGCGTTCTCGCGACGTGGGGTCGTCACGGGCCCGTCGTACACCGACATCCATGCGGTGTTGCCCGCCAAGGGAATTCTTGCTGTCATCGCACTGTTTTGCGCCATGCTGTTCTTCGCCACGATCTTCCGCAAGGGCTGGTTACTGCCTGCCGCATCGTTTGGTTTGCTGGTGCTATCGGCCATTATCATCGGTGGCGTCTACCCGTTGATCGTGCAGAACTTCCAGGTCAAGCCGAGCGAAGCCGACAAAGAGGCGCCGTACATCCAGCGCAACATCGACGGCACCCGAAGCGCCTACGGCCTGAGCAATGTAAAAGTTAGCCCGTACGACGCGACTACCAACGTCGACGCAGGTGCGGTGACCGACAGCACCGCCACCGGTGCAGGCGTGCGGCTGCTCGACAATGCTGTGTTGCCGCCGACGTTCAACCAGTTGCAGCAGTTCAGAAACTTCTACAACATCGACAATCTCGATGTCGACCGCTACGTCGTCAATGGCCAAGAGCAAGACACCGTGGTCGCCACTCGTGAACTGAACCTCGGTGGTGTTCCCGACACGCAGAAGACGTGGATCAACGAACACCTTGTGTACACGCACGGCTACGGCTTCGTCGCAGCACCCGGCAACGGCGTCGACAGCGACGGCCGGCCGTCGTTCATCGAAGACAACATCCCTGTCTCCGGAAGCCTCGGAACGTTCGAGCCGCGGGTCTATTTCGGCCAAGGCGAGACGTCATTCTCTGTAGTCGGTGCGCCGAAGGATTCGACGCCGCGCGAATATGACTACCCGGTCAACGGTGGTAACGGCCAGCAGTACACCACCTACAGCGGGGGTGGCGGAGTCGCCGTCGGATCGACATTTCGGCGGTTGGAGTACGCGCTTCGGTTCGGCGACAAGAACCTGCTGCTATCCGATGGCATCAACTCTGACTCGCGAATTCTCTACGACCGCGACCCACGCCAGCGCGTCGCGAAGGTGGCTCCGTACCTCACACTCGATGGCGACCCGTATTCGGCCGTGGTTGACGGACACCTGGTGTGGATCGTCGACGGCTACACGACGAGCGACGGCTATCCGTATTCGCAAAGGGAAAACCTCAACGGCATCACCCAAGACACCAACACTGCGAAGGCGACGACGAAGGCGCAAGCCAGCGAGCAGATCAACTACATTCGCAACTCGGTCAAGGCGACGGTCGATGCGTATACGGGCGCGGTCACGTTGTACGCATGGGATGCATCCGACCCGGTGCTAAAGACCTGGATGAAGGTGTTTCCCGGCACGGTGAAGCCGCAGTCGGCAATGAGCACACAGCTTCTCGCGCATGTGCGTTACCCCGAAGACCTCTTTAAGGTGCAGCGCAAGCTGCTCGCGAGCTATCACGTGACCGATCCGCACGCGTTTTACGGGCAGCAGGATTTCTGGCTGGTGCCGGCCGACCCGACACAGGGCAACCCTCAGCCCGACCAGCCGCCGTACTACCTGACGCTGAAGATGCCCGACCAGTCGAAGCCGAGCTTCTCGTTGACGACGGCATTCGTGCCGCGGGGGCGGCCCAACCTGTCGGCTTTCATGGCCGTGGACAGCGATCCCGGCCCCGATTACGGCGCGATCAGAGTGCTTCAACTGCCGCGAAGTTCGACGATCAGCGGGCCAGGGCAGGTGCAGAACCAGTTCGAGGCAGATCCGAGCGTGCAGACCACGTTGAACATCCTTCGGGTGCAGGGCGGAGCCGCAGGTGTCGTCTATGGCAACTTGCTCACGCTGCCCGTGGCGGGAGGTTTGCTCTACGTCGAGCCGGTGTACGTGAAGGCGTCGGGTGGCGAGGGGTCGTACCCGTTGCTGCAGAAGGTGCTCGTCTCATTCGGTGATCGAATCGGTTTCGAAAGCACCTATGCCGAGGCGATCGCCAGCATGGTCAGTGCTTCGCCGAGTGTGCCTCCATCCTCGAGCAGCGGCGGCTCGCCGCCGGGATCGGCGGGCCCTTCGTCGTCCGGCAGTTCTTCGCCGTCCACCTCTGCTTCGTCGACGGCGGCGCCAACCCCGACGACGGCGGGTGGGCTGACGGCGGCCGAGTTGATCGCCGATGCTCAGCAGGCCTACAGGGATGGGCAGAAGGCGCTGGCGGCCGGCGACTTCGCGGCCTACGGCGAGGCGCAGAAGCGGATCGACTCCGACCTGAGCAAGCTCGCCACGCTGGTCGGCACGCCGACGCCGCCGGCGAGCCCGAATCCGAGCGTCAAGGCCTCGCCGTCGCCGTAACGATGCGGCGATCATCGGGCGCGATCGTTCGGGGCCGCGAACTAGGTGATTTGAGACTGCGCCGCAGCTGCCGTAGAGTGTCAGGAGCGACGCGGGGTGGAGCAGCTCGGTAGCTCGCTGGGCTCATAACCCAGAGGTCACAGGTTCAAATCCTGTCCCCGCTACGAAATCAGGCCCGGAAGCGAATGTCACTTCCGGGCCTGACGTGTCGGAGGTTCTGCGGGCGATCAGTTCGGGGCGGCGAGCACCGCCATCAGTTCGAGCTGCACATTGTCGGGATCGCGGAATACGAGCACCGAGTAGCCTGGCTGGTCCGAGATGGGTGAGTGCGGGACACCGAACTCGCGCAAGTGCTCTTGCCAATGGTCGAGGTCGGCGCGGCTCGGCACCAGGAATGAGACGTGATCCAGGCCCGTTCGCGCCTCCGAAAAGCGCTCGCCGCTGTTGGTCGGGTGAATGTGCAGGCCGATGCACATCGAGAAATCCGGCTTGCCGATGAGCACGTAGCTGGAGCCGTCACTGAGGGTTTGGTCCAGCAGCTTTCCCAGCTCGAGCACTTCGATGTACCACGGCAAGCTGCGTTCGAGATCGGTGACCGTGATCGACACGTGATTGATGGCGGTGATTTCGGGCATGGACGCGTCCTTTCTGTGCTGTCTGGTAGCCCTGTCGGTGAAAGCGGGTGCGCCACCTAAAGCGGTGTCTGTATGCGTTCTGAGCAGGACCGGTTTCGTTGTCCCTGGATATCTATGCCTGCCCGGCCGCGCGCGCGGCGCGACGCATGCGGACCTTCATGGCGAGTGGCAAGCCGGTGATGCTTAGGCCCGCCGCCGCTGCCGCCACGCCGGTTCGGCGGCTCAGGCGCCCCGAGCCCCGCATCCAGCGCACCGTGGCGACCGCGTGCGGTGCCATGAGAAACGCTGCAGTTGCGACCCCGGGGTTGTAGCGGCGTTTGCGCAGTGCCATGCCCGTATGCAGCGCGACATTGCCTACTTCGAGCCACAACACCGTCGCTGCTGGAGCCGGCGTTCGTCGCCAGAAGAGCAGTCCGGCGACGGCGCTGGTCCAGGCGATACTGACGTTGAGATGGAAGCCGTCCCGCACGGTCAATGGCCAGTCCGGCTTGTCGCTGCCGAGCACTCGCTGGTTGGCGAAGGGCAGGAAGCCACCGGGCCACACCCACTCTTCGG
>Ga0068855_100002749_pt1 | contig 21659 bp, 23 predicted proteins | sample KBSCornC52_FD_66592 | JGI IMG/M metagenome (GOLD analysis project Ga0068855, IMG submission 66592) | Corn rhizosphere microbial communities from Kellogg Biological Station, Michigan, USA - KBS Corn C5-2 | ecosystem: Host-associated > Plants > Roots > Rhizosphere > Soil ...
GGTCTGAACATCGATTTTGTCGTGGCGTCCGGCAGTACCGTGACTGGCCTGTCCGGCACGCAGCTGAACAACGCTACCGAAGCGACCACCAACACGCTTGACCTGCACCTCGTGCAGCCGGTCCCGCGTGATGACAACGCCATCGGGTATTCGTGCAAATGGCTGGTGACGATCAACCGTCACCAATACAGCAACCAGGTCGCAGGAGTCTAAATCATGGCTGGCATCATCAATACCGGTACCCATCCGAAAGCACTCTGGCCTGGCGTCTTCTCGATGTTCGGCCTGTCCTACAACAACCGCGACGAATGGCGCGATCTGGTCACCGTCCAGACCTCCGACAAACATCGCGAAGAGATGGTCCAGAACAACGGCTTCGGCCTGGCATCCATCAAGGAGCAAGGCGGCTCGATCGCCTACGACACCACGAGTCAGGGCGGCACCGCCACGGCCTACCACGTGGTGTACGGCCTGGGATACATCATCACGCGCGAGGCGATCGAGGACAACCTCTACGAGAAGCTCGCGATGGCCCGCGCCAAGGCGCTGAAGCGCGCAATGGTCGAGACGAAAAACACGGTCGTCGCCAACTGGTTCAACCGTGGCTTCGATTCGAACTATAACGTCGGCCCGGACACCAAGCCGATGTTCTCGACCACGCATACGTCGAGCTCGGGCAATCAGAGCAATATGCTGGCGACCGCAGCCGACCTGTCCGAAGCTTCGCTGGAAGACCTGGTCATCCAGGCCAACGGCGCGACCGACGACCGAGGCAACAAGATCGCGCTGCAAGTACGCTCGCTGCACATCCCGCGTCAACTTGAGTTCGAAGCAGCCCGCATCCTGAAGTCTGTCCAGCAGAACGACTCCGCCAACAACGCAATCAATGCACTGAAGGCGATGGGCACGTTCCCGGAAGGCTTCAAGGTCAACCACTTCTTCACCGATCCGGACGCGTTCTTCATCCGTACCGACGTGGAAGACGGCCTGACGCTGTTCCAGCGCCGCGAGCTGGAGTTCACGAAGGACAACGACTTCGGCACGGAGAATGCATTGGCAAAAGCTACAGAACGATATAGCTTGCAAATTGGCGACTTCCGCAACTGGTACGGCAGCCAGGGCGCCTAACGGCATCTCGCGTGCCAGCAGTGCCGGCTCTCTGTCCGGCGAATGAAATGGGCGGCTTCGGCCGTCCTTTCCTTTTTGGAGAACAAAATGCCTTACTCGAATTTCCCGGGTGGTTTTGCCAACGGCATCACCATCCGCAACGTACCGCTCGTCACCACCAACCCTGGCCAAGTCTTCTGGGTCTACAACGGCACGGCCATGCAAAAGGGCCAGCGTGGCGGCTCCGATGGCAACAAGGGCACATATGACAGCCCGTTTTCGACCATCGCATACGCGATCAGCCAGTGCGTCGCCAACCGTGGTGACATCATCTTCGTCAAGCCCGGCCACGCTGAAACCATCACCACGACGACCGACCTGGCTCTGAACGTCGCCGGTGTCGCGATCGTCGGCCTTGGCGTCGGCTCGATGCGCCCTACCCTGACGTTCAGCACGAATGCCACGGCCAATATCCCGGTCACGGCAGCGAACGTCACCGTCTACAACATCCTGCACTTGGCCAACGTGGCTGACTGCGTGTCCGCATACACGGCAACCGGCACGGCAACGCCTACCGACTTCACGATCGATTCGTGCGAGTTCCGTGACGTGGCGTCCAACAAGAACTTCATCAAGTGCGTCACCGGCAACGCTACGGCGAACTCGATGGACGGCCTCACCTTCTCGAACAACAAGGTTTTCGGCCTTGCCACGACCGCCGCCACCCAGGCCTGCATCATGGCCGCCGCGAACGACCGCCAGTCCTACCTGGACAACTTCGTTGTGTACCCGATCCTGAACGACACCGCAACCCTGGTCGATTTCGGCGCCAATAGCCATACGAACCTGAACATGGGCCGCAACAAGGTGTTCCGCCCATCGACCAGCACGACTGGCGGCTCCCTGTTCAGCGGCGGCTCTACTGCTTCGACGGGCTACGTGTATGACAACTACTCGTGGCATCTGGATAACTCGGCCGGCCTGCTGGCTCCAACGGGCACGAAGCTGGGCTTCCAGAACAACTATTCGATGATCACCGGTGCCGCTGACAAGTCGGGCCTGATCAATCCTGCTGCCGTCTAACGAAAGGAAATATCATGGCCTACTCTTCCGATTGGTTCCTGGAGCAAGCACGCCTCGGGAACATGTATCACGCCTGCACCACGGGCGCCGTCACCCTGTCGACCGTCAGCGCAACCTGCACTGGCCTGGTCCTGTCCAATCCCATCGGCTCGGGCAAGAACCTGGTGGTGGAAAAGGTGCGCTTCGCCCCGTCGACCGCCCCTGCCGGCGCCGCGGTTGTTGGCCTGGCCATCAGCCCGGCCGTGCAGACGACCGAGGTTACGCACACCACGCCGGCCGTCATCCATAACGCGATCGCCACCGGCAGCAACCTGAATGTCGGCGTCGGCAAGGCTGATGCAGCCGCCACGCTGGGCGCCGCACCGGTCTGGCTGCGTCCGATCGGCAGCGTCGTTGCAGCATCCTCGATCACCCCGGGCATGTATGTGGACGAGACCAAGGGCGACATCATCCTGCCGCCCGGCACGAACCTGTCGTTGTCGTACCTCACCACGGCTGCGGTCGGCATCGCCGAAATGACCTGGGTTGAAGTCCCGATCTAAACCAAAGAGGGCTTCGGCCCTCGTTTCGGAGACTTCTCCATGGCACACACAGCAGACATCACCAAACTGAACGACGGCGATCGGTCGGCAGTTTTCCACGTCTTCATCAAAGGCGATGGCGCCAGTCCCGACTTGTCCAAGCTTACGTTGATCGACCCGAATGTCGACCTGTCCCCGAAGCTTGGCAAGCGGCCGTCGCTCACGATTACCGCACTCTGGTACAGCCTGGCGGGCTTCGATGCACGCCTCGAGTTCGATTACCTGAACGATGAAACGGGGGTCTGGGCACTTGCGCAGGGCAATCCTGCTGATCTCTGTTTCGACAGCTTCGGCGGCATCAAGGACCGGTCTCCGGTGGACGGCACCGGCAAGCTGATGCTGACGACGAGCGGCCTTCAGTCCGGCATCGGTTCGATCATCATCAAAGTACGGAAGGACTGACATGGAACCGTCACTCAACTCCACGTCTATTGCTTACGAGGCAAGCCGCATTGTCAAGCAAACCCCAGGCACTCTCTATGGGCTGACTGGCTACAACTCGAAGTCGTCGGCGCAGTTCATCCTGATCTTCGATGCCCTGCTTCTTCCAGCTGATGGCACAGTACCGTCGATCATCATTGCGGTTGCTGCTACCACGCCGTTCAGCCTCGACTACGGCAGTCTGGGGCGGCAGTTCAAGCGCGGCATCGTGATCTGCAATTCCTCGACCGCCAATACGAAAACCATCGGCAGCGCTGATTGCTGGTTTGACGTCCAATACAGGTGATCCATGGCTAAGCTCTCTATCGGCGATGGTTCGGCGCGTGCTGTTGTTGGCACTACGACCAACGACAACGCGGCAGCGGGTAACGTCGGCCAGGTCGTGACCGCCACCGTGGCCAGTGGCAGCGCCGTTTCGCTCACCACCGACACAACTGCGAACGTGACCAGCATCAGCCTTACGGCAGGTGATTGGGACGTGAGCGGTCAAGTGGATTATGTCCTGACCGGCGCTACCAGCACCTTGCAGCAAATGGGCATATCCCTGACGACCGCCACTTTGCCATCGCAGGCAGGCGGCAGCGGCTTGGGCACCGACCCATTGCGCTTGTCGCTGCTGCAGACCACGACGATTACCGGAACGATGAATTTACCCGTGGGGCCAGTGCGCGTTTCATTGTCCGCCACCACTACGGTCTATCTCGTTGCGCAGGCGTCGTTCTCGGCTGGCACGGTGACGGCCTACGGCACAATCCGGGCACGGAGGATGCGATGAGCGACCAATTCATTCTTGGCGACGCAAACGCCATATGCGATGTATGTGGCTTCAAGCACAAGCTGTCCCAGCTGCGCAGGCGTTGGGACGGCGCCATGGTTTGCAATGTCGACTATGAAGCGAGACACCCGCAAGATTTCGTGAAGGCCCGCCCCGAGCGCAACCACCTCAAGAACGCGCGGCCGGGCGCTGACCCGTGGTTTGTTGATGCGAACGAGATCACGGCGGCTGACCTATGACCACGAGCGGAACAAACACGTTCTCCCTCTCGCGCGACGACATCATCAATTCGGCCGCGCTGGAGACTGGCGATCTTGCGCTGGGCGATACCTTGGATGACACCACGCTTGCGCAGTACAACCTGCGCTTGAACTCCTGGGTGAAGTCCCTGATGGCCGAGGGCGCAAAGCTGTGGGCGATGGAACTGGCGACGCTGTTTCTGGTGCCTGGGCAAGCTCAATACGCGCTTGGCGGAAGTGCTCACTGCACGACCAACTACGTGCGCACGACGCTATCCGCAGACGCCGCAGCGAGCGCGAGCACCGTGTCGCTGACCAGCTATGCAGGCATGACGGCCGGCGATAACATCGGCATCCTACTGGACAGTGGCACGCTGTACTGGACCACGATCAGCGGCACGCCCGGCTCGACGACGACACTTGCTGTCGCCCTGACCGGCGCAGCATCCGCAGGTGCGCAGGTGTTCACGTACACGACCGCGATCAGCCGGCCGCAGCGCATCGACCCGGACAGTGCGTACTGGCGATCGACCGCGTTGCAGGACACGCCGGTGGCGATGATCTCGCGCACCGAATATGCCCAACTGGCTACCAAGAGCACGCGCGGCAAGATCGTACAGGCCTACTACGACCCTCAACTCGGCACTGGGCAATTGTCGCTCTGGCCGACTCCGGACAGCGCTGGCGACGTCCTGTGCTTCTGGTACGAGCGGTTGCTGGAAGACTTCAACGATGGGATTGACACGCCAGACTTCGCGATCGAGTGGGGTGAAGCGCTGATTCTCGGGCTGGCTCACCGCATGGCGCCATCGGCAGGTCTGACGCTGGCCGAACGCCAAGACCTAGAACGACGTGCTGCGCTCGCGCTGGACAAGGCTGAGGGCTACGACCGCGAGAACGTTGGCGTGTTCTTTCAACCGGATATGCGATGAACCTGATTTCGATGACATATGGCGCCGGCTTTGCTCCGGTGGCTGCGCCGTCGATGCGTGAGCGCGTGGGGCGTCTGCAGGAAGAGTTGATGAAGCTTCCTCAGTACGAGCCCGAGACGAAGCACTACTTCCACGGCGGGATGTACTGCCGCGAGGTATGGCGTCAGGCCGGCGTGCTAGTCGTGGGGAAGGTGCACAAGAAGGAACATTTCTACCTGATCGTCAGTGGCACGGTCTCGATCACGACTGACGAAGGCGTCCAGCGCGTGACCGGGCCGCACCTGTTGAAGTGTTCGCCCGGCACGAAGCGCGCCGTGTTCAGTGAGACAGACGCGTTGTGCATGACATTCCACGTCGTCGATGCGCAGACGGTTGATGAGGCCGAAAACGAACTGGTTGAGCCCGACGAGGCTGACATGTACGGCCCCGGGAATCGTTTGCAATATCAAACTCAAGAGGTACTCCCATGACATTCTGGGTAGCAGGCGCGGTCGTAGTCGGTGCTGGCATCAATGCATACTCGTCGAATAAGGCATCGAAGGCACAGCAGCAAGGCGTGAGCGATGCGAACAGCGAGCAGGCGCGTGAATATGACCAGACGCGTCAGGACCAACTGGACCTGTTGAAACAGCAACGCGAGGATCAAGCTCCATGGCTCGACGCTGGCAAGAACGCACTGGCGAAGCTGGCATCTGGCGTCGACCTGTCGACCGACCCTGGCTACCAGTTCCGCCTTAACCAAGGCACGCAGGGTATCCAGCGCGCGGCATCTGCGCACGGCGGCCTGTACTCGGGGGCTACCCTGAAGGCGTTGGCACGCTTCAATCAAGACACGGCATCGCAGGAATATGGCAATTCGTGGAACCGGCTGGCATCGATTGCAGGCTTGGGCCAGACCGCCACGAACCAGATCGGTCAAGCCGGTCAAAGCGCCTACGGCACGATTGCCAACGCGGGCATGAACGCATCGAACAACATCGGTCAGAACATGATGGGCGCCGCGAACGCGCGTGCATCCGGCTACGTCGGCGGCGCTAACGCGATTGGCAATGGCATCAGCCAATACCTGAACTACAACCAGAATCAGAACCTGCTGAATAGCCTGTCGCGCGGCAACGGCTACAACTCATATAACCGCTATTCCGGTGGCTATGACGGGTATACCCTGCCTAATGGCGAAAGCCTTGGCTCGTAAAGGAACAATATGCCAATCGATCCTAACATCGCCCTCAGCATCAAGCCGGTCCAAATCGCAAACCCGCTTGAGCAGTACATGCAAGTGCAGCAGATCCAGCAGGCGCAGAACCAGAACCGCCTGGCGGACCTGATGTACACGAACCAGCAGCGCGACGCAGATCAGGCCATGCAACTGAACGAGCAGTACAAGAATGCTATTGGCGCTGACGGCAATATCGACCGCACGAAGCTGTTTGGCGGCATCGCGTCGGCTGGGCTTGGCTCCAAGTTGCCGGCGATCCAAAAGCAGTTCCTCGATACCGATACTGCGCAGGCGAATTTGAAGAAAGTCGGCGCTGAGACGGGGAAAATAACACAGGAAACCACCGGCATGGCCGACGACCAGCGGGAGAAGAAGCGTCAGCGCGCCATCACTGACATTGCAGGCTTCAAGACCCCGCAGGAAGCTCTCTCCAGTCTGGATGCTCACCAGCAAGCGGGCGACCTGACACCGGAGGCCGCTGCCGCCGTCCGCGCCACGATCCCGACGAACCCGGCCGACTTCCCAAAATGGCAGGTCGGAATGCTGCAGAGGATCATATCGGCCGGCGATGCGCTGAAGCAGTTAAGCCCGGATGCGAATGCGAAGCTTCAATCCGATACCAGCCTCAAAACTGCCGGAATCCAAGCGCAGACGGCGGCAAACAGGCTGGCGTTCGACAAGAGCCAGGCGGAAAGCAATCAGGACGCGCCGATGGACCCGCTTGCCGTGCGCATGACGGCCCAGCAGTACTTAGCCGGCGACAGTGGTGCGCTTCAGAATTTTGGGCGCGGGGCACAGGGCGCGGCCAATCTGAACGCCGTTCGCCTGGAGGTAGCAAGGCAGGCCAACGCCGCGGGCATGAACGGTGCTGATATCGCGGCAAAGATGGCTGAATTTGCAGGCCTGAAGGCGGGCCAGCGCACGGCCGGTACGCGCAGCGCAAGTATCGAAATCGCGGCCAACGAAGTGGCGCAGCTCGCACCGATTGCGCTTGATGCATCCGCCAAGGTGGCACGCAGCGGGTTCCTGCCATTCGGTAAAGCACAGGTCATGTTCGACACGAACACCAATGATCCGGCGATGAGGCAATTCGCAATGGCCAACACCGCTCTGGTGAACGCGTATGGGCAGGCGATGGCCCGCAACGGAACTGCAACCGTATCCGACAAGGACCATGCGCGAGAAATGCTGTCCACGGCATTCGACCAGCCATCATACGCCGCAGCGGTGGCGCAATTGCAAAGGGAGACGCGTGCAGCACAAGCAGCTCCGAAGCAGATCCGCAAGGATCTTTCGGATGCGATTTCCGGTCGAGAAACCACGTCAGCGGCATCGGCTACAGCAAGTGTGCCAGCGACAAATTCCAAGGGCTGGACGCTGCACGTCGACGCTGCAGGCAATAAGGCATATGTCGCTCCCAATGGTAAAGATTACGAGGTAGTCAAATAATGCCGTTCGATCTTTCGACCGCGAAGCCAGTCGCATCCGGCGGCTTCGATCTAAGCTCCGCCAAACCTGTAGTTGATGTCGATGCGCAGAATAAACCGAGCATCATCGCATCGGTCGGCGCAAGCTTAGGCAAAGGGCTAGGTGACGTGGCGCTAGGCGCGCAGAGCCTAGTAGGTAAGGGCTTGCAAAAGGTTGGCGAAGCGGTGACGCCAGACCAACAGAGCTTGTCCGGCCTGGTCTCCGGTAAAAAGGATCGCGGCCTGATCCAGTCGGCCGGCGACTGGCTGGTCGATGACGCCGCAAGCGGTCGTGCGAAGCTCGGCGCTGAGCTTGCGCCCTACAAAGAGGCTCACCCAACCGCAACCAGCTTTGGTGAGGTGGGCGGGAATCTTGTCGGCACGGCGCCCGTAGGCGGCATATTGGCAAAAGGGGTGCGCGCGGCCGCGCCGATTTTGGCTCGGGTCGGTATGTCCAGCCCTACCCTGCAGAGTCTGGCCAACGCGGTGGAAACCAGTGGCTTCCGCACCGGGGCGCCGGCCGCAACGACTACCGGACAGCGCTTGGCGGATATCGCCATGCGTACCACGGGAGGCGCGGTCACTGGAGGCACATCGGCGGCATTGGTCGACCCTGAGCATGCTGGTACAGGGGCGATTGTGGGTGCGGCCCTGCCGGGGGTGACGAAGGTAGTTGGCGCTACCGCGCGTGCTGCTGGACGTACCATCAAGGGTGGCGAGATATCGCCAGAAGTGGCGGCCCTTGCAGATCGTGCGAAGCAGTTGGGGATCGACATCCCGGCTGACCGTATCGCCGACAGCAAGCCATTGAATGCCGTGGCCGCAGGCTTGAATTACGTCCCGTTCAGCGGGCGCGCCGCGACCGAGCAAAATATGCAGAACCAGTTGAACCGCGCGCTCAGTGCCACGTTTGGCCAGAATTCTGCAAACGTGACAGCAGCACTGCGCAAGGCACAGAACGACCTTGGCGGCGAATTCGACCGCGTACTGCGCTCCAACACTGTTCGCGTCGATCAGCCGTTTCTGGATGCGCTGGCGCAGGCCGAGAGCCGCGCATCAAGTGAACTCGGATCGGATGGCGCGAGGGTTATCAAAAATCAGATCGACGAGATCATGGATAAGGTTGGCTCGGACGGCACGATCGACGGCCAGGCGGCCTACAACATCAAGCGCACGCTCGATCGGATTGGACGCCGTAACACGCCGGAAGCCTATTACGCATCGGACCTGAAGCGTGATCTGATGGGCGCGCTAAACCGCTCGATGACGCCGGAAGACGCGGCGGCTTTTGCAACGACGCGACAGCAATACGGCAACATGTTGGCTCTCGAAAAGCTGGCAAAAAACGGGGTGGACGGCGATATCTCGATCGCCCGCTTGGCTAACCTGAAAAACATCAACAACAAGGACCTGCAAGAGTTGGCAGATATTTCTGCGCAGTTCCTGCGTCCGCGTGAAGGACAGCATGGCGCAGCGCAACGTGCAACTGCTGCAATAGTCGCGACCGTGATGGGTGGGCCGCTTGCGGCGGCTGGCGGGATCGCTGCTGGGCGAGTGACGAATAAAGCACTAAACAGCAACACCCTCAAGGATTTAATGACGGGCCAGCCCGTGCAGAATCCACTTATTCAGGGCGCTATGAGCCCGAACCTGCTCCAGCATCTTTATCGCTCTGCCCCAGTGGGCGCTTCCGATTAGCGCCCTCACGGAAGCCCTGGATAAAGCTGTAGATGGCAACTAACACTAGGAAGGCTAGTGCCTTCCACAATTTGAAGGCGATGAAGTCGCTCACTGTTTCCTCCTGACTAAGCTTCACAGCTTACCACCAACCCGCCCGGGCAACTGCGGCGGGTTTTTTATTTGCCAAATCTATGCAGATTCCATTAGTCGGCGGCGCGTATCAATCACGCTCGCTGAACCTCGACGCACAACGCTCGATCAATCTGTACCCCGTGTTGGGCGAATCTGGTACCGCCAAGTCCGTGCGCGCGCTGTTCGGCACGCCCGGCCTGCGCCGGCTGGCTACGCTCGCCGGCGGAGCGATCCGAGGTCTGTATCGGCCGTCGATCGGTGATGCCATTGCTGTGGCCGGCTATAACGTCTACCGCGTGGCATCCGACTTCACGACAACGCTGGTAGGAACGATTGATGCTGACGATACGGTCGCTTCGATCAAGGACAACGGTACGGCGGCGGTGATCGTGACGGGTAACTTTGGCTACACGCTTGACCTGGCCGCCAACACGATCACGCAGATCACGGATGGCGCATTCTATGGCGGCACGCGTGTCAGCTACAACGACAACGCGTTCATTCTCGAGCGCCCCGGAACGAACCAGTTTTACATCAGCGCGGCAGATGGGTCCGTGACGTTCGACGCGCTCGACTTCGCTAGTGCCGAGAGCAACGCAGAGCCGATCGTGTCGCACATCGTGAACCATGGGCAGATCTTGCTGTTCAAGCGCACCGTCACCGAAGTGTGGGGCGACAGCGGGAATCCGGACTTCCCCTATTCTCGTGACGGTAACGCGCTGATCGAGCAGGGCTGCGCCGCTACTCACTCAGTGGTTGACCTGGACAACTCCGTGTTCTGGCTGGGCGAAGATAAGAACGGGCGCGGCGTGGTCTGGCGCCTGAACGGCTACACACCGCAACGTGTCTCGCACGATGGCGTCGAGAAGGCGATTCAGGGCTACAGCGATATCTCCGATGCGCGGGCCTACGCCTATCAGCAGGAAGGTGAGACGTTCTATGTGCTGACATTCCCCAGCGCGAACGCGACATGGGTCTATGGCGTGAAGGCCAATCTCTGGCACGAACGGGCGTGGCGCGATCCGGATACCACTCTGTTGAACCGGCACCGCTCGAATTGTCACATGCTGTGGGCTGGCCAGCATGTCGTCGGAGACTGGGAGAACGGCAATCTGTACGCACTGGACCTCGATTGCTTCGATGACGACGGCGATCCCCTGTTGGCCCTGCGCTCGTCGCCGCATGTGGCTGACGGTGACTATCGCCGCATCCGCTTCCACGGCCTGCAAGTGGATGTCGAGGCCGGCATAGGCCTGATGACAGGTCAGGGAGACGACCCGCAAATGATGGTGCGCTGGTCTAACGACGGCGGCCACACGTGGAGCAACTTACGGACGACACCGATGGGGCAAATCGGCCAGTACCGCGCACGCGCACGATTACGTCGCCTAGGGTCTGGCCGAGATCGAGTATTTGAGATCTCTATTTCGGATCCGGTCAAGCGCGTGATCCTGGGTGCATCCGTTGATGCCGAAGGTCTGACTCGATGAGCAGCCTGAATCTTTTCCCGGCGCGAGTGCCGATCGGTGTTGTTCAGCCGGACGGAACGGTACTGATGACGCCGGAATTCGTGCGTGCGATGCGGGCGCTGTCGGAGCGCCTGGGCGGCATCGAGGCCTTTAGCACCGATGATTTGGCCATCCTGGCATCCAGCGTGGCGCAGACCGGTTCTGCACAGTCGCAGGCCATCGAGGACATTGCAGCACTGACGCCGCCGGATTTTTCTGGCTTGGTTGCGGCACTGCTGGCGGAAGTGCAAGAGCTTCGCAGTCAGGCAAACCAGTTCATCCAGATTCAGTCCGAACTTACCGAGCTTCGCAAGGACGTGGCTGGGCTGTCGATTGCTCCATACGATCATCCGTTCCGTTCCGAGGTAGCCGAGGTGCGCAAGACGCTGGAAGGCGTGGAACTATTGGCCACGTACCGCGATCCTGGTCGCGTCGATTGGGAGCATCCCGGCAAGATCGGCTCGCTCGCCGCGAATTCCGGTGCATTCACGACCATTAGTGCGACTGGCCAGATCACCAGCACTCTTGCCACTGGGACGGCGCCGTTCGTAGTTAGCAGCACTACACAAGTTTCAAACCTAAATGTCTCTCAACTTGAAGGAAAGACATGGGCGGTGCCTGGAACGATTGGCTCAACAACGCCAAGCACTGGCGCATTTACAACTATCAGCGCATCCGGGCAGATCACCAGCACCGTTGCGACCGGCACGGCGCCGTTCTCGGTTGCGTCCACAACGGTTGTGCCGAACTTGAACGTTTCCCAGCTGCTGGGCGGCACATGGGCGATACCCGGCACGATCGGATCGACCACGCCTAATACTGGGTCATTCACCACATTGACGGCATCGGGCAACCTTTTTGTCGGCGTCAGTAGCGGGTCAACCAGTTTGATCATCAAGTCTGTTTCGGAAGGCTTCGATGTCATGTATTCCGGTGGATCTACGTCCACTCCGAGTCTCGGCGTTAAAGCAGCAACCGATATCAGCTGGAATGCTGCAGCCACGGCGGTCTTGGTAGCTAAAAACTCGTCCACTTCGCGATCGATTAATGCTGCCGGTACGGTAAATGCGAGCGGCGCCGACTACGCCGAGTACATGACCAAAGCAGCCGACTGCGGCACGATTGCCAAGGGCGCGATCGTCGGTGTGGATGCCGATGGCTGGCTGACCGACAAATGGGATAAGGCGGTTTCGTTTCGCATCAAATCGACCAATCCATCCTATGTCGGCGGCGATGTGTGGGGCACCGAGGCTGCGCTGGGCATTCAACGCCCGGTCGAACCGGCGTTCGTGGCTCCGGTCTATACCGGCAGTGAAAAGCCTGCTGACCTGGTGGATGGTGAGTCCAGCTGGACCGAGCGTGACGCCGCGCTGGCCCAGTATGAATCCGACCAAGCCGCGTATGCCGATGCCGTGCAGGCATCCCGGAATCATTTCGACACCGTGACAATGCCGGCCTATGAAGCCGCGCTGGCCGTCTTCGAAGCCAAGCTCGAAGCCGAGCGCCAAAAGGTTGACCGTATTGCTTATTGCGGCCAGGTCCCGGTCAACGTGCTGGGCGCGGAACCCGGTCAGTACGTGGTTCCGGTCAAGCATGAAGACGGCATCGGTGGCCAGCTGGTCAATGACGATGAGATCACGTTTGAGCAGTACCGGCACGCGGTCGGCGTCGTGCAGAACATTCTTCCGGATGGCCGTGCAAACGTCGTCGTAAAAGTTATTTGATAACGAAAAACAAGCTGCTTTCAACAAGACTCGCTCCGGCGGGTCTTTTTTTATGGGTAATCCGATATGACGATCGCACAAAAAAACATCATCCCCGGCGTTTTGCTTACCGGCTCCGCAGCAACGTACTACACGGCTCCAGCCCTGACCCGCGCACGCATTTGCAATGCCACGCTGACGAATAACAGCGGGGGAGCCGTCGCGTGTACGGTGAACATTGTGACGTCGGGTGACACTGCGGCACTCAAGAACCAGAAGATTTCGGCTCGTTCGATCGCCAATGGTGAGACCTACACGTGCCCGGAGCTTATCGGCCGCATCTTGGAGCCTGGCGATTTTATCTCGGCGCTGGGCCTGAGCGTCGCATTCGACGTGTCCGCGTTCACCCAAGTGTAAGGGGCTCGAAATGACCACCGTCTTGATGCCCGCCCCGAAACAGCAGCATTTCAATTCTCCCAATGGCCGTTTTCTTGCTGGCGGCAAGCTGTACACCTATGCGGCCGGTACTACGACACCAAAGGCAACTTACACCGACTCCGCAGGGCTCATCCCGCAAACGAATCCGATCATCCTAAACGCCCGAGGCGAGCCGGACAGCCCCATTTACTGGGATGGCTCATACAAAGTCGTTCTCAAGGACTCAAGCGGTAGCACGATTTACACGGTCGACAACTATAAAACCGATCCGTTTGGGATCGCGACGTTCTTTACAAATATCGCATCCAGCATCGGATCAACCTTGATCGGGATCATTCAAGGCGGCGTGGGTGCTGTACTTCGTACACTGCAAACAAAGGTGCGCGAGATCGAGGTAAGCGTCACCGACTATGGCGCGGATCCCACTGGAGTGGCAAACAGTTCCACTGCGATCCAGGCTGCCATTGACTACGTATTTGGTCGCGGTGGCGGGATTGTCGCTTTCGACACTGGTAAGTACAAGACGACAGAGACGATCACCTTGCGCAGCAACGTGCGCCTGGTTGGTCGTGTTGGTGCGTACCAGCCCGACTCCGCCAGCGGCGTGCAGATCGTCGCTAGCGGGAATAACCTGGCCGTACTGGAAGCAACCAACGTGCTCGATATCGGGGTGGAGAACATCCGTATTGATTGCTCTGCCCTGACCGGGACTCTAAACGTCGGCCTACATTTGAATGGCTTCTGGCTATCGAGGTTCAGGCGTGTGACTGTGGTTGGTATCTCGCCATCCGAGGGTTATGCGATGAAGTTCGAGACTGGCACTGGCACGCCATCATTCGGATCCCAGCATAACCGTTTTGAGCTGTGCGAATGCCCTGACGGCATGGTGCGAGGGGAAGGGAAAAGTGCTTCGGACCAGATCACGACAACCGTATTCGATACCTTCCGAGGGTTCCAGTACGAATTCCAACACTGCCAAGTCACGCTGATAAATTGCACCGCAGAGGCGTGGTCGAGCGGTAGCGGGTTCTATTTCTACGGTTCAGGCGACTCCACGATGTTTCATTGCGATATCGAGGGTACTGGACCAGTAGGCATCACTCGAGGCGATACGCACACGGTGAAAGGCGCCGAAACTTCCATCTGGGCTGGTTACTCTGGAGCGCAGCGCGTCAATGGCACCTTCACTCCACTGACCGACAACCTGCAGTCGACCGTTTCGGCAGGCAACACGTTCCCGGACTTCTTCAATCGATCGGATAACGTCGCAACCTACGCACGCGGTCTAGTGCGTGCAGATAACGTTTCCGGTGGCACTCAAAGCGGGCACGTCGAAATTCGGCGCCTCGCCGCAGGTGTCGAGGTACTGCAGTTCGAATGGAACAATCAGGTTGAGGTCGAGAACTCCAAGTCGATCGCGAACGCTGCCACGACGGTCTTTTCGATCCCGATTTCGTCTGGTGGCGGCGTGTGGGTACTGACCACTGCTCGCGGCACGCAGACCGCCGCTGGAACCTTCATGACGAAGCTCGACACAATATGCGTCAACAGTGGCGGGACGCTTTCAAAGACGGACGGGACAGCCCTATCTGTGCAGACGGGCGGTTCGACGGGCGCAATCACCTACACGATCTCTGGAACGAATCTGCTTGTGCAGTTCGCGCATGGATCCGCAACCCCTTCCACTATCAGCTTCACCATCGAGATCCATGGCGATGGCCTCAGTTACAGCAAGGCTTAACCACCCACGTGCATAACGCACTCACTCAACCGAAAGGAACCACGTATGAAGAAATCGAACATGGCAACCGGCGGCGACGGCAAACAACGACCGGCCGAGCAGAAGGCCGCGCCAAAGAAAACCGCACCGACGAAGAAGCCGACGAAATGAACTCGTGGAGATCGCGCGCCCTGGCTGCTTCCCTGATGCTGCTGGCGATCTACGGCCATGGGTGGGCAACACACCAGTTGCCGAATACACCGATAGACATGCTGCTGTACCACGGCAGTGGCGCGCTCGTCGATCTCCTCATGCTGTATGCCGCGCCGGCCGTCCTGAGTGGGCGGCTGTGCGTGGATTCTCAGAAGTTGCTGTTGGCGTCAATTGTCGGGAATGGCGCCGGCTGGCTGCTGTACATGGCATACGCGCCACCTGTTTTCTACAACGTCTACATGGTGGCGTTGACGTATGCGCAACTGATGCGCCTTATTTATCCCGACCGCCATGCTGATCCTGCTCGGAGTGATCTGGTTCGCCATCCTGATTGTATCGGCGGCGGCCGAAATACTTGAAAGACAAAATCATGAAAGATCCCGAAAACGTACGCTCCGCGATTGAGTCCGCAGCAAGCAGCCCAAAGATCGCTACCGCTGTTGCCGCCAGTACGACGGCTCTCGGTGCCGCGACGAGGATGGAAGCCATTCAGGGCTGGCTGTCGGTCGCCTCCATGGTCGTTGGCATCGTGACTGCGCTGGTCGTGCTGGGCATCCAACTGATCCGACTTGAGAAGGCCTGGCGCGAGCGCGCACAAGCAGAAAAGGAAACCGCATGAGCTCATTCGATTCCGCATTCTCCGCCATCATCGACGTCGAGAAGGGCTATTGGAATGACCCGGTAGGAGGCCCGACGAAGTATGGCGTGACCGAGCGCATAGCACGAGCATGGGGTTACAAGGGCGATATGCGCGACCTGTCGCTAGAAACAGCCAAGGCAATTGCCAAGGCGTGGTATTGGGACAAATACCAGTGCGATCAGTTCGACGATCGAATCTCGTACCAGGTGTTCGATGCGGCGTACAACGGCGGCTATCCGGTGCGCTGGCTACAGGAATGCGTGGGCGTGGAAAACGATGGCGTCATCGGCGCCAAGACCATTGCCGCAGTACGTTCGGCCGACGTGTGGAAGACGGTCGCATTGTTCAATGCCAAGCGCATCAACTACCTGACCGAGCTCAATAACTGGCCACAGAACGCGCGCGGTTGGGCGCGGCGCATCGCACACAACATCCTTATGGGGGCATGATGGACTGGCAGACAATCATCAAAACCGTGGCACCTTGGATCGGTACGGCCTTAGGCGGGCCGCTGGGCGGCGTTGCCGTGTCGGCCATCGGTGACGCGCTGGGCCTGTCCGACAAGACCGAGTCCGCTGTCAAAGCCGCACTGTCCGGCGCCACGCCCGAGCAGATGCTCGCGCTGAAACAGGCCGACCAGCAGTTTGCGTTGCGCATGCAGGAGATCGGATTCAAACAGCTGGCCGACATGGAAGCCCTAGCGTCCGGCGACCGCAAAGACGCTCGCGACTTGCAGAAAACCACACGCAGTCCCATCCCCGCCGTGCTGTCCATTCTCGTCACCGCCGGATACTTTCTTGTGCTGCTCGGCATGATGATGGGCTGGCTGAAAGCGGGCGACAGCCAGGCGTTGCTGCTCATGCTGGGGTCTCTGTCCACCGGCTGGGGCGTCGTCATGGCATTCTGGTTCGGCACCACGCGCGGTAGTGAGGTCAAGACAGAGTTGCTGGCACAAGCACCGCCCGTGGCCAAATAGCGCTGCCGGGCAGTGAATGCGAAGTGATCTGAATGGCGAGTTTTTGCCAACATGTCGCTCGAAACCCGCATGGATGCTGGAATGCCGTAGGTTCGATTCCCTCCGCCTCCACCAGTATTCAAAACAAAAGCCCCGCCGGCGCAAGCCGGTGGGGCTTTTGTTTTGAATAGCTCTCGTGCAGACCGTGGGGTGAATCCTCGTCCGGCACGGACGAGGGGCGAGCGGGGATTTCGAGCCGCATGCGGCGAGCCGGCGAGCGGCCTGGCGCATGCAAGCGCCAGGCCTCCCGATTCGTCACTTCAAGCGATCGCGCAGCGATCGTGCCTTACCTCCACAGTGTTCATATGACTTCCGCCGGCAGCTGGAACCGGTAGCCGACGCCAGTCTCGGTGATCATGTACCGAGGCTGGGCCGGATTGTCTTCCAGCTTATGCCGCAGGTGGCCCATATAGATCCGCAGGTAATGGGCATGGTCCGCCTGGTTCGGGCCCCAGACGTTGCGCAACAGTTGGGGCGTGGTCATGACCTTGCCGGCGTTGGCGACGAGCACCGCCAGCAGGCGATGTTCCGTCGGCGTCAGCCGCACGGGCACCCCGCCCTTGGTGACACGCCGGTTCTGTATGTCCACGATCACGTCGCCAAAGCGCACCTTGCCGTCGCCGCCGGTGGCCGGACCGCGCTGGCGGCGCTGCGACGCGCGCACGCGCGCCAGCAGTTCGCCGACGCCGAACGGCTTGGTCAGGTAGTCGTCCGCGCCGTGGTCGAGGGCGCGGATCTTTTCTTCCTCGTTCACGCGTGCCGACAGCACGATCACCGGTACCGCGGACCACTTGCGCAGGTCCTCGATGAAATCGACACCGTCGCCGTCGGGCAGGCCGAGATCGAGGATGACCACGTCGGGCTTGCGCGTCCCCGCCTCCGTCAACCCGCGCTGCAAGGTCGCCGCCTCATGGACCTGCCACCCTTCCTGCTCCAGCGCGCCGCGCACGAAGCGGCGAATGTGAGGCTCGTCTTCCACGAGCAGGGCAATGCCCACGAAATCACTCATCCTGCTCCTCGTTTTCCAACTCTTCGTCCAGCAGAGGCATCTCCGGCGGCGTCCCCAGCGGAAGCGTGAACACGAAAGCAGCGCCCCCTTCCGGTCGGTTTGCCGCGTGGATCGTGCCGCCGTGCGCATTGACGATCGCCCGGCAGATCGCCAGGCCCAGGCCCACCCCGGGCTTGGCGGATTCGCGCTCGCCGCGCGTGAATTTCTCGAACACCGCCTCTTCCTGGCCGGACGGCAGGCCAGGACCGTCGTCCGTCACCGCGATGTCGAGCCACACGCCGCGTCGCTCGGCCGAAATGGCGACCGTGCTGCCCGGCGGCGTATATTTCCCCGCATTTTCCAGCAGGTTGGACAACACCCGTTCGATCAACACGGCGTCGTACTGCACCAGCGGCAGGTCGACCGGCACATGGGTCTCCACCGTGTGGCCGGCAAGCGCGGCACGGCTGGCCGCGAGTGCGCTGCCGATGACCTCCTCGACCGGCTGCCACTGGAGCCTGAGCTTGACGTCGCCGCTCTCGATGCGGGCCATGTCGAGCAGGTTCGTCACCAACATGCTCATGCGTACCATTTCCTCGCGCAGCGCGTCCGCCATGGTGCGCTGCGCGGGCGCCAGCGGCGGGGAGGAGCGCGCCAGCGATTCGGCCTGCGCCATCAGCGACGTGAGCGGCGTGCGCAAATCATGCGACAGCGCGGCCAGCAGCGAGTTGCGCAAGCGCTCCGATTCGATCTTGACGAGGGCATCCTGTGCGACCTCGATGTAATGCACCCGTTCCAGCGCGATGGCGGCCAGCGCCGCGAACGTATCGAGCTGCTGGCGCTGTTCCGGCGCCAGCAGCCAGTGCGGCTCCGTGGCCTCGATCGCCAGTACGCCCCGGGTGCGCATCGGCGCCACCAGCGGCATGTAGAAGACGGGGTTGCCCGGCAAGGTGCCGGTGCCCATGCCGGCGCTGGCGCCATGGTCGAACGCCCACTGCGCGATGCCGGTGTCGAGCGCCGCGATCGTCTCCTCGCCGTCTTCCGCAGCGGGGCTCACGCGCCCGTCCGCGTCCGGCAGCAGCAGGATCGTGCGCGCGTTGAAGGTGCGCCCGATGGCGTCGCGCGTCGCTTCCTGGATCTGCTCCGTCTGCAAAACGCCGGACAGGGCCCGTGCGAATTCGTACAACGCGCGGGTCCTGCTCTCGCGCCGGGCCGCGACGTATGCCTGGAAACGCAGGCCGGCCGTGAGATGCCCCGTGATCAGGCCCACCGCCAGCATCACGCCGAAAGTCACCAGGTACTGGAAATCCGATATCGCAAACGTGAAGCGCGGCGGCACGAAGAAGAAGTCGAAGCACGCCACGCTGACACAGGTTGCCGTGACCGATGGTCCACGGCCGAAACGCACCGCCACCAGCAGCACGACCAGCAGGAACAGCATGGCGATGTTGGCGAGGTCCAGCCAGGCGATGGTCGGCGTGGCCGCCAGCGCCATGCCCAGGCTGGACAGGATCGCCGTGCCGTGCGCCACGATGGCCGTCCGGGCAGGCACATCGGGGGCCACACGAGGCACCCGCTCCGCAACGTCGGCCTCCATGTCCTGCGGCGCGGCGACTTCGAGCAATTCGATATCCGGCGCCATGCGTGCGATGCGTCGGCCGCACGGCACACGCCACGGCCACCCGGCTTGCCCGCGCCCGCGCCCGAGCGCGATCCGCGAGAGGTTATGGCTGCGCGCGTAGTCGATGACCGCAACCTCCATGCTGTCGCCCGACAGGACGGCGGTGGCCGCGCCGAGATCGCGTGCCAGCTTGAGCGCTTGCAGGATCCGCTCGCGCGGGCCGGCGCCGAGACGCTGCAGCGCCGGCGTCTCGACGTAGACCGCGTGCCACTCGGCGCCAAGCTGGGCCGCCAGACGCGCGGCGCTGCGCACCACGCCCTCCGCGCCAGAGCCGGGACCTACACAGGCCAGCAGTGCGGTGCCCGTCCGCCAGACCGTATCGATCGATTTCTCGACACGGTAGGCGCGCACGTCGTCCCCGATGCGTTCGGCGGTCCGGCGCAGCGCCAGTTCGCGCAGCGCAATGAGGTTCCCCTTGCGGAAGAAATTCCGGCCGGCCCGCTCGGCCTGGGCCGGCTGGTACACCTTGCCGAGCTTGAGCCGGGCCAGCAGCTCGTCCGCCGGCAGGTCGACCAACACCACTTCGTCGGCGCCGTCGAACACGGAGTCCGGCACCGTCTCGCCGACGCGTACGCCGGTGATTCCGCCCACCACGTCGTTCAGGCTCTCGAGGTGCTGCACGTTCACCGTGGTGAACACATCGATGCCGGCGGCCAGCAGTTCCTCGACGTCCTGCCAGCGCTTGGGATGGCGGGAACCGGCAACGTTCGAGTGCGCCAGTTCGTCGACCAGGATGAGTTGTGGACGCCGTTCCAGCGCGGTGTCGATGTCGAATTCGGTGAGCTGCCTGCCGTGGTAGGCGATGCGCTTGCGCGGCAGGACGGCCAGCCCTTCCAGCAAGGCTTCGGTCTCGGCGCGCCCGTGCGTCTCGACGATGCCGATCAACACGTCGCGGGTGGCGGCAAGCTGGCGCGCCGCGGACAGCATCGAATACGTCTTACCGACCCCGGCCGACGCGCCGAAAAAGATGCGCAGCCGGCCACGCGCTGCCCGGCGCTCCTGTTCCTGCACCTGGGCCAGCAGCGCATCGGGATCGCGCCGTGACTCGTCGCCGGGAAAGTTCATGCTACTGCCTCATTGCGCGCGCGGCGCCTTGCCGTCCAGCGCCAGGTTCAGCGCAAGCACGTTCACGCGCGCCTCGCCCAGGAAGCCCAGCGCCGGGCCGTTTCGATACCGCTCGATCAGCGCGCGCACCTGCTGTTCCGGCAGCTTGCGCGCCGCGGCGATACGGTGCGCCTGGTATTCGGCGGCCGCCAGGCTGATCTCCGGGTCGACGCCGCTGGCGGACGCGGTGACGAGGTCGACGGGGATGGGCGCCCGGTTGCCGGGATCGGCCGCCTTGAGCGCGGCGACGCGATCCTTGACGGCGTCCAGCAGGGCCGGATTGGTCGCCCCCTGGTTGGAGCCGCTGGAGCCGGCCGCGTTGTACGGCATCGGCGCGGTCGCCGAAGGCCGGCTCCAGAAATACCCGGGCTGCGCGAACGGCTGGCCGATCAGGCTGGAGCCGACGCGCTTGCCGCCGACTTCGATCAGGCTGCCGTCCACCTGGTGGGCAAAGGCCACGCGGCCGATGCCGGTGACGACGGCGGGGTACACGACGCCGCACAGCAAGGTCAAGGTGCCGAACATGACCAGCGCGGGACGAAGAATGGATGCCATGGGCTCTCCTTGTTCAGACGAGGTTGAGCGACGCCAGCAGCAGGTCGATCAGCTTGATGCCGATGAACGGCAGGATGATACCGCCGATACCGTAGATCAGCAGGTTACGGCGCAGCAGGGCGGTCGCGCCGATCGCACGGTAACGTACGCCGCGCAGGGCCAGCGGGATCAGGAACACGATGATCAGCGCGTTGAAGATCAGCGCCGACATGATCGCCGAGGCCGGACTCGCCAGGTGCATGACGTCGAGCGCTTTCAGCTGCGGATAGGTGCCGACGAAGGCGGCCGGGATGATCGCGAAATACTTGGCCACGTCGTTGGCGATCGAGAACGTCGTCAGCGATCCCCGCGTCATCAGCATCTGTTTGCCGATCTCGACGATTTCCAGCAGCTTGGTCGGGTTCGAGTCGAGGTCGACCATGTTGCCGGCCTCCTTGGC
>Ga0068855_100002752_pt1 | contig 21641 bp, 24 predicted proteins | sample KBSCornC52_FD_66592 | JGI IMG/M metagenome (GOLD analysis project Ga0068855, IMG submission 66592) | Corn rhizosphere microbial communities from Kellogg Biological Station, Michigan, USA - KBS Corn C5-2 | ecosystem: Host-associated > Plants > Roots > Rhizosphere > Soil ...
GACTTTTACGTGTTAGGGATCGGCACTTTATTTCTGAAAACCCGCGAATGTTAACGTTTTACAAAAAGTATTAACAGGTGAATGAAATATTGGAAATACGTAGTTCCTTTGCATTAGAAATTTATCGCGCAAGTTCTTTGTCAAACAGCAGATGGTTCCTTTTAATCTTACTTTAACGGGCTCCTCTATACTAATGGCATTCAATTTGCGTTATATAATAAAGTTCTTTTTTAACGACTCACACAAAGCAGTCAATTTTCTCATAAGCAGTTAGTTTTGGTTACGGCCCCTGTGTCTACAGGGGCTATTTTATTTTATATAACTGAATGATTTACAAAATTGTACCTGCTATTTTACTTTCACCAGCAAATGATAAATACCGGCAGCCACTGCCCCTGCTGAATCAGCAATCATATCATAACCGTCGAAACTGCGGTTGGGGATACAACAGCGTTGTAGAAATTCAAGCCCAATTCCCAGTGCTATGCTTAAAAATGTCAGAAGTACAATAATAGTCCGCCACTTTGTATTTTCTAACCGACGAAAATACAGGTTGAAGCCCCATAGTAATACAATACCTCCGAAAAGTGTAACATGTACTACTTTATCAATGCCTGGCGTGGAGAATACACCTTCACTGGGTATCGCAGATCCGGGAAGACATAATAAACCGATAGTTAACAGTGTCCAACCGGCGGGAATTATTTTCCAGTTGCAAAGCCTTTTTACAAATCGCATCATATGGCGGGGAAGATACTACACTTTTCCCATTACATACATGGGGCCCTGGGGTGTGGGGCTGCCACCTGCCTGTTCAAGTGTTATAGCAAATAATTGAGCGCGGGGGATGTTCTTCATCTTTACCATTACATGGGCTTTATCCATATCGATCATACCGGCATCAACCGGTTTATTATCTACAATAGCCCATAACTGATATTGTTTGCCGGCAGCTGGCATCGGCAGGTTATTGGCCATCAGGTACACATCCTTTGACCGGGTATCCCAGTAAACCATGGCCATACTGGCCGGCGCCGGACTGGAAGGCGCCGCCTTACCCATCATTTTTATAACCGACATACCGGTGTCGGTTAGCCCTGCAATAGTATTCTGGTAAGAATTCAGTTTGGTTTGCATTACGTTATTGGACTTTACCAACTCGGTTTGTTGAGCCAGCAGTTGGTCGTAACGGCGGCTGTATTCCCTGTATCTGTTAAAATAATAGATATTTAATACAGCGCTGCCGGCCAGCAGGATAATAGCCGCCGCAGCAACATATCTCATAGCTGAAGGAAGTGCAAATATTTTAGCAGGTTGCGACGCCCGGGTTGAATGGCCGTTTGTTTGAACATGCTGTTCGGTGAAAACCTGCCCCAGAATGGTTTCCCGCAGGTTTGCAGATGGAGCTACTGCACCAGCCATAACATGCTGCTCAAGCTGTATTTCAAAAGTCTCGCGGGCTGCACGCACTTCGGGGTGAAGAGCGCACATTTGCTCAAACTCTGCCCTTTCGGCTTCATCGGCGAGACCGAGTACATAGCTCTCTACTATGCCGCTTGATATGTATTCCTGTATATTCAATTTAAATATCCCCGTAATTGAATTAACGCATTCCGGATGCGTGTTTTTACCGTGCCTAGCGGAATTTTTTCCATCTCGGCTATCTCTTCATGCGTATATCCTTTAAAATAAGCCAGTTCTATCAATACCCGCTGTTCGTCCTTTAATTTTTCAAGCACTTTACGCAGGCCAATGGTATCTACGCCGGGCAGGCTCACGTCGCTGGCCTGTATGGTATCTACGTTATCTGGTATCGATTGGTTTTTACGGCTGTTCTGGTACCCTTTTGAACGAAGGGTATCAATCGCCGAATTTCGGGCGATATTCAGCATCCAGGTGAATAACCGACCCCTGGTGGTATCGTACTGATCTATTTTGCGCCAGATATTTACAAACACTTCCTGGAGCACATCGTTGGCCAGTTCTGCATCCATTACTATTTGTAAAATAATGGTATTCAGTGCAGCTGAATAATGGTCATACAAATACGCAAAGGCCTTATTGTCTTTGTTCTTCAACAAAGTAACCAGCTCCTGCTCAGTGTATGTAAGTGTTATGCCCAATGTGTTTACCCAAAGAGGTGATGGCCGTTAATAAAAAAAGTGGCCAAAAAAACCACTTTCAATTTACGTAATAACAGCCGCTCCGGATTTTTTTATTTTATGCTCCTACCAGGTTGTTGTAGGCTGCAGCGTCCATCAGGGCCTTTACATCATCCGGATTGTTCACCGTCATTTTAATCATCCAGCCTTCGCCATAAGGATCAGAGTTAACCACTTCAGGCGAACCGGATAAGGCAGGGTTTATTTCGTTAATGGTGCCCGAAACCGGCAGGTACAGGTCAGATACCGTTTTAACGGCTTCTACTGTGCCAAATACCGCTTCAGCCATCAGGGTTTTGCCTACTGTTTCTATTTCAACATAAACTATATCACCCAGTTCGCGCTGGGCAAAGTCAGTTATGCCAACAGTAGCAACATTACCTTCCAAACGGAGCCATTCATGATCTTTTGTGTAGCGAAGATTATCCGGAAAATTCATGATTTGAAATTTTGTGCTGCAAGATTAAGCAATTAGTCCGAAAGTCAGAAAAGTGGATAAAGTCGGAAAGTCAGAAAGACCGAAAGTTAGAAAGAAGCATAACAAGTATGTGTCTGTCTTACGGACTTTCTGACTTCCCCACTTTCGGTCTTTTCTACACTACCTCTTAATAAGCGAAACCTTAATGATCTTTACATCTTCTATCGGCCGGTTACGTTCGCCGGTAGCAACTGCGGCAATACTGTCTATTACGTTTAGCCCTTTTATTACTTCGCCAAACACGGTATATTTTGAATCAAGGGAAGGAGAGCCTCCGATTGTTTTGTATACATCCCGATGGGCCTGGGGTATCTTGTATCCGTTAAGTCTTGATTCTACATGGTCCAGGTCTTCATCTGAATAAACCCGGCCCTGTACCAGGAAAAACTGGCTGCCATTACTTTCTCTGGTTGGATTGATCTCATCAGGCGTACGGGCAGCAGCCAATGCGCCTTTTTTATGGAACAACAGATCGGGCTTAATTTCAGCAGGTACCGAATAACCGGGTGAACCCTGGCCTAATGCGTCGCCCGGCTTGGCATTTTTGCTTTTAGGATCACCGGCCTGGACCATAAACTGCGCCATGACCCTGTGAAACAAAATGCCGTCGTAAAAATGCTGGTTAACAAGTTTTATAAAATTATCTCTATGTAAAGGAGTGGAATCCGATAGCCTGATAACCATGGTGCCTTTGCTGGTCACCATTTCAACATCCTTGTCAAGGTCGCCCTTTTTAACCTGCCAGGTGGGCGAATAGGCTGTGGTAAGCAATACGGATACGATGAGAAGTAATGTTTTATGCATAGGCAATGTTAATTAGCAAATGTGAAAATTAGCAAATATGCAAATGAAATGCAATAGCTGTATTTCAGTTTCACCCGCCTTCGCTAAAGCTGCAGCGACACGAACACGGGTGGGCAATACATTTTCACATTTGCTAATTTGCTAATCTAGAACCCTTGCTGCTCAAAGTATAGCAGAATATGGTCTTTTAGGAAACTCTCCTGCTGAGGAAGCGACATTACCGGTAAACTTTTCAGCTGTTTGAAATGAGGCCAGCCTTCTTCATCTACCCCTTCCAGTTCATAATAACCGCTCTGGGCGAGCAACGAACAGGTAGCAATATGCATCAGATCCTGCTTTTGCTCTTTGGTAAATTTTTGTTTTATATCGCCAAACTCCTGTATGCCTATTAAAAACAATATCGTTTCCATGTCGGGTTTTCTTCCAAACCGTTCAATCAATTTTTCTTCCAGCTTCCACCAGCGGGTTTGTAAATCGTCATTTGCCTGCATGACGCGAAGATAGTAAATGTGCAAATGTGCTAATTAGCAAATATGCTAATGAAAATACAGTTCCCGTCTTCATTTGCACATTTTCCCATTTATTAATTGCACATTAGATTTTCTCTACTACCACAGCCGTTCCATATGCCAATACTTCTGTAATGCCATCCAGAATTTCATTGGCATCGTATCGCATATTGATAATGGCATTGGCGCCTCTTTCAGCGGCATGTTGCAACATTTCGTGAAATGCTTCTTCACGGGTTTTTTCGCACAATTCAACATAAACAGATAACCGGCCACCCACAAGCGACTGCAGACCACCGGCGATATTTCCGAAAATACTACGCGAACGTACTGTTATGCCCCTCACAACACCCAGGTTGCGCGTAATGCGATATCCCGATAATTCAAAACTGTTAGTTACCATTTGCTGATCAATCATATATAGTAGCTTTAAAATTTAAAATATAAGGCTTCTTTGGCCTTTTAATATAGTTAGTCGGCATTCGGGAAATAAAGTAACATCACGAATGTGTAAATATGCGAATTGGCTAATATGCGCATGCAATACAGCATGGCTCTCATTCGCACATCAGCACATTGGTAAATTGACACATTAGAATTAGCTTTGCCGCAAACCTGATTTCACATGTTACAGATTGCATTTATTAAACAAAACACGGCGCTGGTAAAGGAAAGACTGGCTATTAAAAATTTTGCAGACCTGGGTTTGGTAGACGAGATCGTGTCGCTCGATGATACCCGTAAAAAACTACAGCTTGAATTCGACACCACCCAATCCAAAATAAATGCTTCCTCAAAAGAAATCGGGCAGTTAAAAGCGAAAGGGGAAAACGAAACAGCTGAGAACCGTAAACAGGAGGTGGCTACCTTAAAAACCACTTTACAACCCATAGCAGAAAAGCTGGCCGAAACTGAAAAACAGTTGCAGGAACAGATTGTGAAATTGCCCAATCTGCCTTCTGAAAAAGTACCTCCGGGCAAAACACCCGAGGATAATGTAACGGTACGGGAAGGTGGAAAAAAGCCAACCCTGCCTGCTGGTGCAGTACCTCACTGGGACCTTGCCAAAAAATACAACCTGATCGATTTTGAACTGGGTAACAAGATCACCGGCAGCGGTTTTCCCGTATACGTTGGCAAAGGCGCCAAATTTCAACGCGCGCTGATCCAGTATTTTTTAGATTATAATACCAATGCTGGCTATAAAGAATTTATGCCGCCCCTTATGGTGAATGAAGCCTCTGCCTTTGGTACCGGTCAATTACCCGATAAAGAAGGACAAATGTATTTTGTTACCGAAGATAATTTCTATCTGATCCCAACAGCCGAAGTACCGGTTACAAATATTTACAGGGATGAATTATTAAAAGAAAGCGACCTGCCCGTTAAAATGACGGCATACACGCCCTGCTTTCGTCGCGAAGCAGGCAGCTATGGCAAAGATGTACGCGGATTGAATCGCCTGCACCAGTTCGACAAAGTTGAAATAGTGCAACTGGTTCATCCCGATAAAAGCTACGATGTACTGGAAGAAATGGTAAGCCATGTTGAAAAACTGCTGCAGTCGCTTGAACTACCCTATCGCATTTTAAAATTATGTGGCGGCGATATGGGTTTCGCTTCTGCATTAACCTACGATTTTGAAGTATACAGCGCAGCCCAGGAAAAGTGGCTTGAAGTAAGCTCTGTATCTAACTTTGAAGCGTATCAAACAAATCGTATGAAGATCCGCTTTAAAGACAGCAATGGTAAAAATCAACTGGTGCATTCATTGAACGGAAGTTCACTGGCACTCCCAAGGATCGTGGCTTGTTTACTCGAAAATCATCAAACAGATAACGGCATCCGGTTACCTGAAGTGCTGACAAGTTATTTTGGCAATTCTGTGATCCAATAAGTAATTTAAATATTATAAAATATACATTGGAGGCAATACGTTATTGCCTCCATTTTTTTGCCAGGTAAAGACAATAAGAATTTTCGTATACTGATAGTGTTAATGCAGGAATTAAATTTATCTTGTAAGTTCTCTTTAAATTTGCTTAACATAAATATTTGCAAAAGGAAGTGCACCTCACCGTGAACTTCCTTTTTCTTTTTCATATTTGCTCTACCAAAAATCTTAAGCATTTATGAAACAAAAATTTTTACTCGCCTCTGTTGTTGTTTTACTTATTTCGTTAACTACAAAAGCACAAATTGGAAAAGGGTCTGTTTGGTTGGGCGGCAATATTGGCTATGGCTCTAGCCGCAGCACAGGAGTATCACCAATCAATAATCCTTCATCTTATGCTAAATCCAACTCATTTTGGATTGCTCCCGCTATAGGAAAAGCGGTTAAAGATAATCTGATACTAGGCATCAGTCTTACTTACCAAAATGTACATTATTCGAATTACGCTCAGTATGAAAAAGACAATGAAAATTATTATGGTGCTGGTTTTTTCGTTCGGCAGTATGTTCCCGTTCTTAACCGGTTGTATCTATTTGGACAGGGCAATATAAATTTCAGATATTCCAAATCAGAGGCAGACCTTAATTCTAATTATCCTTCAAATACGCATAACGAAACCAAGGGATGGAGTGCTGGTTTAGGTTTTCAACCCGGTGTTTCATTTGCCCTTAATAAAAAATGGCAACTGGAAACAGGATTTAACAACCTTCTTTCCGTACAATATCAATCAACAAAAGAAACATCTAATTACGTTCAATATAATGGAAAGAATCAACAGTTTTCAGCAGGATTAAATCTTGACAACGCTTCTTCTTTTTATGTAGGTTTCCGTATTCTGTTAAACAGCAAGGGATAATTACTTTTCTTTATAATTATTAATCATAAGGCTCCGATAAGGGGCCTTTTTATTTAACCCACACCCGCAAAAAAACGCATATATTTTTTTAAAAATTTCGTTAAACTATCCGCTTCTGCGGCAGTCACAGGGCAAATCGCCCCGTAATGACAGTAACCACCCAGTTGAAAAATCAACATCTGTTATGGCGCGCCGGCTTTGGCCCAATGGCCGAAGAGTTTAGTCAACTGGCCACCGCTACACATAAATCCTACGTTAATTCACTGTTTAAATCTTCTGCCAAAGGTCCCGAAATGATAGACGTGGCCGATAACGCCTTTAAAGGGCTGGTTATGGGTATCAGGGAAGCAGGCATGCAACAGCAGCGCCCTGCTGATGAAGATCAGCGTAGAAAAATGCGCCAGCAGTCGCGCGAAGACATTAAAAATCTCAACCTTACCTGGCTGAACCAGATGGTATCCAGCGAACAGCAGCTGCGCGAAAAGATGGCTCTGTTCTGGCACGGGCATTTTGCCAGCCGCAATCTCAATATTCTTTACCAGCAACAGTTACTCGATATCATCCGGCAAAATGCATTGGGCAATTTTGGCGATCTGCTGCGCGAAGTGAGTAAAAGCGCCTCCATGCTCAATTTCCTCAATAATAATCAGAACAGAAAAGGACATCCCAACGAAAATTTTGCCCGCGAAGTGATGGAGCTTTTCACTATGGGGCGCGGCAATTACACCGAAGATGACATTAAAGAAGCTGCCCGCGCTTTCACAGGTTGGGGAGCTACTATCAGCGGCGATTTTGCCTTCAGAAAATTTCAGCACGACGACGGCAAAAAAACAGTACTGGGCAAATCGGGCAATTTCGATGGAGACGATGTACTGAACATCTTACTGGAACATAAGCAAACCGCTACCTATATTACCCGCAAAGTTTACCGGTATTTTGTCAACGACGTGCCCGACGACAATCACGTTGCCTGGCTTTCTGACCGCTTTTATCAAAACAGTTACGATATAAAAGAATTAATGAAAGATATTTTTACCAGCGACTGGTTCTACGACGCCAAAAACATTGGCTCAAGAATTAAATCGCCGGTAGAACTGATCGTAGGCATTCGCCGTGCACTTCCCATGCAACTCGAAAATGAGCAGGTGCAATTGCTATTACAACGGCTGTTGGGTCAGGTATTATTTTATCCGCCTAATGTGGCCGGCTGGCCGGGTGGCAAGAACTGGATAGACAGTTCTTCACTGATGTTCAGATTACGTATTCCGCAACTCATTTATGATAATGATGAAGTAGCCCTGAAACCCAAAGACGATGATGACCAGATGATGGGTATGAAAGATATGCCCGCTATGAAAGGTATGGGTAAAAAAGGCGGACAAATGATTTCAGCAAACGTTGACTGGGAAACCTACCTGAAGAAGTTTGATAATGTGCCCCGCGAAAAATTGCTGAGCACTATATCGGGCATTCTTATACAGGGCGTTGAGCCGGTAAGTGATCAGATACTGAATAAATACATTGATGCATCGAGCCGTGAAAGCTATATTAAATCGGCCACTATTCAATTGATGAGCACACCCGAATATCAGCTCTGTTAATGATGAATATCGAATGTTGACTGCTGAACATAGAAGGACATAAAACATACAACTTATAACTTAGAACTATATCTCATGCTTATAAAACGCAAAGAATTTTTACAAATCGGGTCGCTGGCCACAGCCTCTTTAATGCTGCCCAGGTTTTTAAAAGCTTTTGAGCGGCCTGCAATGGTTCCACCCGGTAATAAAGTAGTAGTGGTTTTACAATTAAGCGGTGGTAACGACGGATTGAATACAGTAATACCTGTGCGTAATGATATCTATTATAAGGTTCGTCCGCGATTGGGTATTGCGAAAGACCAGGCCTTATCATTAACAGATGAAGTAGGCCTGCACCCAGCCCTTACAGGATTAAGAGACCTGTATAATGATGGCAGCCTCGGTATCTTAAACAGTGTTGGCTACCCTAATCCCGACCGCTCGCATTTTCGCAGCATGGATATATGGCACAGTGCCAGCAACAGCAGCGATTATATTTATACAGGTTGGGTAGGCCGTTATCTCGATGCTCAATGTGCCGGTTGCGATAAACCAACACAGGCGCTTGAAATGGATGATGTGCTTAGCTTAGCCATGAAGGGCGAACATATAAAAGGACTCGCGATGAAAGATCCGCGCCGCCTGTTCGCTTCATCAAATGAAAAATACTTTAAAGAAGTAGCAGCGAGCCATAACAGTACAGATGCTTCTGAAAAACCGGTTGATTACCTGTATAAAACCATGGCCGAAACAGTGAACAGCGCTGACTACATTTTCAAACAAAGCCGCCTGCATCCTTCTAATGCTGACTATCCCAAATCAGATATTGGAAATAGCTTAAAGACCATTGCCAGCCTTATTTTCTCTGACATCAACACCAAAGTTTACTATTTATCGCTCGGAAGTTTTGATACGCACGTTAACCAGGAAGGACAACAAAAAAGATTGTTTACTGAAATGAATGACGCCATTACGGCATTTGTAAAAGACCTGAAGAGTAATAACCGCTTTCAGGATGTGTTGCTGATGACCTTCTCGGAATTTGGTCGTCGTGTATCGCAAAATGCCAGTGGAGGAACCGATCATGGCACTGCCAATAATATGTTCTTTGTTAGTGGGGGCCTGCAGAAAAAAGGGGTTTTAAATCCCCTGCCTGATCTAAGCGATTTACAGGAAGGCGATTTGAAATACAAAGTAGACTTTAAAAACGTATATGCAACGGTATTGAACAAATGGCTGAATGCTGACGATAAAAAGATCCTGGGCAGCCAGTTTGAGTACTTAAATTTCATTTAAGTAAGTCGGGAAAGTCCGGAAGTTGGAAAGTCCGAAAGAAGCTTATTCAGTTTTAAATTTCTTTCGGACTTCCGGACTTTCTGACTTTCGGACTGTATTTTACCATCCCTGTTTTGCAACACCAGCCTTAATAGCTGCCAGTGCTTTTTCTTCGCCCAACAGAGTAGTTAATTTATTTCCTTTACCATCATGGCCCTGCGCCATATAAGCTCCCTTGGAAGTTTTGGTTATTACTGCATCCTGAATAGGTACATTCTTTTCTTTTGTTTTTACATTGTATGCAGTGAGTGTTATTTCTGACATAATAAATTTTATTTACGAGGTTAGTAGATTTTAAAAAATGAATTCATTCTCTGCAAATTCTTAGCCAGATAGCTATAAACAGGTTTAAATATACACCTTTTTTGTATACACCATACGAATGTGCTAATGTGCAAATTAGTCCCGTCTCGTTAGTGGGGATGAAAATGAAGAAATATGAAGATGTGCAAAAAGCAAATGTGCTAATGGGGATTCCATTAGCACATTTGCATATTTTGAAATTTTCAAATTATTATACGTCGAGGCGTGCGTACTTAGCATGACTTTCGATGAATTCACGGCGAGGCGCTACTTCATCACCCATTAACATACTAAATATACGATCGGCTTCAGCAGCACTTTCAATAGTAACTTTCTTCAATGTACGGGAATTGGGATTCATTGTCGTTTCCCACAATTGTTCTGCGTTCATTTCACCCAAACCTTTGTAACGCTGTACACCTACACTTTCATCTTTACCACCACCGATCTTTTCTACCAGTTCCCTGCGTTGTTCTTCATTCCATGCATATGCCTGCTCTTTTCCTTTTTTAACCAGATATAACGGCGGTTGTGCAATGTATACATAACCCTGTTCTACCAGCTCCTTCATATAACGGTAAATAAAGGTAAGTATGAGCGTTGCGATATGGCTTCCGTCAACATCGGCATCGGTCATGATGATGAGCTTATGATAACGAAGCTTTGCCAGATTTAACGCTTTGGGATCATCGGGTGTACCAACTGTAACTCCCAATGCGGTATACATGTTACGTATTTCTTCGTTCTCGTAGATCTTATGCTCCATGGCTTTTTCAACGTTCAGGATCTTACCGCGAAGCGGCAAAATAGCCTGGAAGCTGCGCTCACGGCCTTGTTTTGCTGTACCACCGGCTGAATCACCCTCAACCAGGAATAACTCGCAACGTTCCGGATCACGATCACTGCAATCGGCCAGTTTACCGGGCAATCCGCCACCGCTTAAAACCGATTTACGTTGAACCAGTTCCCTGGCTTTACGGGCAGCTGCACGAGCCTGAGCAGCAAGAATTACTTTGGAAATAATATTTTTTGCTTCCTTGGGATTTTCTTCCAGGTAAGCTTCAAGTACTTTTGATACGGTTGAATCAACAACCCCGCTTACCTCACTGTTACCCAGCTTTGTTTTTGTTTGTCCTTCAAACTGAGGCTCGGGAACTTTTACTGATATGATGGAGCTTAAGCCTTCTCTGAAATCATCGCCCTCAATTTCTACTTTGGCTTTTTCAAAAAGGTTCTGGCGATCGCCATAACTCTTAAATACCCTTGTTAATGCACGACGAAAACCAGCTACGTGCGTTCCGCCTTCAATGGTATTAATGTTATTTACGTAAGAATAAATATGTTCGCTATAGCTATCGTTATAAGTGAGCGCCACTTCTACCGCTACATTGGTATCGGGATCTCTTCCTTCAACATAAATTACGTTGGGTAAAAACGAAGTACGGCCCGCATTTTTATCAAGCATTTCAACAAACTCAACAATACCACCTTCGCTGTAAAAAGTTTTTGAATAAGGACTGTTATTCTCGTCTTTTTCGCGCAAATCGGTTAATGTAATACGAATACCCCGGTTCAGATAAGCAAGTTCGCGCAAACGGCCTTCCAGTATGTCTATTTTGTAAACAGAAGCAGTAAAAATGGAAGTATCCGGCCAAAAATGAGTAAGTGTGCCGGTAGAAGAGCTCGCGCCGATTTCACGTACCGGATATTGCGGTACACCGATATGATACTCCTGTTCAAATATTTTTCCTTCGCGCTGTACAGTTACATGAAGCTTAGAACTTAATGCGTTCACGCAACTTACACCCACCCCGTGCAAACCGCCGGAAACTTTGTAGGTATTTTTATCGAATTTACCACCGGCGTGTAATACAGTCATTACTACTTCCAGCGCACTTCTTTTTTCCTTGCTATGCATGCCGGTTGGAATACCACGACCATCATCTTCAACAGATACCGAATTATCTTCATGAATGGTAACAGCGATATTCTTACAATAACCCGCCAGGGCTTCATCGATGGAGTTGTCTACTACTTCATAAACAAGGTGATGAAGACCTTTTTCTCCAATGTCTCCAATATACATCGCAGGACGCTTACGTACTGCTTCCAAACCTTCTAAAACCTGTATACTATCCGCTCCGTAACCGTTGTTGGCAGTGGTAGGAATTTCCTTTATTTCTGTATCCATAAATCGTGTGGAATGCTCTTGCAGTTTATAAAAAATTAATCCTGTAAAAATACGAAATTTAAAGGGTTTGACCTTTTTTAAAGGCCCTTTTTATGAACTTTTTTCCCCGTTAAAAATGCCCCCAACAGGTTGTTTTTTAAGCAATAAAGTCACAGGTTTTCCACAAAATTTAACAATAGTTAATAAGTTGCCTTTTTCACCCGAAAATGGCCATTGTATCTTTACAGCACGATATTTGATGGCTTTCTTAAATTTTTACCCAGTTATCAGTTTTTATGGAAAATCGCAACTACTCCCAGATAACTTTTGAATTCAGTGATGTGCCGGCCAACCAGGAAGCAATCTCTTCGGTTGGTGTTGGAGTGCGGGTAAAATCATTGAAAGCTGAAGCCGAACCGGCAAAAGCCGAAGTTCCTGCCACAGAGGCTCCTGAAGCCGCTGACGTTTCTGAACATACCGATCATCTTACCGAAGTGTCAGAACAGGCCAGGGTCCCGGCCAAAAAATCAACCCGCGGCCGCAAATCTTTGAAGGCCCTGGATGCTGAAGCCGACCTGGTTAATATTCCCGACGACGAATCACTGTTTCAACGACAATACTATTCTATCGGCGAAGTAGCCGATATGTTTGGCGTAAACCAGTCGCTGCTTCGGTTCTGGGAAAATGAATTTGATATCATTCAACCCCGGAAAAACCGTAAAGGTGACAGGCATTTTCGTCCGGTAGATATTAAAAATCTTGAACTTATATATGATTTATTACGCCGTCGTAAATTAACGATTGAAGGTGCAAAGGATTTTCTTAAAAAGAACGCCAAAGCAAAAGAGCATTTTGAAATGATTCAATCGCTTCAATCGCTCAAAGGCTTTCTGCTTGAAATAAAAGCGGCGTTGTAATAACGACGTTATCACGCATCAATAAATTTGTGTGATCTTAATAAGTTTTGTTTTAAAAAAAGAGAATTATTGTAAATTCCATGTAACAATACTGCTCTTATGTGGAAATTTTTCACTGCTGCTCTCACCCTGACTTGTACGTACAGCCTTCATGCGCAATCCGTTTCCGAAAGCCTGCTTGCCGGTAACTGGTATGTCATCCGCTGGCAAACCAGCGACCGTTTACTTGACTTTGAAGATTCAGCTGCCAGCGTCAGATTCATGATCGATAATTTCAAACAAAAGAATAAAGTACCGGCCGTTCCTAAAGATGACAGCCTTCGTATGTCGCAGGAATTACACAAAGTGATGTCTGCCGCTGAAGGGCTCCGATTCAGACTAAACTTTAATAAAGACAAATCTTTTATCTGGTCAACAGGTACTGATAACACAGCCCAGTATAAAGGCACCTATTCGCTCTCGGCCAATAATAGTGAAATTGTTTTAACCTCTTTCGATGGTCTAACCAAAGCCTACCGCACCATGGCATTGAAGCTGGATGCACTACAGGCAAATCAAATGACTATAGAAATCCCTTCAGAAGAACCCGGAATTAAACAAAGCAAGTTTACATTGCGCCGTGAATCGGCAGTCGGCAATCGGCAATAATCACGATGACCTACCAATACAAATTGCCGATTCACGATTGACGATTGCCGATAAACAATTATCGCACTAAATCGGCATCTTTTGCAACGAGCTTAACATTCAATTCTTCCATTAATTTAATAAGCGCCAGATTAATCTCCTGCCGCAGTTCATTAAAGTTGGCTACAGGAATAGGAGCTGTGAAGAATTCAACCTGAATTACAAAAGCATTTTTACTGATGTTCAGCAGGAAAACGCTATAGTTTTCTACCTTCTCTTTTTTCTGAATAAAAATGTTTTTAGCGCGCTGAACAAACTGGTTGATATTATCGTGCGATGTGTCGGCATGCAGCTCAATCTGCTGAAGTACCCTTCTTTGTGTACGCAACGACAGATTATCCATAATGCTATCTACCATTTGCTTATTGGGCACTGTTACATATGTTTTTTCATCGGTACGTATGCGGGTGCTGCGTAATCCTATTCGCTCTACGGTACCCTGAATATTATTTACTTTCACTATGTCGCCCATGGTAAACGGTTTATCAAAAAAAATGATAAAGGAGGCGATGAGGTTTTCAAGGCTTTCACGCGTAGCCAGGGCAAAGGCTGCAGCAGCGATGCTTAAGCTGGTAAGCAAAGCGCTGATGTCGTAACTGAAGGCAAACTTTAAGATCATCAGTATGCCAATGATCACAAGCAGTGCCTTGAAAAAATCCTTGAAAAAAACGATCAGCTGATTGTCGGCGGGGTCACTCGTTTGATCAGAACGAAGATGCAGTATCATTGCAATAAAATCCATAACACGCAGCAACAGCGAGATAAAAGTTATTATAAGAACAATAGTGGTGATCGCATCAATAAACTCATGGACCGTTGCTTTATAAATAACAACGTTTATTGCTTTGGGAAAAGTAAGTTCGTTTACAACTATGACACTAAGCAATAACAGTAGAAAAATTTCCAGCGGCGATACTACCAGCTTAACAAAAGACTTCTTATCTACCCCTTTTGAAACGCGACTTACAAAACTGTATAATAATCCGGCCAGGTAACGCGACATCAGTCGCTTTAACAGAAAAATGACCAACAGAGAACCAGCTACAATAATGTAGCTTCTTAATGAATTATCAAGAAAAACTTTATCGAGAATAGATCCCATGCTTCAAAAATATTCAATTATGATATCAACGATAGGAAAATATTTCAAGCCGGTTATTTCGTAACACATACAGATAACCGGGCGTAATTTTTATTTTTTGTGCATCCCGCATTTCGGCCGGAATGGGATAGTTCTGAAGATTGAGCGTGCCCGGCTCGTAGCGATATAACATACGGGTATCCCTTCCATACATAGCACCGTTTATTACAGTAAAATCGGTCCACCCTCTTAATTGAATACGGTTCTTAAATCCACCGTAATAATCAAAAAGATAAACACCTTTTACTGAATCATATAAATAAACCAGCCTGTTCTGATCTACAATAAACTGTGGTGATGGTGCCGAATCAAGCATCAGTCTGAAATCATTCGACTGATCTATCACTCTTCCTTCTTCGTCAATCCGTTTTAATCTGCTTTCCAGTTCATCAAACACCCAGATATTATTATCATACGACTGCCCAATGGCATTTACCTGATATAATTGCTGATTACGAAGATCAATTGTTGATCGTGTGCTTAAAAAGCGGTCGAGCACTACAATGGTACCAAAGTCGCGGAAGTATAATAACACCTTCAATGGATTGGTAACATCCATTTCATAGATCTTTCCGTATTGACGAACGTTATTGAATACAGCAATGGAGTCTCCTGTAGGGCTAACCTTTTTTATCTGCCCTGTGTTGTTAACCAGATACAGGTTGCCCAGGTTATCTACGGTAAAATCAATGAGCTGTTCGCCTGCTACTTTATTAAATACGAAAAAAGTATCAGTTGTTTGCGCACGAACAATGGAGCACGCGCATAATAAAACAGTTAATATGATAACCGGCCTTAACACTAATAGCGAACAATTTTGCTTTCAAGCTCAGAATAACGGGTAGTAAGCGATAATTGCTGCCCGTCGAAAACCGCATATGTATAATAACGTATCCAGTCGCCCAGATTTATATACCGGCTGCCACCTTTTAATGAAAAATCAATAGGCAAATGCCGGTGACCAAAGATCAGGTAGTCGTAATACTGATCTTTCAGTATGTCTTTGCAATACGTGATCAGCCACTCTCCTTCTTCACCATAAAATTTATCATCGGCCGAACCTGTTACCGAGCGGCTGCTACGGCTCATGTAATTGGCGACGCCCATACCTATATAGGGTGGCAGTATGCCAAATAACCACTGGCATACCGGGCTGCGAAAGATCTTCTTCAGCATTTTGTAGCCATGATCACCAGGACCAAGGCCATCACCATGACCAACCCAGAATTTTTTATGATTGAATTCAAATGCACGTGGTTCAAAATATACAGGGATGTTCAGTTCCTGCTGCAGATAAGTCTTCATCCACATATCGTGATTACCCACAAAAAAATGAATGGGTATGCCTGAATCTGTTATCTCTGCTAATTTTCCCAGTAAACGTACATATCCCCGTGGTACTACTGTGCGGTATTCGTACCAGAAATCGAACATATCGCCTACAATAAAGATCTCTGCTGCGTCTTTTCGTATCTCTTCCAGAAATGCAGTAATTTTTTTTTCTCGTATCAGGCTCGATGCATGATCCGGAACACCCAGGTGAAAGTCTGAGAGAAAATATACTTTTTTATTGTGAGGCAGTTCCATTACTTTCCTATTCCCATTTTATATGCAATATAATCACCTGATTCTATATGTGGCTGATTGGTAATTGGCAGGTTGTACCAGTACATCCAGGCAATAACCGTAGTATTTTGAAACAATACATGTGCAGGTTCACGGCGAAATAAAGGAGTTTCACCGGCTGATACAAAAAGACCTTCGTAATCATCCAGATACTTTATAGCCGATTCGAACTCTTCGTGTTGTGCAATGTGATATAATTCACCGGTAATAAAATGATCTTCGGTACAGGGAACAGCTCCGGGATAATCTCCCAGGTCAAACAATTTTGCCTGTACTGAGCCTAATCCGTCGAGTATAAAATAACGGCTGATATAACTATAAACCGTATTATGGAAACCGCTGCGCAGAGAACCATAAATGAATAGCCGGTAAATATTGGACTGCATATCGTGAGTCGTGAATCGTGAATCGGCAGTTTTCAATCCGCAACCGGTAATAACGTTTTAAAACTCACGATTGCCGATTGCCGACTGCCGCTATTGATCTACCAGAAATACATATACTTCTTTTGGGCCATGCACACCTACTACCAGTGTTTTTTCTATATCTGCCGTACGGCTGGGTCCTGTAGCAAATGTGATCAATGAAGGAAGATTGCCTGCATATTTTTCCCGGGCTTTCTGTATGGCGTCTTTTACGTCATATACCAGCTGGCTTGTTGAGGCAATGCAAATATGCACTGGAGCATATACACTTACAGTACGGCCGCTGGCCTGAGCCGCCGACATAACAATACTACCGGTACGGGCTACCAGTGTTTCGCAGGTGGTAATGGCAGCATCGCATGATGCCAAATCGTTCCAGGAAAAATTACTGAATTGATTTTCTGCCAGTGTTTTGCGTAGTGGTTCTTCACGGCAAAAAATTTTATCCCATTTATTACCTGCAACCACTGCATTGAGCTGCAAGGCGAGCTCTTTACTATTCTGGCAAAAAATGAATTTACCCAGCAGTTTGGTAAACCGTTCGGCAAATTCTATCTCCAGTTCCTGCTGTGAAGGCAAATAAACCGAACTGCTGCCTTCGCTGTGCGGAAAAGGAATAGGCGTTGACTTAGTCAACGCCTTTCGTATTTTTTTAAGAATGTTTTCTTTAGCCGGAGAAACGTTCATAATAACAATCAGATTATGTAGCAGGATGATTGGTTACGTTGCTGTCGTATGGGGGAACACCTTCGCTGATAGCGCCTTCAGGATGTCCTTCGCCTCCATCTACATCAAGCGTTTTTTTATCAGTGTAAGGGCGTTTACCGATCAGAGCTTCTACATCGCTCTGGAATAATACTTCTTTATCGAGTAATGCCTCGGCCAGTTTCTCTACCTGTTCTTTCTTTTCGGTAAGTAACTTCTTGGTTTGTATATAGGCGTCATCGATCAGCTTACGAACCTCTTCATCTATAATTTTCGATGTTTCTTCAGAATATGGTTTTGTAAATGAATTTTCGGCGGCAGGGTCATAAAAACTAACATTACCTACTTTTTCATTCATACCATATACCGTAACCATTGAATAGGCAATACGTGTAATCTGCTGCAGGTCGTTCTGTGCGCCGGTAGATATTTTATGGAAGAAAATATCTTCACTGGCGCGACCGCCAAGCGTCATACAGATCTGATCCATTAACTGATCGGTATTGTACAGGTATTGCTCTTTCGGTGTGTACTGGGCATATCCCAATGCTGCCACACCTCTTGGTACTATAGTAACTTTTAATAAAGGATATGCATGTTCCAGGAACCAGCCGCAGATAGCATGGCCGGCTTCATGGTAAGCAATGATTCGTTTTTCGTCGGGAGAAATGATCTTATTCTTCTTTTCCAAACCACCAATCACTCTGTCAACCGCATCCTGGAAATCGTCCATTTCAACTGACTGCTTTCCTTTACGGGCAGCTATCAGGGCCGCTTCGTTACATATGTTAGCTATATCGGCGCCGGCAAAACCTGGTGTTTGTTCAGCCAGCTTATGAATATCAACTTTTTCAGAAATTTTTATCGGCTTCAGATGTACTTTGAAGATATGTTCGCGGCCTTTGAGATCCGGTTTATCGATCGAGATCTGACGATCGAAACGGCCGGGGCGCAACAAAGCGCTGTCCAGTACATCGGGGCGGTTGGTAGCAGCCAGAACAATGATGCCGCTTTCGCCGCTGAAACCATCCATTTCTACCAGCAACTGATTCAAAGTGCTTTCGCGCTCGTCGTTGCTCATGATGGCGTTTTTACCGCGGGCACGACCGATGGCATCAATTTCATCGATGAAAATGATACAGGGTGCTTTTTCACGGGCCTGTTTAAACAGGTCGCGTACACGGCTGGCGCCCACCCCAACAAACAATTCCACGAAATCGGAACCGCTCATGCTGAAGAAAGGAACCTGAGCTTCACCGGCCATAGCTTTTGCCAGCAGGGTTTTACCGGTTCCCGGCGGACCTACCAGTAAAGCACCCTTTGGAATTTTACCACCGAGTGAAGTATATTTTTTAGGATTCTTTAAGAAGTCAACGATTTCCATTACTTCCACCTTGGCTTCATCCAGCCCGGCCACATCTGCAAAAGTGATATTCACTTTAGTGCCTTTATCGAACAGTGTGGCGCGAGACTTACCGATGTTGAAAATACCGCCGGGACCGCTGCCGCCTGAGGCGCCACCGCCCATTTTACGCATCAGCATTACCCAGATCAGTACTATCACTACAAGGGGTAAGAGGAATTGTATTATTGAGCCGAACCATTCCCCTTCCTGGATGGGAATGTTGGGAACGCGTTCAATTTCCGGATGCTTTTCGTAATAAGCATTCAGTTCTTTATTGAAGTCGTCGGCTTTTATAACTTTAAATTCGAAGTGAGGGCCTTTTTCGCCCGTAGCAGGCCAGTTTTTAGAAAGCTGGTCTTTATATTTATCTAACCGATCTTTTTTAATGAAAACCCGTACTGTATTTTTATTGGTAACTGTATTGAGCTTCTCTACATCCCCATTATCCAACATTTTATAGAAATCAAGGTCGGTAATAGTTTTAGCGTCGGGAGCAAAGGAACCAAATAACTGAAAGCCTACCAACACAGCGAAAATGATTGCCCAAACCCAGTAAATATTGAATTTTGGACCTTTTCGCTGGCTCCCGTCATCGCGGGGACGTAAGCGGGGAAAATTGCGGTCGTTTTGTCTTGACTCGTCCTGTGACATATATTGTTGCTTATCGCTTGGTTTTTCTGTTTAATTAATAATAATTAATAATTGATAATAGCAAATTGTTCGCTCTAAAAAGCTGTTAGTTAATGATTATTTTGCACACAGCCGCATTTTAACAATAATTTCTGCTCAGGAGTTTAATATTCTTCTACTTCTGCATCGCTCCACATTTCTTCAAGTTTATAGAATTTGCGGGTTTCGGGCTGCATAACGTGCACTACGATATTTACATAATCGATTAGTATCCAGTGGGCTGCCTGATGACCTTCGCTATGGTAGGGGCTTTCGTTAACGTCTTTTTTAATATACTCCTCTACAAAGTCAGCAATAGCTCTTACTTGAGTGGAACTACTGGCTTCACAGATAATAAAAAAATCGGAAACAGCTTCAGGGATTTTTCGCAGGTCAAAAGAAACAATATTGTCTCCCTTCTTCTCCTTTATGGCGTGAATGATTGCTTTAAAAATCTTTGAATTTTTTGTTAACCGGGCTACACTTTTTCGTTTACGACGGGTAGCTAACAATGAAAGTTGTTCCAATAATCCTGTGTTTTAATGATCAATGTGTTTATTATATATAGACGTAGTGAGAAGTTCTATATTTTATCAGTTAAGCCGTCTTTAACAGATGGCTAACTTCTGAATTTAAAATACAAATAATTTCGGGTATTACCACATTTCTCTCTGTTAAACGATCAACAGATATTCATAATTTCGCACTCCCCAAAATTAATAATCTTTTGTCACATCCTGTTAACTCTGAGTCCATTGGTCATCCTTTTATAATATTGCCTTCTATTGACAGCACCAACAACTATGCCATGCGGCAAATACAGGCCGGATTGGCAAGTCATGGCGCTACCTGGTTTGCCCGGGAACAGACAGCCGGCAAAGGACAACGCGGAAAAAGCTGGTTAACAATCCCTAATCAGAACATCATGCTCAGTACCGTATTGGTACCGCGGTTACCGGTTAACCGCCAATTTGTGTTATCTGCCACTGTAGCTCTGGCCTGTTATGATTTTTATAAAAACTATGCCGGAGAAGAAACCAGTATTAAATGGCCAAATGATGTATACTGGCGTGACAGAAAGGCAGGGGGCATCCTTATAGAAAATGTATTTCGGGGGGCTGACTGGCTATTTGCCGTAGTAGGCATTGGCATTAATATCAACCAGGTTGAATTTGACCCTTCCCTTCCTAATCCTGTTTCGCTAAAGCAGATCACCGGAAAAGACTTCGATGCAGTAGAATCAGGTAAAGCCTTATGCGAAGCCCTTGAGCTGAGATATCAGGAGCTGATTGCCAATGGCGCCGAACCGATCTTAGCGGCTTACCGGCAGGTATTGTATAAACTGAATCAGCCCGTTTCGCTTAAAAAAGGGAATATCTTATTCGAAACTACTATACTTGGCGTTTCTGAATCAGGCAGGTTATTAACAAAAGATGTAATAGACCGGGAGTTTGACTTCGGGGAAGTGGAGTTTGTGATCAGGTAATTGAAGACGTGAACCCGATAATTTTCCGGAACAAATGTGAGAATTCCAGATGTCTTAGAGATACCTGATCCGTACTTTGTTCGGGACTTCTTCGGGACACGTTCGCATAACACCCGAAGCGGTCCCGAAGAAAGTACGGCAAATGTATTAATCAGATACGGCAAAGACGCGGCAAACCTACCTGAAAATAAAAGACCTGTCAGGCGCATCGCAGTCTCAAACATTCAGACTGCTAATAAACCCTGACAGGTCTTTTATCAGTGTCTGTTAATGTTTCTTTTTTCCTGCTACCTGGAATACGCGCGACAGGTTGAAACCAAATCGTATATCGCCTCTCCAGAAATCGTATGTTGTGCCGGTAAGGAACGCTTTTTCATTCATGCCGGTACTGTTTGAGAAGTGCAACTGAAATACGTGACCGCCGGT
>Ga0068855_100002761_pt1 | contig 21618 bp, 20 predicted proteins | sample KBSCornC52_FD_66592 | JGI IMG/M metagenome (GOLD analysis project Ga0068855, IMG submission 66592) | Corn rhizosphere microbial communities from Kellogg Biological Station, Michigan, USA - KBS Corn C5-2 | ecosystem: Host-associated > Plants > Roots > Rhizosphere > Soil ...
CGGCGCCATCCGCGCCCAACTGCGCGTCCAAGTCGGCGGCCGCTACAAACAACTGCCCGTCACCGTCATCCAGGACGGCCTCCGAGTCGCGGTCTTCAGCGGCAATCACCTGCTGCGGGTCCTCGATCTCGACCCCACCAGGACCTACCAGCCCGTCCACCCCTAGACACCCCCGCACCAACCCACAACGCTGACTGTCAGCGATGTCCTGAGACAACCCGTGTCAGCACTGTCCCGAGACACGACAAACCGGCTGCTCATACCTTCGATAATAGCTCAGTTGTTCGAGCGTGTCGAGCACGAACCCCAGCAATTCTGGGAAAGATCGACGTGAGAGACGAGCAAACCGAAAGCCAGCAGCGAAACGAAAGAACCAGCCAATCCGTCCCTGTCGCTGCGCCTTTTATCCAGAACGAAGGCCTACCGCGACCGCACCCGCCGCACAACGACAAGCAGAGCGACCACCCCACCCAGCACGAGAAGAGTCCGCCGCTTGTCCGCCGCCGCCTGGGCGAGAAGCGGCGACACCGCCTGCTCGGTCTTCCCGATGGCCTTCTGCACCGGCTCCGGCGCCTTGTCCTTCAGCTCGCCCAGCTTCTCCGACACCTTGTCTCCCGCCTCATGAACCCGTTGACTTGCCTGCGCCTTGACGTCGAGCTTGGCCGCGAGCGCGTCCGCGGTCTGCGCAAGCTCGGCCCGCGTGGCCAGGATGTCCGCCTCGATCTCGGCCTTGCGGCTCTCCGCGTCCGCACTCATCGCCGCACCGCCGCCCGCACCGCGGCGACGTCGGCCTTCGTGCTGTCGATCGCCTCGGTCGGCACCGGCGGGCTACCCGCGGCGACGGCCTTCTTGCCGGTCAACGCGACCAGCCCGGCGATGACGAACAGCCCGGCCGCGACGATCACCGCCGCGAGCCAGGCCGCAACGACCGTCGCCAGTCCGAGCACGGCCGCGGTGATCGCGACGCCGGCGCCGAAGAAGGCCAGCAGGCCGCTGCCGCCGAACATCCCGACCCCCACCCCGAGCCGCTTGGCTTTCTGGGTCGCCTCGAGCTGGGCGAGCGCCAACTCGTCCCGCACGAGCCGCGAGACCTGCTCGCTCAGCTGGGCCGTGAGCTGCCCCAGCGAGGCGTCGGTGACGGGACGAGGGTGAGCCTGCACGGCACCGTTCGCCGGGACCGAAGCACTCATCAGCCAGACCTCCTCGTAGGTCGAAAGACGCAGACGATCTCTGCTACCGGCGTGCCCGGCCGGGGGCGTCCGCTAACCAGCCGGCGGCGGTGCGCAGGTCGGCGACGAGCCCGGCGAAGGCGGTGTCGCGCTCCCCCTCCGGCGCCCGGAGCACGGCGGACGGGTGGATGGTGGCCAGCGCCGCCCGCACCGGCGTGTCATCCGCGGCGAACGGACCGGCCGGCGGCGGCCACGGCAGCCGCTCGCCCCGGTGCTGGGTCAGGCGGAAGGACGGGCCGAACAGCGACCCCGCGGCCGTCGCGCCGAGCGCCACGACGACGGACGGCCGGACGGCGTGCAGCTCGGCGACCAGCCACGGACGGCAGGCGGCCGCCTGCGCCGCGGTCGGCTTGTCGTGGATGCGCCGCTGGCCCCGGCCGGCCTTCCACCGGAAGTGCTTGACCGCGTTGGTGACGAAGAGGTCCGCGCCGTCCAACCCGGCATCACCGAGGGCCCGGTCGAGCAGCCGGCCGGCCGGGCCGACGAACGCGGTGCCCTCGCGATCCTCGACGTCGCCCGGCTGCTCGCCGACGAGCATCAGCGTGGCCGCGGCGGGCCCGCGGCCGAAGACGGTCTGGGTGGCGTCCTGGTACAGGTCGCAGCCGCGGCACTCGCGCGCGGCGGCGGCCAAGGCGCTCAGCGTGCCCGACGCCGGCAGGAACTCCTGGGCGCCCGGATACGCGCTGCGACCCGGCACGCGCTCACCCCGAGCGGCCGGCCGCCGGCTCGTCGTCCAGCTCGTCCTCGAACCAAGCCGGCGTCGGGTAGCCGAACATCCACGGCCGCTGCAGCACGGCCGACTCGGCCGGCTGGCCGGGGTCGGCATCGACGCGCCGGCCGTTCGTGCGCCAGGTGCGCACGAATCGCTCCGAGCCGCGGGCGAACATGACGGCGTGGGGGCCGTCGTGCCCGGCGAACAGCTGGCAACGCCCCTGCGAAGGACGGTGGTCGGGCAGGCCGGCCGAGCACCGCACGTCGATCGCCTGCGCCGATTCGGGATAGCGGAAGGATCGCGACACCGTGGTCAAGGTTCTCGTCCGATCTGCTGCGGCACGCCCTCGGTTCGGTCGCGCCGGCCGTGCTGGGACGGCCCGTGATCAGGTCATATCCCAAACATCAAGTTCTCTAACCGATTCGCGTTTCCCCGTCGGGATCAAGGGGTACCCGCACGACGAAGCCCCGTCCTGAACACCGAACATCGAGCGAAGGAGCGTCTCGTGAACTCCGCCGACCGTCGCACCGAACTGTTCGACCTGTACGCCCGCCCCGGCCCGTTCGCCACCGTCTACCTCGACGCCACTCGCGCGACCGAGAACGGGGCGCGGGAGGTCGACCGGCGCTGGGCCGGGCTGCGCGGCCGGCTGGAGGACGCCGGCGCCGACACCCCGACGCTGGACGCCCTGGCCGCCGCGGTCGCCGCCGACACCGGGACGCCCGGCCGGCACGGCCTCGTCCTCGTCGCGGCGGAGGGGCAGACGCGCTTCCAGGCCGTCCTGCACCAGGCGCCGGCCCGCAGCTCCGCGAGTTGGTCGCCCCTGCCGCACCTGCTGCCCTATCTCGCCCAGCAGGTGACCGACCTGGCCCACCTCGTCGTGGTTGCCGACCGGACCGGCGCCGACATCCTGGCCGTCGGCCCGGGAGGTGCTCACGAGCACACCGTCACCGGCGGCGCCCAGCACCCGCTGCACCGCACGGCGGCCGACGTCTGGAACGAGCGGCACTTCCAGCACCGGGTCGAGAACGCCTGGGAGGCGAACGCCGACGACGTGGCCGACGCGGTCGGCAAGCAGCTCGCGAACGGACCGGCCAAGCTCGTGATCATCGCCGGCGACGTGCGCGCCCGCAGCATGATCGCCGACGCGCTCGGCGAGCCGCCCGGCGTGACGGTCCGGATCGTGGAGGAGGGCGGCCGGGCCGACGGCTCGTCCGATCAGGCCTTGCAGGCCGCCGTCCACGACGCCGTGCTGCAGCAGCTCTGGCGCGACCGTCGCGAGGTCCTGGAGCACCTCCAGCAGAACCTCGGCCGGCACGAGTACGCCGCCGCGGGGGTCCGGCCGGTGGTGGAGGCACTGCGGATGGCGCAGGTCGACACGCTGGTGATCTCGGACGATCCGTCCTCGCCACTGACCGCGTGGGTCGGCCCGAACCCCACCGACTTCGGGCTGGACGAGGACGAGGCCGCCGCGCTCGGCATCGACGATCCGCGCCGCGACCGGCTCGACGCAGCTCTGGTACGGGCCGCGATCGGGACGAACGCCCGGATCGTCGTCACCCCGGGCGGCCACGGCTACCTGCCTGAGGGCATCGGCGCCCTGCTGCGGTTCGACACCACCTGACGCGACCGACGGCGACCCCCGGCGGCTACCGCTGGGGGTCGTCGTCCGGGTCGGGCGTGCGCGAGCGCACCGTCCACGGCACGACCAGCCACAGCGTCACCAGCAGCACGGCCGTGACCGCACCGGCCACGAAACCCCAGCCGTCGCCCAGGAGCACGTCGAAGATCAGCGCCGGCACCGCGACGACCGCGGTGCCCAGCGCGAAGATGCCGACGATCGCCAGCCGGTGGGCCAGCTGGACGGTCTCCTTGCGGCGGTGCTTGCGGAACAACGCCCGGTGCACGCTCACCGGCGCCTGCAGGAACCCGGTCGCCACGATCGACGCGCCGACCGCGAACAGGTAGACGCCGCGCTCGCCGGAGGTGAGCTGGCTGAACTTCTGTTGGAACGGCAGGGTCAGCAGGAACCCGGTCAGCAGCTGCACCCCGGTCTGGACGACCCGCAGCTCCTGCAGCAGGTCGCCCCAGTTCCGGTCCAGGCGCTCGAGTTCGGTTTCCCGGCGCCCCGTCTCGTCCTTCTGCTCCCCCACTGGCTCAGACGGCGGCGGCCGCGCCGGTCGTCGCTGCCCCGGCGGGGCGCGCGCTCGTGAGCGGCGCCGCGATGTCCTCGAGGCTCTTGCGCTCGGCGTCGACGGCCAGGAACGCCGCGACGATGCCGGCCGCCGTCATGATCGCGGCTCCGATCGTGAACGCGATGACCGTGTCGTGCACCTTGCCGCTCGCGGTCAGGTCGGCGAACAGCAACGGGCCGGTGATGCCACCCAGCGCCGTCCCGATCGCGTAGAAGAAGGCGATGGCCATCGCCCGCGTCTCCATCGGGAAGACCTCGCTGACCGTCAGGTAGGCCGAGCTCGCGCCGGCCGAGGCGAAGAACAGGACGACCGTCCAGCACGCGGTGAGCGTCTGGGCGTTGAGGTGGCCGTTCTTGAACAGCCACGCGGTGCCGAACAGCAGCACGCCCGCGGCGATGTAGGTGCCGGAGATCATCGGCTTGCGGCCCACCGTGTCGAACAGCTTGCCCAGCACCAGTGGCCCGAGGAAGTTGCCGACCGCGATGACGACGTAGTAGTAGCCGGTGTCGGCCGACGGCACCTTGTAGAACGTGGTCAGGATGCTCGCGAAGCCGAACGTGATCGCGTTGTAGAGGAACGCCTGGCCCACGAACAGGGACAGCCCCAGCACCGTGCGCCGCGGGTACATGGTGAGGACGGAGCGGGCGATCGTGAAGAAGCCGATCGTCTTGCGCTGCTCGATCTCGATCTCCCGGTCGACGCGCTCGAGGTCGCGGCCCGTCTGCTCCTCGACCGTCCGCTCGACGTCGTGGACGAGCTCCTCGGCCTCCTGATCGCGACCGTGGATGAACATCCAGCGCGGGCTCTCCGGCACGTTGCGCCGCACCAGCAGGATCACCAGGCCGAACACCACGCCGAGGCCGAACGCGACCCGCCAGCCCACGTCGCCGGGCAGGAAGTTCTCGTTCAACACGACGATCGACACGAGCGCACCGAACGCGGCACCGATCCAGAAGGTGCCGTTGATGATCAGGTCGATGCGGCCGCGGAACTTGCTCGGGATCAACTCGTCGATCGCCGAGTTGATCGCGGCGTACTCGCCGCCGATGCCGAGGCCGGTGATGAACCGGAAGACGAAGAACATGAACGCGGTGCCGGACAGCGCCGTCATCGCGGTCGCCAGCAGGTACACCAGCAGCGTGATCATGAACAGCTTCTTACGGCCGAACCGGTCGGTCAGGTACCCGAACAGCAACGCGCCCGTACACGCGCCGGCCACGTACAGCGCCGCCCCGAGCCCGCTGATCTGCGAGGCGGAGATCGAGATGCCGCTGCCCTTCTCGGCCAGCCGCGGCGCGATGTTGCCCACGATCGTGACCTCGAGGCCGTCCAGGATCCAGACGGTGCCGAGACCGATCACGATCGTCCAGTGCCAGCGGGACCACGGCAGGCGGTCGAGCCGACCCGGTACCGAAGTCTTGATCGTCTTAGTAGGCGCGCTCATCGGCCTACCCTCGCTTCGCTCGGTTCGGCCGGCATGGCCCATCTGCATCCTTGGTTCGCTCCGCAAGCGTCGCTCATCGCCAACCTCCGTTTCACGACTGGCAGTACCCGCGGTTTGTGACGCACAAACGGGTACGGCTCTCGACGGGGGACAACGGCGGACGACGACGACGGGAGAGGACATGTCGGAACTGCAGGGCAAGCGCATCGCGTTCCTGGTGGCGAACTCGGGCGTGGAGCAGGTCGAGCTGACGACGCCGTGGGAGGCGGTGGAACGCGCCGGCGGGACACCCGTGCTCGTCGCGCCGGAGAAGGGCAAGGTGCAGGCGTTCAACAACGACGTCGAGCCGGGCGACACCTTCGAGGCGACCGAGGCGGTGCACGAGCTCAGTAGCGATGCGTTCGACGGGCTGGTTCTGCCCGGCGGCACGACCAACCCCGACAAGCTGCGCATGGACGCCGACGCCGTGCACTTCGTGGTCGGCTTCGCCGAGACCGGCAAGCCGATCGCGGCCATCTGCCACGGCCCGTGGACGCTGGTCGAGGCCAACCTCGTCCGCGACAAGGCGCTCACGAGCTGGCCGAGCCTGCAGACCGACATCCGCAACGCCGGCGGTGAATGGCAGGACGAGGAGTGCGTGGTGGACCGTGAGCGGTTCCCGCTCGTCACCAGCCGCAAGCCGGGCGACCTGAACGCGTTCGTCGAGAAGGCGCTGGCCGAATTCGCCGGGAGCTGATGCCTCGGTACCGGCATGAGATCCGCTGCCCGCAACCAGCGCGCTCGGGGCCGGGCCTCGGGCGAGGGACGTGTCCTATCGTTGCCGCATGGCCGACCTTGCCGCTGCCCGCGCGTTCTTGCGCGACTTGCCCAAGCTGCACTACTGGAACGACACGTGGCAGGTCGGTGGGCTGAACCCGCAAGCCGGTGACCGGCTGATCGAGATCGTGACTTCGGTCGACAAGCCGGAGATCATCGAAACGGGAGCCGGGTCGACGACCCTGCTATTCCTGCAACTGGAGCCGGTATCGGTCACCACGATTGCGCCGGACGCGGCGCTTCGCGATCGGATGCTGGCCGAGGCCGAGAAGCGCGGCATCCCCACGGTTGCGCTGCGATTCATCGCCGACCGTTCGGAGTTGGTCCTACCGAAGCTTGCCGCCGACGGGCACGGCTACAACGTTGCGTTCATCGACGGCAACCACGGCTGGCCCTCCGTGTTCGTGGACTTCTGCTACCTCAACTACATGCTTCGTCAGGACGGGCTGCTCATCGTCGACGATCTTCAGCTGTACTCCTGCGCACAGCTCTACCTCCTCCTCCTGCAACAGCCCGAGTACGAACTGGCGTCCCTCGACGCCAATGGGAAGCAAGCGACCTTCCGCAAGGTCACTGGCGCGCGGTGGCTGCCGGACTGGCGCCAGGAACCGTTTATCGTCATGAACAGCGTGACCAAGTAGAACCGCCCGGCCGGGAGCCTCGAGGCCGGTTCCCAGCCCCGGTCGACACACCTGCCGACCCGCGACCTCATGAGAGTGGCGCCCGCTTGGCGGGGGCGGCCCTATGTCCCCGAGGCTCGCCGCGACGGTATGGGACGACGCGGGGTTCCCAAGGGCGGCCTCGCCGTAAAGGCGGTACAGGTCGCTCAACGGGAGCTGAAGAAGCCGGAGAACCAGAAGCGCATCAACGACGCAGTGGCCAAGCTCAGGAACCGCCGCGGTCCCATCCGCCCGTAGACAGGGATGAGCCGACCCCGATTGGGCAGCGCCGTCCTCACAGTTACCGGTGCCCCCATGTGCATCACCCGCCAAACTCGCATCCGCTCGGCAAGGACAGCTTCCCGCTGAGCCGCCGCTTCGCCTACACCGCCATCGCCGCCGGTCTCGGCGGCAACTCCGCACTCGCCGATGACGTCGCGCTCGTGACGAACGAGCTCGTCGCGGCGAGCTACCTCGCTTGCGCCGACACGGTCGAGCTCGGCATCGAGCTGCGCTGGGACCACGCCACCGTGATCGTCCGAGACGACCGCCCGCCGGGCCCCCCACCTCGGTCAACGACACCCGCGTCCAGCTTCTGGACGCCGTGACGACGTCCCGCGCGAGCTTCGCCGACCGCTCCGGCACGGTCGCGGTCGCCAGGATTGCCTGCTCCCCGCGCGCGACCAAGAAGGTGACCTGCGGCGACCGTCCCTACCTCACCCCGCCGCCGCGGGTGCGCCCCGCCGGCGGAGCGCGGGGGGGACCGTCCCCTCGCGGCGATCGCCTGACCCTTCGCGCCGCGGGATGGCCCATCCCACGCTGGCTCCGAAACTCCCCGCGAGCTGATGCCTACGGTGGAACGCATGTACCTGGAGAACCTGGTCATGGACGCCGCCGACCCGCAACGGCTCGGGCGGTTCTGGGAAGCGGCCCTCGGCGGCGAGCGGCTGACCGACGAGCCCGCGGGCTTCGAGACGCGCATCGCGGTCGCCGGCGGGCCCGTCCTCGACCTGTGCCTGCAGCGGGTGCCGGAGCCGGCGACCGCACCGCCGCGCCTGCACCTGGACCTCGCCGGCGGGGCGCAGCAGGCCGAGGTGGTCGAGCGGTTGCTGGACCTCGGCGCGCAGCACCTCGACATCGGGCAGGGGGACGTGCCGTGGGTCGTCCTGGCCGACCTCGAGGGCAACGCGTTCTGCGTGATGGAGGAGCGGCCGTCCTACACCGGCACCGGCCCGATCGCGGCGCTGCCGCTCGACTCGGCCGACCCCGACCGCGACGCCCGCTTCTGGTCGTGGCTGACGGGCTGGACGGCCACCGACCGCGCCCCGCACGAGCTACGCCACCCCTCGCGGCTCGGCCCGGTGCTCGAGCTGTGCCCCGAGCCGGCGCCGAAGGGCGGCGCGAAGAACCGGCTGCACCTGGACGTCCGGCTCGAGGCCGGCGAGGACGCCGACGACGTCGCCGCGGCCGTCGCCGAGCGCGGTTGTCCCGAGGTCACGGCCGCCGACAGCCAGCTGCCGTGGCGTACCTACCAGGACCCGTCGGGCAACGAGTTCTGCGTGCTGCCGGCCCGCGGGTAGCGGCTCAGCCGGTCGGGGTCGGGGCGGGTTCGTCCGCCTCGAGCTTCGCCGCCTCGGCCTCGGCCTTGGCCAGCCGGCGCCGGCCGGTGATCTGGTCGTGGGTCGTCGTTCGCTGCGACCGGCCGCGACCGATGAAGGACACCGCCCAGTGCAGGACGGTCGTCACCCGGTTCTTGAAGCCGACCAGGTACATCACGTGGATGATCAGCCACAGCACCCAGGCGATGAAGCCGCCGAACCGGAACGGGCCGACGTTCGCGACGGCACGGAACCGGGAGATGGTCGCCATGCTGCCCTTGTCGAAGTACTCGAACGGCTTCTGGTCGGGCTTGCGCTTGAGGCGGCGCCCGATCTGGTCGGCGGCGTACTTGCCCTGCTGCATCGCGACCTGGGCGACACCCGGGTAGTCGTTGAGCGACATCATGTCGCCGATCACGAACACCTCGGGGTGGCCGGGCAGTGAGCAGTCGGGCTGCACCCGCACGCGGCCACCGCGGTCGAGCTCAGCCCCGGTCTGCTGGGCGAGCGAGCGTGCGAGCGGTGAGGCCATCACCCCGGCCGCCCAGATGATCGTCCGGGCCGGGATGGGCGTACGACGCCCGCTCTGGTCCTGCACCGTGAGGCCGCGCTCGTCCACGTCGACGACGCGTTCGTTCAGCCAGACCTCGATGCCCATCGCCTCGAGCTGCGAGGCCGCCTTGGCCGACAGCTTCGTGCCGAAGGTGCCGAGCACGTCGTCCATGGCGTCGACGAGCACGATGCGGGCCTTGCGCGGGTCGATGCCGCGGTAGTCGTTGGCCAGCGTGCGGCGGGCGAGTTCGGAGATCTGCCCGGCCATCTCGACGCCGGTCGCGCCGGCGCCGATCACCGCGAAGGTGAGCCACTCGTCCTGCTCGGTCGGGTCGGTGGAGAGTTCGGCGTACTCGAACGCCGACAGGATGCGGCCGCGCAGCTCGAGCGCGTCGTCGATGGACTTCAGGCCCGGGGCATCGAGGGCGAACTCGTCGTGACCGAAGTAGGACGTCGTGGCGCCGGCGGCGACGATCAGCGAGTCGTAGCGCGTCACCGTGGTGATGTCACCCGCCGTCGAGGTGACCGTGTGCCCGGCCACGTCGATGTCCGTGACGTCGCCGAGCAGCACCTTCACGTACTTGCGCCGGCGCAGGATCTCGCGGGTCGCGGGGGCGATCTCGCCCTCGGAGAGGATGCCGGTGGCCACTTGGTAGAGCAGCGGCTGGAACAGGTGGTGGGTGGTGCGGCTGATGAGCGTGACGTCCACCCCGGCCCGCTTGAGCCGCTTGGCGGCGAACAGCCCACCGAAGCCGGAGCCGATGATCACGACGTGGTGGCGGCGGGCGATCTCAGTCATGTTTGGGGGCCTCCTCCAATGGAGTCTTCCACTAGGAACTACCCCCGCCGTCCTTCCGGGATTCCCGAACGTGACGGCCGATACCGCTATTTCCCTTCGCGCTTGGGTGGCAGCGGTGGCAGCTGACCGGTCTCGGTCACCTCTTCGGCGACCTCGCGGACGCGCCGGTGCAGGTGCTGGCTGGCCGTGCGGAGCTGCTCGAAGGCCTGCTCGGGCGTGAGGAGCTTGCTCGCCATCAGGATGCCCATGGCCATGCCGATCTGCCGGCTCGACTCCAGGGCGACGAGCAGGTTCTCGCTCCGGCGCTGCTCGAGCCCGTTCTGCAGGGCGAGCGAGGCAAGCGTGCTGAAGATCGCGCCCACGCCCCGGTCGAGATCCGAGAAGGCGTGCAGCTCGGTGGCGTAGAAGTTGAGCGCGCCGCGGTCGTCGCCGCCCAACAGGATGCGGACCCCGAACATGCTGCGGACCGGCGTCTCGAGGACGGCCCGCGCGGCGAACTTGGGCCAGCGATCGTCCTGCTCGAGATCGTCGGTCGCCGCCAGGTCGTTCTGCTCGATCGCCTCCAGGCAGGGACCCTCACCGGTGTCGTACTGGATGGCGTCCACCTGCTCGACCAGCGGATCGGTGGCGGCGAGCGTGCGCGGCGGCTCGCCCCCGTGGATCAACGTCAAGCCGGCGGCCCTGGCGGCCGGGATGGCGTCGGCGGCCTCGCGGACGACCTGCGCCGGATCCAGCGGGCCGCGGTCGTCCAGGAAGCGAGCAGCGAAGGCGTGCAGTTGCTCGGCGAGCTCCTTGTCGCGCGCCGCGCGGTCGGCGTCCCCGGTCATTCGGCACTCCTCGACTGGGCCGGCGGCGTGGTTCGCCCCAGGCGGCTCCTCACTGATGGGGAGTTCGTCGAGAACCTACCCCGCGGTACCAACAACCACCGCCACCAGCGGCCCGGCCGGTGGACCGGCCCGGGCGGCGTCGCTCCGGTCGCGACCACCGGCACCGGCGCCACCCGGCGGGCGTGCGCCTCGCTGCGCGCCGCGTCGGCCCCGAAGCCCGAGTCACCGCGCGGGCCGCACAGGACGGAGGTGACGGCCGCATACGTCGCCATCCAGTCGTCCCAGCCGGCGTCGTCGTCCGGCCCGGTCGGGGCGGTCGCGTGCCGGCGGGCATCGGTGCGCTGCGGGTCGTCCGGAAGGCTGCGCACCAGGTACGCGCGCACCTCGTCGAGCTGGTGCCACAGCGCCTGGGCGTACTCGCAGGAGTCCCGGAGCGCCGCCGCGAGCTGCTCGTTGCGGCTGCGGTGCTCGGTCACCGTCAGGTCGTCCCGGTCGTCCGTCAGGAGACGGCCCGGGTCGAGCAGCTCAGGCGTCGGAATGGGTTGGGTCGAGGGCATCGGGCTCCTCCCTCCACAGCCGGAAGGCCGTCTCGAGCATCAGGGCATGGACGAACGCCTGCGGCAGGTTGCCGCGCATCTGGTGCTGGCCGACGTCGTACTCCTCGCTGAACAGCTGGGGCGGGCCGCAGGCGGCGCGGGTGCGTTCGAACCACGCGCGCGCCGCGACCGGATCGCCCTGCTGCTGCAGCGACAGCGCGACGAGGAAGCCGCACAGCAGGAACGACCCCTCGGCGTCGGCCAGCGGCCGCTCGTCGTGGCGGAAGCGGTAGGCGAAGCCGTCCTCGACCAGTTCGCGCAGGTAGGCATCCAGCGTCGCCCGGTTGCGCGGGTCGTCGGCCGGCACCGAGCCGCGCAGCCCGGCGAACAGCAACGCCGCGTCCAGACCCGGGTCGTCAGGGGCGCGCTGCCAGCGTCCGCTGGGGTGGACGGACGTGGCGGAGGTGTCGGCGACGATGCGGTCGGCGAGGCTCAGCCAGTCGGTGGCCGGGCCGCCGGCCGGGCTGACCCTGGCGATCGCCCGCAGGCCGGCCGCGGCCGTCAGCCGGCTGTGCGTCCAGGCCCGCGGCTCGATCTCCCAGATGCCCGAGTCGGGCTCCTGCCAGCGGGCGGCGATCGCGTCGGCGGCGACGCGGGCCGCATGCCAGCCGTCGTCGTCGAGCAGGTCGTGGCCGGCGGCGGCGGCCAGCAGCTGCAGGGACTCGCCGAAGGCGTCGAGCTGGAACTGGTCGTTGACCCAGTTGCCTACGACGTCCGCGCCGCCGGGGTAGCCGGGCAGCTCGAGGTGACTAGGTGAGGGGATCGGGTCGCCGGTCACGGTGTACGCGGGCGCGAGCTTGGGGCCGTGCTCGAGCAGCCGCTCGGTGACGACCCGGGCCGCGTCCACGACCAGCCCGTGCGGACCGTCGAACGCGAGCGCCTGGCCGACGAAGCACTGATCCCGGATCCACACGTAGCGGTAGTCGTAGTTGCGGCCGGCGTCGGCCCGCTCGGGCAGGCTGGTGGTCGCGGCGGCGACGGTGCCGCCCCGCGGGTTCGTCATGCCGCGCAGGACGGCGTAGGAGTGCCGCGCGTCCCGAGCCGCGAGCCCGCGCCGGCAGTCGGGGACGCGGTCGTCCCACGCCGCCTCGGTGGCCGCCCAGGCGCGGCCGGGGTCGGGTGGCTCGTCCGGCAGCGGCCGGTCGCTGATCTCGAGCACGAGGTCGTGCTCCTCGCCGGCGGCCACGTCGATGCGCAGCTCGAGGCGCCGGCCGGCGACCGAGCGAGCACCCGGCCCGCAGCTCCAGCGCAGGTAGAGGTCGCCGGCACGGGCGCTCCACCTGCCGCGCTCGGACCTGAGCTCGCGCATCGGGTGGCGGTCGTACCCGGCGCGCGGCTCGAGCCCGACTCGGAACGACCCGGCACAGTCGAGCGCGCGGATGCGCCGCAGCACCACGGTCCGGTGTTCATCGCCCGGGTAGGCCAGGGCGTCCTGGCACTCGACGGCGCCGTCGACGGTCACCCAGCGGCTGTGCCAGATCAGGGTGCCGTTGCGGTACCAGCCGCCCCAGACGTACCGGCCGACCGGCTCGACGACGTAGGCGCCGGTCCCGCCGATGAGGGAGGAGAACACCGACGGGCTGTCCCAGCGGGGCGCGCAGAGCCAGGCGATGTCGCCGCGCGGGCCGATGATCGCGCCGCGCTCGCCGTCGGCGATCAGCGCGTATTCGCGCAGGACGTTCGGCGCCGGCCCTTGCCCGTCGCGTCGGGCCCTCATCGCCGGCGGCGCAGCAACGCGCCACCCACGCCGGCGAGCACGCCACCCGCGGCGGCGGCCACCGCGCCGTGGTGCTGCGAGGCCCACAGCTGCGGGTCGGTCGAGTGCGCCTGGTCGTCGAAGTCACCGTGGGCGCCGAAGTCGTGGCCGTCCTCGGCGTCGGCCGGCCGGAACAGGTTGTCCGGCGCGTCGCCGTCCTGCGGCTGCTTGCGCTGCTGGGAGTCGAAGCCGGTGCGGGCCAGGTAGCGGTCGAGCAAGCCCGGGGCGATCGCGTTCGCCGCGATCGTGGCCGCGGTGGTCGAGCCGACCCAGTACTCGCGCCGGCGCGGGTGCTCGGCGGCGTGGACGATGCCCCGCGCGGCCATTTCGGGCTGGTAGATCGGCGGCACCGGCATGGCCTTGCGCGGCAACCGGGTGCGCAGCCACGAGAACTGCGGCGTGTTGACCGCGGGCAGCTGCACCATGGTCACCGAGACGCCGCTCTTCTCGTGCAGCAGCTCGCAGCGCAGCGACTCGTGGAAACCCTGGATCGCGTGCTTGGCGCCGCAGTAGGCCGTCTGCAGCGGGATGCCGCGGTAGGCGAGCGCGGAACCGACGTGGACGATCACGCCGCGATCGCGCGGCTTCATGTGTCGCAGCGCGGCCATGGTCCCCCAGACGTAGCCGAGGTAGGTGACCTCGGTCGCGCGGCGGAACTCCTCCGGCTTGATCTCGGCGAACGGGGCGAAGATCGAGCTGAAGGCCACGTTGACCCAGACGTCGATCGGCCCGAGTTCGGCCTCCACCCGATCGGCGGCGGCGAACACGGCGTCGTGGTCGGCGACGTCCACCTCGATCGCCAGCGGCGTCCCACCGGCAGCCCGGACGTCCTCGACCGCGCCCTCGAGCCCTTCGGCGCCGCGGGCCAGCAGGCCCACGTTCGCGCCCTGCGCGGCGAACGCACGTGCGGTTGCCCGCCCCACGCCGCCGCTCGCGCCGGTCACCACGACGGTGCGGGTCATGTCAGCTCTCCTTCGGTTGCCCGGTCGGTCGTCCACCCCATCGCCCACAGCGCCCGGTCGGAGGGTTCCCCGGCCGCCGCGGCGAAATCACGCAGGGCGGTCGTGAGCCGTCGGTGCTGGCGGGCCGAGAGCTTGCCCAGCACCGGTTCCAGCGCCGCCCGGCGACCACGCAGCACCCGACCGACCAGCGCCGTCCCCTCGACCGTGAGGGTCAGTTCGAGGTTGCGCCGATCGGCCGGCGACGCGGCCCGGTCCAGCAGCCCCATCGCCACCAGCCGGTCGCAGGTGCGGCTCGCGGTGGAGACGTGCAGGCCGACGGCCTCGGCCACGCCGCCGAGGGAGCAGGGACCGCGGCTGGCCACCACGACGAGCACCCGGAACTGCACGGGGTCGACCTCGTCCACGACCGCGGCGATCGACTGCGCGCTGATCGCGACCAGGGTGCGCGAGGCCAGCAACAGGGCGTCGAGGGCCGCGTCCACCTCGCGCCGCGTTTCGGTCTCGTTCACGGCCTCCTGCTACCCGATATTTGCAGATTGCAAACTTCGTGCGTATTGCGCGGACGGTCGGGGTAAGCGAATGGACGAGGCCCGATCCGTCCTTCTCAGATCCGTCCTTCTTCGAGGAGTACCCATGGCTGACACCGTCGCCGACGTCCTGCTCGCCCGACTGCGCGAATGGGGGGTGCAGCAGGTCTTCGGCTATCCGGGCGACGGCATCAACGGCCTGCTGACCGCGTGGGAGAAGGCCGAGGACAAGCCGCAGTTCGTGCAGGCCCGGCACGAGGAGATGGCCGCCTTCGAGGCGGTCGGGTGCGCGAAGTTCTCCGGCGAGGTGGCGGTGTGCGCGGCCACGAGCGGCCCGGGCGCGATCCACCTGATGAACGGCCTCTACGACGCGAAGCTCGACCACGTCCCCGTGGTCGCCATCGTCGGGCAGACCAACCGGTCGGCGATGGGCGGCTCGTACCAGCAGGAGGTCGACCTGCTCAGCGCGCTCAAGGACGTGTGCAGCGACTACGTGCAGATGTGCACCGTCCCGCAACAGCTGCCCAACCTGATCGACCGGGCGATCCGCATTGCGACCGTCGAGCGGGCCCCGACGGCGCTGATCTTCCCGGCCGACGTGCTCGACCTCGAGTACACGCCGCCGGAGCACGCGTTCAAGCAGGTGCCCTCCAGCCTCGGGATGTCGTCCTCGGTGATGACGCCGGGCGGGGCCGACCTGCACCGCGCGGCCGAGATCCTCAACGAAGGCTCCAAGGTCGCCCTGCTCGTCGGACAGGGTGCCGCCGGCTGCGTCGACGAGCTCTCGGAGGTCGCCGAACTGCTCGGTGCCGGCGCAGCGAAGGCATTGCTGGGCAAGGACGTGCTGCCCGACACGCTGCCCTGGGTCACCGGCTCGATCGGCCTGCTGGGCACCACGGCGTCGTACGAGCTGATGATGAACTGCGACACGCTGCTCACGGTCGGCTCGAACTTCCCGTACACCCAGTTCATGCCCGCACTCGAGCAGGCGCGGGCCATCCAGATCGACCGGTCGGGCAAGTGGATCGGCATGCGCTACCCCTACGAACTCAACCTCGTCGGCGACGCGAAGACCACGCTGCAGCAGCTGATCCCGTTGCTGGAGAAGAAGCCGGACCGGTCGTGGCGGGAGAAGATCGAGAAGGACGTCGCCGATTGGTGGGAGGTGGCGGAGAAGCGCGCGCTGCTCGACGCCGACCCCGTCAACCCGCTGCGCATCTTCTACGAGCTCGACCAGCGCGTACCCAGCAACGCGATCCTCGCCAGCGACTCCGGGAGCGCGGCGAACTGGTACGCCCGGCACATCCGAATGCGCGGCCAGATGCGCGGCTCGCTGTCCGGCACGCTGGCGACGATGGGCGCCGCCGTCCCGTACGCGATCGGAGCGAAGTGGGCGCACCCGGACCGGCCCTCGATCGCGCTGGTCGGTGACGGCGCGATGCAGATGAACAACCTGGCCGAGCTGATCACCGCCGCGCACTACTACCAGCAATGGACGGATCCGCGTCTCGTCGTGGCGGTCCTGCACAACAACGACCTCAACCAGGTCACGTGGGAGGAGCGCTCCATGGAGGGCGTGCCGAAGTTCGCCGCCTCCCAGACGCTGCCCGACGTCGACTACGCCGCGTTCGCGCGCTCGATCGGCCTCGGCGGGATCAACGTCGACACCCCGGACGCGCTCGGGCCGGCCTGGGACGAGGCGCTCGCCGCCGATCGGCCCGTCGTCCTCGACGTGCGCTGCGACCCGGACGTCCCGCCGATCCCGCCCCACGCGACGTGGGAGCAGATGAAGGCCACGGCGAGCGCGCTGCTGCACGGCGACGAGGACCGCTGGGGCGTCGTCAAGCAGGGCATCAAGCAGAAGGCGCAGGAGTTCCTGCCGGGCGGTAACGACAAATGACCGACGTCCGGTTGCCGACGCCGGTCCTTCGGCACCCGGACCCGCCCGAGCTCGACATCGCGGAACTCCAGCGGGCCCTGACCGGCGCCGTCGACGGCGAGGTGCGCTTCGACGCGGGGACGCGCGCGGCGTACTCGACCGACGGCTCGAACTTCCGCCAGGTTCCGATCGGCGTGGTGGTGCCACGCACGGTCGACGCAGCGGCGGCCGCGGTGCAGGTGTGCTGCGAGCACGGCGTGCCCATCGTCTCGCGCGGGGGCGGGACGAGCCTCGCCGGTCAGTGCACCAACACCGCGGTCGTCCTCGACTGGGCCAAGTACTGCCACCGGCTGCTGTCGGTCGACGTCGACAACCGCCGGTGCGTGGTCGAGCCGGGCATCGTGCTGGACGTCCTCAACGCCCAGCTCGAGCAGCATGGCCTGCGCTACGGCCCCGAACCGGCCACCCACCCGAACTGCACGCTCGGCGGCATGATCGGCAACAACTCGTGCGGCGCCACCGCGCAGCGAACCGGCAAGGTCGTCGACAACATCGCCCGCCTCGAAGTGCTGCTCTACGACGGCACCCGGTTCTGGTGCGGCGAGACGTCGGACGACGAGTACGTCGAGATCGAGCGTCGGGGCGACAGGCAGGCGCGGGTGTACCGGCAGCTGCGGGCACTGCGGGACGAGTACGCCGACGAGATCCGGGCACGGTACCCGGACATCCCGCGGCGGGTGTCGGGCTACAACCTCGACTCCCTGCTACCGGAGAAGAACTTCGACGTCGCCGGGTTGCTGGTGGGCTCGGAGTCGACGTTGGTCACCGTGCTGCGCGCGGAACTCGAACTGGTGCCGGTGGTGAAGAAGCGGACGCTCGTCGTCCTCGGCTTCCCGGACGTGATGAAGGCGGCCGACGCGGTGCCGGCGATCCTGCCGCACGAGCCGATCGCGCTCGAAGGGCTGGACGACCGGCTCATCCACGACCAGAAGACCAAGGGACTCAACGCCGACGCGCTCGGCGAGCTGCCGAAGGGCAACGCGTACCTGATGGTGCAGTTCGGCGGCGATACGCGCGAGGAGGCGGACGAGCGGGCCGACGCAATGGTCCGCGCGCTCGGCGAATCGGAGCACGATCCGCAGGTCGCGTTCCTCGACGAGCCGAAGCACGAGGACGAACTGTGGCAGGTGCGGGAGGCCGGCCTCGGCGCGACCGCCCACGTGCCGGGCGAGCCGGACACCTGGGAGGGCTGGGAGGACTCGGCCGTCGCGCCCGACCGGCTCGGCGCCTACCTGCGCGACCTGGAGAAGCTGTACGAACGGTTCGGCTACGCCGACGAGAGCGCGCCGTCGCTGTACGGGCACTTCGGGCAGGGCTGCGTGCACACGCGTATCCCGTTCCGGCTGAAGGACGCCGACGGGATTGCGCACTATCGCGCATTCATGGAACGGGCGGCCGATCTGGTCGCCTCCTACGGCGGCTCGCTGTCGGGCGAGCACGGCGACGGGCAGTCGCGGGGCGAGCTGCTGCCCCGCATGTTCGGCGAGCGGATCGTCCGCGCCTTCGGCGAGTTGAAAGCGATCTTCGACCCGGACGACCGGATGAACCCGGGCAAGGTCGTCGCACCCGCCCGGCTGGACGAGCACCTGCGGCTCGGTGCCGGCTGGGCGCCCGGCTACACCGGCAAGCTGCACTTCGCCTACCCCGAGGACGGCGGCTCGTTCGTCGGCGCCGCCACCCGGTGTGTCGGCGTCGGCAAGTGCCGGCAGCACGGGCACGACGGCGGGCACGTCATGTGCCCCTCGTACCAGGTGACGCTCGAGGAGGAGCACTCGACGCGGGGCCGCGCCCGGCTGCTGTTCGAGATGCTGCGCGGGCACCCCGACTCGCCGATCCAGGACGGCTGGCGCTCGACCGCGGTACGCGACGCGCTCGACCTGTGCCTTGCCTGCAAGGGCTGCAAGTCCGACTGCCCGGTCGAGGTCGACATGGCCACGTACAAGGCCGAGTTCCTCGCCCACCACTACGAGGGCCGCTTGCGCCCGCGCGCGCACTACGCGCTCGGCTGGCTGCCGTTGGCGGCGGCCGGCGTGGCCCGGTTGCGGCTGGCCCGGGTGGTGAACGCGCTCACCTCGGTGCGGCCGCTCTCGCAACTGGCGACCCGCGCCGCGGGACTCGAGCCACGGGAAGTTCCGCTGTTCGCCGGCGAGACGCTGCAGCAGTGGTGGGTGCGTCGCGGCGGGTCGCGCGGGCCGGGGACGCGCGGCACCGTCCTGCTCTGGCCGGACACGTTCACCAACCACTTCCACCCGCACGTCGGGCAGGCCGCGGTCGGGCTGCTGGAGGCGGCCGGATGGACCGTCACGATCCCGACCGAGCCGATCTGCTGCGGGCTGACCTGGATCTCCACCGGCCAGCTCGACGTGGCGAAGCACGTCCTGCGCCGCACGGTGGAGATCGTCGCGCCCCACGTGCGTCAGGGCGGGTGGGTGCTCGGGCTCGAGCCGTCCTGCACCGCGGTGTTCCGCTCCGACGCCCCCGAGCTGCTGCCGGAGGACGAGGACATCCGCCGGTTGAAGGAGCGGACCGTCACGCTGGCCGAGCTGCTCGGCTCCCACACGCCGGGGTGGTCCCCGCCCCGGTTGGACGGCGTCCGGGCGATCACCCAGGTGCACTGCCACCATCACGCCGCCCTCGACGACTGGCAGGCCGACGCCGCGCTGCTCGCGAGCGCCGGCGCCGACGTGGAGCGGCTGGACTCGGGTTGCTGCGGGCTGGCCGGCAACTTCGGGTTCGAACGCGGACACCTGCCGGTGAGCGAGGCCTGCGCCGAGCAGGTGCTGCTGCCGGCCGTGCGGGCGGCCGACCCCGAGGTGGTCGTTCTCGCCGACGGCTTCAGCTGCCGCACGCAGATCCACGAGCTCAACGGGGTCGGTCGCGAGGCGGTGCACCTCGCCGAGCTGCTCGACCGGGCCCGCACCGGGCCGGTCCGTCCCGCCGTGCACGGCGACCTAGCCCCAGGTGACCGGCCGGCGCGACCGCCGGTGGCCGAACGAGCCGCCGTGATCGGTGCTCTCGGTTTGAGTGGTTGGGGTCTCGTTCGGGCGGCGCGTCGATGGCGCCGGTGATCGAGGACGTCCGCTGCGACGTGCGGACCTTCCCCACACCGGAGCCCGAGGCGGACGGCACGCTCGAGTGGTCGGCGACGACCGCGGTCGTGGTGCAGCTGTCGTCGTCCGGCTGCACCGGCCTCGGTTGGACGTACTCGAGTGCCGCCGCGGCCGCGGTGATCGACGAGCACCTGCGGGGGGTCGTGTCTGGACGTCCGGCGTTCGACGTCGCCGCCGGGTGGGGGGCGATGCACCGGGCCGGTCGCAACGTCGGCACCCGCGGGCTCTGGCTGCAGGCGATGAGCGCGCTGGACATCGCGTGGTGGGACCTCAAGGCGCGGCTGCTCGACGTGTCGTTGCCCGCCCTGCTCGGGCGCTGCCGGTGGGCGGTGCCGGTGTACGGCTCGGGCGGGTTCACGACGATGTCCGACGACGAGCTGGCCGCGCAGGTCGCGTCGTGGCGCGAGCTCGGCTGCCGGGCCATGAAGATCAAGATCGGCGAGGCGTGGGGTGCGCGGGTGCCGCGGGACCTCGAGCGGGTCGAGCAACTGCGTTCGCTGGCCGGGCCCGACGTCGCGTTGATGGTGGACGCCAACGGCGCCTACTCGCGCGGCACGGCTCGCCGGGTCGGAGCCGCGCTGGACGAGGTGGCCGTCGAGTGGTTCGAGGAGCCGGTCTCGAGCGACGACCTCGACGGGTTGGCGTACCTGTCGGCGCAGCTGCGGTGTGACGTTGCGGCCGGCGAATACGTGAGCATGGTCGAGGACCTGCCGGCACTGCTGCCGGTGGTCGACTGCGTGCAGCTGGACGCGACCCGCTGCGGTGGCTACACCGGGTTCCTGCGCGGCGCCGCGATCGCGGCCGCGTTCCACCGCGACGTGTCGGCGCACTGCGCGCCCACCCTGCACGCCCCGGTCGCGGCGGCGGTGCCGAACCTCCGGCACGTCGAGTACTTCGCCGACCACGCTCGGCTCGAGCCGTCCCTCGTCTCCGGCGCGGCGCTGGTTCACGACGGTGCGCTGGTCGTCGGCGACGGCCGGTGGGAGCTGCGCTGACCGGTCGGCCGGCTTCCGCGCCGCCCGTCCCCCTGTTTGCACCCGGAATGGTGGCTATCTCGGCCGGCGCGATCGCGTTAGCAACAATTCCGGGTGCAACCCGAATTCGGCAATCGCGGCCACCCGGCTTGATTGCACCCGCTGTGGCCGCTATCGAGCGGCTGGTCGAACACCCCGATCATGCTTTGCACCCATCGTGGTCGCTATCGCAACGCTCCCTGCCGAGATAGCGACCACAGCAGGTGCAAAGCCAGCCCGTCGACCGGCACGCGGCGTCTGATCGAGCGATGCCTCGCGCAGATCTCACCCGAAACTTGACGGTATCGATACGGCTCCCCTGATTGCACCCGGAATGGTTGCTATCTCGGCCGGCGCGATCGCGTTAGCAACAATTCCGGGTGCAAACCGAATTTGGCAAGCGCGGGAGCTGAGCTGACCGCCCGAGCTCACCGCGGCAGGCGGCCGATCGCGCTGCCGTCCAACCGCTCGAGCAACTCGGCCGGATCGCGCCAGACCTCGACCGCACCGGCGTCGCGCAGCTCGGCCGCCGGCGTCCCGCCGCAGGTGAGCCCGATGAACGGGACGCCGGCGCCCTGTGCGGCCTCGCCGTCCCACACCGCATCGCCGACGAACACGACCCGCTTCGGGTCCAACCCGCTGCGCTTCAGCGCCGCCTCCAGGATGTCCGGGGCCGGCTTGCCCGCGTCGGCGTCGGACGAACTGGTCGCCACGTCGATCGCCTCGTCGGCGTCGAGGGTCGAGGTCAGCGCCTGCAGCTCCTCGTCCGAGGCGGAGGACGCGAGCACCACCGAGTGCCCCCGGTCGGCGCAGGCGAACAGCAGCTTGGCCGCGCCGGGTAGCGGGACGAGCCGTCCCCAGTGCTGGCGGTACAGCGTCAGGTG
>Ga0068855_100002762_pt1 | contig 21617 bp, 20 predicted proteins | sample KBSCornC52_FD_66592 | JGI IMG/M metagenome (GOLD analysis project Ga0068855, IMG submission 66592) | Corn rhizosphere microbial communities from Kellogg Biological Station, Michigan, USA - KBS Corn C5-2 | ecosystem: Host-associated > Plants > Roots > Rhizosphere > Soil ...
CGCCCTGACCCGCTTCGACTTTTCGCTGCTTTCCGCGCTGGCGAGCGGCAACAAGATAGGCTCCCAGGCGCAGTAGGGGCCGTTCGCGCCCGGTGATTTCGCCTACGCCCCCTAAGGTTTTTGACTTAAGCGGCTAACTTTTTGCCCATACGCGGCCGATAGCTTCATTGCAGGGACTATTGTTATGCAAATGGAAGCTTTTCTGTGGCTGTTCTTGCCTGTTTTCGTAGCGGGCGGCAGCGCACTGCTGTCCTATTATGTGATGCAGGCACGGATGGAGGTCGCGCTGGCCAAGGAGCGGGAGTCGCTTGCGGAAGCCCGGGCGATGATCAGTTCGCACAAAGTGACGCTGGACGAGCGCGTGAAAGCGACTGAAGAAACGTGCAAGCGGCAGGCACTCGATGAGTTCATGCACGATATTCGCGTCGAGGAGCGCAGTTATATGCGCGAGACTAGATCGCTGAACGCATTGAAGAAGACGATGGTGATGCAGGAGCGGATTTTCTTCCGTAACATCCCCCTCTCTAACTGGATTGAGCGCGAGATGCTGATTGAGGACGGCGTCGACCCGTCACGGCAACTAACCGCCGAATCCTTATTTACGCCACCGGCGCTGCAGACGGTGGAGACTCCGCTGGCAATCGCAAAATTGCTTCAAGAAGTGAAGACCGCTCCGGCTAAGGCCTCCCAGGCGCCGATTCAGCCGCAACTGACAGAGCCAGTTCTACTTACGCAACACGCCACGGCGTTCGGCGCGCAGTAAGCGAACGGCAGGCTCGCAACCTCGCCAGCCGGGCGACGAGCGGTGTAATCCTCAAGTGCCTTTTTCCGTCTGGAAGAGTATGGTGAGGCTGATGACCGAGCCTCTGGTAGCCGGACAGGTTGATTCGGGTTTGCTACGGGATTTCGGCACATGGATGACGTCGGAACAACGGCGCGTGAACGCGCTGTGCCGGCGTTTATTGCAGGATCCGGACGAAGCCGATTCCGCCACTCAGGACGTTTTTCTGAAGGCCTACCAAGCCCTCCTGCGGGAAGATGAACGCGGGGCAGACGGGAAAGTGCTGGACGATCCCACGCGATGGTTGTCGAAAATCGCGGTGAATACCTGCCTCGACCGGCTGCGTTCGAAGAAGTGGCAGATCTGGCGGCGAAGACCGGCTCCGGAAGATGAAGCGATTATTCTTTCGATGGCGGCTTCGCAGGCTCCGGAATCAGAGGACCGGTATTTCGCCGGCCAGATCAGCGGGCGACTCGCGGTGGCTTTGGGCCGGCTCTCCGGCCGGCAGCGTGCGGTCTTCACCCTGCGGCATTACGAAGAAATGAGCCTGGATGAGATTGGACAGATTCTGGGTCTGGACGTGGGCACGGTGAAAGCCCACATGTTCCGCGCGGTAAGCAAACTGCGCGTGGACTTGCGAGACTTATATGAGGGAAGGCAACATGAGCGGGCACGAACACTTAAGTGAAGACGCGCTGCTCGACGCAGTTTACGGGATCGCTGGAAGTGTGGCGGAGAAGCATTTGCGCGAGTGCGCGGATTGCGCGCAACGCCTGGAGGAGTGGCACGAGAAGCGGGCGGCCGGCCTCGAGAGCAGGGAAATCTCCGACGAATTTCTGGCGGAACAGCGCAAGAAGATTTATGCGCGGATCGAGCGGCCTGCGCGCAAGTATTGGTTGTGGGCGCCCGGAATAGCGGCGGCCTGCGCGCTGGCGATTGGCGTTTTTGTATACCATCCTGCACCGAAACAACCACCGGATAGGCGCGCGGAGATCAGTGACGCGCAGTTATTCAGAGAAGTGTATTCGATGGAACAATCGCTGGAACCGGCGGCGGTGGCTCCGGCGCGCGCCTTGTTTGAGGAGCAAGAGTAGCGATGCGGATGGCTATTTTAGCGGCTATGGTGTTGCCGGCGGTTTTGATGGGACAGGCGCGCCAGGCTCCGGCGTGGTGGGAAAGCCCGTGGTGGAACAGCCCGCTGGTGCAGGACTTGAATCTGAACGAGGCGCAGCAAAAAGACATCCGCGCCACCGTGCGCGAGTATCGCGGCCCGTTACTGGACTTGCGGGAAGCTTTGCAGCGGGCCAATGGCGATCTGCAGGTAGCGCTCGATCAGAGTCCGCTCGACCAGCGCAGAGCTAACGAAGCCATCGAACACCTGGCGAGCGCGCGCGGGGACCTGACGCGTACGCTTTCGCAGATGACGCTGCGGCTACGCACAATTCTTACCAACGAGCAATGGCAGGAGCTGGAAAAGCGCCAGGCGGAACGAAGACAGCGTCCTCTGGGCGAGCGCGGCGGTCGAGGGGGTCGCTTCGCGCCTCCTGCTGCGGCTACCGAGCAGCGTTAAGGCAATCGTGTTTATGGTGCCGCGGCCCAGGGCTTGAACCAGCCCAAGCCATCCAGCGTTGTTCCGGCGGGACGGTACTCGCAGCCGATCCAACCTGGGTATCCGATCTGGTCGAGGAGCTCAAACAAGTAGTTGTAGTTGACTTCGCCGGTATCGGGTTCGTGACGCTCCGGGACGCCGGCGATCTGGACGTGGGCGCAGAGATCGGCGTAGCGGCGCAGGTTGGTGGCAAGATCGCCTTCGGCGATCTGCATGTGATAACAATCCATCTGGATCTTGAGGTTGGGAAGGCCGACAGCGGCGCAGATTTTCGCGGCTTGGGCTTGGGTGTTGAGGAAATAGCCGGGCATGTCGCGGGTATTGATGGGCTCGATTAGCAGGGTGAGTCCGGCAGCGGCGAGCTGCTCGGCGGCGTAGCGCAGATTGGCAATGTAGGTGGACTCGCAGACGCGGGCGGCGCCGGGAGGAACGATGCCAGCCATGGCGTGCAGGCGCGGCGTTTTGAGAACGCGGGCGTAGGAGAGTGCGGTGGCGACGCTGCGGCGGAAGTCCTCTTCGCGTCCGGGAAGACAGGCGAGGCCGCGTTCACCCGAGGCCCAATCGCCCATCGGCAGGTTGAAGAGAACATTTTCCAGGCGCGAGGCGGCGAGGCATTCGGCGACGGCTTCAGGTGAGTGTTCGTGGGGAGACATGAACTCGACGGCGCGAAAGCCTGCGGATGCGGCGGCGGCAAAACGGTCGAGGAAAGGAACTTCCTGGAACAGAAAGCTTAGATTTGCGGAGAACCGAGGCATGGGCAAGTGTAGCAAGTGGCGGCGGGGCGAGGCGGAGGATAGGTGCAGTGAGTTGACATTTCAGGTGCAGGCAAGGTATCTGTGAGATAGCTCACGAAGTAGGCGGGGCGCGGTAGCCAAGTGGTAAGGCAGAGGTCTGCAAAACCTTTATTCGTCGGTTCGACTCCGATCCGCGCCTCCAATAAGTTAACTATTCGATTCGCAAGCGCGATTCTTTGCGAACGTAACTGTCCGAAAATCGCGGGTTTCAAATCCCCCTGATCATGTGGCATTGTCACTGATGATTTCAACCGGCGGACCGGCTGGCTCGCGAAGAAAATCCGCGAGCCGGGCGAATGTAAAGGCGGCAGGTATCAGAATCGCGAATAAAATCGTCGCCACGTAGCGGTTTGAATACTGAACGATGTAATACAGCAAGGGGTAGGCGAAAAGGATGGCGCCAAACAGGGCAGCCTGCAGCTTGAGCCCATTCCTCCACATCAGCGCAAGCCCGATAAATGCGGCGAAAGACAAAATCGCTCGCACCAGAAACGTTCCTCTGTTCGAAGGCAGGTCCCCCCAGAAGAAGACCATTCGATGGAGAGTGAGCCGCCAGAATGATCGCGGGTTGTTCGTGATCCACTCGATTGCCTGGTGAAGAGCCTCTCTATTAAAGCGGAGTTCTCCCAATTCGCTTACTCTGAGTGCTGCCGCAGCCGAACAGGTTGGGTGCACTCTACAGATCCTTTCCTGATTGCCTTGCTGGGATGCGGAGGCGTCGGGACCATTCGATACCAATAGCTCCAAGCCGAAATTATCGCGCATGGGGATCCACCCGCCGAGTGTCAGACGGTTCCGCATGGCCCACGGAACAACTAGCGCGACTATCAGAACGACAGCGACACCGCAGCATTTCGCTCGTAGAATCCAGGAGTATCGATGAGCGCATATCAAAAATATGACGAGGTGAACCGGTAAAATTGTGAGGGTGGAAGGGAAGACGTACATCAATCCGCCCCACCCCAATCCATATACTGCCGCCAAGCCCAACGAAGGCTTTTCTATCAACCGAAAGATCGTTACGGTCAGGCCTAGTAAGAGTAGGGCAGCCAGCCACTCATCCCGCCCGCGGAAAACTTCAGTAGATCGAAGTATTGGATAGAGAGCAGCGATAAGACCAGCGAATGCGCCGACGCGCCTTCTGATCCCTAGTGCAGCCGAAGCGGCAGGCAGCACTGCGAATGTCAGAGCATAGCCACAGATGTTGAAGAGGTTTCTCACCACTGCACCAGCAAAACCCATGCCAAAAATGTAGAAGATGAGCGCAGTGGTCGCTGGGAAAGAAGGAGGCACATGGGCAGTCGGACCCGTAGGCGCGAAGAAGGGATCGGAGAATCGGCCTTTCTGTAACAGGCTTACCGCGACTTGGATACCCTCATCGCCGGATTTGAGGACTCCTGCCGTTAACGTTCCATAGAGCAGTTGATCATGCGAGATTTGCGAGAGCAATATCAGGCGCACCACGATTGCGATCGTGAAGATGACCAAGGGAACTGCTCGCACGCTCTTATCGACGCGAATCGGCCAGCGATCACGGATGAGCATTATTGGTTCAAGTGCAATGGCCCAGCCTTCCGCATCCATTAAATATAAAACAGGCGGGAGGTTTAGTCTCCCGCCTGTCAACTTGTATGTAAACGAACGCCGAATTACTTGCCTATGTTTAGGCCAGCTCCTTCCGTGCAGCCAAAACCCACTGCGCTATTGTAATTGTCGAGTGTGATCGTGAAACCCGCCAACGTAGTCTGGAGGCTCGAGGAGATGGAAACCAGCTGGGGCGGGTTTCCAGTGACAAAAACGATACCATTCAGGTCGTTATTCATCGTTGTAATGGCCGTATCGATCAAATCCGGGCTGCCGGTTTGTGCTCCGGCGGCGAGGTTAATCACAGCGGCAATGAACTGGCTAAGCGCATTGACATAGCCGCCGGTGTGCAGGGAGCCGTTGGGCAGGAGAGCCAGAAGCTGGGCCTGAGTATAAGTTTCGTTACCGATAACCATGCTATGGTCGGTTGCCCCGTTATAGGTGACACCATCGATTGTCGCGGTAACGTTCGGCCAGTTCTGGGCCTTGTGCCAGAAGCCCTGTGTCGCCGGGCAGCCCGTCGGCTGGGGCGGGGGAGCACCACCGCCGTTGGCGATGTCGTCCAAATCGTTGGCCAGGAATTGACGCTTTGTGTAATTTGATGGGTCACTTATACTCTTGGTCGCACTGCCGCTGTAGTCGATGAAATATAGATCGCCATTATTGTTCGCGGCAAAAAGATGTCCGTGCCCGTCAACTGAGGTTTGATCCCAATTGCTTTCGATGCAGCCGTTGGGGTTAAGGCAAGTGGTGGGCGTGGAAACTTTGGCTTTAATGTGGAAAGTGGTGGCTAATCCGTTGGCGTCAGGGCTGACAGGGCAGAGCTGCCAGAGCTCAGTCGAGCCGCTTAGGATGATGCAGCCCGAAAACGAATCAAATTCAAGCCCGTGCGAGGGAAGCCCTCCCTGAATGGCAGGACTACCGGGATTTACGTCGTCGACAATAGTCACTCGCGTCGTGACAAAAGTGTTGGTGTCCAGCACTCCGAAGTGACCGTCGAGAGCGTGGTCGTTTGCATCCCCGTAATAAGCGGTGTTACCGATAAAAGCCCCTCCCCGGAGGAAGGTGTCTGCACCGGTTACGGCGTGCGTAGTGCCGTTCGCGCTGAGCGCAGTAAAAGGAATAGGGATGGTGTCGATATTGAATTGGCCCGTGCCTGCATCGTTAGGAAATATGAACATCTGCGCCTTGCTCGGCGGTATGGCTAAGCCATAAGCTTGACCAGCGGTAGCGCCTGCGGGTGTCTTCTCGAACAGGAGCGTACCGTCGGTTGCCACCGACCCGACTGCATTCGCGGCAGTGCTCTGCTCGCCCACCAGAAGCGTTTTACCCGTGGTGTCGTTCGGATCGAAAAGTAAACCGTCGGCACCCTTCAGGCTTGCCAACGGGGTGTTTGACCCGAGGCTCAGCCCGGTGACGCTGTCGTAAACGAAGGAAACCTTGAAGAGGTTAGGGGTGGTAGGACCAAGCCCCTGGGTCTGAAAGGTTGTGAAAAACAGGTCCCCAGCTAAAAGGGTGGTTGCGTGGGCTGGCGGAGCCAACGCGCCCGCCATTACGGCGAGTGCTAGCGTGCTGCCCAAAATCGATTTATTCAGTTTCATGTGATACTATTCCTCCTAAAATCCAAAATCTCCAAAAGTGGATCGTCATTGCCCAGTGTCCTCATGACAGGCGGAAACGATCGATAGCATCTGTTGTTCTTTAGTTTCTAAATCAATGCCTTCTTAAGCGCTGCTTGCGCGACCCGCTAGCGTGGTACTCATAGTACTTATACCTTTTAGACGCAGCAGCATGAGTCCTGACAAACTCCGGTCCACGTAGATCTTACTTGAGTTATATCTGTGGACTGAAGTCTATCTTTCGGACAATTCCGACTCCCGACTGTGCTGCGCTCACAAGTTCCAAGGTGTATACTTCCTGTGTCCGGAAATGCTTACTGAAATTCCGGCAGGGCGGAGGGCGGTGATGGGGTCCTTCAGGCGTGAGGCCCAGTATGCGCAGCAGCGCTCTCTAGCCGTGCGGGCAGCGATCTTCGCCCTCGTCTTCGCCGGCTGCGTAATCGCCACCAGCTTGTTGGAGGCTCAGGCTGCCTCACAGGCGCCGGCTAACGCTCGAGCGTTCCTTGACACCTATTGCATCACTTGTCATAACCAGAAACTTCACACAGCGGGGCTCGCCCTCGACAGTATCGCTGCTGCGCGGCCGAGCGAACACGCGGAAGTTTGGGAGCGTGTGATCGCCAAGCTGCGAGCCGGCTCGATGCCGCCGCCCGGAATGCCGCGCGCCGATGCCGCCACCTATCGCGAAATAGCGAGTACGCTTGAGAGCGAAATCGATAAAGCCTGGGTGATGCGTCCGAATCCTGGCCGTGTAAGCGCGGTCCACCGCCTGAATCGCGCGGAATACAACAACGCAATCCGTGATTTGTTCGCACTCGATATGGATTTGAAACCGCTGCTCCCGGGGGACGAAACCGCGGACGGCAGTTTCGACAATTTCGCGGATGTGTTGTCGATTTCGACGGCGCACCTGGAACGGTATCTCTCGGTGGCGCGCCAAGTCACGCTTCTGGCGACGGGCTTGCCTCCAGCCAAACCGGAGATGGAAAGATTCGAAATCCCTTTGCACGTGCTGCAAGACGACCGGCAAAGCGAAGATCTGCCCCTGGGATCGCGAGGCGGTATCGCGATTCATCACGACTTCCCGGTGGACGGCGAGTATCTTATTAAGGTTCGTCTGCAAAGGCAGTATCAGGATTACCTCAAGGGCATGGGCTGGCCCCAGCAATTGGACGTTCGCCTGGATGGCAAGCTGCTGAAGCGGTTTACCGTGGGTGGCGGAGCCAAGGGCCGACCTGCGGCCACCAGTTATGCGGGCGACGGTGAGCCGGGGTTCGCCGGCGATCCCGAATGGGAAAAATACATGCAGCTTACCGGAGACGCGGGGTTAGAAGTGCGCGTTCCGGTGAAAGCGGGTCCGCGCATCGTGGGCGTATCGTTTGTGAGGGAGTTGTGGGAACCGGAAGGCCTTCCGCAACCGCTGCAAAGGGGCCGCGTGATCGCCAACGACCAAGTCTACATGGATTATGCCAATGTGGGCTCGGTACAAATTGGCGGCCCGTATTCCAGTTCGCAATCTGCTAGCGGGCCAGCCAAAGATACTCCCAGCCGACGCGCGATTTTCGTGTGCCATCCCGCCAGCGCTGCGGCCGCGGAAGAACGCTCCTGCGCCACCAAGATTCTTTCGCGAATGGCACGGCTGGCATACCGCCGGCCCGCGACGAGAGCGGATGTGCAGACCTTGCTCCAATTTTTCGATAACGGACGGAGAGAGGGTGGAAGCTTCGACAACGGGATTCAATACGCGCTCGAACGGATGCTGGTGGATCCCGACTTTCTGCTGCGCGTACATCGAGCCCCAGCGACTCCGGGCACCTATCGCCTTAGCGATCTCGAAGTGGCTTCGCGTTTGTCGTTTTTCCTGTGGAGCAGCATTCCCGACGATCGCTTGCTAAACCTGGCTGAACGCGGGCAGCTCACTAACCCGACGACGCTCGACAGGGAAGTGCGCCGGATGCTGGCCGACGCGCGCGCTACCGAGGCGCTGGTGAACGATTTCGCGGCACAGTGGTTGAATCTACGCCGCGTCGAGGAAATGGTGGTCGATCCCGAGCGCTATCCCAATTACGACGAAAGCCTATTGCAGGCGTTCAAACAGGAAACCGAACTGTTCGTGGCCAGCACCCTGCGTGAAGACCGCAGCGTGGGCGATCTTCTGGACGCCAACTATACCTTCGTCAACGAGCGTCTGGCGCGGCATTATGGGATTCCGGGGATTTACGGAAGCCGCTTCCGGCGTGTCACCCTCCCGAATCACGATCAGCGCGGCGGGTTGCTGGCGCAGGGAGCGCTGCTCGCCACCACATCTTATCCTGACCGCACTTCGCCGGTGCTGCGCGGGAAATGGCTGCTGAACAATATTTTTGCCTTGCCGATTCCCCCACCGCCTCCCGGCGTCGACACCAATCTGGTGAACCAGCCCGGCGCGACGCCGGCGTCGATGCGCGAACGACTGGCGCAACACCGGCAGAGTGCGTCTTGTAACAGCTGCCATTCGGTGATCGATCCCCTGGGCTTCGCGCTAGAAAATTTCGACGTCATCGGGGGATGGCGGACTGTGGACGAAGGGGGCAAGCCAGTGGATGCGAGCGGCGCGACGTCGAGTGGCGCAAAGGTGGAGGGCCTTAAAGGGTTGCGGGCACTCCTGCTCGATCAACCCGAACAGTTTCCCCGCACCGTCACCGAAAAGCTTCTCGCCTATGCGCTAGGGCGGCGACTCGAATACAATGACCGGCCGGCGGTGCGCCAAATCGTTCGCGATGCGGCGGCACACAATTACCGCTGGTCGTCGCTGATCGTGGGGATTGCGGAGAGTCCCACGTTCTTAACTGGCGCGTCGCCGGCGGCAGCGGGCGCACCTCTCACGGCCTTGAAGTGAACTAAGGAGACGGCAGAAATGGCTTTCCTGACTGCGAAATCTTTACCGCGACGGACAGTGCTGCGGGGGTTGGGTGCCACTATGGCGCTGCCGTTCCTCAATGCCATGTTGCCCCGCTTGCGAGCTGCGGCGAAGCCGGCTCATCGTTTTCAAGCGTTCTATGTGCCGAACGGGATGGCGATGGAATATTGGTCACCGAAGACCGAAGGCAGCGAGTTCGAGCTTACGCCGATCCTCCAGCCGCTGGCGGCGTATCGCAATCAGATGCTGGTGTTATCAGGAATTAAATCGAGCTGGAACTATATCCACGCTGGCGCTTCCGGATCATTTCTGACAGGAACGAAGCGCGGCGGCCGCAATGAGGTGGAAATCATCGCTGACGTTTCGATGGACCAGTTGCTCGCGCGGCACTTCGCGAGCGAGACTCAGGTGGCATCGCTAGAGCTTTCGATGGACGCACCGGCGAACGCGGGAGCCTGCACGGGAAATCTGAGCTGCGTTTATACCCACACGCTTTCGTGGCGGAGCCCGACCCAGCCGCTGCCGACGGAGTGGAATCCGCGGGCTGTGTTCGAGAAGCTATTTGGCGACAGCGGGAGCACCGAACGCGGTGCGAGGGAAGCACGCTTGCGGCAGCACAAGAGCATGCTCGATTCCGTGACAGAGAAGCTGGCGAGCCTCAAGAAGGAACTGGGACCGCAGGACCAAGTCAAGGTGGACGAATACACGGAAGCGATTCGCGACGTCGAGCGCCGCATTCAGCGGGCCGAGGAACAAGGCGCGCTGGAACTGCCCGCGATGGAGGAGCCGCTGGGCGCACCGCCGGTCTTCGAAGATCATCTGGCGCTGATGTTTGACTTGCAGCTGCTGGCGCTGCAATCCGATCTCACGCGCGTCATCACCTTCATGATCGGTAAGGAGCAGAGTGCCCGGCCCTACCCGCAGATCGGCGTACCGGAGGCGCACCATCCGCTTTCACACCACAACGACATACCCGATTTGGTCGCGCGCATGTCTAAAATCAACACCTATCACACGCAGTTATTCGCGCAGTATCTAGCGAAGCTGCGCGGAACGCCTGACGGTGACGGGTCGCTACTGGACCACATGACTATCCTCTATGGAGCGGGCATTTCGAACAGCAACCGGCACTCGGGCGACAACCTGCCGCTGCTGGTGATGGGCGGCGGCGCGGGACGCCTCAAGGGAGGACGGCATCTCAAGTATTCCGACAAGCCATCCAACGCAAACTTGCTGGTGACGCTGATGGACAAGATGGACATGCCGGTGGAGCATCTTGGCGCCAGTACCGGCAAACTCCCGCTCGATACGTTATCCGGAGTTTAGACGTATGCGGATCGCAGCCCCTTGGCAATGCTGCATACCAGCAGCCTTCGCGGTATTCGCCGCTGTCCTGTCGGGCGCCGCGGGCCGGCCGCCGCTGGTCGAGGCAGCCAGGAACTCCGATAAAGATGCGTTACGCGCTCTGCTCCAGAAAAAAGTGGATGTCAACGCTGCCGAAGCGGATGGCTCGACGGCGCTGCACTGGGCTGTCTATCGCGATGACCTCGAAAGCACCGATCTGTTAATTCGCGCGGGCGCAAATGTGAATTCGGCCAACGATCTCGGCGTCACGCCGTTATGGACCGCCAGCTTGAACGGAAGCGCCGCCGTGGTGCGGAGACTATTGGAGGCTCATGCCAACCCCAACGCGGCGCTCCTGGCAGGGGAGACGCCGGTGATGGTGGCGGCGCGCGGCGGGTATCCTGAGGTAGTCGAACAACTGCTTGCGAAGGGCGCGAACGTAAACGCGCATGGCGCGCGCGGCCAGACGGCGCTGATGTGGGCGGTGGCGCAGAAACACCCCGAAGTGGTGAAAGTTTTGCTCGCGCACGATGCGGATTTAAAACCCCGCTCGGAGGTCTGGAAAGAAGTGATGGCGGTACCCCCGCACGGAAATCTGGATTACAATCGCGCCATCCCGCACGGCGGCGAGACGGCGTTGATGTTTGCGGCCCGCGTGGGCGATATCGCGTCGGCGAAGATCCTGGCAGCCGCCGGTGCCAACGTTAACGATGCGGATGCGTGGGGCGTCAGCGCCACGGTGCTTGCGGCTCACTCCGGATTCAGAGAGCTGGTCGAATTCCTTCTCGATAAAGGAGCCGACCCGAACATGGCCGAGGCCGGCTTCACCGCGCTGCATGAGGCCATCATGCGGCGGGATGAACAAATGGTGCGTACCCTCCTCGCGCATGGCGCGGATCCCAACGCGCCCTTGAAGACGTGGACTCCCACACGCCGCGACTCGCATGATTTTAATTTTGCTCCCGCCTTGGTGGGAGCGACGCCCTTCTGGCTGGCCGCCCGTTTTACGGAGCCGAGCGTCATGCGCCTGCTGTTAGAGCATGGGGCAAATCCCTTGTATGTGCTCCATTCCGACTATGAACAGCTGCGCGGTCCGCGCAAACGTGAAGTGACTACGGCTCTAATGGCGGCGATGGGAATGGGCGGCGGCACCGCGTGGGTCCAACCCGATCGGGCCGAGCGCGAGGCCTTGACGCTCGAAGCCGTCAAGCTGGCGGCGGAGTCCGGTGTCGACGTCAACGCCGCGAACACCGACGGCCGCACAGCGCTCGACGCAGCCAAGACCTTGAAGTACGAGACGGTCGCCAAGTTTCTCATCGAGAAGGGCGCTCGGTCCTCCAATAAAGCGGTTCGCCAGGAAGCGCCAACAGATCAGTAGCTGGGTCAGCGCGAGGCTGCGGCCAACGGAGTTTGGCTTACGCGCTCGAAGCTAGCATCCAGCCTAAGTATGAACTCGTCAACGTCATGCTTGGAGATGTTGAGTGGTGGCGTGACGCGAATCACATTGCCGTACGCGCCGCCTTTGCCGATCAGCAGACGATTTTCACGCGCGGCTTCCAGGAGGGCCGCGGTCGCCTCCGGCGCGGGTGCCTTAGTTTCGGGGCTCTTCACTAGCTCGATCGCCTGCATCAGGCCCATCCCGCGCACATCGCCGATCACCGGATGCTTGGCCTGCAGTTCTTCCAGGCGGCTCCGCAAGTAAGCGCCCGTCTCGGCCGCATTGATCATCAGCTTGTGATCGTCGATGAAATCGATCACGGCCTTGGCTGCGGTGGCAGTGACAGGATTCCCGCCGAACGTCGAAATGGTGGCGCCCGTCAGCGCATCGGCGACTTCGGGCCGCGCCACCGTCAACCCGACGGGAGCGCCGTTGCCGAGGCCCTTGGCGCTAGTCAATATATCGGGCGTGACACCGTAGTGTTCGATGCCGAACCACTTACCGCCGGTACGGCCCCAGCCGGTTTGCACCTCATCGCTGATGAACAGGCCGCCGAACTTCTTGACGATGCCGGCTACGATCTCGAAATATTCCTTGGGCGGGGTAATGAAACCGCCGAGGCCCTGAATGGGTTCGGCGATAAATGCAGCCAGGCGGCCCGAAGTGGAGGTGCGAATCATGTCTTCCATATCGCGGGCGCAGCGAACGTTACACGATGGATAAGTCGCACCGAGCGGACATCGATAACAATAAGCATTCAGCGCGTGGACAAAACCGGAAGCGGGCGCGCCTCCCAAACGCCAGGCCGCCTGACCGGACGCAGCCATGGTCAGCGCCGAGCGGCCGTGATAGCTGTGGCGTAGCGCCACTACCTCGTGAGCCCCTGTATAGCAGCGCGCCGCGAGAATGGCCGTCTCGTTGGCTTCAGTTCCGCTGTTGGTGAAAAAGCTTTTAGTGAGCTTGCCGCCGGGTGTGATCCCGGCCACGCGTTCGGCGAGCGCCGCCTGTGGCTCATTCGCGAATACGGTCGAGACGTGCTGCAGCTTGCCCATCTGTTCGGCGACTTTCTGAGTGACGGTTTCATTGCAGTGGCCCACGCTGATGGTGACGATGCCGCCGAAGAAGTCGAGATACTGGTTGCCATCGGCATCCCAGACAAACTGGTCCTTGGCGCGTTCGATAACCAGTGGCTCCTTGAAGTAATGAAACACACTGGGGAACAGGTAGCGCTGGCTGGCAAGGATGATCTCTTGTTTGGTCATGGGAACTCTGCGATTTTTATAACACACATCACGATGACGGCGGCTCGACCGAAAAAGCCGCCCGCACCGTCTCGCTGACACTCACGGGCTTCCCGGTTTCGGCGTTGAGAGGGCACCACACCGTGCGCGCCTTAGCAAGCAGAATGCGATCGCTCGACCTCAATAATTCGGTATGGCGTTCGAAGCGGATCCGGCTGGCGCTTCCTACCCAGGTTCGGGCGATGATTCCGTCTCCCAGATAAGCGGCCTGCTTATAGTCGATCTCATGGCGCACCACCACCCAGCGGAGATTTCGTTGATCCTCCAGAGGCGCCGTCGCGATCCAATGCGCTTCCGCAACATCCTGCACCCAACGAAGATAGGTGACGTTGTTGACATGACCGAGCTGATCGATATCGGCAGGCTGGATCGCGATGGCGAGTTCGAAGGGCTCCGCCGCTGACGGCATGTTTACAGTATGCGCTGGCTGCGAACCGTTGGTAGGATATCCGCATGGATCGCAATCAAGCTTGGGACATTATGTGCGAGTTTGTGAAATCCGAGAGCCTCCGCAAGCACATGCTCGCGGTCGAAGTCTGCATGACTGCGTACGCGCGCAAATTCGGTGAAAACGAAGAGACTTGGGCAGTCACAGCACTGCTGCATGACTTCGATTGGGAGATCCATCCCACTACCGCCGAGCATCCGATGAAGGGCGAACCGATCCTGGCGGAGCGCGGCGTTGACGAAGAGGTTCGCCGTGCTATTCTATCGCACGCCGATTATAGCGGCGTGCCGCGAGTCAGCGTGCTCGAAAGGACGCTGTATGCTTGCGATGAACTGGCAGGTTTCCTCACCGCCTGCTCCTACGTAAAGCCTGGCCGCAGCATTCGGGAGGTGGATACCAAGGGAGTACGCAAGAAGCTCAAGGACAAAGCCTTCGCGCGGTCTGTGAATCGAGACGGTATTTTGCGAGGGGCCGCGGAGATGGGCGTGGATCTAGACGAACACATCGAATTTTGCATTCGTGCGATGCAGGCCGAGGCCGTTTCACTGGGCTTGGCCGGACCAGCGTAGCCCAACTTGCGGCAGCGAACCATGGGCGGCCCCATTTGATATACTTCGGGCAAAATGACGTTTTCAGTAAGGATTTTGGCGGGGATGACGCTCTCGGGCGTATTGGGCTCGGCCGCTACTGCGCCAGGGTCCTGTGAGAGCTTGACTGCCGCAGTTTTGCCGCACGTAACGATCACATCTGCGAAAAGCGTCGGCGCGGGTGAATTTTCGCCGCCGGACGGCTCTCGAGGACCGGCGGCTGCGTTCAAATCCCTGCCCGCATTCTGCCGAGTGCAAGCCTCGCTCCAACCGACGGCAGACTCCGACATCGGAATCGAGGTGTGGCTGCCTGCAGCGGGCTGGAACAACAAACTGGAGTCGGTTGGCAACGGGGCGTGGGCTGGCGTGATCGTCTATCCGGCGCTGGCAACGGCGCTATCACAAGGCTACGCTGCCGCGAGTACGGACACGGGGCATAAGGGAAACAACCCGGCGTTTATTCCGGGCCATCCCGAAAAGCTGATCGACTTCGGCTATCGAAGCGTACACGAGATGACGCTGGCAGCCAAGGGCATCATCGCGGCTTACTACGGGCAGGGTCCGAAGCTCTCCTACTTTAACGGATGCTCCACCGGCGGAAGACAGGCGATGGTGGAGTTGCAGCGGTACCCGGCGGATTACGACGGCGTGATCGCCGGGGACCCGGTGTATGACTCCTCGCACATTCAAGGCACGCAACTGTGGCTGTGGCAGATTTTCCATAAGGATGAAGCTTCCAACATTCCGCCCGAAAAGCTGGCGCTGCTGCATTCGGCGGTGCTAGAGGCATGCGACGCTCTCGATGGCGTCAAGGACGGAGTGCTGGAGGATCCGACGCGCTGCGGTTACGATCCGGCTTTGCTCGAATGCAAGCATGGCGACGGGCCGGATTGCCTGACGGGGCCTCAAGTGGAGGCCGCCAAGCAGTCTTACGTCGGTCCGGTAAATCCGAAAACAGGCCAGCCAGTATGGCCCGGGAGGGAGTGGGGCAGCGAAATCGGCTGGGTGAATCATTCGGGCAAGGAGCCAAGCTCTTATGCAGCCGACGTGTACCGCTACGTGGTGTTTCAAAATCCCCACTGGGACTATCGCAACTTCGATTTCGAGCGGGATGTGCCCCTGGCGGAGAAGGCCCTGAAGGAAACCATGGATTCGGTAAACCCGGATTTGCGGCCGTTCTTTGAGCACGATGGAAAACTGATCCAGTATCACGGATGGAACGATCCGGGCGTGGCCCCGCAAGGCAGTGTCAACTATTACCGCGCCGTGGCCGCAAAGACCGGTGGCCTAGGCGCTTTGAGCGATCGCTACCGCCTATTCATGGTGCCCGGCATGGGCCATTGTGGTGGAGGCGATGGAACCAGCACTTTCAATATGATCGGCGCCTTAGAACAGTGGGTTGAGGACGGCCACGCGCCGGACTCGATTCCCGCGTCCCGCCTGCGGAACGGCGCTGTCGATCGCTCGCGTCCACTGTGTCCCTATCCACAAGTGGCGGCATACAAGGGTTCGGGCAGCACCGACGAGGCAGCGAACTTTGCCTGCCGGGTCCCATAGAGTAAACTCAAGCAAGCGTATGCGTGGCACGGCAACCGTCAAAAGTCTCTCGAGCGCAGCGTATAGCAACGTACGTCAGCGAATCCTGCGCGGCGATCTGAAGCTGGGGCAGGTGATTTCTCGCAGAACGCTCGCCGGCGAAATGGGGATGAGCTTCCTGCCGGTATCCGAAGCCCTTTTGCGGCTGGAGATGGAAGGATTGCTCGAGAGCCGGCCGCGCGCGGGAACCCGCGTACGAATCCCCACACCTCAGGATGTGGAAGGGCACTATGTGGTCCGAGAGGCGCTGGAGACGCAGGCGGCGAGGCTGTTCGCGTTGACGGCTACGGCCGATGAGCAGGCCGAACTGCTCAAAATGGCAGTGCAGTTAGATGAGACGGCGGTGGTGCCCGAAAACGACCGGTCCCTATATTTGAACCGGCATGAGCGGCTGCATCGCAAGATCGCGGAATATACGCGCTGCCCGGCGCTGGCCGACGCCATCGAACAAAGCCATGCGTTGGCTTCCACCTGGATGTGCGTAGGCAGGGGGAGCCGCAAGCCGCGGCGCCACCAAACGCTGGTGGAAGCGCTTTCGAGCCGGGATCCGGATGCCGCGGCAGCAGCCATGCGGGAGCATGTGCGTTCCAGCCAGAAGGAAGCGCTAGCGCGCCTCTCCCCGTATTTCAAGCTGCAAAAGGCGCGTGGCGTCCGCTATACCCGCAGCGCGAAGAAGCAGCCGCACTTGGTAGTCAGCCACTAGTCCCGTCTCATCGCAGGTCGCAGATGCCTGGACGCATCGCGCGATACTAAAAGAGAGGATTTCTGACTTCCAGACGTACATTGCCGCTGCTACTTCTTTGCTTGACCGCGGCTTCAACCGCACGGGCGCAGGATGGCGTTCCCGACCCCATGTTCTCGGCGGTGCCTTTCACCCGCTGGCTCGCGGAGGGCGAGCAGAACCATTTCCGCTGGTCGGCCAGCGTGACCGGGGCTGAGCTGAGCAGCCATCAGCGGTTTCAGACCAAGGCTGAAATCCTGGTCGACGGCAACGAATTGGTCAGCCGGCGCGGTCACGGCCAACTGGTAATGATGATTCAATTCCAGGACAGCGCGGAGCGGGTGTATCAGACCCACGGGATCATCGATCTAGAGGGAGTGAAGGACGAAGCCGCTAAATCCAACATCAGCTATGCTCAGGAAGCCTTCGTGCTGCCGGGCGATTATCGCGTCAGCATGGCAATTTTCGACGCGAAAACCGGAGAGCATAGCGCCGTCCAAAAAACGCTGCACGTTAACCCGCTGCGCAACGATCCACTGCCGGGTGCCTGGAAGGCTCTGCCGGCGGTGGAACTGCTGCACGCCATGGATGCGCCGGACGTTTGGTTCCGGCCGGACATCACGGGACGGCTGCAGTTGCCCTTGACGACAGCGCGCCCGCTGCGCGTGGAAGTGCTGATGAACGTATCGCCTTCCGGCCCCAGCCAGGGTTTGAGCATGGGAACCGCCGGCAACCGGAGTCTGGCGAACCTGGTTCCAGCGCTCAAAGTGCTCTCGCAAATGGAAGTGGGAGGCGGAGGGCTGCATGTAACTCTGCTGGATATTCCTAAGCGCCGCGTCATTTTCGAACAACACAGCGTGGAACATCTAGACTGGCCGCGTGTCCGCGAAGGCTTGACGGAAGCGGATCCCAATAAGATCGACGTTCGTGCACTGGCGCACAGGGAGCAAAATGCGCAGTTCTTCGTAGAACAAGTCCGGCGGCGATTGTCGGCCGGCAGCGAAGGCGCGCAGAAGTCGGAGCAACCGTTTCGCATACTGATCCTATTGAGCGGGCCGACTGCGTTTAGCTCGGGAGAAGACATGCATCCCATCGAATCCGACGCCAATTCCAATGCTAAGGTGTATTACTTCCGCTACCACTTATTGCCGGAGAGGCCCGCGTTCCCGGCTCTTTTCAATGCACCTGGTTCGCGAGGCAGGCGGGGCATCCCCGGAGGCGTTCCACCGCCGCCAGCGGCCGACGAACCGTTCGATTCCCTGGCATCACTGCTGAAACCCCTGCAACCGCGCCTGTTCGATATTTACTCACCCGACCAGTTCCGCAAAGCATTAAAGAGTGTGATGGAAGAAATGGCGCGGCTGCGCTAATCCTGCGTGCGGATCCACTGCCGAAGGGCGTCGGCTCGCCGGCGCTCCCTGCGTCCTTCGTGCCAGCTGAAGCCCGCTACCAGGAGCATAGCCAAGGTGGGTGCAACAAAACCCAATGACAGAGAGACGAATCGTGTCATTGCAAGTTCCTGGACGCAGAGGATAAGCCGATCATTGCGTCTTCAATGCTACATGGGCAGGCGGCTTCGCACAATCGCCATCGTGAAGTATTGGTACTGAGAGGGCTAGAACCGTTTGCCCGGCGCATCAACTCCCCGGCCAACCCAGGGCGCAGCTTCACCGCGGTTTCGAGGCCGCCGTTTTTTCCTGGGCCCGCTCTCCCGAAAGAATCCCGAACATGCCGTAATTGCCTTCGTGGCAGGCGTATTCGTAAATGGGCTCCTGGCGCTTTGACAGGGACGTTTCAATGGTCCAGGGTTTCGAGTAGATGGTGGGATCGTCCACGGTGGCTCGATAGATGATGGTATTCGGTCCGGTGCGCGTGAAGCGTTCCGTCACGTGCAGGTTCTGGTCGGTGATTCCGTCGTAAACCACGCCGAAACGGCTCTTGTCGTTGTAGGCGAAGTTGATGGTGTCGATCACCAGCGTGTTGCCTTCCCAGCGGCCGCGGGAATCGCCTTTCCACTGACGAATGCTGGAGGGAAGATGCGGGCGTCCGTCCAGAGGAACGACGCGAACGTCATGCACCATTTCCGCCATGATGGTGACGAAGCCAGGCGACTGAACGATTTGGTAATTGTTGTTATACGGCTCCGGGAGCATAGGCGGCCCAGCGTTGGGAAACAGGATACAACGCTCGCTCAAGGGCCGGTTCTCGGGGCCATCGGCGGGATGCGCGGCGAAGTTCATGTGCGCCTCATCGAACTTCTTCTTGCCTTCGGGAGTCATGGCCGGGACTCTGCCATCGGGGGGATCCACCACCAGCGACGTCCGCCGCGTGTTTACGCCATGGCTGCCACGGTCAAACCAGGCGCCATTATAGGCGCGACGGGCTAAGTCGGCGGGGCCACGCTTGCTATCGTCGCCGCTTTCGACATCGTTTTGCTGCAAGCGCGTTTTTTCGAACGCGGCCTCTTCCTGCTCTGTAAAAAATTCCTTCCCGGCGAACTCGGGCGGCCGCTGGAAGGGCGTCAGGGTCGCGTTGGTCCAGGTGCCCTGCAAATCCGGCTGGCCATCCGACGTGCGCGCCGGAGCCCACGCCTTGGCGGGCGTCTGGGCGATGGCGCCGGCGGCAGCGAGTGCCAGCACACTTGCGATAGCGATTGATCGATAGCTCATTTCGAGCCTCCCGCTCTTGTGGCTCAACTTTATTTCCTAGGCTCTTTGCGAAGATGACCGTAGAGCAGTTCTTCGGTCAGTTCCACGCACTTGAACTCCATCAGCTGAAGATTCTTTTCGAGGTGGCGGTAGAGCGGCATGCCGATCTTCCAGGGCCGCGAAAAAGTTTTCGGATCTTCGATCGTGGCCTCGTATTGGATGGTGTCGGCGTTGATTGGCGTGTAGCGTTCCACTACGTGCAGCGAGTCACTATGAAAATCGCCGGCACGGTCAAACCAGGTCTGATCGTTGAGGCCGATCACGTCCACCACCAGCGTGTCGCCTTCCCAATGCCCATTGGACCAGCCCATCCAGCTATCGGTAGGCGGCTCCTTGGGCTTGCCCATATTGATGTTACGCACCGCGCCGGCGTACTCATAGGCGATCATGAATGCCTGCGCACTCTGTAGAATCTGGAACGGGTAGGGCATGTAAGTGGCACGTGGCACACCCGGAAGGTAGCACTTGGTTTCGGGATCGAGCGCCAAGCGTTTGCTGTAGTTTTCTTCTTTGATCTTCGCGGCGGCCGGCAGGTAGGGAATTTCGCTGCCTTCGATGACGCCGAGCCCGGGCGGAGTGGCGGCTTGCGCCCCCATCGCCACCACGGGCGCCATGGCAGGCCCATGGGTTTGGAGATCCCAATTGGCGGTGTTCATGGTCTGCCAGATGCCGTTAAAGTTAGGCTTGCCATCCGGCATGCGAGGTATTCTCGCAGCCGGGTTCTGCGCGAGAGCCGGAATCATCCCGAACAGAAACGCGGCCGCCGGTATAACCCAAACTCGCATCTTTAATCCCCCGTCCCGACGCGCAGTATATCGCATTAGACCGGTAGCGGCGAGCCCGTTCCTTGCACCTTACTTCCGGGTGTCCTTGCCGGTGATATGACTGACATCCTGGTTGTTCTCGTTACAAATGTACTCGATGATTTCGGTGTTGGTGAGCAGCGGCGAGTGGCCATACAAGGTAAAAGGCCGCGTGAATGCGCCGGGGTCATCGATAGTGACGTCGAAATCCAAGCGCCCTAGATCGGGGCGGCGGTAACGCTCGATCACATGCAGCTTTTCGGTGTGCGGATGCGCCGCAAAATCGAACCAGAACTTGTCATTGAAGCCTACCGTATCGACTACCAGCGTGTTGCCTTCCCATTTTCCGGTGGAGTGGCCGTACCAGGTGGGGTCGGCATCCTGAGGATGTTGGCGGCCATCCATGAAAACCTGGCGATAAGTGTGGATGTTGCCTTCATACAGAAACACGATGAGCGACGGGGTCTGCACAATCTTCCAGGGATACGGCGCCATGCGCGGAACTCCGGCAGGCAGGCAATTGGCCTCGGGATCGTCCTTCGACATGCGATCGTGAGCGAGCTTTGCGGCCCACGGCTGAAGGGGTAATGTCTCGCCGGGCTTAAGCGCGCTGCTGATATCGTAAATGAAATTGCGGTCAGGACCCCACAGGCCTGAGAGATCCGGTTTGCCGTCCGCGGTGCGTGGCGCCGGACCCGTCAAAGTGGGTTTCTGCTTTGCCAGACTGGCCAGCGATTCGCCGCCGCCGGCAGGATCGGTGGACTTGCCTTGACCCAGTGCCACCGCGGAAACCAGCAAGACGGCAATGAACCAGTGCAAAGCGCGGCGCGCGGGCTTGATCATGAGCCTCATTCTACATCCGGATCGCATCAGTGGGAAGTGTTGGCGCGGGTGCTCGTGGCGGCGTGCGTTTGTTCTTTTACCTTCTTCCCGGCGAATCTCGCGGTGAACTTCAGCGCAGGATTATATACCCGCCAAGCGGGTTCTTCCGCGTTCATTTAACCAGTGCCGGCAGCGATGTGAAGGTATGCGCGACCGGAATGCGGATCCCCAGTGCGCCGATTTGCGCGCCCGTGGGGGTATCGAACTCGATGGTTCCGCGGATGCCCGCAGTGATCGGAAATCGATCGGTCCCCAGGGTAAACGAGTTGTGCCCATTGGCGGCGAGAGCGATGATTCCGGTGTCGATCTGCACGCCCATGTCATTGCGGACGATCACCGGAACATTCTCCGCTTGAGTCGAGACGCTGTTTACGGCGATGCCCGTGGCGGTTCCGGCAGTATTATCGAACGCGAGCACGTAGGCGCCGGCATTGCGGCTTTCGAGCGGCACCACCGCTTCCTGCCCATTATGGCGGAAAATCACGAACCCGCTGATCTTGCCG
>Ga0068855_100002764_pt1 | contig 21606 bp, 15 predicted proteins | sample KBSCornC52_FD_66592 | JGI IMG/M metagenome (GOLD analysis project Ga0068855, IMG submission 66592) | Corn rhizosphere microbial communities from Kellogg Biological Station, Michigan, USA - KBS Corn C5-2 | ecosystem: Host-associated > Plants > Roots > Rhizosphere > Soil ...
AGAGGGCGTGCTCTATCTGGCGATGGAGTGGATCGACGGCGTTCCGCTCAATCAGCTGATGAAGGCAGCCAAGCCGGCGGGCGGCGTGCCTCTGCCGATCGCCGTGCGCATCGTGATGAACGCGTGTGCCGGGTTGCACGCGGCGCACGAGCTGCGTGACGCGAAGGGCCAGCTGATTGGTCTGGTGCACCGGGACGTCTCACCGCAGAACATTTTGGTGACTTACGACGGCGTGTCCAAAGTCGTCGACTTCGGTGTGGCAAAGGCCACGGCCATGGGTGGCGGCGCAACGGTGGCCGGCCAACTCAAAGGCAAAGTCAGCTACATGGCGCCCGAGCAAGTGCGCGGTGAAGCCATCGACCGGCGCGTCGACATCTTCGCCATGGGCATCGTGTTGTACGCGCTCACGACCGGCAAACACCCGTTCCGGCGCGAGAGCGAAGCCGCGACCATGTACACCATTGCCTCGACCGATGCGGTCGTCTCGCCGCGCAAGTTTCTGCCGGATTACCCAGCAAGCCTCGAAGCGGTGCTGCTGAAGGCACTCGCGAAAAATCCCGCCGAACGCTACGCGACGGCGAGCGAGTTCTTGCGCGCGCTCGATCAGTGTCTGCCCGCCACGGAGAAAGCGCACACCGACGAAGACGTGGGCGTGTTCATCGGCAAGCTGTTCAGCAAGAAGCGCGAAGAGAGCCGTGCGGCGCTGGCAGAGGCGCTCGCGTTGGCCGATAAGCACGGTTCGCGCGGCGGCGCAGGCGGCGCAACCGGGACGGGCGCGCACAGTGCGCTCACGCAGTCGCAAGTGAGCTCACTATCCACCGTCGGTGTGGCCGCGAGCCTGGCACCGGAGAGCACGTACACCTCGGTGGGCGCGCCTGAGCTGGCCGTCGCCCAGCGCCGCAAGCGCGTGCTGCTGCTTTCACTGAGCGCAGTGGTGTTGGTCGCATGTGTGGCAGCGCTGATCCTGAAAAAGAGCGGCAATGCCCCGGAGCGCGCCGCAGCCACGCAACTCACCGCGCCCAAACCGACTGAGCCAGCGGAGCGAACTCGCGCCGTCGAGCCGAGCGCGCCGAAGGTCGACCTGCAAGCGTTGCCGGTCGAGAGCGCCACTCAGGCGCCGAGCGCCGCGCCGATCACATCCCCGCGCAGCACGCCCGGCGCCGCGCGCGTGATCGCGGCACCGCCTGCCTCGGCGAAAGCGCCGCCCAAGGCACCTGCCGCGCCCAAATGGCGGCAAGATCCGGGCTTCTGAGCGCTTCGGCGCCCTGCTCGAAACCAAGCGGCTCAGAAGCGACCGTTCAACGACGCGCCCGCGAGCGCATCCGGCGCCGCGGGCATGAGCACGAAGCCCGCCGTGGTCGGGCTCTGTTTTCGCTGCAAGATCAAGAGCGTGACCGCCGTGCCGACGCCGACCACGCCGACGCCGAGCGCGATCTGCGCGGTGGTGTTGTAGAGCTTGAGGTTGTCGACCTCACCGCGCGCCGAACTCGGGCAGCTCTTACGATCCGGACCGCACTTGTTCTCGAGATCGCTGAGCGTGCTCTGACGCAGGCCGAACAGCACACCCGAGCCGATCAGGCTGACCACACCGACGCCGCCGATCACGTACGGAATCAGCTTTTTATTGGGCTTACCGTTGAGATCTACGGTTTGCATATTCGCGCCCGCGGGCGGGGCGGCCACGGGGGCTGGCTCGGCAGTGAGCTCGATGTCGACCGTCTTCTGCTCGTTCTCGTTGATCGTCACGGTCTGACTGAACGCTTCGTAGCCGGGCGCTTTGGCATTCACCGAGTGCGGGCCCGGATCGAGCGGTACGGGCACGCCCACCGAGCTCGCCCCGAGCGCAACTCCGTCGAGCTCGATCACTGCGGCCTCGGCGCCCGCTCCGCGTTGAATGAGTAACTTTGGAATGCTGGCGCGCAAGCGCGTGACTGCGGTGTCGACTTCGTTCTTGAAATCTTCACCGACGGTCTCGGCGTCGGCCAGCGCGAGCTCATAGCCGCCGAGCGCGGTCACCAGCCGGCCCAGCTTTTCTTCGCAAGTTGCGATGTGAAAGCGCACTTGCGGGGTCATGCGCACCTGCCCCACGTCTCGAAACTGCTCGAGCGCCTGCGTGTAGTTGCCGGCCTGCTCTTGTTCGATCGCGCGTTGGAACTGCGCGCGAGCCTTGGATAGCTCTTTTTTGTCTTGAGCGTGGGCGCTCGGTGGGCAGAGCGCGACGCCGAGCAGCGGGATGCCCAGCGCCGAGCCGCGGAGACAGGCGATCAGCAACGCTTTCCGGATCATCCGCTTGCTCCAGCGTTCATGCTCATTGGCATCATACTCGCGATTCGTGGGCTCGCGAGCGCCTAGATTTCACGAAGGCGCGCCAATGTAGGATAGGCACCGTGGGGCGCGCACTCCGAGGCAAGTGAGCGACCCACTCGGCGCTGGGCACGCTCTTCGCTCCCGGCGATGCGGAGAACTAAAGGTTCGGCGGCGTGCCGCGCCCAGTGCGCGCGGGCGGCACGCCCAGGTGCTGTGCCAGCTCTGTGGGATCGATGTGGCTCGGCGCTTCCGCGCGCGGTTGCAGATAAAGCTGGGACTCTCGGTAACGGCGCACCGCGCGCGTGACGAAGATCTTGGCCACCGCGGCGGACGGCAAGGCCAGCAGGATCCCCATGAAGCCGAACAGCTCACCGCCGACGAACAGCGCCAGCAACACCCAGACTTCGTTCAGGCCAACCGTTTTGCCGACGATGCGCGGCGTGATCACGAAGCTTTCGAACGACTGCACCGCGGCATAAGCGATCACCACACCCACGAGCTGGCTCGGGTTCCAGCCGCCCAGTAGCGACATCGACAGCCCAGCCATCAACGCAAACGCGCTTCCCAGGTAGGGAATGAAATTGAGCAGCCCCGCGGCCATCCCAATCACGATCGCCAAACGGACGCCGAGCAAGGCGTACGCGCTCCCGTACAAGAACGCCATGATGGCCATCACCGTGAGCTGCCCGCGGATGAACTGGCTGAGCGCGAAATCGACCTCGCGCGCGTAGCGCGTCACGCGCTCGCGATAGCGGTTCGGCAAGAGATCGCGCACGCCGGCCGTGATGCGATCGAAGTCGTTCAGCAGGTAGATCGCGAGCACCGGCACGATGATCACGGCGGCGGCCGAGCCGACCACCGCTAGCATCGTGCTGAGCACGGCGGAAAGTACGCCGCCCGCCGGCAAGATCGCCGAGGTTGCCAGACTGCTCGCATCCGAACCGAAGCGCTCGATCCACTCCGTCGTCGAGTGCGGGACATGTACGCCGTGACGCTCGAGCCAAGGCGTGACGCTTTCGAGAGCCGTGAGGCCCTTCCTCGGCAGCTCCGCAACGACGTTCGCCACTTCGCTCAAGATCCCGGGCAGCGCGATGGCCACGAAGCCGCCAATCGCCGCCAAAGCTCCGCCGAGCACGATCGCAATGCCGACCGGCCGTGGCACGCGCCAGGCCTCGAAGCGATCGACGAGCGGATCGAGCAAGTAAGCGATGGCGTAGGCCAGGAAGATCGGCGTCAGAATGCCGCGCAGCCAATAGAGCAAGGCCGCCGCTAGCATGCCGCTCAGCGCGAGGTACACCCCGCGCGGGGGGACGACGATGCGGCGTTCGGTGTTCACGGCCGGGACTCTAGCCTCGAAACGCGGCCCAATCTCGATGCTATGGTCACGGCCATGTTTGTGACCCCCGAAGTGGGCTCTAAATCTGCCCGCCGGCAACGTTTCCTTCACGATGACTGGCAATTCGCGCTCGCCCCTTGGCGCGGTTCAGACGCCAAATTGGCCTGCTCGGCCCTGGCTTGGCTGCCCGCGCGCGTGCCAGGCCACGTGCACCTCGATTTGGTCGAGCAAGGAGTGATCGCCGACCCCTTCGAACGCATGAACGAGCTTGGCTGCCAGTGGCTCGACGAACAAGAAGTCAGCTACCGAACGACGTTCGTCTTCGAGCCCGATGCCAATCGGCCCGAGCGCGTGCTGCGTTTCGAAGGCCTCGACACGGTGTGCCGCGTGTACTTGAACGGCGAACCGATCGCGGAGCACGAAAACATGTTCGTGCCGCTCGAGATCGACGTGAGCACGCGGCTCGTCGCGGGTGAGAATTTGCTCGAGCTGCGCTTCGAATCGGCGGTGAAGGTCGGACAAAAGCGGCGCGCCGAGTTCTTCGCTGCGCACGGCTTGGCCGACACCACGGCGCGCTTCGACGAGCGGAGCTTCGTGCGCAAAGCTCAATACATGTACGGTTGGGATTGGGGGCCGCGCCTGGTTTCGGCCGGGATTTGGCGACCCGTGAGCCTGATTGAGGCGAGCGCGCGCATCCACGACGTGCACGTGACGCAAGAGCACGAGCACGGCGGCGCAGTGCGTTTGAGCGCGCGCACCCAGGCGGGCACCGGGCAAGTGGTGCATCTACTCGAAGGCTCGGGCCAAAAGCTGGGCGACGGCGAACTCGCTCGTCTGAGCGAAGCCAAGCGCTGGTATGCGCACGGTCTCGGCGAGCAACCGCTGTACACGTTGACGACTTACTTGTGTCCGCTCGAGTTCGACGCGACTTCCCTGCCGAGCGACGAAGCCGAGGCGCGCGCCGAGCTCCAGCGCGTCGCGCTCGACGTGCGCAGCACCAAAATCGGCATCCGCACGATTCGCTTACGCGAAGAGCCGGACGCGCTCGGTCGCTCCTTCGAGTTCGAGCTGAACGGCGAGCGGATCTTCGCGCTCGGCGCCAATTGGATCCCCGATCATTCGTTCCCGTCGCGAGTTAGCCGGCGCGCGCTGCGCGAGCGGCTCGAGAGCGCCCGCGCGGCCGGCATGAACATGCTGCGCGTTTGGGGTGGCGGCCTGTACGAGAGCGATGACTTCTACGAGCTGTGCGACGAGCTCGGCCTGCTCGTCTGGCAAGATTTCCCGTTTGCCTGCGCCTATTACCCCGACAGCGGCGCGTTCGCCGACGCGGTGCGCGAGGAAGCGCAGAGCAACGTGCGGCGCCTGCGCAACCACGCGAGCCTCGCACTCTGGTGTGGCAACAACGAGAACCTCACGATGTGGGAAAATAGTTGGGGCGGCAAAGAGCACCAGCCCGACCGCTACTACGGCGAGCAGCTGTACGAGCGTGTCCTGCCCGAAGTGCTGCGCGAGCTCGACCCAGAGCGGCCGTATCTGCCGACTTCGCCGCAGGGCGGGGAAAAGGACGCCAATTCCGGCGGGATCGGCGATCAACACTACTGGGACGTCTGGCACGGCCGCGGCGATTGGCCGTACTACGCGGAGTCGACGGCGCGCTTCTCTTCCGAGTACGGCTTCGCTTCGTCTTGCTCGATGCGCGCCTGGCGCACGGTATTTGCGCCGCGATCGAGCGACGCGCGGCAGCCGGGTATCGACCATTGCGCGAGTGTCTCGGTGCGCGATCCGATCGCGCGCTGGCACGACAAGACCACCAAGGGCTACGAGGTCTTCTTGTCCTACGTGGCGCTGCACTACCCCGCGGCCGACACGCTCGACGACTGGGTTTACTACTCTCAGCTCAACCAGCGCGATGCGTTACGCTTCGCGCTCGAACACTATCGCCGCTCGGACTTTTGCCGAGGTTCGCTGATTTGGCAGCTGAACGACTGCTGGCCGGTGCAAAGCTGGGCGGTGATCGACAGCGAAGGCCAGCCCAAATCGGCCTGGTTCGAACTGGCACGCTTGCACGCGCCGGAGCTACTCAGCATCACGCGCTCGGCCGAGCACGCCGAACTGCACGCTGCGCTCGACAATGCGCGCGGCGCCTGGCGAAATGGCGTGGCGCTGTACGCGCTTTCGCTGCGCACCGGCGCCGAGCTGTGCCGGCTGACCGGCGAAATCTCACTCTCCAACCGAGAACGGCAGCGCGTGCTGCGCTTGCCGCTCGAGGGCCTGAACCCGCGTGAGACGTTACTCGTCGCCGAATCCGGCGGAGTCCGAGCCCAAGCGCTGCTCGCGGAGCCCAAGGAGCTGGAACTCCCCTCGCCCGCACCGCTTTCGATCTCCCTCGCCGACGATGGGTTGCTCGAGGTCAGAAGCCCGACCCCCTTGCTCGACCTCGTGTTGAGCGACGCAGCCGGCACGGCCGCGTTCTTGGACAACTGCGTCACCCTGCCTCGCCCGGGCGTGCTCCGCTTGCGCTATCGCGGCGACGGTCGCGGGCTGGCAGCGCGTTCGCTCGCCGGCCGACACTCGCTGGACCGCTCGCCGGCGCGGCTGATCTAAGTCTTTTTTGAGCCAATGCGCGGGATCCGCTTACGCCGTAGCAAATTGGTGCCATCTTCCCGCGCAGCTTGGCTGATGACCGAAAGATCCCCGTAGGCCGCATGGGCCGCTTCGTGCGGCTCGCGGGGCTCGGCGCGCGGACCGGCGCCAGCCTTCTATTGTCCAAGGGTACCGAGAGCGCGGCCGAGCGAGCGGCGGACGTGCTCGGCACCCTGCGCGGCGTCGCGGCCAAGCTCGGCCAGATGGCAAGCTACGTGGACGGCGTCGTGCCCGAGGGCCAACGCGAAGCGTACGAGGCGGCGCTCCGCAGGCTGCGCGAGCAGGCGCCCACCTCGTCCAGCGCAGAGATCCGCGCGGTGGTCGAGGAAGAGCTCGGGGCCCCGATCGCGCAGCTCTTCGCCGATTGGGAGGACGAGGCAGTGGCCAGCGCCTCGATCGGGCAGGTCCATCGCGCGCGGCTGTTCGACGGCCGCGTGGTGGCGGTGAAAGTGCAGCACTCCGGGATCGCCCGTGCGGTGGAGAGCGATCTCGAAAACGTGGGCATGCTCGAATCGCTGATCGGCACGATCGTGCCCAAGGGCGTGAACTCGCACGGCGTGCTGGAAGAGGTCAAAGCTCGCTTCCGCGAGGAGCTCGATTACCGCTTAGAGGCCCAACGCCAACGGCAATTTGCCGAGATTTTCCGGGATGACCCGCAGATCCGCGTCCCTTCGGTGATCGCCGAGCGCTCGAGTTTGCGCGTGCTGACGAGCGAGTTCGTCGAAGGCGGGCGGCTGGACGACGCCGCCTGTGCGCCCGAAGCCGAACGGCGTGCCTACGCCGAGGCGCTCTGGCGCTTCGTATTCAAAGGCAACTTGGTGGGCGGCATGTTCAACGCCGACCCGCACCCCGGCAACTACGTGTTCCAGCCCGACGGGCGCATCGCGTTCCTGGATTTCGGCTGCGTGCAGCCGATCACCGAAAAACGCATGGCCCCCGCCCGCGCGCTGCACCGCGCCGCGGTCGAGCGCAATGACGCAGAGTTCGCCGAACAAGTGCGGCGGATCATGGAGACGCGCGGAGGGTTGTACGAAGATCTGGCGATCGCCTATTCGCGGCGCTGCTTCGAGCCGCTGTTCGCCTCGCCGTACCGCGTCAGCCGTGACTACGTGCGAGCGCTGGTGGTCGAGATCGGTGAGATGAAGCGGGTGTTGTTCAAAAAAGGCGGCAACTTCGTGCCGCTGCCGCCCGGCATGCTGTTCATGAATCGGCTACAATTTGGCTTCTATTCGGTGCTGGCGCGGCTCGATGTCGAGGTCGACTACGCAGCGGTCGAGCGCGCCTTCATGGCCGGGGTTCAGAACGCATAGCCGAGGGTTCCGCCTGCGCTCGGACCGCCACCGGTCGACACGCGCGCTTGATAGCCGCCACGGAGCGAGGCACTGAAACCAGAGCCGAGCTGACCCGTGACCTCGCCGAGCAGGCGCACTCCCCAATTGTCGGCGTGCGGCATGTCCGTCACTTCCACGATCGGCGCGACCGTGATGCGATCGCTGGCACGGATATCCATCCGGCTCCAAAAGCGCGTGCCGAAGACTTGAATGCTCTCGAAGCCCAGGGTGAGCTTCGAGCCATAGGGATCGCCGAGCAGCAACGCGCTGCCCGCACCGACCGAGAACCCGGTTTCGGTGACGCTGGTCAGGAACTCCGCCTCCAAATGCACGATGTCGTGCAGGCGCAGCCGCACCGTGGGTGCGCCGTAGTTGAGGCCCACTTTGAAGCGGTCCGCCTCGGTTTTGCCTGGCGCGAGCGCGTCGAACACGGGCACCGGAGAATTACCGCGCACGATGCCGATGCGCAGGCTAAATTCGGTGATCGTGCGGAGCGGGCGGTAAGTGTAGCTGCCCTCCAGGCGAAAGAATTGGTCGTGAACGCGCTCCGGCGCGCCGCCGTTCGGCGCGGCCGCGTCCGAGTGACCGAAGTCGACATACTCGCCGGACACGGCGAACACCGAGCGCCGCCCGTCGAGGCGCGCGAGCAACGCGCGCTCGCGCGCGTCCATCAGCTGTTCGGGGACGAGCACGCGCTGTGGCTCCGCGCGCGAGGCAAACACCGGGATGCGGGTGCCGTCGAGCGCTTCGAGCTCGATCAAATACGATAACTCTGGCGGGCTCACCGCCTCACCGGGTACTTCCGCGACATACGGGCCCGGCGCGCCGCGCCGAAATTCGACCTCCGCGTAAGGCGCGGAATCGGTCGAGCGGTACGCCAAAATCGCGCGTTTTACCAGCTCGGGATGGCGAATGTCGGCCGTGATCACGAACGGTTCGTGCGCCGTGCTCACCGAGATCGGCGCATGGTGCAGAGTCGGCGTGCCGCTTTGAGCCAAGGCAAGCTTCGGCGCCAGGCCGAGAAACACGGCAAGAAGCACGCCCGCTAGTCGTTTGATGTTCACCATTGGTACGACACCGCTCCCCCGAAACCCGGACCCGCGTGGTTGATCGTGCGCCCCTGATACGAGCCGCGCACGGCGATCACCAGATCCGGCAGAAACCGATAACCGACTTGCGCGATCGCGCGCGCGCCGACTTCTCCTTGATTGGCGGCAACCGTTTTGCCGCCGAGCGCGGTCACCGCATCCGAGCGACCAACACCCGCCGGTTGATTGGTGACCTCGGTTCGAAAGAGGATCGGCACGCGCGGAAAGGTGGCCAGCTGCAGCTCCGTGATTCCCCGGAGGCCGATGCCCCCGAGCACCTCGCCGCCGATCGTGAGATTGGTATCGCGATCATTGCCGAGGCGCAGCAGAGCCTGCGCGCCCCCGTTCACCCCGTCGTCCTCCAGCCCAATCACCGCCCGCCCGATGATCGCCGTGAAATACGAGAGACCAAACTCCCCTTCCAGGTAGCCGTAGGTGAGACCCACCCGCCGCCCCGAAAGCTTCTGCTCGTCGAGCTCCGAGAGTGAGCCGCCGATGCCGCGGTACACTCCGAACCCCGTGCGCGCCGCGCGCAAGCCGACGTCTTGAAAACGCATGCCCACCGAACCCTCGGTTTGCCACACGACGTCGTTGCCCTTGAAGTTGTTCCAATCCGCGTAATCCGTGGACACGGTCACGGTCGCGGGATAGCGCGGCGGAGGCTTGGGCATCGGCACGTCCTCGACCGTGACGCTCTGCGGGTCCATCGCGCTGCCGACGAGCGCCGTCGCTTTGCCTTCGCTGTCCACGCCTTCGATGAAGTACTCGAGCTTCGGTGCGTTCAGGCGCTCGGCCTCGATCGTGGCGCTGAAATAACCCTCGCCGACGCGCGACATGGGCGTCGTGCGGTACGCGACCTCGCCGGCATTGCGCGAATGAATGACGGCGCCAGTCGGACCGCGCTTCACCTCGAGCGCGATGCGCAGCGGCGTGTGCGAGCGCGCTTCACGCGGCGGGCTGAAATTCATCAGTTCGTCCATGAGCGGCTCGCCCTTGCCGCCATTGTCGAACGCCACCAAGCGCCGGAGTTGCGCCGCTTCTTCGTACAAAACTACCGCGTATTTGCCGCGCGGATGCCGCTTCACATAGCCCTCATAGGCGAGCACGCGCGCGGTCACGCTCGCGCCGCGCAGCTGCTCGAACAGCGCGCTCACCTCCAAGGCATCCGCATCGGCGGTCCCCGACTCAGCGGCGGGCGGCGGCGCTTTGCCGCTCTCTGCCGCCGCAACCACCGCGCCGTTCGAGCCAGCGGGCGGAGCAGACGCTGGCTCGGCTGACTTTGGCTCGGGCTCGTTGGCGGAAGGCTTACTGACGACGGTCTTGCTCGGCGCGGCCACGGCGCGATGGAGCACCACGATGTCTCCGGGCTGCGCGGGCTGCACGAGCTTGCCCTCGGCGTGAGCCAGAGCGAGCGCGCCGCGCACCTGCGTCAGCTTCAAGTGACCGATCAAAAATCGATCGCTCACCATCTGCCCAGTCACCGGATGCTTGAGCGTGAGCGGTCGCCATAACTCGAGCGACGCGCCGGTCGTGGCACCGCGATCGCCCGCGATGTCGACGACCACGTCCCCGAGTTCGAACGCGACCACTCGCCCCTCGACGTTCTCGCTGCTCGCCGCCGTGCCCGGCTCGGCGCGTGCGACGGCCGAAGTTGCGACAGGCAGCGCCAAGGCCGCGGCCATGCACCACCTGCGAGCCCACGCCACGCTGGCCCCACACCCACTCAAGCGTTTTACATGCCTCACGACCGAGGACCCTAGCAAAGTTTAAGCCAGCCCGAAAAAGCAGCGAATTTGCGGATTCCGGGATCTGCTCCGGCGATCCGCAGCTCCAACTGTGGAACCGGACGCACACTCGGGCGCGACTCTCGGCCAAAGTGTTGCTGGCGAGCGACAGCCCAACGCAATTTCCGCCCGTTTCCGCGAGAAGCTGGACTTCTGAGCCAGATTCGGCCAGAAAGCCGAGCCCCAAGCGGCGATGCGGACACCCTGCGCCGCGCGCCTCGAGATGAAAGTTCGCGCTAAACTGGAACCGGTTGCAGTATCGCTCCCGTAGCTCACCCAGGGCACCTCGCGGGCGCGCTGCTCTAACGCCGGAAATATCGGGGGGACGCGCAATGCTCGGCCACCACTCGCCGCTGCGGAACCGGTTCCGGAAACAAATTAGTTAATATTGTTTATGAATCAAAAACGGGCGCTTTGAGCTGGCGTTCCTATGACCCATTTGGTTTACTTGAGATTGGTCGAGCATGCAGCAAAACGCCGCTGTTCGACCGGTTGACACACATAGGTGTCGGCCTGAATTGCATGTCTCTACGTTGTAAGGACCTCGGCCACATGAAGTACGGCTACTTCGACGATCAGCACCGCGAATACGTGATCACGAACCCGCGGACGCCCGTCAAATGGATCAACTACGTCGGAACGCTCGGCTTCGGTGGCTTCGTCGATCACACGGGCGGCTTACTCTTGTGCAAGGGGGATCCCGCGCTCAACCGGATCACCAAGTACATCCCGCAGCTGCCGGGCTCGCAGTTCAAGGGTCAGACTCTGTATCTGCGCAAGCGTGAGGGCAGCGCGTACAAAGTTTTCTCGCCGCTGTTCGTGCCCACGCTCGACGCCTACGACCGCTTCGAGTGCCGCGTCGGGCTCGGCTACAGCACGTTCGTGAGTGAGTTCTACGGCGTGCGGACCACGCTCACGATCTTCGTGCCCACGGGAGAGTCCGTGCTCGTGCAGCGCGTGAGCGTGACCAACATCGGCCAAGCGCCGGTCGAGCTCGATGCCGTGCCGCTGCTCGAGTACACGCACTTCGACGCCCTGAAGCAGTTCACCAACGCCGACTGGGTGCCGCAAACCATGCAGAGCGAGGCGCACGACGCCGAGGGCGGCCGCAAGATCCTGGCGCAGTACGCGTTCATGAACCGCGATCAGCGGCAGACCTATTTTACGGCCAACGTCCCTGTCTCCTCGTACGAGACGTGCCGGCGCTCGTTCCTCGGCGACAACGAGTACGGCACCTTCCAGAGCCCGAAGAGCTTGCAGGAGCCGGAGCTCAAGAATCACCTCGCCCTCCGCGGTGACAACGTCGCAGCGCTGATGATTCACCTCGGCACGCTCGCTCCCGGCGAGACCAAGGAGTTCGTCACCCTGCTCACCCAGCAAGAGGGCACGCGCACTCAGAGCCTAGCGCTCGCGCGCAAAGTCTTCGATCGCTACACCAAGTCCGAAGCCATCAGCACCTCCCTCGCCGCCATGCGCAAGGATTGGGATGATTACCTCGGCCGCGTGCAGGTGCAGACGCCGGACGCCAGCATGAACAGCATGCTGAACGTGCACAACCCGCGGCAGTGTTACATGACCAAGAATTGGTCGCGCGATCTGTCGCTCTACCAGCTCGGCTTCGGCGGGCGCGGCATGGGCTTCCGCGACAGCTCACAAGACGTGATGGGCGTCATGGCCGCGATGCCGGAAGAAGCGCGCGGCTTGATCGAGAAGCTGCTCAGCGTGATGAAGTCGAACGGCTCGGCGATGCATCAGTTCTACGCCTCGACCATGGTCGCCAACGAGGGCGACGCGCGCGAGATGGAAGATCGCCCGAAATACTACGGCGATGACCACTTGTGGATCGTGTTCGCCGTGTGCGCGTACCTCAAAGAGTCGGGCGATCTGGCGTTCTTGGACAAGACCCTGCCCTACTACGAGAAGGACAAGCAGGGCGCTCCGGCGCACCGCGGCACGGTGTTCGATCACCTGAAGCGCGCGGTCGAGTTCACCAAGACGAACGTCGGCAGCCACGGCTTGCCGCTGCTCGGCTTCGCCGATTGGAACGACACGGTGAACCTCAAGACCGGCGCCGAGTCGCTGTTCGTCGCCAATCAGTACGGCAAGGCGCTGCTCGATCTGATCGAGCTGTGCGAGCACCGCGGCGAGACCGAGCTCGCGCAACGCTACCGCGCCGATTACGAGCACATGCGCGGCCTGGTCAACGAGTACGCCTGGGACGGCGACTGGTACGTCCGCTACTTCGATCACGACGGCGCGCCGATCGGCTCGAAGAAGAACGCCCAGGGGCAAATCTGGACCAACGGCCAGAGCTGGCCGGTGATCTCCGGCTTTGCGCCGCCCGAGCGCGCCAAAGCCGCGCTCGAGTCGGTGCATCGCCTGCTCAACACGCCGAACGGCATCAAATTGAGCAGCCCCGGCTACGACGGCTACGACCCAGCCAAAGGCGGCGTGACCACCTATCCGCCGGGAGCCAAGGAAAATGGCGGCATCTTCTTGCACGCCAACCCGTGGGTGATGATCGCCGAAACCTTGATCGGAAACGGTGACCGCGCGTTCGAGTACTACAATCAGATCAACCCGGCCGCGAAGAACGACGTGATCGACACCTACGAGTGCGAGCCGTACGTTTACGCGCAAAACATCCTGGGCAACGAGCACCCGCTGTTCGGCCTCGCGCGCAACAGCTGGCTCTCGGGCACTGCGTCCTGGACCTACCAGGCGGGCGTGAAGCACATCCTCGGCATCATGCCGGCGTATGCGGGCCTCGAAATCAACCCCTGCATCCCCAAAGCCTGGGACGGCTTCAGCGTGCAACGCCGCTTCCGCGGCGCCGAATACGCGATCACCGTCAAGAACCCGGAGCACGTCTCGAAGGGCGTGCGCTCGGTCACCGTCGACGGCAAGGCGATCGAGGGCAACGTGGTCCCCGACTTCAGCGACGGCAAGCCGCACACGGTCGAAGTCGTGATGGGCTGAGCAACGCGGCGAAGACGAGAATCCAAGGCTCGTCTTTGCGCCCGCGCGCAGCGCATCTGCGCCTGTTCCGCGCTGCGTTTCATCGCGCAGCGCGGGCTTGCCAGCGCCGAGACGCGCCCGTGGGCGTGTGCCGCAAATCGCCCACGCCCCCCAAAATCGGCCTAGGTCAATTTTGGTTTTTTGATGGTCACGTGGCGCGCGCTCGGCGGCACAGCCTTCGGCGGCGCGGGGCGTTCACGCGCAAGCCGAGCTCACTCGCACGCGCCGACGTCGGCGATCGTCGTCCGCACGGTGAAGTCGGAGGCAGTCGTGTGGCGTTCGGCGAAGAAGAAATCGAGCGGAAACTTGCTGCCCACGACGAGCCCGAACTGAGCGGCCATGCTGTCGAGCTCGAGACTTCGCGTGAGGCTTTCGTGGATCCCGCCGAGGTTGATCGCGAGCTGATTGTTGATGAACACCCACATGTCGTCGTCGCCGGCGAAGGAGAACGTCTCCCCGCCGCGGTACACGAACGCCGTGTGCGACTCGAGCGTGAAGTGGAAGTTGTGCGACAAGCCTTCGTTGCCAAAGAGCTGATTGTCGATCGGAAAAAACGAACGATTGTCGTAGGTGAAGAGGCCGGGCGTGTTCGGATCGGCGCTCAGCTGCAGGTTGATTGCCGTGCTCAGATTGACGCCGGGCGTGTCGCGGTACCAAACATCGAAGTTGGCTCTGCCATCGGTGGTGACCGTGCTCGGATTACCGGCGTAAACCGGCTTCTGATCCGCGCCCAGCAGCGGCTCGACGATGTCCGGATCGAGCACATCGCCGAAGAGCGGCAGCTCGAAATCCGGCTGAGTGCGATGAAAATCGCGGATCGTGGTCTTGAGCAATGGCGGCTTGGGTCGCGCCGCGTCGCACGGGCCCCACGTGCCGCCCGTGCACGTTTCATGACCGAGGCCGCACGCGCTCGAGCAAACGCGCTCGGTCGTCGGCACGACGCAGCCTTGCCAAGCTTGGTCGCGACACGTCTCTTCGCCCGCGCCGCAGGTGTTCGAACATGGCCGAGTGGCAACCGGGATCACACAGTCCGTCCAGCGCTCGTCCTGACATTGCTGGCTGCCCGATCCGCACACGCCGCTGCACGCGCGCGACGTGACCGGCACCAGGCACGCCTGCCAAAACCCATTCTCGCAGGTCTGCGTGCCGGCACCGCACAGGTTGACGCAGGCGCGCGCCTGGCCCGGCTCCGCGCACGGATCGACGAGCGCGAGCCCAGTGCGCGCGCCACAGGCCAAAAATGGCCCGAACAGCAGCAACGCGACCGCGGCGCCCCAGGCGAGTGACTGACTTCGCACAGCGCGCAGCCTATCACCGATCCGCGCGTGCCCGAGCCTGCGCGTGACGAGCACGGGAAGCGGTGGCGGCGCTCGGCGTCGAATGTTAGAGCTGTTTGCCTTGCCCGACACTCCGACCGAAGAGCTCGATTGTCTGACTTGCTCCGCGTGCTGTCGCGGCCACGCGGGCGTGATCTTGGTCACGGCGGAAGACTTGCTGCGCTTCCGAAACGCCGGAAGGCCCGAGCTCGCCGAGCGGGTCGTGCCCGGCCATTTCAGCGAAGAAGCCATGGAAACCGATGCCGCGGGCGCGTGCGTGCACCTCGGCCGCCCCGGGCTCCCCCACCACTGCTCGATTTACGAGATCCGCCCGAACATCTGCGGCGAGTTCGAGCGCGGCAGCTGGCAGTGCCTGGAAGCGCGGCGCTTTGCCGAACGAGCGCGCAAGCACGGCTGAAGCCGCTCGCGCTGCCAAACCGACTTACGGCGCGCCGTACAACGCCGCGAGCGCCGTGTACGCTTTGCGCGGCACGCGCTGAATCGTGGCGATGCCCCACCATTCTTCGTTCGCGAAGCCGTCGGAGTAAATGGCATTGCTGAAGCCGCCGTTGTCGTGGTTGCCGGCGCTGCCGCTCTGATCCTTCCACCACTCGTCGGTCAGCTCGTAGATCGTGCCGCCCAGCACGGGATGTGCGGCGTCGTTCGCGATCGCGCTGTAGTGCTGCATGATCTCGGTCGTGAGCGTATTGGTCGCGCTGGCCTGCATGTCCTGGGCTTCGGCCATTTGCTGGTTGTCGAAGGCGTCAGCGCCGTATTCGCCCACCAATATCGGTTTGGTACTGAATTTACCCCAAGTCGTGAAGCGCGAGGTCAAATCCAAATTCGGATAGAGATTGATCGACCAAATATCCACGCCCGGCAGGCGCGCATAAGTGTCCGCGCTCGGCATCTCGCCGTGGCTCACGAACACCGGATGATCGGGATCAGCGGCGTGGATCGCCGTGACAGCCGTATTTACCAAGCCGATCGCCGTATCGAGATCCGCGGCGCCGTACAACTTATTGTAGTTGAACTCATTGCCCACCACCCAGCCGAGGATCGCCGGATGGTCTTTGAAGTAATTGACCGAGGCCGTGTACTCGGCTTGGGTCGAATTATGCGTGGCCATCACGGTCATGATCACCATCACGCCGGCGGCATACAGCTGATCGAGCAGCATCAGACCGGCAGCGCTGCGCTCGAACGGATCGTAGGTTTTGACGGTGTTCGCGTGCAGATCGCGGATCAGCGGCACGTCGGTCGCGCCGTGCGAGATATAGAGTTTGGCATAACCGCCGGAGTTGCTCTCGCCGATGCCCGTGGGGCTCCAGCTCACGCCGCGCACCTCGTACGGCGTGGGCGTCGCCAGCGTGCCGTCGCTCGCGCGCTTACCAACCAGCACGCGAAAGCCGGTCACCGACACCCAGCTCGCCGTCGCTGACTTGGGCGGTGAAACGCCTGGCGGGAGCCCCGCCCCGCCCGCGCCAGCCGAGCCGGATCCAGCGCTGCTGCCTGCGGTCGCGCCCGCAGCAGTCAGCGTTCCACCCGCCGCGCTCGCGCCGCTGGAGCCCGAAGCGCCGCCGGTCGCACGATCGCCGCCCGCGCTCGCGCCGCCCGCCGGCGAACTGCCGACTCCGCCCGAGTGATCGGCGCCCGGTTGGCTGCTCGCACCGGAGCACGCCGTGAGGCCGAGCAGCAAGGCCAGAGCCCCCGAATGGGATCGAGTCACGAAGCTTGCCATGTCCAGCCCACGCCTGGCTGATCACGCCATCGTGCCGCAGAAAAAATCGCGCGCACCCATGCCTGCCCGGGGCGCGCGCGGTGACCGAACCCGCGTCTCGCGACCGAATCACGCGCGCGCGAGCTCACGCGCGAAACCCGAGAAATGCCAGAAATTCACGGCTACCGAGCGCGCGCCGCCCAAAGCGGACGCGGTGCGCTTGCGCTCGGTTCCAAACGCTCACCTGAGTGAGGAACGCGCGGTGCTCGGCCCAGCGGCGCTGATCCGCCTCGCGCAGCGCGTGCGGGTCGACCTGCCCGTCGCGCGCGTACTCGCAGCGAGTGCCGCCGAGCAAACGCAACCGCCGCAGCCCGCCGCGCTTGCCGTAGGCGGCATCGAAGGGATAGAGCCGGCAGCTCGCGGGCCGCGCTTCGTACACGTTGCAATGGCCGTCCGCCGCCAAAAACTGGCACGCGCCCGCGCTCTGCCCGAGCGCCATCAACGCGCGGCGCGCCGGTTGGTCGAGCTCAACGAGACTTCCGGGCTCACCCGTGAGATCGACCTCCTCGGTCGGTAGCCACTCGACGAGCTCCGCCGCAGCGCGGCCGGTCGCTTCGACCAAGCGAGCGAGATCGGCGGTGGTGAGCGGCACCCGCAGATCTTTGCAGCAATTCGCACACGCCGTGCAGCGGAAGCTCAACTGGCGGAGACCGCTCGCCATGCCGGCAGAGTGCCTCAAAACGCGCGCGCCAGCAGCAAACACCGGACGCCGCCCACAAACACCGACACCCCGCAGGTTCCGCGATCAGCGGCTGGGCATTGCGAGGCGGGTGATTTCTTGCTGAAAATGCCAGCGATGCTTTCCGCTGCGGCACGGGGACCCGCCTATCGCATTCTCACCGAGCGACTCGTGATCCGTTGTTGGGATCCGGGCGACGCGGTGCCGCTCAAGTCGGCCATCGACGCGAGCCTTTCGCATCTGCGACCCTGGGTGCCGTGGGCCGCGAGCGAGCCCACTCCGCTCGACCAGAAAGTGGCTTGGCTGCGCAAGTGCCGCGGCGAGTTCGACCTCGGGCTCGAATACACGTACGGCGTCTTTTCCGCCGACGAATCGGAGGTGATCGGCGGCGCGGGCCTGCACCTACGCCAGGGCCTGAACGTGCGCGAAATCGGCTATTGGATTGCCAGCGCGCACTGCAACAATGGTTACGCCACCGAAGTCACCCGCGCGCTCACCCGCGTGGGCTTCGAGGTCGACTGCGCGTCGCGCGTCGAGCTCCGCGTCTGGCCCCAAAACCGACGCAGCGCGAGCATCCCCGAACGCCTCGGCTTCATCCGCGAAGGCACCCTGCGCGGCGTCTCCCGCGACGCCGACGGCCGCCCCTACGACGTCACCGTCTTCGCCCTCCTCCGCGACGACTACGAATGCGGCGAAATCCCCGGCGCGCCCGTCCGAGCGCTCGACGTGACCGGCCAGGACCTGCTTTGAGCCTCTGGCAGAGTGAGTGAGCGCTCCGGAAGCGCGCGATCCAGCCGAGATCCGGCCCGAGGTTCGCCAAGCGTCGCAAATCGCACCCAAGCTTCGCTTCTGGGTTGTCGAAGCTAGCCCCTCGGACTATGGTCCGCCGCCCTGAACGTCAGGTCCCCATCGTCTAGCCCGGCCCAGGACACGGCCCTTTCAAGGCTGTAACAGGGGTTCGAATCCCCTTGGGGACGCAAGGAATCACCCCACTCCCGACGCTGAGCTGCCGGCTCTCAGCGCGGGAGTGGTGAGAGAGGTGGAACGGGACCGGCGGGTCCTGACTGCTGTCTGTGGGCACGATCAGGTCGGGCGCTCGGCCCTTGGTGAACGCCTCGATCATGATCTCAACGGGCCCCGGGTGGTGTTCCCAGGTCGTGCTCGATCGATCAGTACGATGAAGCCGTTACCAGAGGCGCATGACCCCGTACTCGTCAAATGCTTCGTCGATGCTCACAATTGTGAAGCCGCGTTCGAGGGCCTGGGCAGCGAGCAGGCGATCAAAGGGATCGCGATGGCAGCGTAGCGACGCGCGCGACGTCCCCGATCTCGATGGGGAGCAGTTCGATTCCGGCGTCAGTCAAGAGAGGGGGAAGCAACTCGCCGAGCGGCTTGGCGAGGGCCAGCTTACCCAGGCTAGTCTTGATCGCCATCTCCCAAGCGCTGGCGACGCTCAACGCGCGTACGCCGCCGGCCGCCTCTATCCCGTCACGCGCCCGCTGGCTGATGCGCTCGCTGCCCTCCATGAACCACAGGAAGGCATGAGTATCGAGCAGCAAGTTCATCCGGTATACGGCGTAAAATCTGCGAGCGGCTCGTCGAAGTCGCTGCCCGTGCGAAGCAGATCTTTCCCCGCGCCGAAGCGGGGTCGCTTCGTTTGGGGCGCCGCGGGCATGATGCGCGCTACTGGCACATCCGCGCGGGTCACGAGGATCTCCTCGCCCGCCTGGACTCGTCCCAAGAGCTCGGCAAAGTGCGCCTCGGCCTGGGCAAAATCGATGACGTGCATATGCGTAGATTAGCATCGGATGCTGGCCGTGCCGCGGACGAAATCGTGAGCCGACCGGACGCGGGATTCCCCTAAGGATTTGCCGCCCGTCCCTGCCCCCCTTAGGCCATTGTGGCGATCGGAATTGCCGGGAAATCCTCGATGTTCACTACTGTATGGTTCCCCTTGGGGACGCCCTAAAAACCCGCTGATTGTGATTCGCTGGCCCGCCCCTTGGCCCACCCCTTCTGGGGGAACCGAGGCGGGCACTCCCGGAGCCGGATTAGCCGGCATCACGAGCTCAGGGAGAGCGTCAACCAGCGGGAGAAGCTCACCTGCCTCGAGTTCCTCGAAGGTCCGGGCCACGCGCTTGTAGTTGTTGAGCATGGCGCTCGAGCGACGGCCAGTCCGGTGCGAGACGCTGCTACTGGGCAGGACAGCCGATGCGCTTCGTGTCGAGTACCACGTCATCGTAGTAAAGGTCGAAGGCCTTCGTCGGATGCCAGTCATGGAAACCGATCCCGAAGGTGTCGAACACGCCAATGAGGCCGCCGTTTTTCCCTTGGTACAAGGTGCCGCCGGACTTTGTTCCGTTGCTCGAGTAGTTGATGTGCATGTTGTCGAACACCCCGACCTGATTGCCGCCGACCCAAAGCGTGACCCGATCGGGCTGGTCCTCGAACTCCCACTCGATGCAGACCCATTTGTCGGTCGGGATATTCGCGCCGGGGTAGGCGGAATCCTCGATGTTGGGGATGTCCATCGACAGCTGCCATTGGCCGTTATAGCTGCCGACCTCGAGGTAGCTCAGGTTCGTCACCGGCGCGGGGCCGGTTCCTGAACCCGTGCCCTTGCTCCCGGCAAACGAAAATTGGATGTGCAGACTGGCAGATACCGTGGCAGAGAAATACATGCTCGCCCTGCCAAAGGTGGTCGCGGCACTCAGCGCGGCGGGAGCATTCTTCGCGAAGAGAGTGGCCCAGTCGTCACTGCCGCTGCCGAGCCCTTGCAATTGAAGGGCGTACTTGCCGTGCGCGACCTGCTGGGATTGAACCGCCAACGTGCCGCCCTTCGTTGAAGTATCCCACTTGGCCGGATCGATGCTGCCACTCTCGAAGTCCTCGCAGAATAAGCCAGGGCACGAGGCTGCCCCCCCTGCGCCGCTGCCTGATGAACCGCTCCCGCCGGCCTGACCCGCCGTGCCGTCCTTCATGCCTCCGCTGCCCGCTGCCCCCCCGCCTCCCGCTGCGGCGCTGCCGCCACTTCCATTGCTTGTCCCAGCAGCCCCGGCGGTGCCCCCCCCTCCGGTTTCGCCGGCATAGCCGGTCGTCCCAGCGGTAGCGGCGCCGGTACCCGCGCCGCCGATGTTCCCGGCTGCGCCGGCCTGGGCCGCGCCTCCACCCCCACCGTGCGACGCACCGACGCCGGGCCCCGCTGAGCTCGAGCAACCGAGAGAAACGAGTGAGGCAGCTAGCGCACACAGCGCAGTTGCCGCAGGCCAACGATTTCGGCTCATGACTACCCGAACTTATCACTTCGGCCGTCACGGTGGGGCCAGGAAAGCGTCGGCAGCAGGTCCAGCGCATCGCCGCAGATCCAGCGCATCATCTGACAGGTCACAATTTGTAGATCTGTCAGGCATCAGGCCGTCGCTCTTGCCCTTGGCAGTGCGACGGTGACGACGGTCTCCGCGCACGACGGTGGTCAGGGACGGTACGTGTCTCTCCGGCGCAGTCGCGGCCCTCGCTGCTTTGCCTCGAGCACCTGCACGCTGCGCGCGTTGCATACGAAGCTGCGGCACGGTTCTCGTTGGAAGTGATTCCCTGAGGTCTGCTCGGCATGCCGAATGCCCGGGTGGCTGCCAAGCTGGTCGCATGGCGCAGGGTAGCCGGGAGAAGCGCTCGCTGCTGGCTGCGGCTGCGCTGCACGGCGCTGCGATTTTTTGCGTCTCGTTTTGGGCCAGACGCCACCCGCAGGCGCTAGTGCGGCCGCGGGTGGCACCGCTGGTCGCGTCAGCCGGACGAGTTCGACGTCGACTGGGCGGCGCCGGACGCCACCCGCAGTACTGCTGCCGCTGTTGCCGGAGCCCGCGCTACCAGAGCAGAGGCGCCGGAGCTATTCCCGCCGCTAGAACCCCCGCACGCTGACACCAGAGCGCCGGCTGCGATCAGCAGCGACGTCAAGCGCGCGATATTCACGCGTAGACAGAAGCACAGCGCGCGCCCAAGGAGGAGGCGTCGCCAAAGTGGGCGTGGACAGGAATTTTCTACCAAACGTCGGGAAAGTCGCTGTTCGGTGTGCCACGTTCCGTGTGCCAGTGATGACGCTTACGCCTTGCTGGAACCGCTCCCTGCGCGGATTCTACTGATGTTCTTCCGACCTACCCAACGGGCATACTCCTTGCTGATCGCCGCCTATGCGGCTTTTGCGCCTGACGTGTGTCCTGTTACCGGCAGCTCTCTCCACGCTGCTCGGCTGTAGCTCCTCGTCCACCGGTGCTCAGGGGGCTGCTGGCTCCGGCGGACCGACGGGCGGTACCGCTGGCCAAGGTGCAAC
>Ga0068855_100002769_pt1 | contig 21583 bp, 18 predicted proteins | sample KBSCornC52_FD_66592 | JGI IMG/M metagenome (GOLD analysis project Ga0068855, IMG submission 66592) | Corn rhizosphere microbial communities from Kellogg Biological Station, Michigan, USA - KBS Corn C5-2 | ecosystem: Host-associated > Plants > Roots > Rhizosphere > Soil ...
CGACCGGCTCGGGGTGCCTCGGCTCTGTTGACCTCAACGACTCGAACCGCCCGGTGCGGACCCGCACGCCGGGTGGTGTGGGAGGGGATCGGCCAGGTTCTGGCTGCCCCTATCCCGATTCTGGGATCCGTGTTGCGGGCAGCGCATGGCTGGGAGTCTGACAAGGCAAGTCTCGCTTCTCTGATAGGCAAGCGGCGAAGAGGCGAGGAAACTGAAGCTCGGGCTTCATCGGCCCACAAAAAAATGAATATAAATAATATAAATCGCCATGCCCAAAAAACTGATCACGAGGACCCCTCGTCCCTCCGCACGCCAGGACATCCTGAAAACCGCCCAAAACCTCAAAATGGCCCGCTCCGCCCACGCCTACGTGCGCGGCAGCACCCTGCGCTTCTACAACTGGCTCAATGAAACCCAGGCCAGCAGCCTGCCCGAAGGCCCGGCCATCTGGATCTGCGGCGACTGCCACATCGGCAACCTGGGACCGGTGGCCAATGCCGAGGGCAAGATCGACATCCAGATCCGTGACTTCGACCAGACCGTCATCGGCAACCCCTCACACGACCTGATCCGGCTGGCGCTTTCGCTGGCCATGGCCGCGCGCAGTTCGGACCTGCCGGGCGTGATCACGGCCAAGATGATGGAGGTGCTGGTGGAGGGATATGAATCTGCCTTCCGCCCCGGTGACGACCTGCGCCTGGGCAAGAAACCGCAATCCGTGCGCGTGGCCCTGAAGACCGCCCATCGCCGCACCTGGAAGGAACTGGCGCATGAACGCATGCAAGGCAAGACCGTGCATATCCCGCTGGGCAAGCGCTTCTGGTCGGCCTCGCGAGAGGAAAGAAAAGAAATCACCGCGCTGGTGCAGTCGGCCCCGGCGCGTGCCTTGCTCACCGCCTTGCGGCATCGCCAGGACGACGCCGCCATCAAGATGCTCGATACCGCCTACTGGATGAAGGGATGCAGCTCGCTGGGCCTGCTGCGCTTTGCCGTGCTGCTGGATGTGAACGAACAGGCCAGCGAAAGCAGCGACCTGTGCCTCTTCGATATCAAGGAAGCCGTCACCGCCGCTGCGCCCCGCTACCGCGATGCCGGCATGCCGCGCGACAACGCCGAACGCGTCGTCACCGGTGCCCGCCGTCTTGCGCCGCACCTGGGTTCACGCATGCTGGCCACACGGCTGCTGGAGCGTCCCGTATTTGTGCGCGAACTGCTGCCGCAGGACCTGAAGCTGGAGATCGATCACGTGAGCCAGGAAGAAGCCCTGCGCGCCGCCCGCTACCTGGCCCGCGTTGTCGGCCAGGCGCATGCCCGCCAGATGGATGAAGCGACCTGCCGCGCGTGGTACACCGAACTGGCACGGCAACGGTCGAAGACGCTGGAAGTGCCGTCCTGGCTGTGGCGCAGCGTGGTCGACCTGGTGGCCAACCATGAGCGCGCCTATCTGGAACATTGCCGCCGCTACGCCCTGGGCGAGCAGGCCGTGGAGTTCTAAGGCGGACTCAGGCCGCTTTCTGCGGCAGCGAGAGTGCAGCGGCCTCGCGCTCCAGATGCGCCTGGCAAGCCTGCGCGCCCTTGTCGGCAATGCCGCGCTCGAGCTTGTCGGCGAAGAATTCGATGAGCGCACTGACCGCACTGGGCAATTGGCGCCGGTGCACGTACACGGCATAGAAGCCCATGGTGTCGCGCTGGTAATCCGGAAGGATATTGACCAGGCTGCCATTGCGCAGGTCTTCGGAGGCCAGCATGGTCGGCAGCAGCGCAATGCCCAACCCCGCCCGCGCCGCACGCAGCTGCCCTTGTGCGGTGTTGATGCACAGGCGCGGTACCACCCGCACGTTTTCCGGACCGTGCGGCCCTTCCAGTTTCCACACCGTATGCTGCGGTGCCTGCGACGTCGCCAGGCAGGCATGGCCCACCAGGTCAGCCAGGGCCTGGGGCGTACCTCTGTGCTCCAGGTAGCGCGGACTGGCGATGAGGGCCATATGGCTCTGCACCAGCTTTCTTGCCACCAGGCTGGAGTCGGGCAGCACCCCGCCACGGAAGGCCAGGTCAATACCTTCGGCGATCAGGTCGGCGCGCCCGTCATTGAGCACGAACTCCAGCTGCACCTTGGGATAGAGATGCATGAATTCATGCATCCACTCGATGGAGAAATTGTCGAAAAAGTCCACCGGCGCGGCCACCCGCAGACTGCCGGCGGGCTCGCCCTGGCTTTCGGTGAGGCTGGCGCTGGCGTGTTCGATGTCCTCCAGGCCCGGGGCGCAGCGCTCGAAGAATTCCCGCCCCGCCGCCGTCATGTTGAGCTGCCGCGTGGAGCGTTGCAGCAGCCGCACGCCCATGGCCGCCTCCAGCGCCTGCAGGCGGCGGCTGATGGTATTGGGCGGCATCGACAGCCTGCGCCCCGCCGCGGCAAAGCTGCCGGCGCGCACCACATGAACGAAAAGCCAGATATCGTTGAGGTCAAGCATGGGTCGATTTTTCCAATTACTTCCAAAAATGGACTGGTGAAATGCGATTCTCGCATCTATTGGAAGAAATGAAAACTAGGTATTGTTCGCATCAATGCAGACGTTCTCAGCGCTTCAGATTTCACCTCCCAAAGCTGATGAGCAATGAGCACGCTGCCTCTCGAACAATTGAAAGGATCACCATGAGCACCCTCCTGCATATCGACTCCAGCGCCCGCAGCGGCGGTTCCATCTCGCGCCAGCTGACCGCTTCCTTCGTCAGCCAGTGGCAAGCCAAGAACCCGGGTGGCAAGGTGGTGCATCGCGACCTCGCCGCCAACGCCCTGCCGCACCTGAGCGAATCGCTGCTGGGTGCCTACTTCACCCCGGCTGATGCCCGCAGCGCCGAGCAGGCTGAAGTGATCAAGCAATCCGACGCCCTGGTGGACGAATTGCTGGCCGCCGACACCATCGTCATCGGCGTGCCGATGTACAACTTCGCGCCGCCCTCCACCCTGAAAGCCTGGATCGACCACGTCTTCCGCGCCGGCCGCACCTTCAGCTACAACGAAAACGGTCCGGTCGGCCTGGTCAAGGGCAAGAAGGCCGTCATCATCCTCTCGCGCGGCGGCAAGTATTCCGAAGGTCCGATGGAAGCGCTGGACTTCCATGGCAAGTACCTCAAGGGTGCACTGGGCTTCATCGGCATCACCGATGTCGAACTGGTGGTGGCCGAAGGCGTGTCCATGGGTGAGGAAGCCGCCAAGCAGGCCGTGGCCAGCGCCGAAGCCAAGATCAACGCCAGCGTCTGATCACGGCGGCGTCAAGCATTCAACATCAAGCATCAAGCTTCAACCATGACGGGGTGCGCCGGCAGCAGCGGCGCACCCCGTTGTGCTTCAAGGATGACGGATGACGGATCAGTGATTGCCCAGCCCCTTGTGCATGCGGCGCAGGCCCAGCCACACACAGGCCGCCACCACTGGCACCACCAGGCCGGTGGCCAGGTCGGGATTGATGGGCAGGCCCGCCGCCTTGGCGGCCTTGCCGGCATAGCCGATCAACCCGATCACGTAGTAGGAGATGGCCGCCACCGACAAGCCCTCCACCGCCTGCTGCAGCTTGAGCTGCTGGGCCGCGCGGGCGTTCATCGATTCCAGGATCTGGCGGTTCTGCTGCTCCTGCACGATGCCGATGCGGGTGCGCAGCAGGTCGTTGGTATGGGCGATGCGCTCGGCCAGTGCTTCCTGGCGCCGGGCGATGGCCTGGCAGGTGTTCATGGCCGGGGCCAGGCGGCGTTCCATGAACTCGCCGATGGTCGGCACGCCCTCGATGCGCTGCTCGCGCAACTCCTCGATACGCGCCTGCACCAACCGGAAATAGGCTTGCGAGGCCGAGAAACGGTAACTGTTCTCCAGTGACAGCTTCTCGATGCGGGCCGCCAGCCCGGTGATCTTGCGCAGCACCCGCTCGTCCTCGGCCTGCTCTTCCGGGGTGCCGCCGGTGGATTGCTCGGACTGCACCATGGCGGCCGTCAGCGCTGCCAGATCGCCTTCGATCTCATTGAGCAGCGGGCCGGATTGCTGCGCATGGGGCAGGCCCAGCAGCGCCATCATGCGATAGGTCTCGATCTCCAGGATACGCTGCGCCAGCCGGCCGCCCTGCAGTTCACGCAAGCCGATGTCGCGCACGATGAAGCGCGAGAAACCGTCCGACTGGATCTTGAAATCAGTCCAGATCTCGCCGCCCTGCAAGACCTTGCTCGAACTCATCAGCTTGCCTTCGAAGATGCGCTGCATCTGGCGCGCCGTGCCAGCCGGATCATCGTCGCCGGGCTCCACCACCACGTGCGCGGCCACCATCAGCTTGCCCTTGAGCGAGAGCAGCCATTGCTGCGGAATATGCGCCAGCGGCGCGCGGGCAAAGGCATCGGCCGTCGAGATGGCTTCCTCATGCGCCTGGGCGAAGGTGTAGGTGGCGAACTCGGTATGGCACTCCCACTTCAGGCGGAAGCGGCCGAAGTCGTGATAGAAGTGCTTGGCCTCGCCACCCGGCGCTACCACGCCGAAATGAGCGCACAGGTCGTCCAGCAAGGCGTGCTGGGCGCTGGCATGGCGGCTGCCGTTGCCATCTTCGCGGACATAGACGGCCAGGTGCGTGAGCGTCTCCGAGCGTGTGAGCTGGAGGAAGGGGCGCGAATGCACCTCAGCCGCCAGGACGACGCGCTGCGGATGGTTCAGGCTGGCAAAAACGATGGACATGGGACTTTCTCGTGGATGATGGGAATACGGTCTTGCACCGGGACGCAGCACTCTTGGCGGTGCCGGCGTCCATCACAGGCCCGCATGCGAAATGCATGCCGGCCCCGGTAAAAAAGCAGAGGCCTACTGCGGCGCTGGATAGCTCACTTCAAGAATGGTCAGCTGTTCCAGCCCGGCCGGCGTCTGCAGCACGACTTCATCGCCCTCGCGCGCCTTGGTCAGCGCCCGCGCCACCGGTGAAATCCAGCTGATGCGGCCCTTGAGCGGATCGAGCTCATCGATGCCGACGATGGTCACGGTATGCTCTTCGCCGCGCTGGTTCTCATAGGTGACGGTCGCACCGAAAAAGATCTGGTCGCTGCCGTGATGCACCGAAGGATCGACCACCTCCGCATTGTCCAGACGCTTGGTCAGGAAGCGGATGCGCCGGTCGATCTCGCGCAGGCGCTTCTTGCCGTAGAGATAATCGCCGTTCTCGGAACGATCGCCATTGGAGGCAGCCCAGGACACCACCCGCACCACTTCCGGACGCTCTTCATCGATCAGGTGCAAGAGTTCATCCTTGATGCGCTGGTGGCCCTGCGGGGTCATGTAGTTCTTGCTGCCGGCGGGGATGGAGGGCAGCGCGATGTCCTCATCGTCATCGTCGCCGTCGGATTCTTTGACAAAAGCCTTGTTCATGCTGGATACGGTCCGGTGTGCTGGCCGCCGTGCGGCCTGTTGCGTGGTCGCCCTATTGTAGCCGCATGCAGGGCGCTGCAACGGTACAGTTGCGCCGATTAATGGCGGCGCGGCTGTGCTGGCGATCAAGGCTCGCCCTTTGCCGCGCACTCGGCGATAATCTGCTTTCCCGCCTGCGCGCAGGCTTGATCACAATCCACGCACCCACGACACGCCCATGTCTTCCCTCGCTCCCCGCTATCGCATCGGTCTCATCGCCAACCGCGCCCACCAGGACGCGCCCGATTCCGCCCTGGTCCAGCTGCTGACCGGCTCGCGGCATCGCATCGAAAGCCTGCAACCTGAACTGATCGTGGTCGGCCGCACGCTCGACGCCATCGGCCAGATGAACTTGCTGCCGGGCTATGAGCATCTGGTGCGCTTCCCCTATGGCCGGCACGGCGGGCTAATGAAGCTGGTCTCGCGCACCGTGGACGAAGATCCCGAGCGCACCCTGGATGCGGTGATCTACCTGATCGATCCGGTCGATCCCTCCTCGACCTTCCCGGAAGCGGTGGCGCTCAAGCGCCAGTGCGTCATCCACGGCAAGCCCTTCCTGTCCACCCTGGCCGGCGCCCAGGAGTGGTTCGAACTGGAAGCCCTGGCCAATGGCGCGGCACCCGATACATCGCTAGACGACCGTTTCCAGCTAGGCCAGGAAGGCATCGCCCTGATCGCCCACGACGCCATGAAGTCACGCATGCTGGAGCTGGCCGAAAAACACTTCGCCGTGCTGGACCAGTTCGCCTTCCGCTGCGCCACCGGCACCACCGGCGGCCTGCTCAACCAGTTGGCCATGAAGATCAAGGGCGAGGCTGGTCGCCATTGGGTCAAGCCCTTCCTCTCCGGCCCCTTGGGTGGCGACGCCCAGATTGCCGAACTGATCCTGGACCAGCAGTGCCGCCGTGTGCTGTTCCTGGAAGACCCGCACGTGGCGCGCCAGCATGAAGCCGACATCCAGCTGCTGGAACGCGCTGCCCGCACGGTCACGGCTTACGCTTCCTGCATGAGCGATGTCAAATGGGGCGATCGCTGGCTCACGCTGATCGGTCAGCGCGCCCAGTGACGCCCGGATGACTTCATCTTCCCCTGCCCCGCGCCGTCCGCGCCACTGGCGTCGCCGCCTGCTGGCGCCGCTGATCTACACGGCGGCCCTTCTGCTGATGCTGGAAGAATGGCTCTGGGACGCCAGCCAGGCCGTGCTGGCGCGCATTCCCGACTGGCCCTTGCTGGTGCGGCTGCAACGCTGGGTGGAGCGGCTCTCGCCCTATGCGGCGCTGCTGATCTTCCTGGCCCCCACCCTGCTGCTGTTGCCGGTGAAGATCCTGGCCCTGCTGTCGATCACCCACGGCCATCCCACGCTGGGGCTATGCATCGTGCTTACCGCCAAGGTGCTGGGCACCGCACTGGTGGCGCGCATCTATGCGCTGACCCGGCGTAGCCTGCTGTCGCTGGCCTGGTTCCAGCGCTATCACGACAAGCTGATGGAAATCAAGGCCCGCCTGTTGGCGCAACTGCATGCCAGCGCGGGCTGGCGGCAGTTGCAACGGCTGCGGCAGTCGCTGCGCGAAGGCATGCTGAGACTGCGCTTGCGCCTGGCGGCCACGCCCTCTTCGCCATTGGCGCGCATGCTGCGGCTGGTGCGGCGGCTGGTGGCGCGTATGCGCAGGCGTTGACGACCTGGAACCTGCGCGCCCATGAAAAAGGCTGCCTTTGACGGCAGCCTTTTTCATGGGCAATCGGCAGGGACGGCGACGTCAGTCGTCGTCATCATCGTCGATGAAGCCTTCGGGCGGCGGCGACATATGCATGTTCGCCTGCGCGCCGATGTTGTTGTTGGAGATGCTGTTGCCCCACTCAAAGGCATGTTTCTCGGCTTCGAAGAAGTCATCCGCCGATAGCTGCAGTTCATCGAGCAGGCGCTGCATCTCGGCCTGGTCCTGATCGCGCTGCTCGGTACACTCGACCAGCCGCAAGGCCACGCCGTAGAAGCCGGTGCGGCGCAGCAGCGCCTCGCGGATCTCGGTGCTCACGGTGATCTGGCGCAGCACCGTTTCCATGCTCATCCCGAAGAGCGCATCGACCAGCGACATGATGCCCACCGTGAAGGCCATCTCCGACATCTTGCGGCGACCCGGCCGGATCCTGGTGGTGATCAGCTCCAGCATCTTGCCGCGCGTGGCCGCCAGGATCATCAAGGGCGACATCGTATGCGCCTGCTCCTTGTCGGTATTGGCAAACAGCAGGATCTGCAGCCAGCGCTTCAACTGACGCCGGCCCAGCACGATCAGCGCCTGGCCCAGCGAATCGATGAACTTCTGGAAACCGTAGACCGGGGTATTGACCAGGCGCAGCAGGGTCAGGCTCAGCGCCACGTCGCGCTTGATGAAGCGCACGATTTCGCCATTGTCCACATTGCGCACCAGCAGAGTAAGCAGGTGCATGATGACCATCTTCGAAGCCTCCAGCTTCTTGCCCTGGAGGATCATCGGCCTGGCGAAGTAATAGCCCTGGAAATAGTCGAAACCGAAGGTGACGCAGTCATTGAACTGCTGCAGGGTCTCCACCTTCTCGGCCAGCAATTCCTTCTGTGCGCGCTTGAAATGCACCGACAGCTTGAGCAGCTTGCTGGGATCGACTTCCATCACGTCGATCTTGATGATCTTCACCAGCGGCAGCAGCTCTTCGATCTCCTGCGACTCGGCCACCACATCATCGAGCGCGAATACGTAACCTGCCTTGACCAGCTCGCGCACGCGCGCCACCAGCTCGGGCGTGACGCGTACGGTTTCCAGGATTTCCAGCACCACCTTGTCGTTGGGCAGGAAATAGATGAAATCGCTCATCAGCACGGCCGCATCGACATTGATGAAGCCCTGCAGATTGCCGATCACGTTGGACAAGCCCAATTCGGAGGCGTGGGCAATGACGGCGGCGGTGGCCGTCACGTCATCCTTCACATTGGCCGGCCCGAACGCGGCGCTGCGAAACAGCAGTTCGTAGCCGATCAGGTGCTGCTCACGGCTGAGAATGGGCTGGCGCGCCAGGTAGAAATCGAGCGCTTGATGAGTCGAGGTGGATTGGTCGGATGACTGATCAGACATGGTTGTTGTTTTGGCTACCTCAAGCGTTGCGTTAAATGTTGCCTCAAGGAAAGCGCGCTATTGTATGCCGACTTGGCATGACTTTGCCAAGAAACGACAGCGGCCGGACTCAAAAAATTCACAAATAATCACAACGGAGGCGTTATTTTCCATTACGTCTCACCCGATTCGAGGACGAATTCGGCGCTGTCATCCACCCCCAGCACATCGACCAGGTAAGGCATCAGCTCGCGCAGCATCGGCTCCAGCGTCCACGGCGGATTGAGGACGAACATGCCGCTATTGTGCAGTCCGAATCCATCCGGGGCCGGGCCATGGATGGCCAGCGAGACATTGAGCCAGCTCTTGGCGCCCAGGCGCTTGAGACGCTCGGGCAACTGGCGCGATTCATTGCGCTGCAGGGCGGGATACCACACTGCGTACATGCCAGTCGGAAAGCGCGTGAGCGCATCGGCCAGCACCTGGGCGACATGGGTATAGTCGCGCTTGTCTTCGTAAGGCGGATCGATCAGCACCAGCGCCCGACGCGACGGCGGCGGCAGCAGCGCCTTGAGTCCCTGGAAGCCATCGCCGCGATAGACCATCACCCGCTTGCCGCGCGCAGACGGGCGCTGGCCCTGGGCCGCCGCGTGGGCTTCGAGCTTGCGGAAGTTTTCTTCCAGCACCTTCACTTCGGTAGGATGCAGTTCGAACAGCCGCAGGCGATCCTGCTCGCGCATGACCTTTTCGGCACAGTAGGGCGAGCCGGGGTAATAACGCATCTTGCCGCTGGGATTGAGCGACCTGACCAGGTCCACGTATTCCTTCAGGGCCGGCGGCAGGTCCTTGCGGTCCCACAGCTTGGCGATGCCGGTATCGTATTCGGCGTTCTTGCTGGCGTAGTCCCCATCGAGCGCATAGACGCCCGCGCCGGCATGGGTGTCGATGACCATGTAGGCAGTGTCTTTCTGCCCGAGATAGCGCATCAACTGGATGATCACCATATGCTTCAGGACATCGGCATGATTGCCGGCATGAAAAGCGTGGCGATAACTCAGCATGGAAAATTCACTTCTAGGATGGGGTTGGAAATAGGATGACTGGACAAATCGACAACAGTGCGAACGCTCAGCATCGAAGAGATCATGACGTGTGACATTGTAACAAGGATACATGAGCAGTTGTCGGACTAATCCGCCATTGTTACAAAGATACAGCGCTGTGCGCCCCATGGGCGCGGCTTGCATCGCGTTCACGGGTCATCCCCAGATGCGAGCCCGATGATGTCGCCCAGCTCGACTTTCAGTTCCCCGCGCGATCCAGACGGAAGTAGGCATCCAGCAGCGAGGTCTTGAACACCACTCCCAGCAGCTGAGGATCGTCCGCACTGGCAATCACTGGCAGACGTTCACCCTGATGGTCGAGGAACAATTGCAGCGCTTCGCCCAGGGACATGTCCGGCGTCACCTCGTGCAGGAAATGCGGCCGCAGGAAATCGCGAGCCACCCGCCCTGCCGCTTCCTTCTTGTCCAGCAGCCAGGAAGTGATGTCCTGCAGCGCCACCACCCCCAGATAACGCTGGCGCCCGTCCACGATGTAGACATACTTGACCGGATACTTGAGGAACAGCGCACTGATCTCTTCCAGGCTAGCCTCTTCATGCAAGACCGTCTCGGCGGGCCGGATCAGCTCGCTCATGTGGGTGCCGCGCAAGCGCAGGCGCTCTTCGTTGTCGCGGTGGCGCTTCAAGGTGATCTCGTACATGGAGCGCCCGTCCACGCTGCGCGCCACCACATAGGCGACCACGCAGGACAGCATCAGGGGCAGCACCACCTGGTAGCTCAGGGTCATCTCGAAGATCATCAGGATGGCCATCAAGGGCGCATAGGAGGCTGCCGCCAGGAAGGCGCCCATGCCCACCATGGCATAGGCAAAGGGTTGCGAGATGTGCACCGGCAGCACGGCCTGGGCGGCATCGCCGAACAGATATCCCGCTGCCGCGCCGACGAACAGCGTCGGAGTGAAGATACCGCCCACTGCCCCCGAGCCTACGGTGATGGAGGTCGCCAGCACCTTCACCACCAGCACCATCAGCAGCGCCTGCCAGACCCAACTGGTATGCAGCAGCGAATTGACCAGGCTGTAGCCATTGCCCCAGACCTCGGGCACCTGCACCGAGATCAGGCCGACCAGCAGGCCGCCCACGCCCAGGCGCACCGGCAGCGGCAGGCGCAGCTTGCCAAAGCCGTGCTTGCCCAGTTCCAGCACGCGCAGGAACTGCGGCGCCAGCACACCGGCCAGCACGCCCAGCACGAGGAAGAGCAGCACTTCCCAGCCACCGATCTCGGGGAAATACGGCATCTCGTAGGCCGCGCGATAACCCGGCAGCTCGCGCATGGTGATATTGGCCACCACCGATGCCACCACCACGGGGCCGAAGCTTTCCATCACCAGCGAACCCAGGACGATCTCGGTGATGAAAAAGGCCCCGGCGATAGGCGCGTTGTAGGCAGAGGTAATGCCGGCGGCCGCACCACAGGCCACCAAGAGGCGCAGGCGGGAAGAAGGAAAATGCGAGAACTTGCCCACCAGCGAGGCGCACAGCGCCGAGAGTTGCACCATCGGACCTTCGCGCCCGATGGAGCCGCCCGAAGCAATCGAGGCCAGCGAAGAGATGCTGCGCAAGAGGGTATTGCGCACCGGAATGGCGCCATCGCCGATGGCCACCGCTTCCATGTAATCGCCGCCATTGCCGGCCGGGGTGCGCTTGGCCCAGACCAGGAACAGCCCGGCCACCACACCGCCGCAGGTCGGCAGGAGCACGCGGGTATACCACGGCAGGCCCTTGGCGATATCGACGAAGCTGCCGTCGTGGCCCGTCATCCAGATCTGCAAGAGCGCGATGCATTCGCGGAAGGCGATCGTGGCCAGGGCGCCGACAAAGCCGGCCAGCGCGCCCCACAACAGCATGGAATGGCTTTCCGAGACGCGGCAGGCGTTGAGCAGCCGCAGCCGATATTTGATCCAGAACTCACGCATCGCCGTCGTCCGGCTGCGTGGCGTTCATCAGCATATGCAGGTGCCGCAGGTCGGCAGCGATGCTGGCGGCCGCCTTCTTCTGCATGCGCCGATAGCGCGTCAACACCTCCTGGCCCAGCGCCGTGACCGCCGCACCGCCCCCGCGCGAGCCGCCGGTGGCGGTCGTCACCAGCGGGCTGGCGAAACAGCGGTTCATCTCCTCGACCAGCAGCCAGGCGCGCCGATACGACATCTCCATCTCGCGCGCCGCGCCGGAAATCGATCCGGTCCGGCCGATGGCGTCCAAGAGATCGGCCTTGCCGGGGCCGAAGGCGATGGTCTCGCCCTGCATCACACGCACGCGTAAGGTCTTGGAATCATTCATGCGCGTGATTGTACAAGGGCGGCCCGGTAGCGGCCAGGGCGGCGCTTAGAATTGACGTTCGTTATATCCTTGCGTATATTTCGCCACACACCACTACACGCCGCCCCGCGCTTTTCCTGCTTTGCCTTCCCTTTCCAGGACGCCTGATGCCAAATAATTCCCGCCTCAAAAACGCGCTTGGCGCAGCCTGTGCCGCTGCCCTGATGCTGGCCGCTGGCGCCGCCCAGGCCACCGATCTGGTGGTCTCGGCGGCGGCCAGCCTCACCAATGCCTTCAAGGAGCTGGCCCAGTCCTTCGAACAGCAGCACCCCGGCGTGAAGGTGGTAAGCAACTTCGGCGCCTCCGACATCCTGATGCGGCAGATCGTGCGCGGCGCGCCGGCCGATGTGTTCGCCTCGGCCGACCAGACCGCCATGGACAAGGCGGTGGCCGAACAAGCCGTCGATCCGGCCACCCGCAAGAACTTCGCCGCCAACCAGATCGTGCTCATCGTGCCGCAAGGCTCGCGCCTTGCGCCGACATCGCTGGCCGACCTGACCCAGCCCGACTACAAGCGCATCGCGCTGGGCAATCCGGCCTCGGTTCCCTTCGGACGCTATACCAGGACGGCGCTGGAACAGGCCGGCCTGTGGTCCCAGGTGCAGGCCAAGGGAGTCATGGCCGAGAACGTGCGCACCAGCCTGGACTATGTGGCGCGCGGAGAAGCCGACGCCGGCTTCGTCTTCGCCACCGATGCAGCCATCATGCCGGAGAAGGTCAAGGTCGCCCTGCGCCTGCCCTCCGAACAGCCTGCCACCTACCCCATCGCCGTCACGTCGGGCAGCAGGCAGCCGGCACTGGCCGCCCAGTTCGTGGCCTACGTGCTCTCCCCGGCTGGCCAGGCGGTGCTGGCGCGCTACGGCTTCCTCAAGCCCTGAACACCGCCGGTCTGCTCAAGCATGCATCCCGTCTGGACACCGCTGCTGCTGTCGCTGAAGGTCGCCGGCCTGGCCACCCTGCTCAACTTGGTACTGGGCGTGGCGGCCGCCTATGGACTATCGCGCTGGCGCTCGCCGCTGCGTGACTTCATCGATTCGGTACTGACCTTGCCCCTGGTGCTGCCGCCGACCGTGCTGGGCTATTACCTGCTGGTGCTGTTCGGCCGTCGCGGTGCGTTGGGCGCATGGCTGGAGCGCTTGGGCATCGAACTGGTCTTCACCTGGCAAGGCGCGGTGCTGGCCTCCACCGTGGTGGCCTTTCCGCTGGTGCTCAAGGCGGCGCGGGCGGCCTTCGAGAGCGTGGATCACCAGATGGAAGATGCGGCGCGGGTGTTGGGCGTGTCGGAGGCCGGTGTCTTCTTCCGCGTCAGCCTGCCGCTGGCCATGCGCGGCATCATGGCGGGCGTGCTGCTGGCCTTTGCCCGTGCGCTGGGCGAGTTCGGTGCGACGCTGATGGTGGCGGGCAACCTGCCGGGACGCACGCAGACCCTGTCGGTGGCCATCTATGAAGCAGTACAGGCAGGTGACGATCGCTCCGCCACCCTGCTGGTGGTGATCACCTCGATCACCTGTATCGTGCTGCTGATGGTGGCCGGACGCCTGACCCCGGACCGGGCGCAGCAACAACTCCGCTAAATCGTCTATCTCATTGACCTGCCCGTGAGCCTCGACCTCCAGATCCAGAAACAGCTGCGCGCCGGTGATCGCCGCTTCGAGCTTGACCTCAGCCTGGTCAGTGCGAGCCAGCGCATCGTGCTCTACGGCCCCTCGGGCGCGGGCAAGAGCCTCACGCTCAAGGCCATCGCCGGGCTGATGCGGCCCGACAGCGGCCATATCAGGCTCAATGGCCGTACGCTCTTTGACAGCAGTGCCGACATCGACCTGCCGGTGCAAGGGCGCAACGTCGCCTACCTGTTCCAGGACTACGCCCTCTTCCCGCACCTCTCGGTGGCGCAGAATATCGCCTTTGGCCTGGCGCGCGGGTGTTTCAACCTGCGCCGGCCGGCGCTGCATCCGGCAGTAGCAAAGTGGTTGCGCGCCTTCGAGCTGGACGACATCGCCCATAGTCGCCCTGCCCAGATTTCCGGCGGCCAGCGGCAGCGGGTAGCACTGGCGCGGGCGCTGGTGGCCGAGCCTGACATCCTCTTGCTCGATGAGCCCTTCTCGGCGCTGGACCTGGGCTTGCGCGAACGCATGCGCACTGAACTGGCCGAACTGCAGGCACACCTGCAGGTTCCCATGCTGCTCATCACCCATGACCCGGCCGACGTGGAAGCGCTCGGGCAGGCTGTCTTCGAACTGCGCGACGGTCGCCTGCATCAGAGCTGACGCCTGACGCCGACCGACGAAAAAAAATGCCGCACTCTTGTGGAGTACGGCATCAAGTTCGGGGATCACCCCACCGGCCCGCGCAAGGAATCGGGCCGGCGTACATCACACACATTCACTCAAGACTCGGATCATCGCGTCTTAGGTCAATCAGGCCGCCTTCTTGGCCTTGTCATCGAAGAACTGTTCATCCTCGGTCGAACCGTGCAGCGCCGTGGTCGAGGACTGGCCCTGCTGGATCGCCTGGGTCACGGCGTCGAAGTAGCCGGTGCCGACTTCGCGCTGGTGCTTGACCGCCGTGAAGCCCTTGGTGGCGGCGGCGAATTCGGCTTCCTGCAGTTCCACGAAGGCCGACATCTGGTTGCGGGCATAGCCGTGGGCCAGGTTGAACATGGAATAGTTCAGCGCATGGAAGCCAGCCAGCGTGATGAACTGGAACTTGTAGCCCATGGCGCCCAGCTCGCGCTGGAACTTGGCGATGGTGGCGTCGTCCAGGTTCTTCTTCCAGTTGAAGGACGGCGAGCAGTTGTAGGCCAGCAGCTTGCCCGGGAACTTGGCGTGGATGGCTTCGGCGAAGGTCTTGGCGAAGGCCAGGTCCGGCTTGCCGGTTTCGCACCAGACCATGTCCGCATACTCGGCATAGGCCAGGCCACGCGAGATCGCCTGGTCGATGCCCGGATGGGTCTTGAAGAAGCCTTCGACAGTGCGCTCGCCGGACAGGAAGGGCTTGTCGTTGGCATCCACGTCGGAGGTCAGCAGATCGGCGGCCTCGGCGTCGGTACGGGCAATCACCAGGGTCTTGGTGCCCATGACGTCAGCGGCCAGGCGCGCGGCATTGAGCTTCTCGACGGCTTCGCGGGTCGGCACCAGCACCTTGCCGCCCATGTGGCCACACTTCTTCACTGACGCCAGTTGGTCTTCGAAGTGCACGCCAGCGGCGCCGGCTTCGATCATCGACTTCATCAGTTCGAAGGCGTTGAGCACGCCGCCGAAACCGGCTTCGGCATCGGCCACGATGGGGGCGAAGAAGTCGATGTCATCCTTGCCTTCCGACCACTGGATCTGGTCAGCGCGGGCGAAGGTATTGTTGATGCGCTTGACCACCATCGGCACCGAGTTGGCCGGGTACAGCGACTGGTCGGGATACATTTCACCGGCCAGGTTGGCGTCGCCAGCCACTTGCCAGCCGGACAGGTAGATCGCCTTCAGGCCAGCCTTGACCTGCTGCATGGCCTGATTGCCGGTCAGCGCGCCCAGGGCGTTGACGAAGGGTTCGTTGTTGACCAGGTTCCAGAGCTTGTCGGCGCCGCGCTTGGCGATGGTGTGCTCGATCTGCAGCGAGCCGCGCAGGCGGACCACGTCGGCAGCGCTGTAGTTGCGCTTGATGCCCTTCCAGCGGGGGTTCTCTGCCCAGTCGCGTTCCAGGGCCTGGATTTGCTGTTCACGTGTGCTCATGTGGATCTCCTTTTTGGTCAATGATGAAGTGGCTTGAAAGTGGCTTGAAACCGGATGAAATCGTTGATTCCATGACTTCATAGTAGGCCTGCGGGAGCGGAGCAACAATGTCTTATATAAGATATCTGTAAAATTTTTATACGAATAAAATCAATAACTTATATCTTCAATTTCGCGATACGAAACAAAAATCCAGAGAATGAAAAAGGTTTTTGATGCAGCGCACCGGCACTTTTCACATTGCGGAATAAAGATTTCGTATCGTAAAAATCAGTCCATATGAAACCTCTTGCAGTCACGCCGTTCATACTCACTCTGCCAGCGTGCACCCCTCGGGTTGTTTAAACGCACAAGAAGGCAGAGAATAAGCGCCTAACTCAGCTAACGGTGATCCAACGCCGAACCGTCTTCATGCATTACGCCCTGGACATCCGCACTTTCCTTTTCAGTCATTATTTCTATACAGGAGTGCGGATCGCAATCGGGGTGGTCGGCCTGACCCTGCTGGTGTTCAACGTGGCCGACATGCCCACCACGATGACGGTGTTCCTCGGTGCGCTCTGCACCAGCCTGATGGACCTGCCCAGCCCGCTGCGCCACAAGTTCAACGAGATGCTGGCCGGCGTCTTGCTCTGTACCGTGGTCATGCTGCTCATCAGCCTGTGCGCGCCCATTCCCTGGCTGGTCAGCGCCATGATGGTGGTGGTGAGCTTCTTTGCCAGCATGATGGTGGTCTATGGCAAGAAGACCATGCCGCTGCAGTTCGCCGCGCTCATGGTGATGACCCTGTCCATGGAAAACCAGGTGCCCATTGCCGACGCCTTCCTGCACGCGGCCCTGTTCCTGGGCGGCGGGCTGGGCTACCTGGCCTATTCCATGGCGGTATCGTGGTTCCTGCGCCGGCGCATCAAGCAGCAGGTGCTGGCCGAGGCGCTCTTCGAACTGGCGCGCTATCTGCGCATCAAGGCCGACTTCTATGACGTCAGGCATGACCTGGCAGGCCAGTTCAACCAGCTGGTGCGTCAGCAGATCGTGGTGGCCGACAAGCAGCAGGCCTCGCGCGACCTGATCCTGCGTGATCTCTATACCAAGCAGGACGGTCTGCTGGTGCAGGTACACCTGTCCATGCTGGAGCTCTACGAGCAAGTGCTCTCCACCCATGCCGACTACGCCTTCCTGCGCCAGCACTTCGGCGACGCCGACGTGATGGTGTTCCTGCGCGACCTGGCCACCAAGGCCGCCCAGGATATCGAATCGATCGCCTACGCCATCACCCGCAACAAGGCTTCCGAGCCCACCGTGAACTACAAGGCCGAGCTGCGCGCGGTGCAGTTCGAAATGCACGAACTGGCCCAGCCCGGCCCGCGCCAGGCCTCCGAAGAAGCGCTGACCATCCTGCGGGTGACCTATAACAAGATCCGCGACATCATCGAACTGATCGGCCAGGTCCACCAGGCCACGCAGAACCCGGTCGACCCCATCCCCATCCTGCCGGGCTCGGACATGACCCCGTTCCTGACCCAGCAGAAGTTCAAGTTCAACATGCTGCTGGTGAACCTGCGCTGGCAGTCGCCGATCTTCCGTTTCGCCATCCGGGTGGCGCTGGCAGTGACCACGGGCCTGTGGATCGCCAACCAGTTGCCCTACATGGCACACGGCTACTGGATCGTGCTGACCATCGTCATCATCCTCAAGCCCAATTTCAGCGCCACCAAGCAGCGCATGGCCGACCGCCTCATCGGCACCGTCATCGGCTGCCTGATCACCATGCTGATCCTGCGCTTCGTCCACAATCCGCTGGGCCAGCTGGCAGTGCTGTTCGCCGCCAGCGTGGCCGCGCCCGCCTTTACCTACATCAAGTACCGCTACACCGCCATTGCCGCCTCGGTGCAGATCCTGATGCTGCTGAACTTGCTGGTGCCGGCCGGTCACCAGGGCGTCATCGGCGAGCGCCTCATCGACACCCTCATCGGCGTGGCCATCGCTACCGTCTTTTCCTACGTGCTGCCGGCCTGGGAATACCGTGACCTGCCCAAGCTGCTGCGCAACGTACTCAAGTCCAGCCAGCGCTACCTGACGGCCAGCCGCGACATGCTCGAGGGCAAGGTGCAGGACGACTTCTTCTATCGGGTCTGCCGCAAGGGTTTCATGGACAGCTTGGCAGCGCTCATCTCGGCGCTGGTGCGGATGATGGACGAACCGGCTACCAAGCAGCGCGCCGTGCGCGAGCTGAACCGCTTCATCGTGCAGAATTACCTGGTGGCGGCCCACATTGCGGCGCTGCGCCTGATGCTGCGCCGGCATCAGGAAAACCTGCCGCAAGCCCAGGTCAGCCGCCTGATCGAAGAAACCTACCTGGAAGCCAGCCAACACCTGGCCGAAGCCCAGCGCCTGCTGGCGCCCCAACCGAGAAAGCGTGGCGGCGCCGTGACGGTCTCGCCGCAAGCGCCGCAAGACAAGGCGCTGTCAGGCAAGATCGAACTGATCGGCCCACTGCCGCCCGAACCCGTGCCGGCCGAAGCCAGCGCCTGGTCTGGCTGGGACAACCTGCGCCGGCGCACCAGCCTGCTGAACCAGGATCTCAAGGAAATCGTCGTGCAGACCGCGGCCATCGACCAGATCCTGCGCACCCGCAAAGACTGAGGCCCGCACAAGGCGGGCCCCGGGAGAACGCAGCGGCGGCTTAGAGCGCGCTGCGCGAGACCAGCACGCCATCGACATCGGCATAGATCCAGTCGCCCGGATAGACCGCCACGCCGGCAATGCCCACCTTGATATCCGCATCCCCGGCGCCCTTGCGGAAGCTGCGCTGGGGATGCGTGGCCAGGGCGCGGATACCGACCTCGCAGGCATTGAGTTCCGCCGCATCGCGCACACAGCCGTTGACCAGGATGCCGGCCCAGCCATTGTCCTGCGCCAGTTGCGCCAGGTTGCCGCCCACCAGGGCGCAACGCAGGCTGCCGCCGCCATCGACCACCAGCACATGGCCCTGGCCTGGCGTTTCCAGGGTGGCGCGCACCAGTACATTGTCCTCGAACACCTTGAGCGTGCGGGCCGGGCCGCAGAAGGACTGCTTGCGGCCGAAGGATGCGAAGATCGGCGGCAACACGTGCAGTGTGCCGGCGGCGAACTTGTCTTCATGGGCGTCGCACAGGTCGCAGGTGGCGAAAGTCATGGGAACTCCTCCGTAGTCTGGGTAGGGACAGCCTACACCGACAGGATGCGATGCAGGCGCTTCTGGTCGAACATACGGGAATCGGCCACACGCAGCAAGGTTTCCACGTCCAGGCCGTCATCCGGATAGAGCGAGACGCCGACCGAGGCATCGACCACATACTGCTGGCCCTCCCGTCCGGGGATAGGCTTGTTGACGGCGTGCCGGATCTTGTCGGCAATGCTGCGGGCTGCTTCCATATCGCTCACCCCGTGCAGGTAGACCACGAACTCGTCGCCGCCGAAGCGCGCGACCGAATCATCATGGCGCAGGGTATGCTGCAGACGCTGGGCGATGCTCACCAGTACCTTGTCACCCTCGTCATGGCCGTATTCGTCATTGACCGCCTTGAAGCGGTCCAGGTCAATGAACAGCAAACCGAAATGCAAGGGACTGCCATCGACGCAGTTGCTGCGACGGAAATCAATCTGGGCAATCAGCGAATCGCGGTTGAGCACATTGGTGAGGCGGTCGGTGCGCAGGTTGCGTTCCATCTCCACGAAGCTTTGCGCCAGCTGGCCGATCTCGTCATTGCGATTGATATTGAGGTCCGGGAAAGGACCGCCATTGCCGATGCTCTTGGCCGCCTGGGTCAGCCTGCGGATGTCGCGCAAGACCCAGCGCAGCAACAGGAAGCCGATCACGAAGGTCAGGCACACCGCCATGAGCCCCAGCATCAGCGTCTGGTAGACACCGCTGGTGACCGAACCGAGGAAGTCCGAGCGCGGCGCCGCGCTGATGGCCAACCAGTCCAGACCGGCGGCATCGTGGTGCAAGCGGAAGGCCACTTCGATCTTGCCCCCTTCGGTACGCGAACTCAGCAGCACCAGGCTGCCGGACTGGGCAGGCTGTCGGGCCAGATAACGATGCACCTCCTCATAGGCCTGTCGCACCAGGGGCGAGCTACTCTGGCTGGCGTTGAGGCGGCGCAGGTCGGGATCCTGGTCGCGGATCTGGTGCAGGGGCTCATCGATGGAATCGGCAATCATGTCGCCGTTGAGTTCGGTGACAAAGGCCACGCCGTGCGCCCCCAGCGGCAGCGCGCGCAGCAGCGTGGTCAGACGTAACAGGCCGATGCTGCTGTTGGCCACGCCCAGAAGCTTGCCGTTGGCATCGAAGATGGGCTTGGAGAGGTTGATGCCCAGGTGCTTCTGGCGATAGTCCGCATACACCGAAGACCAGGTCTCGCGCCCGCGCTGCACCGCCTGCACATACCAGGGGCGCTTGCGCGGTTCATATTCCTGGGTCGCCACCAGTTCCATGGGCGTACCGGGACCGCGCAGCTGGTACACGTAGTTCTTGTCATCGGGTTCGCGCACGCTGTAGGTGAACTGGCTGCCCTCCTCCTGCTTGATGCCCAGGAAGCTGCCATCGGCGCCGCCGAAATAGACATAGCTGGGATCCTCGAACATCAGGTTGGCCAGCCAGAGCCGCTCTTCCAGCTCCTTGCGGTCGACCGGAAAAGGCAGCATGGCGGGGGACTGCCCCGGAGCGGCAGTACGCACGGCCGCCGGCGCCACCACGTTGAGGCTTTCGCGCGCTCCCATGGTCTGCCGGTCGATAGCCTGGCTGACCCGACCGATCACTTCGGTGAGCGCATTGCGGGCCAGCACCTCGGTGGCGTCGTCACCGGCGCGATAGAGGAACCACCCGATGGTCAGCACCAGGCAGACCATCAGGAAAACGAAAGGCAGGATGAATAAGCGCTGCAGGGACGATTGCTTCAGAATCGCCCCCGTTGGATATCAGTACCGATGTCGCTGCGAATTCCCGTTAAGACCATGTATTGTTTGCTCAAAGGCAATATTGTCACTATCTGGCGATGGCTGCCCACGCCTTGGCCTCGATTGACGGCGCACCGGCATGCTCACCTGGCGCGTCCCCCGAGGAAAGTAAATCACATTAATCCTGTATTGTGCATAGCTTTTTTGCACTTTTGCCAAAGAAATCCGTTGCCTTGTCCCTTCAAGAGCCGCGCCGGGCGTGAAGAATGCAAATCCGGCCCCGCTGATTAGCTGTTGCACAAGTTTTCTGAACAGTTGTTCACTTGTCGTTTACAAAGTGAGATTTTTGCCATCCTGCAAAGAAAAAGGCAGCCGCATCTTCATGCGGCTGCCTTGATCGCCGCCCGCCTTGCCCTGAAGCAAAGGGGCGCGCCGGACGGGCTTATTTGCAGAACTACCTGCCGAACTACCTGCTGAATTACTTGCTGAAACTCAACTGGCCATGCTCCACGTCCACCCGCACCACATCCTTGGGCCCGAACTTGCCGGCCAGGATCTGCTTGGACAGCGGGTTCTCGATCTCCTGCTGGATGGCGCGCTTGAGCGGACGAGCGCCATAGACCGGATCGAAACCAGCCTCGGCGATCTTCTGCAGACCGGCCTCGCTGATCTCCAGGCCGATCTCCAGCTTGGCCAGGCGCTGCTCCAGGATGCGCAGCTGGATCTTCGCGATGGCGCCGATGTTCTTGGCGTCCAGCGCGTGGAAGACCACGATCTCGTCCACTCGGTTGATGAATTCCGGGCGGAAGTGCGTGCGCACCTCGGCCATCACGGCCAGCTTCACCAAGGCCGGATCGCTGTCTTCCATGCTCTGGATCTTGTGCGAACCCAGGTTGGAAGTCATCACGATCACGGTGTTCTTGAAGTCCACGGTACGGCCCTGGCCATCGGTCATGCGGCCATCGTC